>ERZ1673779.52-NODE-53-length-1700-cov-153.163526_pt1 | contig 1700 bp, 1 predicted proteins | sample MGYA00580136_ERZ1673779 | MGnify/ENA primary metagenome ERZ1673779 (study PRJEB41219, sample SAMN04549633) | soil metagenome | isolation source: soil | place: USA:California,Owens Lake (dry lake) | collected 2009-08-06 ... | reverse complement strand
TTTGGAAAGATCGGATGATCTTTCAAAACTAAACAAAACGGAAAGCGTTCCTCTTTTTCGTTTCTTCCTTAGAAAGGAGGTGATCCAGCCGCACCTTCCGATACGGCTACCTTGTTACGACTTCACCCCAATCATTTGTCCCACCTTCGGCGGCTGGCTCCCATAAGGGTTACCCCACCGACTTCGGGTGTTACAAACTCTCGTGGTGTGACGGGCGGTGTGTACAAGACCCGGGAACGTATTCACCGCGGCATGCTGATCCGCGATTACTAGCGATTCCGGCTTCATGCAGGCGAGTTGCAGCCTGCAATCCGAACTGAGAGTGGTTTTTTGGGATTCGCTCCACCTCGCGGTTTCGCCGCCCTTTGTACCACCCATTGTAGCACGTGTGTAGCCCAGGTCATAAGGGGCATGATGATTTGACGTCATCCCCACCTTCCTCCGACTTTTAGCCGGCAGTCACCTTAGAGTGCCCAACTCAATGCTGGCAACTAAGGTCAAGGGTTGCGCTCGTTGCGGGACTTAACCCAACATCTCACGACACGAGCTGACGACAACCATGCACCACCTGTCACTCCGTCCCCCGAAGGGGAACCCTCTATCTCTAGAGGTAGCGGAGGATGTCAAGACCTGGTAAGGTTCTTCGCGTTGCTTCGAATTAAACCACATGCTCCACCGCTTGTGCGGGTCCCCGTCAATTCCTTTGAGTTTCAGCCTTGCGGCCGTACTCCCCAGGCGGAGTGCTTAATGCGTTAGCTGCAGCACTAAAGGGTGGAAACCCTCTAACACTTAGCACTCATCGTTTACGGCGTGGACTACCAGGGTATCTAATCCTGTTCGCTCCCCACGCTTTCGCGCCTCAGCGTCAGTTACAGGCCAGAGAGCCGCCTTCGCCACTGGTGTTCCTCCACATCTCTACGCATTTCACCGCTACACGTGGAATTCCGCTCCCCTCTCCTGCACTCAAGCTTCCCAGTTTCCAATGGCCGCTCGCGGTTGAGCCGCAAGATTTCACATCAGACTTAAGAAGCCGCCTGCGCGCGCTTTACGCCCAATAATTCCGGACAACGCTTGCCACCTACGTATTACCGCGGCTGCTGGCACGTAGTTAGCCGTGGCTTCCTCGTCAGGTACCGTCAAGGCGCCGCCCTCTTTGAACGGCGCTTGTTCTTCCCTGACAACAGAGCTTTACGATCCGAAGACCTTCTTCGCTCACGCGGCGTTGCTCCGTCAGACTTTCGTCCATTGCGGAAGATTCCCTACTGCTGCCTCCCGTAGGAGTCTGGGCCGTGTCTCAGTCCCAGTGTGGCCGTTCACCCTCTCAGGTCGGCTACGCATCGTCGCCTTGGTGAGCCGTTACCTCACCAACTAGCTAATGCGCCGCGGGCCCATCTGCAAGCGGCAGCCGAAGCCGCCTTTCAACCAAAGACCATGCGGTCTTCAGTGTTATCCGGTATTAGCCCCGGTTTCCCGGAGTTATCCCCGTCTTGCAGGCAGGTTGCCCACGTGTTACTCACCCGTCCGCCGCTGACATCAGGGGAGCAAGCTCCCCTTCCGTCCGCTCGACTTGCATGTATTAGGCACGCCGCCAGCGTTCGTCCTGAGCCAGGATCAAACTCTCCAAAAAAAGTTTATCCTCATATCTGCTCATTTCTTGAATCAACAGGAACGCTTTCGTTTTGTTCAGTTTTCAAAGATCA
>ERZ1673779.49-NODE-50-length-1957-cov-111.695584_pt1 | contig 1957 bp, 1 predicted proteins | sample MGYA00580136_ERZ1673779 | MGnify/ENA primary metagenome ERZ1673779 (study PRJEB41219, sample SAMN04549633) | soil metagenome | isolation source: soil | place: USA:California,Owens Lake (dry lake) | collected 2009-08-06 ... | reverse complement strand
ATATTCTCTTTCCTCTCTACGAACTCCCCTTGTGCGAGTGTAAGAAATCGGTTGCGATTTAAGCTTGGCATTAATGTAAAGTCATAGGAATCCAATGTTTTCAACACCGGAAAAGCAGCTTGTTTGAGCCTTCTCTGCTTTTGATTTTCTTCTCTTGTCTGAACTTCTAATTCTAGTAATGCCAATAAAAATTCCTCGTATCGAAGATTTCTTTCTTCTGCTTCTCTGGCCAAAGAGCGATATTGTTTGGCAATGGTAGGCATTCTTAGTTGTTTGGTTACATGATCTAAGAGTAGTTCTGTTGTCATTTCATCTGACCTCCCGTTAATTGTCCATATTGTGCTACATTAACCTTTTGTACTTTAAACTCCAGTAATTTCACCGGTGTTTTGTCTTTCGATAAGTCCTGGATATGAAAGACGTTATTCGTAAGCTTCTGAATTATATCGTGGACGATTTCATACCGGTAGACCTGTGACTTTTCTGCTTCAATCAAGGCTTGTGTTAATTTTTCCATTCCGATTTCACGGTGAAGGAGCAGGAGGCGGATAAATTTACGATCTCCTATGGCTCCTTCTTGCTCCCTCATCTTACGATGAAAGCGCTTGAACACATCAGGAATGTCAGATGATTGAAATGCATGGGCATCCCGAATAGCCCGAGGTTTTACTAATAACGCATCTAGGTAATGGTCTAAATTCGTGATCATTTGATTCCGTTCATAAGAGCGCGGATGTTCAGCGATCACTTGATTTTGAGCCACAACGATCACTCGATCGACAAAAACTTTTGCCCACACCATTTGCCCCACATAGCTACAAGGGACAGAATATTGATTGGTCTCAACCGTAATCAAAGATGTCTTGTTGACCTGGCAAGAAACAACCCGACAAGCTTCGAATTTCGTTTCGGGAAGTGGATGGAGATATTCCTTTTCTTTCTCCCACATTTGCGCGACGGTCTCTTGGGTATGAGGAACCGTTCTCTTTTCAGCTTCTTTTAAGCACCAATCAAGTAGATAGCCGTTTAACTCTTCTAGGGATTGAACCTCTGGTAATGGAACGAAGGCATTTCTTCTAATGTATTTAACCGTTCCTTCCACACGGCCTTTCTCATTTCCGGATCGTACATTACAAAACTCTGCCTTAAACAAATAGTGTGCTTGTAGAGCTAAAAAGGTTTCCTGTTCCAAGCGATCTCTGCCTTGGAGAATCTTTACGACAGCTGTTTTTAAGTTATCAAATAGTCCTTCCGTAGGTACTCCTCCAAAGAATTCAAACGCATGAACAAAACCATCCAAGAAAGCCTCCTGTTTCTCATGGAGGTATGCACGTACAAATCGAACTCGACTTGCCGAAAGTTGCATACAAAAGAGGTATATACGCTGTGTTCGACCCTGTAGAATAATGTCCGCCTCTCCCCAGTCGAATTGGAATTGGTGGCCGAGTTGAAAATCAAGGGGGATAAAGACTTCTTGAAGTTTCTTCCTACGCTTTGCGACAATCTTACGAATGTTCGATTCAGAACCTTGGAAATCATGTTCATCTTGTAATCTACGAAAAATTCTTGCAGCTGTATGTTTTTGTTTTCCCCATCGCTTTAGATCATCCTCAAGCCACTGGTCAATAATAGGTAAGACTCGCTTTACTTCATCTGAGTATTCTTTCCCACTATTGACTTTGTGTCGATGAATAGTAGTTGGGGCCTCTTTTTGCTTGAGATATTTACTTACAGTATTTCTCGAAATCCCTAATTTTTTGGCAATCTGTCGCTGGGACAGACCTTCTACCTCGTATAAAAATTTGATATGATGAAATTGAGCCATACTGATCATCCTTTTTTCCTCTCTCTCATGAAAAGTTGGGTCACTTTTAATCATAAGAGAGGGATTAGAAATTGGAAATCATGTGGCTCATTTTTTATGTGATCAAACCATTGAAAAGTGGCTCAATTTTAA
>ERZ1673779.44-NODE-45-length-3125-cov-37.025081_pt1 | contig 3125 bp, 4 predicted proteins | sample MGYA00580136_ERZ1673779 | MGnify/ENA primary metagenome ERZ1673779 (study PRJEB41219, sample SAMN04549633) | soil metagenome | isolation source: soil | place: USA:California,Owens Lake (dry lake) | collected 2009-08-06 ... | reverse complement strand
CACAGACCACGGCCATGGTCTGTGCTACTATTTTTTTATAGTAGAAGTGGAGAATAGGTCGTGACAGCCCCAGAACCTTGAGTTCGTAGTGAAAAACTGGCCTACTTCACTGCCCTTATAAGAATCAGTTTCAGTATGTTGGATCCTTGAGATCGTGTATAAGAAAAGGGAATCGATAAGGTGAAGTGAAGACTTCTACATAAAAATCAGGAGGAATGTATATGAAAAGCGTCATTGCTTTTGATGTCAGTATTAGGGAAAAAGTTATATGGTGATGGATAACGCTGCACGTTCTTGTATTTTCTAGGGGGAAATTTTGCATAAATCATCGATTTAGTACAAAAAGATGGACAAGTTCCAGCCATTGTATTTGAAGCAACAGGCGTGTATTCCCGACCATTAGAGCGCTTTATGAATGATCACGGTTTTCCGTACTGTCTGTTAAATCCCCTTGAATCAAAGATTCAAACGGCTACTATGCGCATTCATAAAACCGATAAAAGTGATGCCCACCGTTTGGCCCAAACTCACTTTACAACCGAACGGCGCATAAAAAAACCGCAGGACCACTACTTCGACCAAATGCGTGCGCTTTCCCGATACTATCATGAATTAGACGAAGAACTAGCGATGCTTCGAAGTAGAATGCACACTTTACTACAACTGACTTTCCCAGAAATGGAATTGCTGTTCACACAAAAATCCGAACTGTTTTTAAATATCCTACAGCTATTCCCACATCCTGATTACGTTAAAAATCTTTCAAAGACGGTTGTACGCAACCGACTACTTGCCAACACAGATAAGAAATTAGCGCCTAAAACGGCAGAGAAAAAGGCCATACAGTTAATAGGTGCAGCACAGGATTCGTATCCAGCAGTGGATCAAGACGACATTCGCTGTGAACAGCTAAAAGATTATGCCAAACGTTCTTTAGCCATTTTGAGAAAACGTGAGGAACTGATTCAGCAGATGGTTGTTCTTTCAGAAGAACGAAATGAATATCAAATATTAATCAGTATTCCTGGTATAGGGAAAAATACAGCCGTTCGCTTGATTGGAGAAATAGGCGACATGACACGCTTCGAAAATCATAAGCAACTCAATGCCTATGCAGGAATTGATATAAGGCGTTTTCAATCAGGCACATTGTTTTACAAAGATAAAATCAATAAGCGTGGCAACAGTCATCTGCGCAAAATCCTTTATTTTACGATTCAAAATATGATCCGCCAACGACGCTTTGGACACAATCATTTTGTAGAATACTATGACAAATTAAAAACGCAACCCTATAACAAATGTCATAAAGTTGCGTCCATCGCATGTGTGAATAAGTTATTGAAGTGCCTCTTCCACCTTATTACACACAATTTAACGTACAATTACGAAATCGCTTCAGTATCTTCGTAATTGTGTAGGAAAAGTATAACATAATGGGCCTAGCGAAAAAAAGCAAAAATCGTTAGGTCTATTTGGCATGCGAAAATCTTTTTTTTTGGCGGAAGGGGTACCCCTTCCGCCAAAAAAAGATTAATTATCTCAAATAACTATTGATAAACCTCTTGACTAATCGTAAGAAGGGGCTGTCCAAAAAGTCAGGGTAACTGACTTGACTTTGATATGCTCCCCTTAAGGTAGACAGATTAAAATATAGGGGGAGTTTTTCTATGTATAAGCAATATACTACAGAGTTCAAACTTTTACTTGCATATGAAAACCGAGAATGTACTATTCAAGAGCTTTTGTAAATATTCTTTAAGACAATGGATAAATGAATTTGAGGAATTTGGAATAGAGGGTTTAGAACGTTCAAATTCTTAAAAAACTTGAGGAAGCAGCTGTAAAAGATTATTTATCTGGTGAATTCTCACAGTACGAGATTGTCAGGAAATATGGTATTTTCAAAGTAGTTCGGTACTTCAACGATGGATGAAGAAGTATAATAGCCATAGAGATTTAAAGGATACGTCGAAAGGAATAACAAGCTCTAAGACTAAAGCAAGAAAAACGACTTGGAATGAACGGATATAAATGGTGCTTGATTGTTTAGGAAACGGAAAAGTGGTATTATGTCAAGAAAATAGACACGGTAAAATTGAGAAAAATTTTAAAACCCTACCCAACAGATATAGTTATTTGATTTTGGAGTTCATGAACTTGTCCTACCTACCGTTTTTACAATAGGCGCATCAACATAGTAACCAAGACAAATGGATAACGTGAAAATCAAGGTAGCTACAAAGTAGAGTTTTTTCATACACACCCCTAATTTAAACTAATTTAAATTAAAAAGGAACAAATAGATAAAGTATAATCTTTACAAAAACAATATGCCGATACTTTACCTATTAAAAGAATTCGACGAAACATTTAAACTGGCAAATGTAGTGCTTTATCTATGTTCAAATATATGCTTGCACACAAGATTATCAAAAAAAATATAACGAAAAAAATAGATCTAATGTCGAACACAACGATTCTTGAATTTCCGTCTAACTTTATAACTAGAAAAGAGATGGGCTAATTGAATTTCTTTGTTAATGAACTACTCAAAAATCCTCTTAGTGGTGAAAGATACCGTATTTTATGGATAGATGATGGGAATGTAGTTGCTTATCTGATTGGCATATATGATGAAAAAGCCCTTCCATTTAAACGGTTAATTCAAGAATTAACTGACGAAATTTTGGAGGAGTCGCTTATCAAAATAAAAGAAGATCCTTTTATATATTCGGGTATTCAAGATAAAAGTATATAGAGCTAAGAAATCAAGCTTGGAAAGTTATTGATGAGATGGTTAATGATAAACTAGGCATATACGAGAAAAAGCAACGTTCAAAATATATAACGGACGCAATGGAAAAACATCAAGTAACCTATCCTGCAGTCCGTAAATATTTACGTAAATACTGTGTCATAACATATCAATCACAACTTGGCCTTATATATGTTTCATAATCAAGTTGTTCAAAGAATACTAGATTTTGGGACAGATAATCAAAAGCATGTTTTATTAACCAGAATGGCAAAAGGATTAATGTTAGGCGCTTCTTCTTGGAGCGAATTATTATAATGCTCCCATAAGGTGAGACACATGAGCGTGATAAATAAGTTATAATGAT
>ERZ1673779.42-NODE-43-length-3531-cov-30.669735_pt1 | contig 3531 bp, 7 predicted proteins | sample MGYA00580136_ERZ1673779 | MGnify/ENA primary metagenome ERZ1673779 (study PRJEB41219, sample SAMN04549633) | soil metagenome | isolation source: soil | place: USA:California,Owens Lake (dry lake) | collected 2009-08-06 ... | reverse complement strand
AAATCACAAAAAATAATTAACAGAAAATTCTAACTATATTTATGCAATGCTAATGAAAAGTAGTTTCATTCATATTCATTTCAGAGCTACCCACAAATAGAGCATTACACAAAATTCTTGACGGTACCGATTTGCCATGCCTTATTAATGAAATCTCCATTTAAATCTCCTGTTAAAAATCATATTATATTTTATATAGGAGAGCTATTCAACTCCAAAGTTAAACCCTTCCAACTTTTGACTCAATAGAATTATTCTTTTGTTGGCTTACAAAGTCCAATTAATAAGCAATCCTGCGTGTGCCAAACCTCCACCGAAACCATATAATAAAACCTTATTACCATTCTTTATTTTCCCTTCACGTACTCCTTTATCTAATGATAATGGGATTGAGGCTGATGATGTGTTTCCATAATTGACTAGGCTATATAATGTTCTCTCTATTGAAAAATCACTTCTTTCACATATCGATTCAATCATCTTCAAATTGGCACTATGAGGAACAAACCAATCGACATCTTTTAAATTAATTGAAGTTTTTTTCATAACAGATTGCATTCCTTTTGGTACTGTTGTAACCGCCCACTTGTAAACCTCCCGACCATTTTGAACAATACAGCCATTTCCCGTTAAATCTTCTCCATTCATTCTTTTAGATAAATTTGTACTGTATAAATTCTTTCCTCCCTCGCCTTCTGAACCTAAATGAGACGATATAAAACTTGGATTATGTTCATCATATTCAACAAGAACTGCCCCTCCACCATCTCCAAAGAGGATACAGGTTGTCCTATCTGAATAATCAGTTACCTTTGATAGTGTTTCAGCTCCGATAACTAGGACTTTCTTGTTTAAGCCAGATGTTATAAGTCCGTTTGCTACATATAATCCATAAGTAAATCCTGCACATGCAACATTTAAATCCATCGCTCCAGTATTCCTTATTCCTAACTTTGCTTGAATAAGCGAAGCTACACTTGGAGTTTTGAAATCAGGGGTTAATGTACAAACGATAATCATATCAACATCATCTACTGATTTATCATATCGTTCCATTAAATTCTTTACAGCTTTATAACTTATATCGCTTGTGTATTCATTTTCATTTGCTATTCTTCGTTCCTTAATACCAGTACGTTGAACAATCCATTCGTCACTCGTTTCCACTATTTTTTCTAAATCATCATTGGTTAATTTTTCTTTCAGGGACATACGAACCTATTGCAGTAATACGAGCTTTTGATTTAAACATAAAAGTTCACCTCATTTTATGATTTCTTTTAATTTTATCACTTATTATTAATACTTAGTACCAATTATATAGAAATTTACATTTTTCAAACAATTACTCTCTAAAAATGTCTGATTTAAATAAAGAACTCAACTTTCTCACAGTAAATTGAATTTCTAAGCCTTACGGTTAATGGGTTTGTTGGTTGTTTAGAATACTTCTTGACATAAAAATTTGCAAAAAAAAAAAAAAACACCTCAACTTTTGGTATAGTTTAATTGTCCAGAAAAAACATTACCAAAAGCAGATGAGGTGTCTCTTATTATGATAACGAATAACAGACTGAACAATCAACTACCAAAAGAAGTAAAAGCTATATTTGATGAACTTGAAATCTTAAAATATTTAAGGAAAGTGGGAATTAACAAGGGTTTCGGTTATTCCTGCGCCTATTTATTCCAGCTAGTTTTTAGTTTAGTTTTTGAAGGCAAAAATTTTTTTCGACTTCTTCAAAGTAAAAAAGCTAAAGATTTGCCGGAAAAAAACGCTATTTATCGCTTCTTAAATAACCCTCAATACAATTGGCGCAGGTTTTTACTTGTTTTGAGTACTTTCACCATTATAAAGGTAAGTAGTTTAACTAGACACGACCGTCCGAAAGTGCTGATCGTGGACGACTCATCTTATGAACGAAATCGCAGTAAAAAGGTTGAACTGCTTGCTCGCTGTTTCGATCATTCTTCTCAAAAAATGCGTTATTACAAAGGATTTCGTATGCTTACACTCGGCTGGTCAGATGGTGCTACATTTTTGCCTATTGATTTTGTTTTATTAAGCTCTGCGAATTCCCAAATCAATGGGATTATAACCGAATCGATAAGCGTACATCCGGTTATAAGCGGCGTGTCGAAGCTTTACAAAAAGCGCCGGAAGTTATTCCCAATATGATTAAACGGGCACTTTCTCAAGGAATCGATGACTCATACGTTTTAATGGATACATGGTTTACCCAACAGCCTTTGATAAAGTCCATTGTGGATCAAGGGTTGGATGTTATTGGAATGGTGAAGGATACAAAACAAAGATATCAAGGAACGGTGAATGGGTGAGCCTAAAAAAAACTATACCAAACAGCTAAACCATCACAACAGCAAAAGGGTATTTTGCGCTCTATTCACACAACGATGGCAAATGGCGTACCTGTTAAAGTGGTATTTGTCCGTAATCGTAATAAAAAGAGACAGTGGCTAGCTATTTTGAGTACAGACTGTACTTTATCGGATCAAGAAATCATTCGTATTTATGGGATACGTTGGGATATTGAAGTATTCTTCAGAACAGTCAAATCCTTATTGAAACTCCAAAAAGAGTTCCAAGGAAGATCTTATGATTCCATGATCAGCCATACCACTATTGTGTTTACAAGGTACATTGTTTTGTCTTGGCAAAACCGAGTAAGTACAGATTATCGAACATTAGGCGGCATTTTTTATGAACTTTGTGATGAAATCGATGAACTAGATTGAGCCTTTGCACTTCAACTACTCATTGAAATTCTTGAAGATGCACTTCAAAATGTAAATCAAAAGATTAAAAAATTAATCGAAAGTCAATTACGTAAATGGCCTAATTATATCAAGGCTTATTTACCAAAATTGAGCTGCAAAAGTTGAGTTACTAATTTAGCTTGTAATTATTTTACACAATTTTCAACAGATGCAGTTCAGAAGTTTTTTCAAAAAGCAACCTCTCAAAAACCACATATTGGGGAGAAATTAAAAACAGCCAGAACATCTTATGATGTTGAGGAAGTTTTTCGGGAAGCTGTTAATGTTAATAGACGCAACAGCAAACGATGATGAAATTGAAGTCTTCGGTGGATTTTTAGAGGCGTTAAGAGCATTCGCTTTAATCATGATCAAGATAAAGTGGTACTAAATGGAACCACACTAAGTGCACCAGTCCTTGTAACTGGTGGACACGCAGGTGCTACTGGTGAAACGATTATTCACGGTGGAACAGAAATGTATTCAAGAGGTACTAGAATTCATGTAGGCAAAGGAGCCCAAATCAGAATATCTGGCAATGCACAAATTCGCCAAACTTAGTTTTAACAAGTAATTAACGAAATTACTCAATGTCATATTTGAAACATAAGCGCAGGACTCTCATTAATTTGAGGGTCCTGCCATCTTTTACATACATTTTATAACTTACTTATGAAATCAATTCCCACATACATTTGGTTTATAATGCTCCCATAAGGTGAGACACATGAGCGTGATAAATAAGTTATAATG
>ERZ1673779.41-NODE-42-length-4282-cov-29.012302_pt1 | contig 4282 bp, 4 predicted proteins | sample MGYA00580136_ERZ1673779 | MGnify/ENA primary metagenome ERZ1673779 (study PRJEB41219, sample SAMN04549633) | soil metagenome | isolation source: soil | place: USA:California,Owens Lake (dry lake) | collected 2009-08-06 ... | reverse complement strand
GATCGCTTATAAGATTTCTTCTTTTTCCGAATAACAGATTGTATACCGGCAACTTTCATCAGTTTATAAATTCGTTTGGGATTGAAGTACATTCTCGGTTTTCATATGCAAGTAAAATTTCAAGTTTGAACTCTGTAGTATATTACTTATACATAGAAAAACTCCCCCTATATTTTAATCTGTCTACCTTAAGGGGAGCATATCAGACAAGGGCAGCCCCGTTTTGATTCATGAAAACATCAAGCGGGAGGAACAATGACAGCTATTTAACCTTGTGAGCTGACCATTCTTAATCAAACGTTTAATTAAGAAAAATCGGGCGTAAAAAGACGCCCAGCCAGCATGTCTTCTTTTCATTAGAAACAACGAAACAAATAACTGAAAATTATGAAATTCACTCACTCTAAAATAACCAGCCTCGTCGATATTGTTGTGGTACTTCTATTTTGACGCCTAATTTCAGAGCAGCTCGATAAGGCCAATACGGATCGCGCAGTAATTCTCGACCAATAAGGATAAGATCTGCCCGCCCATTTTTTAGAATTTCTTCAGCATGAAGGGGTTCTGATATTAAGCCCACTGCCCCGGTTGCTATTCCTGCTTCATTGCGAATTTTCTCAGCATATGGCACCTGGTATCCAGGAAACGTATCTATATCTGCCGATACTACCCCCCCAGAGCTACAACTGATCAAGTCTACCCCTTGTTCTTTCATCCTTTTCGCAAAATAAACATAATCTTCTAAGGTATTCCCTTCTGGGTGATACTCATTTGCTGAAACACGAACAAATAGCGGTCCATCCCAAATTTCTTTTACTGCATCAATAATTTCTCTTAAAAAACGGTAGCGATTTTCTCTAGACCCACCATATTCATCCGTTCTTTTATTTACTAGAGGGGAAAGAAATTGGTTAATCAAATAACCATGAGCTGCATGAATTTCAAGAACATCGAAACCTGCTTGTTTGGCACGACCTGCAGCCTTCTGAAAATCCACAACTGTTTCTTTAATTTGTTGAATTGTCATTTCTTCTGGTGTTTTCATACCATGAAATGGGATAGCAGACGGTGCAATGATGGTTCCTTTTCTTTTCGATTTACGGCCTGCATGTCCGATTTGAACACCTATTTTAGAACCATGTTCATGGTTGAGATCGACTAGTTTTTTTAAACCTGGAATATGGGCATCATCCCATATTCCAAGCTCCTGCGGGGATCCCTTCCCCTGCTCACTTACAGCACATACTTCCACAATTACTAGTCCCACCTGACCGACAGCTCGACTTGTGTAGTGAGTTAAATGCCAATTTGTAACTATTCCATCTTCTTTAAAACAAGAATAATTAGCCATTGGTGACATTGCAATCCGATTTTTCAATGTAACATTCTTTATTGTGTAACTTTCAAATAGTTTAATTGTCATTGTTTTATCAACTCCATAAAGTTTTTAGTTTATTTGTTCATTTGGTTGTATAAATTCTACAATTGAACCATTGAAGCTTTCTTTTTTTGCAAAGGCGACAAGCGCATTATAAGCACCTCTCTGCGGAACCTTATCCTTCATTTCAATTCCCTTTATATTTCATTTTGCTAATAACTTCATTAATTTACTTCTATAGTAATATGATGCAATCCGCCTCCTGTTTTTTCTAAAAATTCTGCTAGATCTCCCTCTTTCCTAACGGTTGGATCAATTCTATTTGAGTATCACCAATAGGAATAAAGGCTATTCTCACATTATACGATTCTACAAATTCTATTCCAGTTGATTTTAACCCTAATCCCTTCTCAAAAGGAATTAGTTCCTTTTCTAAACTTTTTACAATGATTGCTATATGGTTTATTTTTTTATTTGAAACATTATTAATCAACCTTTTTTGTATATATTGTTTATAAATGCCACAGAAACAATAAGGTCGAGGCGTTTGAAGAAGTCAACTTAGTGTTATATTAGTCGTTGATTGATTTTTATGTGTTTCTTTTGTAAAGAATACGGAGATTACAGTGATCAAAGCCATCACCAACACATAAAGTGCAACAGACCAAGAATTTCCATTACTCCAAGAAAGAAGTGTTGTAGATATAAGTGGAGCCAAACCTCCTGCTAATATCGAGGCCAATTGATATCCTACTGAAATCCCACTATAGCGTACATTCGCTCCAAACATTTCTGAGAAGAATGCTGCTTGAGGACCGTACATTGCAGCGTGGCCGATCGCCAATCCACTTACAATAGCAAACCAAATTAAGGCTGTGTTTTGTGTATCTAATAACCAGAAAAATGGGAATGCGAATAATGCTATAAAAATTGCACCACCTAAGTAAATAGGACGGCGTCCTATTCGATCAGAAAGAAATGCGAATAACGGAATAGTAAAAACTTCAATAGCTGTCCCTAACATTACGCCATTCAGTACAACAGAACGCGGTAAACCCAATTGTTCAGTCGTATAAGAAAGGACAAACACACTAAAAATAAAGTATGAGCCGTTTTCTCCGAAGCGAGCACCCATTACCTGTAGTATTTGTTTCTTATTTAATCGAAACACATCCAAGATTGGTGCTCGGGATACCTTTTTTTCTTCCTTTACTTGTTGAAAATCTGGTGATTCATTCAATTGGAGACGGATAAATAGACCGACAGCAATTAAAACAATACTAACTAAAAAAGGAAGCCTCCATCCCCAAATCATAAATTGTTCTTCTGGTAAAATTGACACAGCAGAAAGAACTATCGTTGCTAGTAAAAGACCTAGAGGCCCACCAATCTGTGGCCAACTTCCATAAAAACCCTTTTTTCCTTTTGGAGCGTGCTCTACAGAAATCAAGGTTGCACCGCCCCATTCACCCCCAACTCCAATTCCTTGCAAGAGGCGACAAATAATCAATAATAATGGTGCCCACACTCCAATGGATTCGTAAGTAGGAAGAAGACCAATTAGAAAAGTGGCAACTCCCATAAGTAACAGAGAAATAACCAGCATCGATTTCCGGCCAACCTTATCACCGAAATGTCCAAAAACAATCCCACCTAGTGGTCGAGCTACAAACCCAAGAGTAAAGGTTCCAAAAGCCTGTAAAGTACCGATAAACGGATCTGATCCAGGAAAAAATAATGCCGGGAAAACGAGAGCTGCGGCTAGTCCATATAGATTAAAGTCATACCATTCGATTGTTGTTCCAATTAAACTAGAGAAAGCAGCTTTAAAAGATTGTTTTGATTCGGCTACTTTATTCACTCAAATCACAACCTTTCATTTGTTTTATTTTTCATACAATTCAATCAATGTGCATACCGCCGTTAATATCAATCTCTTCGCCAGTAATATAGCCAGCCTCTTCAGTTGCTAAAAAAGCAATCGTATAAGCCACTTCTGAGGGAGACCCTTTTCTGCCCATAGGAATAGTTCTCATTCGTTCAATTTCCATTTCTTCAGTCAACAGATTTCCAGTCAAATCTGTATCAATAACCCCCGGTGCAACACAGTTACATGTAATACCAAATGATGCCACTTCCCTTGCAACCGCTTTCGTAAATCCTAAAACAGCAGCTTTAGAAGCAGAATAGTGTGCTCCTCCGAATAATCCGCCACCTCTTTTAGCAGCAACTGAACTTAGGTTAACAATGCGACCATAATTTTGTTTTTTCATTAAAGGTAGTACTTCTTGAGTTAAAAAAAAGATACTCTTTAAATTGACATTGAAAATTTTATCCCATTCATTTTCGGAAATATCAAGTAACCGAGTAGGGAGCGAAATACCTGCATTATTTATAAGAATATCAATTGTCCCAAAGCGTTCAGCGATTTCTTTAACAGCGTTTTTAACTTCTGATCGCCTTGAAACATCTAATTGAATGGGAAATGACTTTCCTCCTTGAGCATTAATTTCATTGCAAGCCTCTTTTACACCCTCTAGATTGATATCTGATAATACAACAGTCGCTCCTCTTGCTGCTAGCTGTATCCCTACTGCTCTCCCAATTCCTCGTTTTGAACCTGCACCTGTGATAAGAGCAACTCTATTTTTGAAATTCATGAGTATCCTCCTCGTGTACTTTTAATTTGAATTATTTTAAACTGTTAACTCTTCTATAAATTCTTTTTCAGTCAAATCAAAAAAGAAAGAATTCCACCCTTTATAACCGAAACAGAAGTCATCTTAGTCTACTCATTCTTAAGCAAAAATACTTACTTTCAGATGCAGAATTCATTGGCTTATACTAACTGTATTTGTCAATGATAAATTGAGCCAAGGTGATCACTTCAAAAGTGAGCCACTC
>ERZ1673779.40-NODE-41-length-4474-cov-33.924870_pt1 | contig 4474 bp, 5 predicted proteins | sample MGYA00580136_ERZ1673779 | MGnify/ENA primary metagenome ERZ1673779 (study PRJEB41219, sample SAMN04549633) | soil metagenome | isolation source: soil | place: USA:California,Owens Lake (dry lake) | collected 2009-08-06 ... | reverse complement strand
AATTTAGAGAAAACGGGAGTATTCGGGAGAAAATTAAAGTATATAGAGGGAGGGAAAAATATGAGTATGGAAGCATATAATCAAGCTAAAAAAATTATTTTGTCTAATGCAGAACTAAGTGATTTTGTGGGTCCCCGCTCAAGAGAATTAATTATTCAAGCAGAAGAAAAACTTGGGTTAAAGTTCACAGGTTCATATTTGGATTTTCTGTTGTCTTTTGGTGCGGGTAACTTTGGTTCTCAAGAGATTTTCGGGATAATTAGTAGCGATTTTGAAAATTCTTCAGTTCCAGATGCAATATGGTATACTTTAACAGAGAGAAGAGAGAGTAATTTGCCAAATAATTTATTAATAATTCACGATACAGGAAGTGATGAAGTTTTTTGCTTAGACTTTAACAAGATTGATAATAATGAACCTAAGGTTGTTTCATTTTTTCCAGGAGTTGACTTAGACAAACAAAAGTATGAAATAATTGCAAATGATTTCGGGGATTTCTTATTAGATTTAGTTAAACGTGAGCTATAACCTATATTACCTCGATTGGCTATAAGCCTTTCGAGGTTTTTTATTAGTTATAGTTAACCAATATTAACTTCAGAGCCCATGATGGTTCTACCTACATGGAGTTTGGCAGATATGCATGGTAAAGCGACTAAACCATTAATACCCTTCGAGTACACTTTAAAACACGTGAGAACGCATTCTCGTGGCGAGAAAGTGGGGGTAAGCTTTTAACTGGTTGTGACAATAATAAACTGTCAAATTATTATTGTATTGTATTTTCACTAGAGACGGTCGTATAATACTCGTCATTGTTAACAAGCGTTACATAAATTGTAATTTTCGTAACGGGGGGATGTAACATTGAATGTTGTCGGGTATATACGAGTCTCGACACAGGGGCAAGCAAAAGATGGATATAGCTTGAAATACCAAGAGGAGGAAATACAAGCGTATTGCGAAAAACATGGTTGGAATTTGATACATATATTTAGAGATGAAGGAATCAGCGGGGCAAAAATGAATGAAGAAGCGTTGGAAGTGGACAGGGTGGGCTTACAAGAGATGTTAGCCCACCTTTCTTCTCTCCCAATTAAGTATGTCGTGGTGTTAAACACAAGTCGGTTGTGGCGCTCTGACATGGTGAGAGTGTTGATTCATCGAGAGTTACAGAAGTATGGGGTGGATATTAAAAGTATTGAACAGCCAAATTACAGTATCTACAAAAAAGACCCAAGTGATGTATTAGTCAATGGACTAATGGAGTTATTAGACCAATATCAGCGATTGGAAATTGCTTTAAAACTAAAGAAAGGTCGGCATAAAAAAGCAAAAGAAGGAGGATATGCCGGAGGAAGAGCGACTTTTGGTTATAGGAAGTTAAGGGGAGAAAAAGAGTTAAGAGTCGACGAGGATAAAGCCAAAGCCGTACAACGAGTGTTTGAGTTAAGAGAGCAACATCCTACATGGTCTTTTACTCGAATTGCTGATGTGTTAAACAAGGAAGGGCATTTGACGACACAAGGTAAGCCCTTTACCAAAGTACAAGTGAAACGGATTTTAGACCGAAAGGACTTTTATAAAGGGATATATACCTATGGAAGCATACAGGCGAAAGGGAAACACCAAGCCATTCTTTAAAGCGGTCACTTAAAAAATACATGAAATTTCTTATATATCAGTATAGATGATACATCCATGGACAGGCTTTTGTACCAATGCGCATCTAAAATGGTGAACGCTCGAACTAAGGTTGCCGCCATGGGAGTCATCATCAAACTCAATGGATTGGGGGAGGATGTATGCATCACAAACAACGGCATATTTACGTGGGGATTGATTTACATAAACACCATCATACGGCGGTTATCATCAACTGTTGGCATGAAAGATTAGGAGAGATTCAATTTGAAAATAAGCCCGCGGCTTTTACGGATTTTTTCATCAAGGTTCGTCAATTAGTACCTGAGAATATGACACTGGTCTTCGGTTTAGAGGACGTTGGTGGATACGGACGGGCATTGGCAACGTTTTTAGTTGATCATGGGCAAATGGTAAAAGAAGTGAATCCCGCTTTGTCTTATGCCGAACGTAATAGTTATCCTATGATGCAAAAAAGCGATAGCTGGGATGCGGAATGTGTAGCGAGAGTTCTTGTAAACAAACTAGATTTTTTGCCGGATGCAGAGCCAAAGGATGTATATTGGTCTACTAAACAGCTAGTCACAAGAAGAAACGCCCTTGTGAAAGCCCAAGGGGCGCTGAAAAACCAGCTTCATGTACAATTAAGCCATCATTACCCCAGCTATAAGAAATTTTTTGCGGAAGTAGACGGAAAAACAGCATTAGCATTTTGGGAAAGATATCCGTCACCATCGTGTTTAGAGGGAGTAAGGATAGATGAGCTTACTGCTTTTTTACAAGCTGTTAGCCACAACACTTGTTCAAGAAAGAAAGCAAAAGAAATACTAGAACTTGTGAAAACAGATGGAACGACCACCAAACAATACCAAGAAACACGGGATTTCCTCGTGCAAAGCATGGTTAGAGATTTGCGCTTTAAAAAGCAGGAAATGTCATTGGTCGAAGGAGAACTAAGAAAATTAATGAAATTACTCGATTACCAACTGGAGACAATGCCGGGGATTGATGTAGTGACAGCATCCGCCTTGGTTGCCGAGATTGGAGATATTCAGCGTTTTGTTATGCGGGAATTGCGCCTGTGCATTTTGGCTCTGGAGGAAAAGGAAAAGACCACAAAAGCAAACAAGGCAATCGAACGTTACATGCGTTATTTTATCAATTAGCGATACAACAAATACAAGTGGCAAAAGAAAGTAAAAAGCTAAGAAATCTTGTATTTTATGAATACTACCAACGCAAGCGAAAGGAAGGCAAAACAAAAGGACAAGCGTTGGTTTGTATCATGAGAAGGCTAGTAAATATTATTTATGGCATGATGAAGCATAAAACGGCTTATCAATTGCCGAATATAACAGAGCGAAAGGTAATTTAATAGGTGGTCTTTTTTTATAATAGCTTTTAAGATTACTACCTAGGGTATTGGTAAAGGGGAACAAGTATTAGATAAAGTCAAGACATATGAACAGGCTAGAAATAAAGCACTAGACCTAGTTGGAGATTTAGGACAAAATTCAAAGCCATCTATAGGAACTCTTAAGTCAAGTGCTGGATATGGTAAAGTAATTGGTAGGCAGTCTGCTGACGGAAAAGTAAGATGGAGATTAGATTATGACCCAAATAAGGGAACACATATAAACATCAAGATTTTCGCAATGGTAAAGGGGCTAATGCTCGAAAAATCGTTATTCCATTTGAGGGTAACGAAAGAACCTTTAAGTCTTTATTAAAACATTTGAATAGATAAGGGGAATTTGAATGAGTTTATTTGATGAGTGTATTGAAGCACTAGGTGAGAATGTACACGTCTTATCTGATAGTGAGAGAGAGCAAGTACTAAGAGATTTTGAGAATTCTTTTCCATTTACTGAGTGGGGGCGTATTGAATGGGAGAAAGTGACTTATCATGCTAAAGTGAATACAGTTGATGAGTTCATCTCCTTTTTGAACCAAAACATTGATGAATACAGCAACGTTATATATGTTATTTGGGATGAAGGGACATTACCTATAATTCAATCTGAGTTAAATAAAGTATTTGAAGTTATAGATGATGTTACTGCTGTAAGTTTTGATACATGGATATTTTTACCATCTTCAGGATATGTTATTGAGATATTTCATGACGGTGAAGTAAGAATAGGATTGAAGTAAAATATCATTGAATTAACCCTCAAAAGGGGAATATAAATTCTCTTTTGAGGGTTTTCTACTAGTGACGTAGTAACACCTTTAGAATGGCTGGAAAACGTAATTGAAAAGAAGCTGTAAAAACAAAATAGAACTATAAATGTTTGAATACCTCGACTGAGTGAAAACCCTTTCAAGGTTTCTTTTTTACTAAGAGGGAAGTAACGAATAAACTGCGAAAGTAACAACCTAATATATATTACAACTGATCATTATAAAACAGTTCATTTTATTGGAACTTATAAGTAAAGGGTGGAAGATAATGAATTCACAGGAAAATGAATCAAGAAGAAAACAGGTTACATTAGACGTTAGTACTATTCAAGATTCTATGGAACTCCATTCTCTGTTAAAAAAAGAACTCGAGTTACCGGATTTTTATGGAATGAATTGGGATGCATTCTGGGATGCAATTACTGGGCTTGTTGAACTACCTGAAACGTTAATTTTTGAAGGATGGAACCATATTGAACAGAAACTGCCGAAAGACGCTCAAATGCTGATTAATATCTTCAAAGACTTTAACGAACAATATCCTTTTTGGAAATGTACAGTAGTTTATAAATAATAAGCTAAAACCTTGATTGGCTATATGCCTTTCAAGGTTTTTCTATTTTCAATCTAACAGCTATAACAAATA
>ERZ1673779.34-NODE-34-length-20966-cov-32.724738_pt1 | contig 20966 bp, 21 predicted proteins | sample MGYA00580136_ERZ1673779 | MGnify/ENA primary metagenome ERZ1673779 (study PRJEB41219, sample SAMN04549633) | soil metagenome | isolation source: soil | place: USA:California,Owens Lake (dry lake) | collected 2009-08-06 ... | reverse complement strand
CAGGAACGCTTTCGTTTTGTTCAGTTTTCAAAGATCATTTTCTAATCAGGATTTTTATTATACCCATCATAATTTTTTTTGTCAACCACTTAAAATCATTTTTTAAACTTTTTTTAACAACGACATTAATAATTATAACAATATAAAAACAAATGTCAAACATTTTTTTAGAAAAAAACACCTGGGTGAACAGGCGTTTTTACGATAAAATCATCGTTTTAATGATAACTAATGCAGTTAATCCAGGCAGTCCAAGTAATCCAGCAATGGATGAAGTGAACAAATTAATCGGAATGTGTAGTCCAAAACTCGTCCCAAAAGCATTCACAAAAAAAAGAAGTACGGAACCAATTATCACTTTCATCAAAATACTGCCCAACCATTTTAAAGGTTTAAAAGGGGCTCCAACTATAAGAAGGAGGAATAATAGGCCGATGATTCCAACGATCAATACAGAGGGTTCCAACTATAAACCACCTTCCTGTTTGTATCGCTTACTTATATTAATGAATATGAAATATCTACTTATGTTTAGAACCTCTTCATATTCAAAAACAGGAAGTTTGGTCCCACAAATCGTTATGATCTGATGTTAATTTTTCTTTGTTTCGCCTCTTTTAAAAGAAATAAATATTTGGCTTTTTCCAATTCTAAATTTGAAAGTACTTCCAGTGAAGGATCAAAACATTTTTCTATCAAGTGCTTTTGCTTTTCCCATTGTTCTTTTTGTTTTACCAAATCCCGAAGAAGAAGCTCATCAAATTCCCTTCTCAACCGCCCTTTCCGATGGAAAAGCATGCATGTCATCCCCTTTTCCCATTAAATCTCACGTCTTCCTTCTAACGCTTTTGAAAGAGTCACTTCATCTGCGTATTCCAAATCTCCTCCCACCGGAAGACCATGGGCAATTCTTGTTATCTTTATCCCGGTTGGTTTTAAAAGCCGAGAGATGTACATTGCAGTAGCCTCTCCCTCAATGTTAGGGTTAGTGGCCAAAATAACTTCCTGAATTTCATCATTTTGAAGACGTTTTAGCAAATCGGGAATATTGATATCTTCTGGTCCAATTCCGTCCATCGGTGAAATCGCCCCATGCAAAACATGGTACAATCCATTATACTCTTTCATTTTCTCCATTGCTATAACATCTTTCGGATCTTGGACGACACATATAACACTTTTATCCCGACGTTCATCTTGGCATATATAGCATGGATCATCATCCGTAATATGTCCGCAGACTGAACAATAGCTTAAATTGCGTTTAGCGTTAACGAGCGCTTTCGCAAATTCCAACACCGTTTCCTCTTTCATATTTAAAACAAAAAAGGCCAGACGAACGGCCGTTTTTGGTCCGATTCCTGGCAGCTTCATAAAGCTATCAATCAGCTTAGATATAGGTTCTGGATATTGCATCGACAAAGCCTCCTAGAATAAACCAGGCAAATTCATACCTTTAGTAAATCGCCCCATTGTTTCACTAGTCAGTTCATCCACTTTGCGAAGAGCGTCATTCGTAGCTGCCATCACTAAATCTTGAAGCATTTCAATATCATCAGGATCGACAACATCTTCCTTTATTTTCACTTCCAAAATTTCTTTATGTCCGTTGGAAATAACCGTAACCATGCCTCCACCGGCAGTACCCTCCACCGTTTTTTCCGCAAGCTCCTCCTGTGCTTTCTGCATTTCTTTTTGCATTTTCTGCATTTGCTTCATCATTTTTTGCATGTTTCCCATACCGCCACGCATCATATTATCTCCTCCAAAACTATTGAATTAATCTTTGATTTCCATCAGATCCGTGCCAACCAATTTTTTAGCCTCGGCAATCAGCGGATCTTCTTGGTCTTCTTGCGCTTGTCGATCTAGTTCATGATTTCGTTGATTGCGCAAAAAATCTTCTCTTATTTTCACCCATTCTCTGTCCGGTACACCAACTATTTCCATTTGGTGTCCGAGAAGGCTTTGTAAAATGGCGTGAAGATTGGTTAATACATCATTTTGGTTCTCCGTTACCATTTTACAATGAATTTCATATTTAAATTTTAGCACAAATGCCTGCCTAGAAGCAGCAACAGGTTCACTTTCATTTAAAAGTGCAGCGTGGGATACTTTATTTTGCTGTTTTAACATAGCCAGCAAATCTCCCCAGCGGCTCTTCACTAATTCTAAATCTTTTCGTGTAGCCTGTTTTAAAATTTCATATATTCGATTAACTGGGGTTTTATAACCGCTATGGATCGGTCTTTGTGCTCTTTCTTCCTGTTTAGAAATTGTCCGATCCTGGATTCCGTGCTGCTTCAACGATAATAGTTCTCGTTCCAGTTCTTCCACGCGATGAAGCAAATCGCTATATTCAGTCGTCGAAGGCCGCGCTTGTTCCGTTTGGCACAATTTCGCTATGGCAACCTCCACAAAAATACGCGGGTGATTCGTCCATTTCATTTCCTGCTGGCTTTTATTTAATATGTCGATTGTTTCATAAATTCGTTCAACTGGCACCTGTTCACACAAGGAAATGAAGGCATCGTCTATTGTAACCCTCTCCATCACTTCTTCCAAGTTGGGAGCTGATTTATATAAAAGCATGTCACGACAATAAAAGAGAAGGTCTTCCATCAGCTTTAACGAATCTTTTCCTTCATCCATCCAATCATGGACTGTTTTTAAAGCAGCGGAAATATTTTTCTCAAAAATAAATTGAACCAAGTTCGTCAGCATTTTTTGCGAGACCGAACCGGTGATGAACAATACATCATCCAATGTAACAGTAGTATCGCTGAATGAAATAGCTTGATCTAGCAAGCTTAGCGCATCTCGCATTCCGCCGTCCGCTGCCCTTGCAATTAAATTTAACGCTTCTTCATCCACTGAAATCGATTGATCTGCAACAATTTCCTTCATCCGATGAACAATCGATTGAACGGAAATACGCCGGAAATCAAACCGCTGGCATCTCGAGATAATAGTAAGTGGAATTTTATGAGGTTCCGTTGTAGCCAAGATGAAAATCACATGTTTTGGAGGTTCTTCCAACGTTTTTAATAAAGCGTTAAAAGCCCCGATTGACAGCATATGGACTTCATCAATAATATAAACTTTATATTTTACCGCAGCTGGCGCATATTTAACTTTATCACGAATGTCGCGGATCTCATCAACTCCATTGTTTGACGCTGCATCGATCTCAATCACGTCCGAAATAGATCCGTCCGTAATCCCTTTACAAGCAGGGCATTCATTACAAGGCTCTGAAACAGGTGCTTTTTCGCAATTTACCGCTTTGGCAAATATTTTTGCGGCGCTTGTCTTTCCTGTTCCCCGCGGGCCGGTGAAAAGATAGGCATGCGAAAACTTATTTTGCAAAAGAGCATTTTTCAATGTTTTCGTGACATGTTCCTGCCCAACAACATCACGAAATTGCTGCGGCCTCCACGCACGGTATAAAGCCTGATAGCTCAAGTAACGCCCCCCTTTATTTAACATGATCTCTCATTAATTATAACGAATTGTACAATTGAATGTAAGTTTTCCTAAAAGGGGGGCAAAAACAAACTCTTTTTGCAAAATTCATAATATTTATCCAAAAATAAAACCCACCTGAAAGGTGAGTTGATTTTTATGATAACTGCCGTGCACCTTCTGTCGATTAGCAACCCCAGGCGTTACTCAAGCAGTTAGCTCAGCTCAGGCAACCCTGCGGCACATGAGAGCTTCCACTTAATGCTGCTTCCTTCCGGACCTGACATGGTTCATGGATTCTCATTGCACAGGACCCAAACGTCAACACCACTTGCTTGAGGCAGACCCTAAAATATACTAACCTCGAGAAGGAATTCAGCCCCGCTGGAGCGGATTGCGAGTACAGGGCACCGCTACCTCCCCGCTTAGCACGGCAAAGTTTAAACCATTATCTCATTGCACGTCTTTTAAAGACGCAATTTTAGTATATATGTTTTTTTAGAAAAATGCAACGTCTTTCCATTTACAAAAAATGTAAATCCTTTTTTTCTTTAATCTTTTGCTGCTTTTTCTCCTCACGAAGCTTTTTAAAAAAATGAGTTAATATTTTACTGCATTCCTCCTGCTTGACACCTGAAATCACTTCGACCTGATGATTAAAACGCGGTTCGTTCAATAAATTCATTAATGTTCCTGCGCAACCCGCTTTTGGATCAAAAGCACCAAAAACGACACGTTCAATTCTTGATAAAACAATCGCCCCAGAACACATCGGGCAGGGTTCCAGCGTAACATATAATGCAGACCCTTCGAGCCTCCACGTACCCAACTTTCGGCACGCTTCGTCAATTGCTAATATTTCAGCGTGGGCAATCGATCTTTGTTCGGTTTCTCGCAAATTATGAGCCTTTGCAACAATTGCATCATCAACTACTAGCACGGCACCAATCGGAACTTCCCCAATTTCTTCAGCAAGCTTTGCTTCTTGAATCGCCAAATTCATAAAATATTCATCTTTTGTCATGCTAGTCTCCCATCTTTATTGATTTTTTATTCCAAAATAACGATCCGATTTTCGAAACGAAAATTTCATTTAAAAATTATATTAAAAAAAGATTATTCTCCATTCAACCTTTTCAATAGCATGTTTTCCCCGAATGAAACATAAAATCTACAAAGTGTTTTTATAGGAGGTCATCCATTTTGCAAATACATGTTGTACAACCAGGACAAACGCTTTATTCCATCGCCCAAATCTATTCTACATCTGTAGCCGCTATCGTTGAAGCAAATGATATTGCAAATCCTGGACAAATTGTAGTTGGTCAGGCCATTGTGATTCCGATCGAAGGACAATATTATTTCGTTCAACCGGGAGACAGCCTTTGGAGCATTTCAAGAAAATTCGGCATGACGGTATCTGAATTAGCAGCCGTTAACGGCTTAACTACTCATCAGATTTTGCCGATTGGTCTCCGTTTATATATTCCGGAACGGCCTAAACGTTCAGCGGAATTTAATGCCTATCTTGAACCACTTGGGTCTACAGTCAGCCAAAATCTTGAGACAAGCGCTAGACAAGCAGCTCCCTATTTAACTTACCTCACCCTTTTCAGTTTTCAAGCAAAAAGAGATGGTTCCCTGCAAGAACCGCCAATCGGAAATTTGCAGCAAATTGCCAATGAGCAAAACGTAACTTTTACAATGGCTATAACGAATTTGGAGAACAATCAGTTTAGTGCAGAGCTCGGACATGTATTATTGACAAATGAAACTGTGCAAAATAATTTCTTAAATCAAATTGTTCTTACAGCCAAGAAGTACGGCTTTCGCGATATTCATTTTGATTTCGAATACTTGCGTCCGGAGGATCGGAAAGCATATAATCAATTTCTTAGAAAAGCAAGAGAGCGGATCAAAAGACAAGGATGGTTCATATCCTCGGCATTAGCTCCAAAAACAAGTGCGGAACAAAAAGGCCAATGGTATGAGGCTCATGATTATAAAGCACATGGGGAAATTGTAGACTGGGTTGTCATTATGACATACGAATGGGGATACAGCGGCGGACCGCCTATGGCGGTTTCTCCTATCGAACCTGTCCGCAATGTACTCGAATACGCGGTTACAGAAATCCCGTCAGCCAAAATTATGATGGGGCAAAATTTATACGGCTATGACTGGACGCTTCCATATGTACAAGGCGGCCCTTTGGCAAAAGCGATTAGCCCTCAGCAAGCTATTCAACTTGCATATAAATATCATGCAGCCATTGAATTTGATCAAAGGTCCCAAGCTCCGACCTTCAAATATACGGATGAAAACGGAAAAATTCATGAAGTTTGGTTCGAAGATGCCCGCTCAATACAAGCAAAATTCAACCTTGTAAAAGAACTGAATTTGCGGGGGGTCAGCTATTGGAAGCTAGGCCTTGCATTTCCGCAAAACTGGCTGTTAATCTCAGATCATTTCCGAATCATAAAAAAATAAAAAAGTTCCCATGCTGATATGATCCCCTTATAGTAGACAGAAAAAAGAAAGCCCATTAATCTGTCTATATGGAGGGGATTTTTCTATGGGGAAAATACGAAAAATGATGCAAAGTTTAAAAAGAAAGCTGTGAATTTATTTTTGAAAGAGGGCATGGGATACAAAGCGGTGGCAAAAGAATTGGGAATTAGTCATTCCATGGTACGTCAATGGGTGAAACGCTATGAACAGGAAGGAATACAAGGTCTGGAGGAAAAACGGTGCAAAGCGAAAGGACCAAATAAAGGAAGACCGAGAACTCGCCCAGAAGATCCTGAAACGAAAATCAAGCGTCTTGAGGCGGAAGTAGAGATGCTAAAAAAGCTCTTAAAGAGGGGAATGGGGAAATGGAAGCAGTATCAGCCCACAAGAAGTTCGCGATCATTCAAGAAATGGCCGGGTGTTATGGTTCTATTCAACAATTATGTGAGATAGCAGGCGTGTCTCGAAGCGGATATTACAAGTGGGTAAAACGACAGGAACACCCTTCTCAGAAGCACTTGGAGGACGAGCAGCTACATGAAGAAGGGAAAGGAATCTATGGGTATCGGAGAGTTCAAGTTTGGCTGAAACGGAAATACCAACTGGATATCAACCATAAACGAGTACAAAGGCTGATGAGAAAGATGGGAATGCAGGCGGTGATTCGGAAGAAACGGCCTTATTACGGAAAGAAAGAGCCTTATGTGATTTCGGACAACCATCTAAACCGAGATTTCCATGCGTCAAAGCCAAACGAGAAGTGGGTGACAGATATTACCTATTTAATTTTTAATGGACAAAAGCTCTATTTGTCCGCCATTAAAGATCTATACAACAATGAAATCGTGGACTACCATATCAGTCAAAGAAATGACATCAAACTGGTCATCGACACGCTAAAAAAGGCCTAAAAAAACGGAATGTAAATGGACTCCTCCTCCATAGTGATCAGGGGTTCCAGTATACATCCCGTCAATACAACAACCTACTAAAAAGATACAATATAAAGGCCTGTATGTCCAGGAAAGGAAACTGTTTGGACAATGCCTGCATGGAAAACTTCTTCCGCCATTTCAAGGCAGAGTGCTTTAATTTGTACTCTTTCCGTACGGCCAAAGAGGTAAAGGATGCCGTGCACAAATATATTCGTTTTTATAACCATCAACGTTTCCAAAAGAAATTAAATCACCTGAGTCCTTATGAAATATAGGACTCAGGCTGCTTAAATGTGCTTTTTTATTCCTGTCTACTTGACAGGGGTCACTTCATGCTGTAAATAACTTTTTAAAATTCTTTTCCACTTTCACATAAAAAGAAAGGGTGTTCCGATTTTTTAAAAATCGGAACACCCTTTTTGCTGTCATAACTAAATCAAAATTCGTTACAAACTGTAACGAATTTAGTCAATCTCCAATTTATGCGCTGTTGAAATAAATGATGGCGGAGGAGGAGGGATTCGAACCCCCGCGCGGTTTGACCCGCCTCTCGGTTTTCAAGACCGACCCCTTCAGCCAGACTTGGGTACTCCTCCGTTTAGACATGGATTAATATAGCACAGCAAAATTTGATTGTCAATAACTCAAAAAAATATCCTGCAATTTTATCAATCCATTTCCAAATATTCAATCACACGAAAAATGTCTTCACTTACCTTTACCTTTCATGATACATCCGAACGTAAAAAGGACTGAGGAAAAATATTTAAAAAATTCTTAAAATTTAGTTGCGTTTTATTTGTAATGTTATATACTTGTATTACAAGAAGAAAATTAAAGCGCTTACAAAGGGGTGAATGTATGTTTGTTTTAAGCAGGAAGTGGAAAATAATCATTTCACTTTTGCTTGTCGTTTTTGCAACGGTTGTCGGAGTTCGAACATTTGCTGAAAACCGAGATAAAACATTTATTTCTATTGCCACTGCTTCCACCGGCGGAACTTACTATCCTATAGGGGTTGGAATGGCCAATATTTGGAGCACACATTTAAAAAAAGAGAAAATACAAGCTAGCGGCCAGTCCTCAGCGGGATCGATTGAAAACATCGAACTTCTTCGAAATGGAGAAGCTCACCTCGCCATATTGCAAGGATTGGCAGCTTCCCAAGCATATGAAGGAAAAAAAGCTTTCAGTAAAAAACGATACAAAGATTTACGTACCATATGCATGTTATGGCCTAATGTGGAACACTTTGTATTAATGAATGACAAGGTGAAAACAGGAACGATTGAGGATATTGAGGGTACCCGTTTTTCAGTCGGCCCTCAGGCAAGCGGAACTGAACAGTCTACTGTTGCCATAATGGAAGGTTTAGGGTTAACGAAAAAAGATATTTCTCCAGAATATTTAGGCTATAACGATACTACGTCTGCCATGCGTGACGGTCGATTGGACGGAGGTTCTCTGCCGGCTGGCATACCGGTTTCCGCTGTAACAGACATGTATGCAAGCCTTGTCGATGCCTCTATTTTAGAAGTTACAGATGAACAGTTGAAAGGAATTAATAGCATTTCGAATGCATGGTATTCTTACGTCATACCAAAAGGAACATATCCTAGGCTCCATAAAGACATCAAAACAATTGCTCAGCCAAATTTGCTAGCAACTACGAAAAAACTTAGCGAGGACACCGTATATTTATTGACAAAAACATTATATGAAAACTTGGACAAAATGTATGAAGTTCACAATTCGGCAAAGGAAATGAAATTAGAAACAGCCTTAAACGGAATTACTGTTCCGCTTCATGTCGGCGCATATAAATATTTTAAAGAAAGAGGGCTAAAAATCCCAAAAAACCTTATCCCTCCGGAAGCCATTAAGGAATAAACAAGGGGGCAAAAAACAATGAAAAAAGGAAGACATAACATCCAACCAGCTATTATTGATAAAGAAGCAGGAGGATCAACAAGAAATTTGACGGGCATTTATTATAAAATAACCGTACTTGTGTCAATAGCCTTTTCTCTGTTTGCCATTTATTCCAACGGCCTTTCAAACATGCAAGAGATTTATAGAAATATCATTTTTCTCGTTTTATTGCTTGTATTAACCTTTTTCCTTTATCCTGCCACAAAAGATTCAAACGATCATACACTAACTATGGTAGATGGGCTGTTCATCATTTTATCATTATTAGGAATGGGCTATTTACTGTTAAACTACACGACAATTCATGTCGACCGCGGATCACAGCCAGTGCTGATAGACTATATTTTTGCCGTTATAGCAATAATTTCACTACTTGAAGCGTCAAGAAGAGCAATCGGTTTCTTTATTCCGTTTTTGTGTTTGTTGGCTATTTTGTATGCCCATTTCGGCACATATTTTCCAGGAATTTTTGGGCATGCAGGATTTTCTTGGGAACGTCTTTTATTTCGTTTATATATGACTACTGAAGGAATTTTAGGCATCACACTATCAACTGCTTCTACTTTTATCGTCATGTTTATTTTATTCGGATCTTTTCTATCAATAAGCGGCGCAACAAAGCTATTCAACGACTTAGCTTTAGCAGTGGCAGGGCGGACACGCGGCGGCCCGGCGCAAGTTTCCGTTATTTCCAGCGCCTTAACAGGTTCCCTTAGCGGCAGTGCAGTTGCAAATGTTGCCACTACCGGCAGTTTTACAATTCCTTTAATGAAATCAATTGGACTGAAGCCAACATTCGCAGGGGCAGTTGAAGCTGCGGCCTCAACCGGCGGAATGATTATGCCCCCAATCATGGGCGCGGCTGCTTTTATAATGGCCGGTTTCTTAGGCATTTCTTATACAACAGTAGTAATAGCAGCCATTATCCCAAGCTTTCTTTATTACCTTGCTTTAATCTTTGCTATTGACTTAGAGGCAAAGAAAATGGGACTTAAAGGAATTAGTAAAGAAAATATTCCGAATGTTATGAAAATTTTAAAAGATCGAGGCATATTGTTAGTTCCTATCTTCGTTGTTACATTCACTCTTTTAACAGGGAAAACACCTCTTTATGCGGGATTTGTCGGCATCGGATCAGCTATAATCGCCAGTTGGCTAACACGCGACAAAACAACAAGAATTACATTTTCAAAAATAATTCATGCTTTTATTGATGCCGCAAAGGGTACGATTCAAGTCGGCATTGCATGTGCAACTATCGGTATTATTATTTGTGTTGTTACGATGACAGGCATCGGTTCAACACTTGCATTTAATATTGTTTCATTTACTGGCGGAACATTATGGCTGATCTTATTAGTGGTGATGGTAACTTGCATTGTTTTAAGTATGGGGCTCCCATCTACGGCTCTTTATATTGTCGTCGCTGTCACTGCTGCACCTGCTTTAATCGAAGCTGGAGTTCACCCTATAGCAGCTCACTTTTTCGTCTTTTGGTTTGGGGCTCTATCAAATATTACTCCTCCTGTTGCCCTTGCCTCCTATACAGCAGCTGGACTCGCAGGAGCAAATGCTATGAAAACATCATGGGAAGCACTAAGGATATCATTACCGGGGTTTATTATTCCGTTTATGATCGCTTACAATCCAGTCATTTTATTGCAGACCGATGAAAACCATACGATAACAGTAGTATCTGTATTAGCCGTAGTTGTAACGAGCGTCCTCTGTATTTTTGCATTTTCTTGTGCATTATCTAATTATTTTTCAAAGGAACTTTCCTTTCTGGAAAGAATACTATTTTTTGTCGGGGCTCTTCTGTTGATAAAACCAGGTCTTGTCACTGCCGCCGTAGGCATTGCACTAACAGTATTCGCTTTCGTTCTTCACACAATGCGATCAAAGAACGAGGAAATGAATTACAATTTATAAGGGGAAAAGCAAACAATGGAAATAAAAATCGAGCGCAAAAAAGTTTCAGAGCAAGTTTTAGAACAACTAATTAAAATGATCAAAGAAAAAACATTTCCTCCCAATGAACCATTGCCTTCAGAAAAACAGCTTTCAGAGTTGTTTGGTGTGAGCAGAGTGCCAGTCAGGGAAGCATTGAGCGTCTTATCTGCAAGCGGTGTCATTGAATCCCGCCAAGGAGGGCGCAGTTATGTAAAAGAAATCAATCTTTCCAATATGTTCGATCCTATTACATTTGACGTTATTTCTTACGATCAAATTTTTGAACTCTTAGAAATGCGAATCATTATCGAAACAGATGCAGCAGGGCTCGCAGCCGTTCGACGCACAAAGGATGATTTAGAAAAAATAAAAATGGCTCTCAACCAATTTTATGAAACGGTGGAAAATGAAGATATTATCGGTGATCAAGCAGACGTTCAGTTTCACCAAGAAATTATGAAAGCTGCCCATAACTCCTTTTTAATACAAGTCATGGAAAATATAGATGAACTTTATCGTAAAGTCATTGCCTATTCATTGTCAAAAAACGTTGGCTGGTATGAAAAAAGAATTCAAGTCTATAAAGAACATGAAAGAATTTATGACGCAATCAAGAAAAAGGATGCGCAAGCAGCTTCGGAAGCAATGAAGCGCCATTTATATAATTTGAGGGAAAAATTAGAAGAATTACACCAAGGGAAAAAAACGGATGAAAAAACTTGATTCTATAAAAAAGTTACAGATGAACTTAATACGGCTAATTTCCAAGCCTCCTGCTTCTTTAAGTCTCATGGCTGTATTTGATGAGCTGTTTGAAAGGCAATATCTGAAGTGCTTACACATCTGGAAAATTACCATCCAAAATGAAGAAAATGGATCAATTTTATATGAACCGACAGGAGTTCCTGTTGATGCTGATGAATCTTTTTAATCTAGCTCAATGGTCATCCAAAAGCAATACTAAGATGATAAAACGGTCATGACCAATCATCGTGTCATACGCAATGTCAAAAAATAATCTGTTTAAAAAATTTCCGGTGCCCGCTTTTATACCTTTTATAAATATTGACATGTGCTGTGACTCGACAGGTGCCCACTATCAAGAATCTATGGAACGATTAGATAAAAAATGAAACATTTTAAAAAAGTTAAACCAGTTGTTTCTTCACATCAAACCCATCTTGTGTCCAAATTACAAATGAAACTAGAAGGACAGCTTGAATCCTTGAAAAATCAGCGAAGTCGCACATCTTATCCATTGAATGGCAGAAGCTTGCGGTTGAACAGAGGAGGACGGGGAAAAACATGTATGATTATATCATTGTTGGCGGAGGAATTGTCGGTTTATCCGTTGCATTGGCAATATTTGAACAACAACCGAAATCAAAAGTGGCAATAATAGAAAAAGAAGATAAAGTTGCTGCCCATCAAACAGGCCATAACAGCGGTGTAATTCATTCCGGTATATATTACAAACCCGGGAGCTATAAAGCGCAACTTGCGAAAAAAGGTAATCAGGCAATGATCATGTTTTGCCAAAAATACGATATCCCTTATGAAATTTGCGGAAAAGTAATCGTTGCCAGCGATGAACATGAACGAAAAGAGCTTCACCAGCTATATCACCGCGGATTGAAAAACGGTCTTAATATCCGCAAAATTTCTAAGCAAGAGCTTCACGAAATTGAACCATATGTTAATGGAATTGAAGCCATTCATGTTCCTTCAACAGGAATTGTCAATTTCCGCCTTGTCAGTGAGCGTATGGCAGACTTAGTTAGAGAGCAGGGCGGGGAAATTTTTTTAAACGAAAAGGCGGTAGCAATTCATGAAACAAAACAAGAAATCGTCATCGAAACTGAAAACGAAAAATTTAAAAGCCGTTTTTTTATCAATTGTGCAGGTCTTTACAGCGACCGTGTTGCCAAAATAGCAAGATTAATTACTGATGCAAAAATTGTACCATTCCGCGGAGAATATTATAGACTAAATCCGCAAAAATCATATTTAGTCAAAAACTTAATCTATCCTGTACCAAATCCTAATTTCCCATTTTTAGGAATCCATTTTACTAGAATGATCGATGGAACCGTCGACGTAGGACCAAATGCTGTTTTAAGCTTTAAAAGAGAAGGATATAAAAAAAGCGATTTAAATATCAATGAGTTACTAGAAGTATTAACTTTCCCCGGTTTTTGGAAATTAACCAATTTGTATATGAAAGAAGGACTGCAAGAGATGATCCGCTCCCTCTCAAAGAAAAGATTTGTAAAAAATGTTCAAAGACTTATACCTGATATAAAAGACGATGATTTGTTGCCAGGTCCATCAGGTGTCCGCGCTCAAGCATTAAATCGAGACGGAACTTTAATGGATGATTTTTATATTGTTCCTACTGAACGATCCATTCACGTGCTGAATGCACCTTCTCCTGCCGCAACAGCATCCATTGAAATTGGGAAAACAATTGCTCAACAAATAATCAAACGTCGGCAAAAATAAAATAAGCGGCGAATGGAAAAAGGGATATTACAAAGAAGCCCAATCACTTCTTTATGATAATATCCCTTTCATAATTGTTGGCTAGGCGAAAAATACTTTCTGTCTTTATCGAATTGCTTCTTTATTCCCCATATATGGACGCAGCACTTCTGGAATGACGACTGATCCGTCCTTTTGTTGATAATTTTCCAAAATGGCGGCTACTGTTCGGCCGATGGCAAGACCTGATCCATTCAATGTATGCACGTGTTCCGGCTTTGCTTTAGGATCCCTCCGGAACCGTATATTGGCTCGGCGTGCTTGAAAAGCCTCAAAATTGCTGCATGAAGAAATTTCACGATACGTTTGATAGCTTGGCAGCCATACTTCCAAATCATATTTTTTCGCCGCCGTAAAGCCTAAATCAGCTGTGCACATGCTCATGACCCGATAAGGAAGGCCTAATAACTGTAAAACTTTTTCCGCATGGCCGGTTAGTTTCTCCAATTCCTCATAGGAATCTTCAGGCTTAACGAATTTCACTAATTCAACCTTATTAAATTGATGCTGCCGTATCAGCCCCCGGGTATCTCTCCCTGCCGCTCCAGCCTCTGACCGGAAGCAGGCACTGTACGCTACATAATTAATCGGCAGTTGATCTTCCCGCAAAATTTCATTTCGGTGCAAATTTGTTACAGGAACTTCTGCTGTTGGTATTAAAAAGTAGTCTTCGTTTTGAATTTTAAAAGCATCTTCCTCAAACTTCGGTAGCTGGCCTGTTCCCGTCATGCTCGTACGATTTACGATATACGGAGGCAATATTTCTTCATAACCGTGTTCTTCCACATGCAGATTAAGCATGAAGCTGATGAGAGCTCTTTCCAATCTTGCCCCTAAACCTTTATAAAATACAAAACGGCTTCCCGTTACTTTACCAGCTCTCTCAAAGTCTAAAATCCCCAGTTGGTCGGCTATTTCCCAATGAGGTTTTGGTTCAAAATCAAAGGATGGAATATCCCCCCATCTGCGGACTTCCACATTATCTTCTTCGGAATCGCCAACTGGTACACTTTCATGCGGAATATTCGGAATCGATAAAATTAATGGATGGAGTTGCTCTTCAATTTCTTTTAGCTTTTCATCTAATGATTTTATTTGCTCCCCTACTTGGCGCATTTCTTGAATTAAATGATCAGCATCTTTTTTTTCTCTTTTTAACACGGCAATCTGAGCAGACACTTCATTCCTTTTGCTTTTTAATTCTTCCGTTTTCACAATTAGTTCACGCCGCTTTTTATCCAAATCGACAAAATGGTCAAAGTCGGTTAAATCCTCTCCTCGGTGTTCAAGCTTTTTCTTTACTTCTTCAAAATTTTCACGCAAAAATTTCATATCAAGCATAATGAACACTCCTTTCGTTTTTTCAAAATAAAAACTCCCGTCCAAAAAAGGGACGAGAGTCTGCCCGCGTTGCCACCCTAATTGAAGGCAAATGCCTTCCGCTCAAAAAGATAACGGTTTTTCGCCGTAAATGCCTACTAGCCAAGCTGCGTTCAGCATTTCACTCAAGGATGGATTCACAAGCGTCCTTCACCGGTTTCCACCAGCCACCGGCTCTCTAAAGAAAAACAACTTGCTACTATTTCCTTTCATTGCTTTCCAACGTTCTGTTTGTATTCATAAATTTACTATAAGTTTTATGCCGATTCAACCATTTTATACTTGAATTTTTTCTTTAGATTCTTTGACCATATTTAAAAAGTACTGTGTAAACCGATGATCGTCTGTCAACTCCGGATGGAAGGAACAGCCAAGTATATGATTTTGCCGAACAGCAACAATTCGATCTTCATGTTTTGCTAAAATATCCACTTCTTCTCCTGCTTCTACAATATGCGGGGCGCGAATAAAGACGCCGACAAAATCATCTGCTACCCCTGCTATTGGTAATTCAACTTCAAAACTTTCCCGCTGGCGCCCAAAAGAATTTCTTTCCACTGTTACATCCAAAACACCAATGTGCGGTTCATGATAACCGACAATCCGCTTCGCCAATAAAATTAATCCAGCACAAGTTCCGAATACTGGTTTGCCTTTGGCAATAAAATCTTTTAACGGTTCCATAAATCCATATTTATCGATCAGCCTTCTCATGGTAGTGCTTTCGCCGCCCGGCAAAATAAGTCCGTCGATATTTAGCAATTCCTCAACCTTTTTAATCGGTACTCCTTCCTCACCGCAAGCTTCGATTGATCTTATATGTTCTCTTACTGCCCCTTGAAGTGCAAGTACACCAATTTTCATGATATATTTCCCCTTACCAGCCGCGTTCTTGCATACGGTTTTCTGGAAGAAGTGTCGAAATATCGATTCCTTTCATTGCGGTGCCAAGGGATTTTGACAGATGAGCAATTAATTCATAATCTTCATAATGTGTTGTTGCTTCTACAATCGCACGGGCATATTTGCTTGGGTTTTCCGATTTGAAAATACCGGAACCGACAAACACACCATCTGCGCCAAGCTGCATCATTAAAGCAGCATCAGCAGGTGTCGCTACTCCACCGGCGGCAAAGTTCACGACTGGAAGACGTCCTTCTTTTTTAATTTGCAGCAGCACTTCATACGGAGCGCCTAAATTTTTTGCTTCCGTCATTAGTTCATCTTCGCTCATTCCAACAACTTTTCGAACTTGTGCATTCACTTTGCGCATATGACGAACAGCTTCTACAATATTGCCTGTTCCTGGTTCACCTTTTGTTCTGAGCATGGACGCACCTTCTCCAATTCGGCGAGCTGCCTCTCCTAAATCACGGCATCCACATACAAACGGAACCGTAAATTCCCGTTTATTAATATGAAACTCTTCATCAGCAGGTGTTAATACTTCACTTTCATCGATATAATCAACGCCAAGAGCTTCTAATACCCGAGCCTCTACAATATGGCCAATGCGGCATTTCGCCATTACTGGAATAGAAACAGCGTTCATCACTTCCTCAATAATGGTAGGATCTGCCATTCGAGCAACCCCACCTGCAGCACGGATGTCGGCAGGCACTCTTTCAAGCGCCATTACGGCAACAGCACCAGCTTCTTCAGCAATTTTTGCTTGTTCAGCATTGACAACATCCATAATGACGCCGCCTTTTTGCATTTCTGCCATGCCTCGTTTTACTCGGTCAGTTCCTGTTGTAATTGCCATTTTAAAATAACCTCCTTAAATTAAAACATACCATGCATACGTTTATTTTATCCTAATTTTTATAAAATTCCTATCAAAATTCACGGTTTTAAAAGATATCTTTTAAATTATAAAAAACTCCCGGCCATTTGGCCAGAAGTTTTTACTAGAACCACCCTTTCACTGTGTCTGCGGCCCCGTTCCATACATCGGCAAAAAAGCTGCCAATGCCTCGCATTGCTAAAACAAACCAATTTGCTTTGTCCACTTTTGTTTTTGTGACTAAGTCCACTTTGCCTCCGGATGCACCAGTTACAAATCCATAGTCTTGATCGCTTCCGGAATATTTTGCTGTCATATAACCTACTTTAGTACCTTTTTGAACCGGTGCAGTCAATTCCCCTTTTTGATTTAATACCTTTTTGTCCAATACATATGTAGGTTTATATTGATTTTTTTCGCCACGTTTAATGGGAAGTTTTAAGGAACTTTTTGTTTCTATTTCCACCTTTTTCTCTTTTCCTTTTACGACAGCTAAAGTTGATTTATTTTTCAACTGATATTGCGCAGGAAATAATTCCTCAACTGAGAAATTGCCAAATATATAGTTCATCAGTTTTTCAGTTTCTTCAAAACGGTGTACGTATTGGTTGCTTCCTTTCCCTTTTGCGTTCATAACAACCGTGATGATCCGCATGCCATTCCGTTCCGCTGTTCCAGTAAAACAAGATCCGGCAAAATCAGTATAGCCTGTTTTTAATCCATCTACCCCTTCTAAACCATAAACAAGCCCTGGGAGCATCCAGTTCCAGTTTTCCATTTCAATTTGATCTTCAGTTCCTTCTCTAAAAACTTTTTTCTCAATACTTGAAGTTTCTAATATCTCCGGGTAATCCTTTAAAAGGCGGTAAGCAAGTGTCGCAACATCTCTTGCTGACATCACATTTTCTTCGTCTTCGTCTGTTCCTTCCGGATGCATGCCCATTAAGTCGCTGTTATTTAAACCGGTCGCATTCACAAATTTTGTGTTTTTTAATCCTAATTCTTTAGCTTTATTGTTCATTAATTTCACAAAATTTGTTTCTGTTCCAGCGATAATTTCCGCAACGGCAATAGCAGCGCCGTTAGCAGAATAAATAGCCATAGCTTCATATAATTCTTTCACTGAATATGTTCCATCTTTTCTTAAAGGAACGTTTGATAAATTGCGTTCTTGGGAAATTTTGTAAACATAATCACTTGGACGATATGTTTGATCCCAAGCAACTTTCTTTTTGTGGATCGCTTCAAGCAGTAAGTATTCGGTCATCATTTTTGTCATACTTGCGATTCCTAAAGTTTCATCAATATTTTTTCCGTAAAGAATTTTTCCAGTAGATGCTTCAACGGCAATAGCCGCCGATGCGTTAATGCCTAAAGGATCATTTGTTTCGGCATTTGTTTTAAGAGACAAAGGGGTAAATGCGATCATTATGGAAAGCACAATAAGGAAAGCAAACATAAATTTTTTCGTGATGTGCACGATGATTACCTCCAATTTTTTCATATCTATCTATATATCACACATTATTGTTAGGGCAACAAGTTTGATTTTAACATACATCTTGTAAAAAAAATAGACAGAGTATTACTCTGTCTAAAAGTCGTAAAATTATATAAGAATATTATCCTAGTTTCGTTATGAAATGGAGTAATTAGGCGCCTCTTTTGTAATTTGTACATCGTGCGGATGGCTTTCTCTTAAACCTGCACCAGTCATTCGTATGAACTGTGAATGTTCGCGCAGCTCATAAAGATTTTTCGTACCGCAATATCCCATTCCGGCTCTAACTCCTCCAACAAGTTGATAAATCGTTTCTGCCAAAGGGCCTTTATACGGGATTCTACCTTCAATTCCTTCTGGAACAAATTTTTTATTATCTTCTTGGAAATAGCGATCTTTACTTCCTTTTTCCATGGCTGCAACTGAACCCATTCCACGGTAAACTTTGAAACGGCGTCCTTGATATATTTCCGTTTCTCCTGGGCTCTCTGAAGTACCTGCAAGCAAGCTTCCTAACATGACAGCATGTCCACCTGCTGCAAGAGCCTTGACAATATCACCTGAATATTTGATTCCACCGTCTGCAATAATGGCAACACCATGTTTTCGCGCTTCTGTTGCACAATCGTAGATTGCCGTAATTTGCGGAACACCTACACCAGCTACGACACGGGTTGTACAAATAGAACCAGGGCCAATGCCAACTTTCACCACATCAGCTCCCGCTTCGATTAACGCTCTCGTTCCTTCTGCCGTTGCTACGTTTCCGGCAATGATATTTAAATTCGGATAAGTTTCACGAATTTTTTTTACCGTTTCTAAAACACCTTTGGAATGTCCATGGGCAGTATCGACAACAATCACATCCACGTTTGCTTCAACCAGCTTTTGAACGCGCAACATTGTATCGGAGGTAACACCAACTGCTGCTCCAACAACCAGTCTTCCGTGGGCATCTTTTGCTGAATTTGGAAATTCAATTACTTTTTCAATATCTTTTATGGTGATTAATCCTTTTAACACACCATTTTCATCAACAATCGGGAGTTTTTCAATTTTATGTTGCTGCAGAACTTTTTCAGCTTCCTCTAACGTCGTTCCAACGGGAGCTGTTACTAAATTTTCCTTCGTCATCACTTCTGATATTTTTGTTGAATAATCCTGTATGAAGCGTAAATCACGGTTCGTAATGATTCCGACAAGTTTTTGTTCTTGTTCGTTATTAACGATCGGCACTCCGGAAATGCGATATTTGCTCATTAAATGCTCGGCATCATACACTTGATGATCCGGAGTTAAGAAAAACGGATCCGTTATAACTCCCCGCTCAGACCGTTTAACTTTATCAACTTGCTCGGCTTGCTGTTCAATCGACATGTTTTTGTGAATGATTCCAAGCCCGCCTTGCCGAGCCATAGCAATTGCCATTTCAGCTTCTGTAACAGTATCCATTCCCGCACTGATAATGGGAATATTTAATTTTAACGTTTTTGTCAGTTCGACACTCAAATCGACATCCCGAGGCAATACTTCCGACTTAGCAGGTATTAACAATACATCATCAAAAGTTAATCCTTCCTTTTGAAATTTTGATTCCCACATAATTAAAAACCCCCTAATAACGGCAAAATATTATTTGTAGATTAACAATTGACAAAGTTGCTGTCAAGGAATACGAGAACAATTTAAATATTTTGAATAGTGATGATTATATGGAGGGGTTTCTTTGTCCATTTGGCACCTGTATTCGTCTTTCCATTCTTCCCAAACCATCGGGCGGATATTAAAAAAACGCTATAAAGAACTACAAGTAGAATATCCTGAAAAAAAATCATTTGAAAATTGTTATACTTTTATTTATTTTTTAAAACATGCCGAAAATTATTATAAATCATCCGAAGATTCATCCATTGCCATTAAACCTGTATTAATATTTTATGGAATAAGTCAGCTGTTAAAGGCATTGCTTTTAACAGTTGACGTTGATTATCCTTCGAACTCCGCTGTTTTATCACATGGGGTATCGACAAGAAAACGAAAAAAACAACGATATAATTTTTTAGAAGATGAAATAAAAATTCAAAAGAACGGGTTATATGGACACGTCGCACGCTATCTTTTCCAGTTAGACCATGCAGCCGGAAAAAAATTTTCGATGTTCTACCTCCTAAAAAGAATTCCTGAACTTAGCGCTTTATTTCAGTTTCACTTAAATATTCGAACAACAATTCAAATGGAGGAAAATGACGAGTGCTTCATCGTTCCGAAACAAGCAGCCGATCATTACTGTATAACAACCGATCGGCTCAGTGAAATCTTAAGCAATAAATGTCCATTGCGGTTTTTGGGTGGGAACGATAAATCACTTTATTTTTCTTGCCAAAACAAACTAGACATCCGCTGGAAATCAACTTTGCTATTCGATTTTTATGAACGCCAATATTACCTGCCTAGCTCTAAAGATGACCTCATTGTATTTCCTGAAATTTTAGTCCACTATCTTGTTCTATATAATTTAAGCATGATTTCCCGTTATGAAACGGAATGGTGGTATGATCTTATTTTTGGTCATGAAAGTGATGATTTTGTTTTTATCAAACGTTTTTTGGATGTAACTACAGAAAAAATTCCCTGGCTGGCTTTTCAATATTTCATGCAGTTATTTGGCGAAAATGAATAGTTATTGTAAAGATTTCTTCCATTTTCGTTTTATATACCTTTTGCAATTTATTATGCAGTCTGGCACAGACAAGGCAGCCAAACCTAATTTGAAACGTAATAACTTACTTGTTTATTTTTATTGTGATATCTGTTAATCCGAGTCGTTTTTTTCTTTTCCCACATTTATTTCACAACCAAACAAAGATTTTTTAAATAAAAAAACAGCCCTATTAGGCTGTTTTTTTTCTTCTTTTTGCCTGGCAGCGTCCTACTCTCGCAAGGGACAGACCCTTACTACCAT
>ERZ1673779.31-NODE-31-length-26956-cov-30.288391_pt1 | contig 26956 bp, 26 predicted proteins | sample MGYA00580136_ERZ1673779 | MGnify/ENA primary metagenome ERZ1673779 (study PRJEB41219, sample SAMN04549633) | soil metagenome | isolation source: soil | place: USA:California,Owens Lake (dry lake) | collected 2009-08-06 ... | reverse complement strand
CAATACTGGGTTTCTTCAGTATTGCCTTTTTTCGGATCATCGGACAAGGGAATTTTCAATTTCTGTTATTTTTCACCTTGACATATTACCGCAGGACTATTACTTTTTATAGAACTCAACAATTTTACTTACCACATATTCTTGTTGTTCATCCGTTAATTCAGGAAACATTGGAAGCGATAATACTTCTAATGTTGCCTGCCCTGTATGAGGCAAATCTCCCTCTTTATATCCTAAATGAGCAAAAACAGGCTGTAGGTGAAGAGGTTGTGGATAATAGACCATCGTTGAGACACCGTGTTCTGCTAAATATTTTTGCAGTTCATCACGTTTTTCTACACGGATTGTATATTGATGATAAATATGGTAACGACCTTCAGCTTCTACAGGCGTTACTACAATGTCTGATAGTTTATAGTTTAATAGTTGTGTATACTTATTCGCCTTCTCTCTCCTCAAGCGATTCCAATTATCAAGACGAGGGAATTTCACATTTAAAATGGCTGCCTGCATTTCATCTAAACGGCTATTGTAGCCTAACACATGATGATAGTACTTCGGTTTACTTCCATGAACACGGATAACTCGCATTTTTTCAGCTAAATCATCATTATCAGTTACAGCCATCCCACCATCCCCATAGGCACCTAAATTCTTTGTTGGGAAAAAGCTATAGCAAGCAACGTCCCCTAATTCACCGACTTTTCTTCCTTTATACTCTGCTCCGATTGCCTGTGCCGCGTCTTCGATAATATACAGGTTATACTTTCTCGCAATTTCAATAATCGGATCCATATCCGCTGTTTGCCCATATAAATGTACAGGAATAATAGCCTTTGTCTTCTCTGTAATTTTTTCTTCAATTAACGTTGGATCAATATTAAAGGTAACAGGGTCAATGTCTACAAATACAGGCTTTGCACCAGCTCTTGCAATGGCTCCAGCTGTAGCAAAAAAGGTAAATGCTGTTGTAATAACCTCGTCACCTTCACCGATATCGCATGCCATTAGTGCAATATGCAAAGCATCGCTACCGTTACCTACACCGACCCCATGTTTTACACGGCTGTATGCTGCAATATCTTGTTCTAATTTTTTTACATTTGATCCTAATATAAAATGAGCATTCTCCATCAATTGTTGAACTGCTGTGTTTATTTCCGCTTTCAATTGCTGATATTGAATAGTTAAATCAAGCATAGGAACTTTCATTATCAATAACTCCTTACTTTATAATTTTGTATAAAGTCATAAAGATAATTTTTATATCTAGCCATAAAGACTGCTCTTCTATATATTTGAGATTCAGTTTTAATTTATCCGGCATTATTACCTCTATATATGTTTTTTCTGGGTCTTCACTTTTAGTTAAAATCTCATTCTCATTTCGATACTTAATAGAAGCGTAATCCGTAATACCTGGTCTTACGGTAAACACTTTCTTTTGTTCTTCATTATATAATTGTGTATAATGCGGCACCTCTGGACGAGGTCCCACAAAGCTCATATCACCTTTAAGGACATTAAATAATTGAGGGAGCTCATCCAATTTAAATTTTCTTAAAAAATATCCTACTCTTGTTATTCTAGGATCACGTCCAACTGTAATTTGTTTACCTAGCTTTTCAGCATTCATAACCATAGTGCGAAATTTATAAATTTTAAATTCTTTTCCGCTCTTACCTATACGTACCTGTTTAAAAATAATGGGACCTTTTGAATCTAGCTTAATTAATAAAGAAATCACACCAAAAAGAGGAAGCAATAGAAAAATCGCAATTGCTGAAACTGTAAAATCAAACGTCCTTTTAATTAAATCATTAGTTGTACTCCCCACTTTCCCATTCTGTCCCCCTTAAACCTATGAAACTGCATTAAAATTATTTTTGGTAATAATAATTCTATATTACAACATAAAGTCTATAAATGTCCTTTAATGATAAATTCAAACGATTAAAGTTTAATCTTATGAAAAGTTGTTTACCTAAAGATTATAAAATTCATACTGGAAACATTTCCTACAACTTCCTAGAAGCACCTATTATTACGAAGCAAAAGAAAAGTAATGCAAAAGATGAACTGACATCTGCCATTCTGGAAATTTTCCAGAAAAGCCGCAAAAACTATGGTACACGTACATTCAAACATGAATTAGAGAAGCTTGGTATGATTGCCTCAAGACGATAAATTGGCAGAATCATGAAAGAAAACGGGCTAGTATCAAATTATACGATTGCCCAGTTTAAGCCCCATGTGGATAAATGCAATGAATCATAAGTTGAAAATGTGTTAAAACGAGAATTTGATCAACAAAAAGAATGAACAGTTGTGGTTAGTGACCTAACATACGTTAGAGTAGAAAAAAGCTGACATTAATCTGTTTATTTGTCGATCTTTATAATCGAGAAATTATTGGTCATAGTGCAGGCCCAAACAAAGATGCCAGCTAGTCTACCAAGCTTTATCGACCGTGAAAGCAGATTTACGGTAAATTCAATTATTCCACACAGACAGAGGCAATGAATTCAAGAACAAGACAATTGATGAAGCTCTAGATACTTTTCAGATTAATCGGTCGTTAAGCATGAAGGGCTGTCCCTATGACAACGCAGTAGCTGAAGCAACCTTTTAAATTATCAAAACAGAATTTGTTAAGGGTAGATATTTCGAAAATTTAGACCAATTGAAACTGGAATTAGAGGTTTAATCATATTAGAATACATGGAACACTTGGGTATTTAAGTCCGGTGGAGTACAAAGAGAAACACCTCAAAAAATTGTCTAGTTTAGTGTTGACATACCAATCTCTATTTTCCGTATACAGAAGTACATTTACAAATTATAAATATATAGATTCTTTTTTCTGCCATTATAATCTGAGAGAGTTTTGGCTAAAACGAAACCATTTTTTTGATAAAAGTAATTGACTTTTTCGTTGTTATACATATCAGTAGTTAACATTATCATAGTTCCATTTTTTTTTCTTGATATATTTATAAAATCTAATAATAATTTCGTACCTATACCTGGTTTAATTACTGCTATTGACGAAAGCTCAATTGCATTTCTTAAATCAGAATATTCTATATATTCATCATTCTGAATACTCCTTGCTGCTTTTAAAGTTCTTTTTATTGCATAAAGTACCTGTAAAATTAGTTCTGGTCTTCTTGCAATTGACTTAATTAATACCTTAAGAAATCTAATCTTATTTTTTTTCATTGTAGAATAAAAATGTTTTGGATCTTTAAATCCCACAACAAAACCTATTATCTTTCCTTCTTCCTCATAGACTCTAAGAATGCCTTTGTCAAATTTTAGAACCAATTCATAATATAATAACAAAAAATCTTTTCCTAATTTTGTCATAAAAAAATTTTCAAACATTCGTGAATGAATATTAACAATCTCAGGAAGATCATTAGATTGTGCATCTCGAATCATTTATATCACCCAACAACTATTTATTTCTCAATCTTTCATTTAATTGACTTTCGAAAAATTGAATAATTTTTATTCTATCCCCGTGTTCGGAAATATACTTAAAACCATTATTACCTGCTTTTATAATTTCATCTCTATTATTATAAAAAAATAATATCTTATCTTTGAAATGGTTTAAATTATTTATATCTACAACAAATCCTGATTTTGATTCAATTATAATATCGCTAGCTTCTCCTTTTATACCGCATATAATGGGTTTACTTGCTGCCATATATTCGAATATTTTATTAGGTCTTACCTTCCTAAAACTAGGTAAGTCTTTAAGCAAAGTAACACATATATCTGCCTTTGAAAGAATATTTGGTACTTGATGGGAAGGAACAGGATCTTCAAGTATTATATTTGTTATCCCTTTTTCTCCAATAAGCTCCTTCAGCCTACTTTTAGATGCCCCATCACCTACTAACACAATTTTTATGTCTCTGTATTCTTCTAATAGTGGAGCAAGTTCAACCAACGTTTCTAATGAATTAGCAGGATTATGAGCTCCACAATACATAACTATAAAATTGTTTCTTTCCCACTCATACTGAATTGAATTTTCTTGAAAATTCTTATACCGACTTATGTGTACTCCTAGGGGTACTAATAGTACATCTTTCCTTTCCTCGTAACTTAAAACATGCTTTCTCATACCTTCTGAAACTGCTGTAATTAAATCTGAATATTTATATAGTATCCTTTCGTAAAACCTCATTATTGTAATTACGAGTCGGTTCTTTAATCCTAATTCAATAAGAAAATCAGGCCATAAATCCTCGACATCAAGTACAAAAGATTGTCTCTTTATTTTACAAACAATTAGCAAAGCAAGAGTTAAAGGAGGTGATGTTACAACATAATAGTCTTTACGACTAGTAAATAAAGCATAAAGAGCTGTTAGTATACTAAATACTAGTATATTTAACCCTCTTAATAAAAAACTCTTTCTATATTTGATACTCCAAAATCTCCGAACTTTAACTCCATGTTCATATGTGAGACTTGTAATTTTCTTTTTAATCGATTGATGGTACTGCCCAGTGTAATGATTATATCCACACGTCCAAAATTCTACATCATGTCCCATATCAGAAAATACTTTTGCAAATTCAAAGTTTCTTGTTGGACCAGTTTCACCATAAGTGACACCATAATGATTAACAAAAACTATTTTCATTTTACTTCCCTTTCATTTCCATGTTATTAATCGAATCGTATAATTTCATTAACCTTTTTTTATTTGTATTTAATGAATATTTATCTTTTCCAACTAAAAGACAATTCTCTTTGAGTAAACTTAACTCTTGCTTTTCATCCGATAGCCTATTAAGCAAAATCTTCAATTCTTCTTCTATATTATTACTATTAACTACATATCCTATTTTTTCCTTACTTACTATCTCACTTATCTCCCCCACGCTTGTGGTTATTAATGGTTTTCCAACTGAAAGAGCATTAAAAAGTGAATTGGGAGTACTATAGTAATTATTCGAAAAATCAGGATATAATCCATAATAAACTAAGTCAACTCCACTTAGGTAGTACGAAATTTCCTTACTATTTACATAACCCAAATAGATAATATTATCTTGAATATTTGTTTGTATATCTTCTAATTGTTCTCCTTTTCCGCCCAACATTAAATATACATTTTTATCTGAAAGTCCCTTTACTGCCTTAACTAACGGAATGATAGCCCGATCTTTAGAAAACCCCCCTATATATCCAACCACCAAAGCATTTTGAGGAATCCCTAATTTCTCTCTAACTGCTTCTCTATTTCTTTTTACTACTTGCTCATCATAAAAGTTCTTATAATTACCTATTACTTCTACATTATTCCTCCTAATTTTCTTGTAATAATCAGCCAATCTTTGACCTACAGTAATTAAACCATCTACTCTTTTAACAAGAAGTTTTTCCATAATACTTATCAGTCTTACAACCCATCTTGGAACATGAAAACTTATCATTTCTGGATATAATTCATGAGCATCATAAATTAATTTCTTTCCAAAAATCTTTGAGCCCAAAAAAGCTGGAGGGAGTGTATCAAAATCATGCGCATGCACTATATTATATTTTCCAATTTTAATTTCTCTAAATATATTAATCCAAAAAACAATCATTGACTTTAATTGTTTCATACCTTCACCGTAAGTTGCCTTTACATTAGTTCTTTTAATTAAAATTCTATCTTTATTTTCATTGGGCTTTTGTGAACCTTCTCTATCCCAACAAAAAATAGTAACTTCATATCCCAAATCTCTAAGGATGGTTGCTTCCATCTCGACTCTAGGATCTGGTAAATAGGCATTACTCAATAACATCAATACTTTTTTCAAATTTCTCACCTACTTTCTTTATCTAATTCAACAGGCATTAGATATGCTATTAATATAGCCAACCCCAGACCGTGAGTATTTATGGTGGTTAATAATCCTGCATTAGATAATGAAAAAATTGGAACAAACAACAAAACAGTAATCAGAGTCTTATTTTTCTTCAGTGATATACAATCTATAAAATAAAAAATAAAGGACAAAAAAATGGAATAAATTAACATTCCGGCGATTCCAAAGTTCATATATGCATCTGCAAGAAAAGAAGTATTTGCATTAGCTGCTGAATTATTATAGTATAGTTCCCCAATTAAAAAAGCCGGTGCAACTTTATAAGGATATTCAAAAAAAGATGAAAATATACTATGAGATAACTTTACCAAATCGTGCATTGAGAAAAACTCAAAATATTGAAAACTAATTTGTGCTGGCAAAATCAACAGTCTTTGCGCAAACAGAAAAAATATCCATTGATTCCTAAAAATAAAATAAATAGAAATAGCTAACATAGTTAAAATCGAGAAAATTAATGTGAAATTAAGAAAGCTGTTTCTTCTTTGCAACATTAGTACTACGTATATTGCAAATACTGCAAAAAAAACAGATTTATAACCGGTATATGAAAATAAAAGAAGTTGTAGTCCTAATATTATCCAAGCATACCTATATTTTTTTTTAACTATAAAAAAACCAAATAAAAAAGGATTTATTACATTTCCCTGCCAATTTATGATATAGTCTATCATTTCCCCTGAATATTTTAACTCTTCTTTATAAGAGAAACGAATATCATAGACATTCTCAAATGATAGATTGAATTTTAAGCCTAAATTAGAAATTAAAATCAAATATGAAATAGCTGAAAATAATAAAATAAATATGAACCAAAAATTCTTACCTTCTTTTAAATTACGGATTCTGATTTTATGAAATAACTTAGAGGATAAAATAATTAATATAAAACAAAGAAATGCAGTAAGGAAATATAACGTACTTTGATTTTTTAAAGAAAAAACAGTTGAATACGGTACAAAAACTATAATAAATAGTAATTGTTTAAAAAAATCTGATATGTGAGAATGATTATATGTTAGTAAAATAGTTAAAACTATTATACTGGTATAAGCAAATATTAATTTTTCGACATTTAAATTTTTGTAAGTGCCCATATACAAATAATCTTTTGCAGATATATATATATACCCAATGTCTAATAAAACCTTATAAAACAATACTAGAAATAAAATTGAAAAAAAACTTTTTGGGACTATTGCATAACGCATAAATAAACTCCTTCTCTTTTATACATACTTATTTCCAGTAAATAAATTTATTTAGATAAGCTTTGATCAGAAATGAATTAATATGTTACATACCATTTAATATCTCATTTCTGTACAGTTTTTTATCTAAGATTCTATATCACTCCAAAGGATGATTATCTTATCCTTTTATTTTTTTATCTTCGACAAAATGTAATATAGAAGTGCAAATCCCTTTATCAGATACGCCATATTCGCCGCTTAAGTCCTTAACTTTTCTTCCAGTACCGTAAAGATCTACCACCATTTTTTTGAAGTCTTCATTGAATGTTATACCAATATTTTGTTACCCATAAGGACACATCCTTTCATTTTCATTATGGGTCAATTATTTGAAAATTTAACTTAGATGTGTCCATGAATTTATACTAACATCACTATTCTCAGTCCTAATTCTAGACCAAAATTCCATAATCTCGTTTTCCCACAAAGGCATTCGCCTGTGTTTGGCAAGTAAAAAATACACAATATGGTGGTGAATTTGTGCACCCTTGCCAGTTCCCGTATTTTTATCGGTTCTTTTTAGATAGAGAGTGACGCAATCGATAACTTTCACCCGTAAAGGTGAGAATATGGGCATGGTGCACCAATCGGTCAATGATGGCGGCCGTTAAACGCTTATCCCCCAATATGGTGTTCCATTGTCTGTCCAAATTCCGAGTTCGATGTGACAATAATGCTTGTCTGTTCGTAACACTCGGCAATTAAACTGAACAACAATTCTGCCCCATCTTTATGAAACGGAATAAATCCTAGTTCATCTAAGATGTGTCTTTCGATCTTTGTATTTCCCTCGATTCCACTTCCGCCTCCAAACATTTCAATAAATATTCCTCGGGAGTATCTGCCGAAATCTGCTCATAGACTTGACCGATATAGCCCAAATTCAGTAGTTTGCAATATTCTTGAATGCGGGAGGTGTTCATCCACTGGCACCTCACTCTATTAAGGCTTGTAGGATTCCAGGTCTGGATCATACCCCTTGAAGATCTCCGGTGTATGGGTTTCAGTACGCACCCCGCCGGTAAAGCCGCACTCATCACGCGAGCGCTCATATATTCGGATCGCAGTATGGCGTTGTTTTTTCTTTTTTCGCCTATCCTCCTCCAGCATGCATCGATCACATCGAGGTATGACCCTAATACCGGATAGCGTTTGGTGCGTTTTTTTCCTTTGGACTCCAATTCGATTGATCTGCGTATTTCTTCGCTGTCCGCCAATTCACCCCCAATTGTTTTGCGATCGCACGAATGGATAACCCTTTTTCTTCTCGTAGAAATTTGATATATTCTACTTGAGCCAATGCTAGCATCCTTTCTATTCCTCCTTATGTTTGATCCCTATTACATGTAGGAGGGTAGTGGATATTGGGATGACTGGCAAGGCTTTTTTTATGGAAGCGATTCTGCACTTTTACGTCGCCAAGTTATGTACTTTTATTCTGCCATATACAATGTCATCCAAAAGCAATCATTATCGACAGCACAACCTATCGAAGAAGTCTTTACGATTCGTAAATAAAGCGTGGGATGTCAACTCGGTACCACTGATTTAAGGGAAATAAATTCTATCTTTGTACGATGACTGAAAAAATCATTTTATCGCATTTCTTTACCACTGCGAACCCAAATGATGCCGTAGTGACATCGAAATTATTTTCCTCTTTGAAAAAATAGAACATCGAATTTGCGCTTGGTGGTGCAGCGTACGACAGTGAAAACGTCCGTATAGTAGCGGAACAAATCGGAATCTTTTTTGTTTCCCCGATTAATCCACGAAATAGCAATGAACGAAAAAAGGGCCTATGGTCAGGGCATTCCTGTCTTTTTGAAAACAAGATTTGGGAAGTGGCTGTTTAGTTTCCGTAGCACTATCGAACAGGTATGTAACCAGTTGAAGAGCGATGGGGTAGAACAGCCACGTTGGTATGGGTTTCATCGCTATTTACTGCATGTACAATTATGCAATCTTATCTTATGCACAATTTTAAGTTTTTTCTCTAGTTTTGCAACATCATCAATAAAATCAAGAAATTTTCAAAATAGCTATCATATAAATTGTATAATAGAAAATTTCAAATAATGCATAGGCATAAATAAATGTTTCAATTGGAAAACTCATACAAATGAATAATAAAATGATAATACCTATAGATCTAAAAAATTGCAATTTAAATAACGCTTTAATTTTATTAACTGCAAAAAAAGTTACGCTAAGAGGCGAAACAACAAATTTTATCGCATATGAGAATGCTAGTATCCTCGCAAACTCCCCAGCAATTCGCCAGTTAGCACCAAAAACAAATGAAAACAACTCAGGACCAAAAAATAGTAAAATTATTAATGGACAAAGAGTAATCAATGATAAATACTTACCTGTTTTTAAAACAATTGGGCGCAGAGGCTTATTTTGATTATAGGCCTCTGAGATTTTCTGAAAAAACACTTGTGACACTGAGGAAGATATTACTGACAACGGTGTGCTTATTGTTCTAGTTGTTAAATTAAAATACCCTAAATTAGTACTCGAATATGTTTTACTTACAAATATCGATGGTAATTGTAATGAGATTGTGTCCATGAACGCACTTAATGTATTAAATTTCGGATATTCATTATATAACAATGCTTGTTCTTTTATTTTTAGCCATGAAACATTTTTTCTAACTTCATAAAGAACATTTTTATTTCTTATGAATTTATATGATAAATATACTACAGAAGCAGTAGCACCCAATACGTTCCCAAGAATAAGCCCTAATTCATTTTTATAAATTAATCCTATTGCAATATTAGGTATGACATTCGCAAAGGTTTGAATGACTCTACTAGTAGATAAAACTTTAAATAACTTTTCTCGATTAAACCAATAATTAAACGTTTGGATAACACCTAACAAGAAAGTATTCAAAGGAATAAAATATATCCATTCGATTAAATTTTGGTTTCCTAGAAAATCGATAATATTTCTGTTAAACAAAATTGTAATAATAAATAGGCAAAAACTAATTATAAAAGAAGTAAGCAAAGAGAGACAGAATACACTGAGTGCATCTTCCCTCTTTTTTGGTGACATTATTGCAAATTCATATCTTAATGTAACAATAACAGACAGGATACTTATGATAGAAACATAAAGTGCATAAACTCCGAAATCATTAGGGGTATACAATCTGGTCAAAAGAGGCGAAACCAGAATAGGTAGCAACTGGGCAATTGTGGTACCAGTCATTAATGTTAATACGTTTCTTAAAAAATCTTGTTGAATAAGCCTCTTCATTTTATTTATTAAATTCACAATTGCCACCTCATAAATTACAATTTATAATAATTTTTCCTTTGTCTTGTAATGACGTTCCTAGTATCAAAAATCACTTTCGCCTTTCCTGCCACCTTTTCAAAATCAAAAGCACTATGATCAGTTGTAATTAATACCAAATCAGCATTTTCAATATCTACTTCATTTAAATTCATAGTAGCAACCATCTTGCCATTCAATTTAAACTCTTTCACATGTGGATCAACAACAATCCACTCTGCTCCTGATTTTGTCAGCTTATTAAGAATCGGTAATACCGGCGACTCTCTGTAATCATCAATATCTTTCTTATATGCAACACCAAGAACTAAAATCTTTGAACCTTTTAATGCTTTTCCATGTTCATTCAAAATTTCCATACAACGCTGCACAACAAAATCAGGCATGCTGTCATTAATTTCACCAGCAATTTCAATTAAACGAGTATGGTAATTATATTCTCTTGCTTTCCATGTTAAATACCAAGGGTCAATTGGAATGCAATGTCCGCCTAGCCCTGGTCCTGGATAGAATGGCATAAATCCGTAAGGTTTCGTTGCCGCTGCATCAATGACTTCCCAAACGTCAATTCCCATTTTGTTGCATAAAATCGCCATTTCATTTGCTAGTGCGATGTTGATGTTACGGAATGTGTTTTCAAGAATCTTTTCCATTTCCGCTACTTTCGGACTTGATACCTCGTGTACATCACCTTCAAGAACATTTCGATACATCGTAGATGCTACTAACATACAAGTTGGTGTGACTCCTCCAACTACTTTTGGAGTGTTTTTAGTATTATAGTGTTTGTTACCAGGATCAACACGTTCCGGCGAATATGCTAAAAAGAAATCTTCACCGCATACTAATCCAGACTCTTCCAAAATCGGTTTTAATACTTCTTCTGTTGTGCCTGGGTATGTTGTACTCTCAAGGACAACCAGCATTCCTTTATGAATGTATTTAGCAATTTCTTTTCCAGAATTCACAACATAAGAAATATCGGGTTGTTTATATGTATCTAAAGGTGTTGGCACACAAACGGCAACTGCATCTACATCTTTAATACGTGAAAAATCCGTTGTAGCCACCAACTTCCCTGCTTTTACAAGATCAGCTAATTCTTCGTCTACTACATCGCCAATATAGTTAATACCTTGATTCACCATTTCAGTTCTTTTTACTTGTATATCAAATCCAATAACATGATAACCTGCTTTTGCTTTTTCCACAGCAAGCGGAAGACCAACATACCCAAGTCCAACAACACCAATCGTTGCCATTTTCGTTTCTAATTTATTAAGCAACTGAATAGCTGCTGGATTTTTCACCTCTAATTCTTTCAGATTTAGCACCATAATTTTTTATCCCCCAATACTGATCAATTTGTCTTCATCGATAATAACTCTTTGTTTTTTTTCGGCAGATTCGTAGAAAGCCAGGACAAGCTGTAAAGCTCGTTTTCCTTCTTCGCCGTTTACAATTGGTTCACGGTCTTCTTGAATCGCTTGGATCATATCTTCGATAATGCATTGGTGACCTGGTTTTCCAAGCGGATTCGCTTTCACTTTTTCAATAATCTCATTTGTTTCCTCTTCTTTTAGTGACTCAATTGCTAAATGGTTAAATTGTGTTGCCGTTGTTCCACCAATAATAGCTGTCCCTGTTTCACCAAAAATGCTTAACGATTCTTCCAAGTTCTTTGGATAAATGGTTGTTGCCGCTTCTACAACTCCAAGCGCTCCACTTTTAAAACGGACAATTCCAGTTGATACATCTTCCGCTTCAATGTTTCGTAAGCGAGTAGCAGACATGCTATATACTTCTTCTACATCCCCCATTAACCAGATAAGCAAATCGAGATTATGAATGGCTTGATTCATAAGGACTCCACCATCAAACGCTTTTGTGCCCCGCCATGTTGCCTGGTCGTAATAAGCTTGATTGCGATTCCAACGTACTGTTGCGTTCGCATGGCTTAGTTTTCCAAATACACCTTTATCCATCAATTTTTTTAATTCTTGCACAACTGGACGAAAGCGATTTGGATGTACCACTGCTAACTTCACGTTATTTTTTTTACAGACGCTAATGATTAAGTCTGCATCTTCTAATTTTAGAGCAATTGGCTTTTCAACAATAACATGTTTTTTCGCTTTTGCTGCTTCAACCGCAATTGCCGCATGAAAACCGCTTGGAGTGCATATGTTAACAACGTCAATGTTTCGATCGCTGAGCATTTCCTTTAAATCTTGATAAGGTTTTGACCCATAATTTTTAACATAATAATCCATCGCTTGCGGAACTTTATCACAAACTGCAACTAAATTGGCTCCCTCAATATGTTCAATTGCTTCAGCATGTTTTTTTGCGATATGTCCACAACCTACTATTGCAAAATTCATCGTACAAATCTCCTTTATGCATGGCTTATAGCAGTCTGATATTCTAATTCACTATATCTAGTAATATTCTCGTTGGTAATAGAAAGCTCCGTAACTAACTTAGCTTTTATACCTGAGTCAATGATTTCTTTTACTCTTCTCTTCGAGAAATCCTATCTATAAAACACCTTATTTTTTAAGATCATTTACTTTTTTAAATTATTGATTAACTGCCGAACTCAAAGAATCCACAGACATAAACCGACCGTTCGCAATAGCCAATAATCTCTCCCTAACCTTTTCTTTATCCATCTCTTCAAACCGTTCCATAAAATCATGAAGAATTTTCTCATCCACCATCGTTGCTTTTCCGATAAATATTTTCGGAAACACTTGCTTTGGATGGACTTCGTTTTCGTTCAGCAATTCTTCAAATAGCTTTTCACCTGGTCGAATGCCGGTAAATTTGATACCTATTTCTTCGACGGTGTATCCTGATAATTTGATTAAATTTTTCGCCAACTCAACAATTTTCACCGGTTCACCCATATCTAAAACAAAAATTTCCCCGCCATTTGCAAGTGCTCCAGCTTGAATGACCAGTCTGGATGCTTCGGGGATTGTCATAAAATAACGTGTCATGTCAGGGTGAGTAACTGTAACTGGTCCTCCTTCTTGAATTTGCTTTTTAAATAACGGAATAACGCTCCCTCTGCTACCTAAAACATTTCCAAATCGAACAGCAACAAATTTTGTATTGCTTCGCTTGTCCAATTGCTGTATGAGCATTTCGGCAAAGCGTTTTGTAGCCCCCATCACATTCGTCGGATTCACTGCTTTATCAGTTGATATTAACACAAAATTATTGACACCAAATGTATCTGCTGCTTCGGCAACATTTTTCGTTCCGAAAATATTATTTTTCACTGCTTCTTTCGGATTGTATTCCATTAAAGGAACATGTTTGTGAGCAGCCGCATGATATACAACATCTGGTTTATGCTCTTCCATCACTTCAAAGATACGCTCACGATCTTGTATGTCTGCAATAATGGGAACAATTTCAATTTTATCTTTATATTTATTTCTTAACTCCAAATCAATTAGATAAATGCTGTTTTCCCCATGTCCTAACAAAAGGATTTTTTTGGGATGGAATTTACATACTTGATGGCAAATTTCCGATCCGATTGATCCGCCCGCACCTGTTACAAGAATCGTTTTTCCTGTCAGCTTTTCTGAAATGCTTTGCATATCTAACTCAACCGGTTCACGACCTAATAAATCTTCAACTTGAACATCACGAAATTGATTGACGGAAACTTTTCCTTCCAATATGTCTTCCAACATCGGAACAATTTGTGTTTTTGCATTTGTTTTCGTGCATTCTTCAAATATGGCGTTCATTTTTTCTTTTTTCAAAGATGGAATCGCTATGATTATATGTTCAATGTTCATTTGTTGAACAATTTGGGGAATGTCACGAATCATACCTGCAACAGGAACATTTAAAATATCAAGCCTTTGTTTTTTCAGATCATCATCAACAAAAGCAACAGGATACAACTCCGCATCTTTGTTGCGCAAAAGCTGCCGGACTACCATTGTTCCCGCTGAACCTGCCCCTATAATCAGAGTTCTCTTTTTATTCGTCGCTTTTGTCATATAATTATCCCGAAAAATTCTCCATGCAAATCGAGATCCTCCAATGAGTAGAATGTGAAGCATCCACGTAACGGCGAGCATGCGGACATATACATCAAAAGTGAGAATAAATTGAATAATTGCTGTTACAATGATAGATAAAGTGACCGCCTTAAATATACTAAGCAATTCACCGATACTAGCATATTCCCAAGCTTTTTTATACAACTTATAAATATAGGCGAAAAAATGATGGCAGCACAATAGAGAAATAGAACTGATAATGACTAAAACAGGTAATTTTAAAAAGTGATTTGGATATAGAAACAAGTAGCATAAATAAACAGAGGTAAGCACAATAATAGAATCAAGCAGCATTAACAGCGATAGTCTTTTTTTATATGTCACCGCTTGTCCCCCCTTCCCAACCTTGTTTTTCAGATTATTGGGTCACTTTGTGTTTTCTTACTATTTCCTCCATAAATTCAATTAAATTTGATCGCAACTCCTCATTCTGCAATGCAAACTCAATCGTCGTTTTAATGAATCCTATTTTCTCCCCGACATCGTATCGTTTTCCTTCAAAGTTGTAGGCGAAGACGCGTTGGATTTCGTTCAGTTTTTGGATGGCGTCCGTCAGCTGAATTTCGCCGCCAGCGCCAATTTTTTGTGCTTCCAAAAACAAGAAAATTTCCGGCGTCAAAATGTAGCGGCCCATGATGGCAAGGTTGGACGGGGCTGTTCCTTTTGCCGGCTTTTCGACGAAGTTTTTCACTTCGTATCGGCGGCCGGTTTGTCCGAGCGGCTCGATGATGCCGTAGCGGTGCGTTTCCTCTTCCGGGACAGGCTGTACGCCGATGATGGACGATCTCGTTTTCTCGTATTCTTCGATCAGCTGCTTCAAGCAAGGCTTGTCCGCTTGCACAATGTCATCTCCTAAAAGCACGGCAAACGGTTCGTCGCCGATGAACTTCCGCGCGCACCAAACGGCGTGTCCAAGCCCTTTTGGCTCTTTTTGTCTGATGTAGTGGATGTCCACTTTGGAAGATTGCCGCACTTTTTCCAACAGTTCGAATTTTTCTTTTTCCGCTAAATTATGTTCAAGTTCAAAGTTGTTGTCAAAATGGTCTTCAATCGCTCTTTTTCCCTTTCCGGTGACGATAATGATGTCCTCAATTCCGGATTCGATTGCCTCTTCTACTATGTATTGAATCGTCGGTTTATCAACAATCGGCAGCATTTCTTTCGGCATCGCTTTCGTTGCCGGCAGAAATCTTGTTCCAAGACCCGCAGCGGGGATGATCGCTTTTCTTACTTTTTTCAACATTTCTCCCTCTTTTCTCCTTATTGTTGCATTATGCATTTACGTATAATCTATTTCACCATAGGGCATACGTAAATGCATAAATCGGAAAAAAAATAGCCTCATCTTTTTTCAATTGGTGGCTTGACAGTTTGCAGTTCAAATGCTTGATATTTTGCTAGATGTATGAAATGCTGCCTCGAATCTATATAAACGTTGGCAAACCGTATGTTAATCATCCGTTCATAGATCGTCGTTTATTTTCGCACCTAATGAACTTTTTCATATTGAAAAACCGGGCATCTAACCCGCCCTCACACCGCACCATCGACGACAGGCGTCTAAGGTGATCCTTTTTGAAGCACCCACAGTGCGGTCGAGTGCCTCTATTGATAATGGTAAAGAGACATCACCAATTGTTTATGTGGTAGTCTAAAAATCTTGCCAAAGATGTCGATATATGAAGAAAGTAAATGTATCATCTCAATTGGACCGCAATCATTAAAAAATTCCGAAAAACTTTTTCTTTTTGATCCGTTCCGGCGGTTCTTTGTAAATTTGTTTGTTGTTGAAAACACATTCGGCATTTTCGATAAACAGTTCGCAAGCTTCTGCGCCGAATTCATCTTCCAGCACATGAAACGCCTCTTGCATATGAAAGCGGCGGTTTTTCACATTGTGAGCGTCTGAAGCAAGAAAATGGACTAAATTACTATTTATGAGATCCAAAGAAAATTTCTTTATTTTGTTTCCGAATTGCCCCGTTAAACTTGAGGCTGTCAGCTGCGCTGTTGCCCCCTGCTTGACCAGTTTGTACAAAAGCTCCGGGTTATCGGTGATTTCGCTATTTCGCTCTGGATGGGCGATGATCGGGGTCAGCCCGGCCATCTGCATGTCAAAAACGAGCCTTTCCGTATATCTCGGCACGTGGTTCGACGGAAATTCGATCAACACATAGCTGGATCGATTCAAGCCGAAAGTTGCTTTTTTTTGAAAATCGTCAAGCAATTCGCCGTACAGTCTGATTTCCTGTCCCGGCGCTACTTTAAGTGGAATGTTTTCCTTGTTTAAAACGTCATTCAGTTTTTCGACTTGTTCCTCCACAAACGTCCACTCATTTTCGTAGCGGCCGTTTTTATGGTGCGGCGTGGCAATAATGGCGGTGATTCCTTCACTATAAGCCTCTCGCGCCATTTCGATGCTTTCCGTCAAATGTTTCGCCCCGTCATCAATTCCCGGCAAGATATGGCAATGTAAATCTATCATCGTTCACTCACATCCTCAAGCTGCGGAGAAAAAATGCAGCCATTCATCATTTTAGAAAAAATTGAATATTTTTGAAAAAATAGGTATAAAAGCCTATTTTCACCTTAAAACCCAATAATCGTAACAGCAGGCTTCTCATTTTAGTATGAAATTGAATATTTTCAATAGAAAATAGGTGTAAAAAACTATTTCTTTTCAGCGTAATAATAGTAATATTGGCTGTCTTTTTGCGATTTTCCGTTTAATACGACGCCCAACAGCTTGCTTTTCGCCGCAGCCAGCGCCTCTTTCCCTTTGATGGCGGCTTCTCTTTCCGTTTTTCCGCTCGCCACCACCATAATCGATGCATCGACATGGTTGGCCAAAATTTGCGCATCGGCTACTGCCAAAAGCGGCGGGGAATCAACAATGATAATATCATACAAAGAATGCGCTTCCTTCAGCAATTCCTCCATGCTTCTGGAAGACAGCAATTCGGCAGGATTCGGAGGAATCGGCCCGCTTGTCAATATGTCGAGCTGATCGACTTCGCTCATCGTTACCGCTTCCTGCAGCGAATTATTTTTAAGCAATACGCTCGTTAATCCGTGAATATTTTGCACACGGAAGGTATAATGGACAGTCGGTTTGCGCAAGTCGGCGTCAATGAGCAGCACCCGTTTTCCTTGCTGCGCAAACACGACGGCTAAATTGGCCGCTGTCGTCGATTTTCCTTCCCCGGGGCCTGTCGAAGTGACCATGATCGACCGGACTTCTTCATCGACAGCGGAAAATTGAATGTTTGTCCGAATTGTCCGGTATTGCTCGGAAATCGGCGATTTCGGCTGATGATGGGTAATCAGCGTCCGCTGTTTTTGTTTTAATCCTTTTGCTCTAAGCGCCATACGTTTCCCCCCTTACCCGCGATTTTTTCACCGTTTTGCCGCCCCCTGTGCCGCTTGTTTCCTGATCCATTTTGGATATCGCACCAAGCACCGGAAGCTCCAATATTTTTTCAATATCCTGCTCGGTTTTGATCGTGTTGTCCAAGTATTCCAGCAAAAAGGCAAGCCCTACTCCCGCCATCAATCCGACGACAAAGGCAATCGCCATGTTCAAAAGCGGCTTCGGCTTCACCGGAGACATGTTTTCTTTTACTTCCGCCTTTGACAAAATATTGACATTGTCCACATTCATAATATTCTCAATTTCTTTTTGGAAAACCGCTGCGATAGTGTTGGCAATCTTGACGGCATGATTCGGATCCGGATCTTCGACGGAAATATTGACAACCTGCGAATCTTTTTCGCTGGCAACGGTAATTTTGTTGTTCAATTCATCAACAGTTTCGTCGAGACCCAAATCTTGGATGACCAATTCCAAAATTCTCGGACTTTTGATGATGACATTGTATGTATTAATGAGCTGCAAGTTGGTTTGAATTTCATTATATTGAAAAACCGCTTGGTCATCTTTCGCCTGGTTCACCAAAATTTGTGTGGAAGCTTGGTAAATCGGAGTGATGAAAAAATAGCTGACAATTCCGCTTGCCGCTGTGGCAATCACTGTAATGAGAATGATCAAATTCATTCTCTTTTTCAATGTATCCAATAATTCTTTTAAACTAATTGTTTCTTCCATATTTACCTCCACTGAAAAATAAGTTCACAAAATTCAATTCCTCTATTAAGCTATTATACTGGTTGCCTTTTCTATTTTCTATATAAATCGACAATTTTGTTTGCAAATTCCCCTGCCATTTTTCAACAGCTTTCCGCTGCCGTTTTCTTTTTCAATTATTTTGTCAAAAAAATAAGGTGATGTATCCGTCATACATCCCCTTACTTTTTTTACATATAACGCGATAAGATGGCCGTAACGGCGCCAATTAGGATTGCTGCGGCCGGAAGCAAGAGATAGAGGCATAGCTTTTTCAGCTTCCGTCTCGCTTCGATTTCTTCTGGCGTCAACCAACGACTGCTCAACCCTTCATCCTCCTAAACAGCTTTTTTTCTGAGCTTTCGCTAATGCGATCCTATTCGCTCCAATTCGGTTATCGTCCGTCCGCACCAATTTGTTAATAAGAAAAAAGTTCTATTTCTAAAATAAGTAGAAATGGAAAAAAGAAAAAACCGGCACGGAATGACCGCGATCCGGTTTTTTAGGCAAAAGTTTATGTTTTGGCATTTTGGCGCAATTACGCGCTTGGAGCCATTTACACCATTTTCTCTTTGTCGATCGAAAAAGCAAATGTGTCTTTCAATAGGAAACATATACTCGTTTCATCTCATATTCCAATTGTTTCAGCAAATCTTGCGTTGTCACATGTTTGTTTGTTTCGCCTTGTTTGTAAGCGTTAAGGAGAATTTTCAGAAATTCATCCTGGATTTTCTTTTTATCTTCCATTCTGAAAAATTTCCTTTCTTCATTTTTTTACAAAATCAAACAGCAAGATATGACGATTATACTGTTTTTGTCAGAAAGTTGCAACCGTTTTTTTGGACAAAGAGTGTGTTCGTTCGATTTTTTTTGCGTTATAATCAAAAAGAAACTTCTATTGTTCCGTGGGAATTTTAAAGGAGCGAATCGGTACATGCCTTCTGACCTTTTTGATAAAGAATTGGTGTTCCATTGCAGTGAGCAAGTGATCAAGGCTCTTCCCCCGGAAGCGGAAAAGAGCCAGACATTGATGAAAATAGGGCTGGTTTTATACAGACAAGGAAATGTGTTCAACGTCAAGCAGGATGGAATGGTGGTTTCTGCGGTTGTCCAGGATGTGAAGCGTGCCTATGTGAAATTGGATTTGGATTACTTCCAGCTATCGAGCTGCTCCTGTTCGTCCGGTTTTCCGTGCCGCCATCTCGTTGCTGCTTTTTTATATGTTTATGCAATGACAGGTTATTTAGGTGACTTTTTAAACGAGTGGAAAGGCGGTGCAAAACCTTCTCTGGCGACGCTTCAACGCCATGGAGTCGTTAAAAAAGGCGTTCCAAACATGGAACAATCTGTTAAAGAATGGGTGCAATTTTTTGAAGACGAGATCGATCAGCTCGACAAGGTTCAAGGAATGGGCAAAATATATGCGCTTTGGTACCAATTGTATCCGAAGCTGAAAGCAAGCGCTCCGGCACAAGAGGAGCTGAAGCCGCTCTACCGCATCCTTTTGGCTGAAAGGTTGCTGATCGAACTGTGCCGCTTCTATCATAAACCGAACATCGATCCGTCTTATTTTTTCCATTACGTTGAACCGTTTGTAGGGGAGCTGCAGCAATCACTTTTCCAAAACATTCAAACGATCCAAAAACAGCCGCTCCCGTTTTTCGTCGACCCACTGTTAAGCGAAATGCGGGATTATACTCGTCGGCTTTTATTTTGCGGCAAAGGGCTGCTCTATCCCCGTATTATCACGTATCGGCTTATTTGGGAATCCATCCTGAACCGGAAGAAATGGATCGCGGAAGAAAAAGGCTTGTTGGCAAAGCGGAAAAAAGAAGAATTGGATCGCGATGGCCAGTTCGCCCTTGAATGCGATCTGGCGCTGGTTCATTTTGATTTTTTGGAAAAAAATGATGAGCGTATCATCAACTTTTTTCAAAACACGGATCTCCCTTTGCTTCCGTTTATGTTCCAGTGGCTGACAACAATAACTTCCCGAAAAGAATTTCAAAGGTTTTGGAAATGGGTGCCCGCTGTTCTCGAACAAGCAAAACATTATATACAAGATCAGGATTTCACCGACAAACAGGAAGTCATCTTGTATGTATTGAACGAGTTTGAACAGTACCGAATGGCAACAGGAGATCATGACACATTTGAGGAAGCATGCCGAAAGCTTCTTCCTTACAGCTATGTCGCTTATCACGAGTATTTGCTCGACGAAGAACGGTATGACCAGTGGGCGGAGCTGCAGCTTTTGATCGGATTTTCCCTTGACGACGTCGATAGGGGGCTGCTCAAGCATATCGAAAAAACGGCTCCAAACGCTCTTTTGCCTATTTTGCATCAAGAGATCGATGCGAAAATTGCCGAAAAAAAACGGAAAAGCTATCGTGACGCCGTTAAACATTTAAAGAGGCTGAAGCGCCTTTACAAAAAATTGTCTGCCACCGACACATGGGATCATTATTTTCAAACCTTAACCGACAGCCATAAACGATTGCGAGCTTTTCAAGAAGAGCTTGTCAAAGGAAAATTGCTGTAGCCATGTTATCAACAATTGATGACCCCGCAACTTCATTAGAAAGGAAAGTGGCCATATGTTAACAACCGGACTTGTCATTTCGGCCGAACGAGTGAAAGATCATCAGTTTCTAATTTGGTGTACGGACGAAGACGGCAGAGCCGTGCCTCCTGAATTTTGGCGCAAACATGCCTTCACTTGGCATTCTTCGTCCTTTTACGGCACCAATTTGCAGATGCTGGATATGGCGGTTCTTCTTTCCACGTGGCAAGCGGTTGAATGGTTCGCGAAAAAGCCGTTTAATTCGCTCTTGGACATCCGATTTTCCGAGGAGATCACAAAAGATAAAGAAACAGCCGAAAAGATTTATCAGTTGATCCAAGATGGAGCCTTCATGCCGGACTATGAATCTTGGCAAAACGGCAAAATCGGCTGGAAACCGACGGAGGGCACATTCGATCCGTACGATCTTGAATGGTTTTCCGCAGCCGTCCTTGATTTGATCACAAGAGACGGAAGTGCCAAACAAGCTTGGGAAGAGATTGAAAAGAAGCATCATGTTTTCACATCGTTTGATGGTCATTTCCTTGATGAACGAGATTGGCTTGAAAAAATCGGCTGGATCGTCAATCACTTGCCGTTTCAAATCGGCCTGCGTTTAAATGAACCGGAAGAAGATGGCGGCGATGAGTGGAAGCTTGAAATGTTTTTGCGCGATCGGAAAAATCAAGATTCCATCGTCTTTTATCACGGACAAAACACCATTCCGGTCAAATGGCGGAAATATGAAGATGAAATAAAGCGTGAGCAGAAGCGCTTTTCGGATATCGTCCCTTGGCTTTCCTTTCGTGACGGAATCGCCTTGTTAAACGAACAGGAGGCATGGCGCTTTTTAATGGAGGCGAGCGGCATATTTGTGGCTTCAGGCATTGACATTCTTCTGCCATCATGGTGGCAGGCGGTGAAGCAGTCGCGCTTGACATTGAAAGCACAGGTTCACTCGGCTCCAAGCGGGAGATCGTTTGTCGGCATGGATGCTTTGATTGATTTTAACTGGAAAATTGCAACAAACGGCGTGGAACTATCGGAAGAAGAATTCGCACGTCTTGTGGCGGAAAAGCGCCGACTTGTCAACATCCGCGGCAAATGGATTATGCTCGACCCCGCCCTATTGGCCGAAATCAAAAAAATGCTGAAGAAAGCTGAAAAAGAAGGCCTTCATATCTTTGACATCTTAGAGCAGGAGTTCGGGCAGAATGCGGTCGATGATGAAGAGAATTCTCGCCCGTTTGCCAACATTCAAATCGAATTAAACGGCGCTTTCAAAAAGATGGTGAAACAGCTCGGCGAACTTACAGAAATTCCCTTGAGCGCCATGCCGAAGCATTTTAACGGCAAGCTCCGCCCTTATCAAAAGCAAGGATTTGATTGGCTTTTGTTTTTGCGGCGGTACGGTTTCGGCGCTTGCTTGGCCGATGATATGGGGCTGGGAAAAACGGTGCAAATGATCGCCTATTTCCAGTACGTAAAAGAACAAGAGAAGCCCGATGCGCCCTCCCTGATCATCGTTCCGACATCCGTGCTCGGAAACTGGCAAAAAGAAATAGAAAAGTTCGCGCCGAATTTAAACGTTTATTTGCATTACGGTCCGCAGCGGAAAAAAGGGGAGGCGTTTCAGGAAACCGTTTCCCGCTGTGATATTGTTTTGACGTCATACGGCCTGACCCATCTTGACTTCGATGAGCTGTCATCCGTCCATTGGTCCGCCGTTTGCATCGATGAGGCGCAAAATATTAAAAACGCACATACGAAGCAATCCCGCTCCATTCGCAAGCTGAAAGGCCGCCAGCACATCGCATTGACCGGAACGCCGATTGAAAACCGCCTGACAGAGCTTTGGGCGATTTTTGATTTTATAAACAAAGGCTATTTAGGGAGCCTCCGCCATTTTCATCAAGAGTATGTGCTGTCGATCGAAAAAGAGCAAAATTCAAACAAAGTGGAAAAACTGCGCCGAATGATCAGGCCGTTTTTGCTCCGCCGCACAAAACAGGATGAGCACGTTGCCTTGAATTTGCCCGAAAAACAAGAACAAAAGGAATATGTGCCGCTTACCGTCGAGCAAGCTTCTTTGTACGAACAGCTCATCAAAGACACGTTTCATGAAGTGGCGGCCGCAAACGGATGGGAACGGAAAGCGCTCATTTTAAAAATGCTAGGGAAATTAAAACAAATTTGCAACCACCCGGCCTTATACTTGAAGGAAGACGCTCCCGGCAAAGTCACCGAGCGGTCGCAGAAAATGATCAAACTCATTGAGTTAACGGAAGCGATTTTGGATCAAAAAGAAAGCTGCTTGATTTTCACCCAATACGTTCAAATGGGGGAAATGTTGAAAAGCGTCCTTGAAAAAACGTTTCATACTGAAGTCTTATTTTTGCATGGCGGTCTGTCAAAGAAACAACGTGACGAACTTGTCGAATCCTTCCAAAATGGAAGCAGCCGGTTATTTATTTTGTCGCTGAAAGCCGGAGGCACAGGGCTGAACTTGACGGCTGCCAACCATGTCATCCATTTTGACCGCTGGTGGAATCCGGCTGTTGAAAACCAAGCAACCGACCGCGCCTATCGAATCGGCCAAAAAAGGTTCGTCCACGTCCATAAGCTGATTACGACCGGAACCATTGAAGAAAAAATCGACGAAATGATTGAGAAAAAACAAGCCTTAAACGAGCAGCTGATCCAAAGCGACAATTGGATCACCGAACTTTCGACAGAGGAATTGCAGCATCTGTTTACATTGAGAGAGTAGGCGGAGAGTTTTCCAATTAAAAGGGAGAATGTTTCCTTTACTTAAAGGGGAGGACAGCGAAAAGCTGCAAAAGACCCAGTTCATCAATATAAGACATGATGAAAAAGGGGGGAAAATGGAAATTGGCCAAACAAGATTCCTCAAACAACAAACGGTCTTCAGAATGGGAACAGCTGTACGAAGCCATTAAAAAAGCAGCCAATAAATAGCCAGTTTCAGAAGCCATCGGCGAATATCCTGCCACTTCCGACAGAAACAAAAGTGAAGAGACAACTTCCATTGCGATAACCCGTTTCCAAGGCTCTGAAAAGCTGCTTGGTGATGCCCTCCCGAAAAAAACGCCAATTGCAGAGCAGCTGCAATTGGCTGAATGCCCGGGGAACATGGAGAGGATCGCTATTGATTTTTTCTAAAGGAAGGAACATAGAAGACGATTTGGCCTTGTTTGGATATCAACTGCTTTTTAAATTGGCGATGTGCCAATGCCGCATGCCATTGGAGAGGAATACAAAGGGAAGGTGGAAAAGGCTATTCGGCCTCGGCGTTCGCAGTTTCTTGTTCAGCTTCCGCAAGTTCCATCGCCCGCACTCTTGACGGAGGGGTGCCCATAAATCGAACCGAATCGGCAACGACTTCCGTTACATATACTTTTTTCCCCTCACTGTTTTCGTAATGGCGCGATTGAATTCGGCCGATGACTCCGACAATCGATCCCTTCCGGCAGTAATTGGCCGTGTTTTCCGCCGTTCTCCTCCAAAGTGTGCAATTGACAAAATCTGCGTCAATTTCTCCGGCCTTATTGCGGTAATTTCGGCTGACCGCCAGCGTAATATTTGCAACCGCCGAACCTTCACTCGTATAGCGGATTTCCGGATCCCTTGTCAACCGGCCAACTAACGTTACTTGATTGATCACATCATCCCTCCCTTCTTTCGTACAGCTTTATTGTAGCGCACTTAAGGGAGATGGAAAAAAGTCAATATTTTGATTATTTCGTCGATTTATAATTTCTTTTTTACACGTTGCCGCCATAATTTTCCGGTTTTCCCCTAAAAACTTTCAACCGTTTTATAAAATGACCAAATGTTTTTTGTTATCAAACCGGTGCTGATTTTGAAAGCAATACCTTTTGGTCGGCATTTTCATTATGTTTCCCGTTTGCCTGTTGTTTCGAGATGTGCAAGATTTTTCAATATTCAACATTTTTATCTTTCTTACATTTGTTTATAATGAAAGAGAAATAGTTGGAGCCCGAAAAGCGTACGCTCCCTAACAATGAGGAAAACGCAGGTGATGATCTAAGGCGTTTGTCGATGACAGCCTCTTCATAACGGTCGGCTTCTTCGTTGTATGTAAAGTACTGGACATACAGCTTCTTCTGCTTCAGCATAAATCGAAACCGGAACAAGGAGCGATTATGTTTCATTTGAAAATAAGCATCAACAATGGCATCGTCAGGAACGGTAAAATGATGATAACGTAATTCTTTTTTTGAAAAGTCGCCTAATGTTAATGTAACATTCCCGCAGCTTTCGTTTTTGCCATTTTTGCCGCGGAAAGCATAGACCTTTTTAAGCTGATAAGCCTTCATTTCATCCCTCCTAACCATGATCTAATTTGAGTATAATATTTTTCCAAAATTTTCACTTATTGATAAATTTATAATTTTGAGAAAAAAGATCAATATTTGACAAAAATAGGTCATTTTTACTGCTTATAATGCAAAATCCTTAACGTTACTCCTAATTACTCCATTTTTCTTCATTGTTCCTATAAAGAACATATGTGTATATTTTCATATTGCGATCATCCGGAATTCCCCTTTTCCTTTACGATATGTTTAAGTGGGACAGAAAAGTTGGTGAATTCCGTGAACGCACAGCAGAAATTTCAGATGAATATGAGATTTTTTCGAAAACAAAAAGGTTGGAGCCAAAAACAACTTGCCGATAAATTGAATGTAACCAGATCTGTCATCAGCAAATTGGAAACCGGTCTGCAGCAGCCGAGTCTTGAACAGCTGATCTCTTTAAGCAATGTCCTTGACGTCAGCATTGATTATTTGGTTGGACAAGGCGACTCCCCCAGTCTTTTGACGGAAGTGCTTGAACCGTACCGGACTGAAAAACATTTGGAAGAAGTGATCGACTATTTGATCAAACACCCCGAACTTTATCATGCCATTGAACAGCTTGCGCAAAAAAAGCAAAACCAGCAACAATTGACACATTATATTGCTTCTATGATTCGCGAGTTGTTAAAATTCATTTAGAGGCTTGCTGCATTGATATGCTCCCCTTAAGGTAGACAGATTAAAATATAGGGGGAGTTTTTCTATGTATAAGCAATATACTACAGAGTTCAAACTTTTACTTGCATATGAAAACCGAGAATGTACTATTCAAGAGCTTTTGTAAATATTCTTTAAGACAATGGATAAATGAATTTGAGGAATTTGGAATAGAGGGTTTAGAACGTTCAAATTCTTAAAAAACTTGAGGAAGCAGCTGTAAAAGATTATTTATCTGGTGAATTCTCACAGTACGAGATTGTCAGGACATATGGTATTTCAAGTAGATCGGTACTTCAAACGATGGATGAAGAAGTATAACAGCCATAGAGATTTAAAGGTACGTCGAAAGGAAAGACAAGCTCTATGACTAAAGGGAGAAAAACGACTTGAAATGAACGGATATAAATGGTGCTTGATGATTATAAAAAAACAGCAGAGGCTTATCAACAAGTATTTGGTGGAGAAGAAGCGCTTAACGACAAACGAGGAAGAAAAAAAGAAGAAGCAGAGTTATCCCAGAAGAGAAAATGAACGCTTACGTGCGGAGAGTCTATTTATAAAAAAGTTAGAGGAAATTTGAAGACAAGGATTCGCAATCCGGGAACTTCATGAGAAAGAAAACCTAAGCATAATCTTATTATGTGA
>ERZ1673779.30-NODE-30-length-29409-cov-32.427812_pt1 | contig 29409 bp, 25 predicted proteins | sample MGYA00580136_ERZ1673779 | MGnify/ENA primary metagenome ERZ1673779 (study PRJEB41219, sample SAMN04549633) | soil metagenome | isolation source: soil | place: USA:California,Owens Lake (dry lake) | collected 2009-08-06 ... | reverse complement strand
AGAATGGATAACTTAAATATTATCAATTTGTGTCTTGACAAAGGGGTGCATTACACTTTATCAATCTCCTCTTTAGACCAGTAAACATTCGTTGTCAGCAAGTTCAGAGTAATAAAGAGCCGTTCTTCCTCTGAAACATTTGGAAAATCATGCAAAAGTTCTTCCGTTGCCAAGTATTCTTTTGTGCCGGAAATCTCATTATAGTTAATGTTAAAAGAACCGATATGATGGCCTTTCCGTATTCTTCTTAAAATAAAAATTAAAATATAAGGCATTAACTCAAGTTTTTCGTCTGTAAATTTCAGATTTAACGATGCCTCCACTTTTTCAAGGCGATTTTTAAATTCCTGCAATTCATCTACAGATAATTGCGAAATCTGAATGATCTTTTCTTTTCCTTGATCTGCTGTCCAGATGCTGTTCGTGATAGAGATTAACAGTTTCCGGCATTGAAATTCGTCTCCCTCAATGACGTATCCATACTTTCTTGAATACTTGTATTCAAGGCCGTATTGTTCGACAATATCCTTTACTTTTTTCAAATCGTCAATAACGGTATTCTTGCTCACTTTTAGTTCAGATGTGAAATGAGCCAACGATAAGGCATCCATTCTCGTTAAAATCATCAATATAATGAAATGGACGCGCTGTATTTTCGATAATCCTTGAAAATCCACCGATTGAACATTTCCCTTTACATTCAACACTTGAATCAAACTTGGGTGGACAATAAAATATCCGTGATTTGTCCTCTCAATTTGCGAAAAATTTAGTTTATAAAGCCAATCATTGATTTTGGATAAACTATAACCAAGCTGTCTTTTGCTCAAGTTGAATTTTTGGGCAAGTTCATTGCTACTAATATTTGGATTTTTAATGATTTCTTTCAAAAGATAATTACTTCGATTATCCAGCAGCATTTATACCTCCTTTCTCAGCTTCATTTTAGACTACTTCATACCATATATGATTGCGCTTTCATTCCTTTTTTTGAATTTTCACTTTACAACTTTGGGATGAAATGATCTGAAGTTCAATGAATTTCTTATTTTAGGGAAAAATTTGGAGAACAGGCACTTTTGCAACGAGATTGTCTGAAAAATTTTTAGCGCCCTGGGATAATTTGAAGAATAAAGAAACGAATGGATTAATAAGATAAGGTCGATCTAATGGGAAGAAAAATATTCTGAAATAATTTCGAAAGTCGATGTTATCCTTAAAAAGCTTGTTGTTCATCTAAATACTATATGTAAAGATTGAACATTATTTGAACTTTCAATGTGCTGCTAAGCTTCTAATATGGTCTTTTATTTCTTCATTGCCAACTATTTTTGAAAACTCTTTTCAAAGTGTTTTAAATTACTATTTTAGTTGTGGTCTAAAAAGGTAAGACCTTTGCCGTTATAGAAATCTTCTAAATTAAATGCGCCCCTTTATTAGGGGCGTAATCTAACTGCCATCTAACCTTACCATTAGCAGACTTTTCCGTATCCTGTGTCAAATTTAAAAGTACTTTACTTTGAATTTGGTTCTAAATCCCTGCGCTTTATTCAAGAGAATCTGGAAAATCATGAGAATCATCTATACAGGTATCCCATTTTTACAGCAATTTATGCAGAATGACTTTTTCCTGCTAATTTTTCTTCTTTTACTTGAATACGCTCTACCTTTCCAACAAGTAATATATAAGATAGAGCTCCCATTAGGGCAATACCTCCAATAAAGACCAATGCAGGTGCAAAATTTCCACCTTTAACTAAAAATCCAATCACTATTGGAACAACAATAGAAGGCAAATTACCAATAAAGTTAAATACTCCTCCCGTTAAGCCTATTAAATTTTTCGGAGCCAGTGCCGAAACTAATACCCAGGTGATAGAAGCTAACCCATTTCCGAAAAAAGCAATGGTCATAAATGTAATAATTAATGCCGTACTATCGACAAAATTTGCCCCTACAATAGTAGTAGATAAGAGAAGCCCTATTATAATAGGTGTTTTACGAGCTATTCCCATAGATATACCGCGTTTAACTAAATGGTCTGATATAAATCCAGAAATTAACACCCCACAAAATGCGGCTAAAAAAGGTACGGAAGCTAAAAATCCAGATTTGATAAAGTCTAAATGTCTATATTGAACCAAATATGTTGGAAACCATGTCAAAAAAAACCATAGTGTAGATGTTACTGCAAATTGCCCAAGATAAATTCCCCACAATTTTCGGTGAGAAAATACCTCTTTTAAGTCAACCCATCTAAATTTTGATTGTTGTACTTCTTGGGTAGATTTTCGATCAATTAATCCGCCACCTTGCTCTATATAATCTAATTCCACTTGATTTACTCTGCGACTTTGAGTTGGATCACGATATACCATATACCAAACAACAGCCCATATAATCCCAATTAATCCAGTAGCAATGAACAACCCTCTCCATCCGATCATATGTTGGATAGTAACTAGCAAAGGGGTTAAAAATGCCAAACCTACAAATTGACCTGAAGTGTACATGGCAATCGCTGATGCTCTCTCTTTATCTGGAAACCAACTTGTTACAATTCTATTGTTAGTTGGAAAAGCTGGTGCTTCGAATACCCCTACAGCTAAGCGCAATCCAAATATTCCAGCAAAACCTCTTGCAAATCCTTGAAGTAAAGTTGCCAAAGACCATGTAAACAAACTAAAGGTATACATTATCCGTGGTCCAAAGCGGTCTACCATCCAACCGCCAGGGATTTGTAATGCAGCATACGCCCAACCAAATGCGGAGAAAATTAAGCCTAATTCAACAGATGTTAAATTCAAATCTTTACCGATGGCTGATGCTGCAACGGAGATGTTACTTCTATCCATATAGTTAATGACAACGTTTACAAAAATAAGAGCTAAAATGGTATAACGAACACGAGTAGGCTTATTTTTAGGTAATTCAGCCATAAATAACTGTCATCTCCTTTCAAATAATGATACTTTATAATATTTTGAAAACATACGGACTAACTCATTTCCTTCGCAAAAAAGTAACCCTAATGTTTTTTAATAATGGAAGTAAACAGCTAATGCCTCTAGAGATGATTACCACTCGGCAATGCTACCATCTTTATGTCTCCAAACTGGATTTCTCCAATTGTGCCCTATTTTTTCCATTTCCCTTACACGTTCCTCGTCAATCTCAATTCCTAAACCAGAACCATCTGGAATTTTTACATAACCGTCCTTATATTTAAACACACTTTTATCTACTAGATAATCTAAAAGATCGCTTCCTTGGTTATAATGAATTCCAAGGCTCTGTTCCTGAATAAAGGCATTGTAACATGTTGCGTCTACTTGCAAACATGCAGCTAACGCAATAGGCCCCAATGGACAATGAGGTGCTGCAGCTACATCAAAAGCTTCAGCCATAGAAATAATCTTTTTACACTCTGTAATACCTCCTGCGTGGGATAGATCTGGTTGAATGATATCTACATAGCCATCTATAAAGATGTTTTTATAATCCCATCTCGAAAACATTCTCTCCCCTGTTGCAATTGGAATATTCGTTGCCATGGCAATTTCTTTTAGAGCTTCATTATTTTCTGGTAATACAGGTTCTTCAATAAACATAGGACGATACGGTTCGAGCTCTTTTGATAAAATCTTAGCCATTGGTTTATGAACACGTCCATGAAAGTCGATAGCTATTCCAACATACGGACCTACAGCTTCACGTACAGCAGCAATACGTTCTACTGCTTGATCAATTTTTTCATATGAATCGATAATTTGCAGTTCTTCTGTTCCATTCATTTTCAATGCGGTAAATCCAGCCGTCACTGCCTCTTTGGCTGCAGCTCCTACATCTGATGGTCGATCCCCTCCTATCCAAGAATATACTCTAATGGAATCTCTACATGCCCCTCCTAATAGTTGGTGAATCGGAGCTTGGTAATACTTACCTTTTATATCCCAAAGCGCTTGATCAATCCCTGCGATCGCACTCATTAAAATAGGACCACCTCTATAAAAGCCGGCACGATACATTAGATTCCAATGATCTTCTATTCTTAAAGGATCTTTTCCGATTAAATACTCCATTAACTCTTTTACTGCTGTACCTACTGTTTCTGCTCTTCCTTCGATAACAGGTTCTCCCCAACCAACGATCCCTTCATCTGTTTCGATTTTTAAAAACAACCAGCGAGGTGGCACTTGAAATAACTCGCAACTTGTGATTTTCATTGTAAAATTCCTCCCTCTATAAATGTTGATATATCAACGGTGTAGCCGTTTTAGGAGCGTTTTTTCGACATACTTTCTAACATTGTTGGAAATGGATAGGTTGCACATGAATCTCAGGATGAAGTCCAGAACCTTGTGTAAAAATAAATGGGATAATGTAGATTTATTTCCCTGATATCTAAGTTTGCTGGACAGGAAGTAGATTTTACACAATCATTGGGTCATTCGACCGATCTCCGCATCACTTTTTATACCTATGCAAGAATTTGCTCAATTTTCTCCAGCACATCTTCCGTTCATGGACATTCACGGCTTTGACGTTTTCTTTGACTTATTCCGGCCGGTTTGCGCCGATCAAAGCGCTTGCAACGTTCGGCTGAGTAATACCTTACGAGTGCCAATTGGGTAAAGGTGATGCCGAGTTCGACAACTGCTTTTATACGTACAATTCCTTTTCTCTTAAATGCACTTTCTCTTTCACGCTAGGATTCACTAAATATTTAGGATAATATCCCGATAATACATCAGCCACATTCTGGGCGGTTTTTCGCTTTAGTTCACTTTCAGATTCCTCAGAGTACCAAGCAACATGTGGTGTAATAATCACATTCCCCATTTTGAGAAGAGGATTATCCGGTTGAATAGGCTCATATTCCGTAACATCTAGACCTGCACCTGCAATCTTTCCATCCTGCAAAGCGCGAATTAATGCAGCCTCATCAATAACATGACCGCGGGCTGTATTTACGATAAATAGTTCCTTTTTCGCAAGATCAAATTGTTCGTCGCTGATCATTCCACGTGTATCTTTTGTCAACGGAGCATGGACGGAAATATAATCAGATTGTTTAAATAGATCGTTTAATTCTACCAATTGAACATTTAATTGATTGGCTACCTCTTGCGGAATATATGGATCATAAGCAATGATACTTAAACCAAAAGATTGCGCTTTTTTAGCTAATGCCTGTGGAATTCTTCCTAGTCCTACAAGTCCAAGTGTTCTGCCACGTAATCGATAAATTGGTTTCCCTAAATTAAAATTCCACACTCCATTTTTTACTTCACTGTTTAATTTGACAACTTTGCGCACCAATGAAAGCAATAAAGCAAAAGCATGGTCAGATACTTCATCTACCGAATAATCTGTGACGTTAGCGACGATGATGCCCTTTTGGGTAGCCGCATCCACATCGATAGTATTGACACCTACACCATATCGTGAGATAACTTTACAGTTTTCTAAGTTTGCAATTACCTTCGCAGAGATCGGAGCGTATTGATTAATAATCGCATCGGCATCTTTGCAGGCAGCGATCACTTCTTCCTCAGTACAGGACTGTACGGCTACGAAGTCTACATTCAATGAGGAAAGCACTTCTTGTTCAGGAGCTAGTGTTTGATATTCATAGTCAGTAACCACTACTTTAAATTTTTTCATTTTTTCTCCTCCAAATGTTAAATTGTACCCGTTTTCAGGGGTTTATCAAAGTGAAGTTACAAGATTGTCTTACAACTAAATAATTCAATTGTCCTGAATTGTTAACTTAAGGCATTCCCTATGTGAATTTTTTATATAGATTTTATAATCGAAACGAATTCTCTAGCCTTTTGTGTCAATTCATTTAAATATTCTTCATTGATCTCACAATTTTTGCTTACAAGAGCACTACCGATTCCACATCCTACAGCTCCTGCTTTGATAAACTCTCTAATATTACTCAAATCAATTCCTCCTGTAGGAAGTAACGGAATGTGCGGCAAAGGGCCTCTAATATTTTTGATATAACTAGGACCTAATGTAGCAGGAAAAACCTTAATAATGTCCCCACCATTTTCATACGCTGATAAAATTTCCGTTGGAGTAAACGCACCTGGAATGCTTACTTTACCGTATCTTTTTGTCATCTTAATAGTTTCAATATCTACAGTAGGAGATAAAATAAACTTAGCACCAGCTGAAATGGCGTCACGAGCAGTTTCGGCATCTAAAACAGTTCCAGCTCCTATCAACACCTCCTCTCCTAGTTCCTCTGATATTTTTTCTATTGTTGATAATGCCTTAGGAGAGTTCATTGCAACTTCTAAAACTTTGATCCCTCCTTTACAAAGAGCTTTAGCAATTTCCAAGGCGTCAGTTGGTTTTGCGCCACGAATAATGGCTATAATTTTGTTTTCCAATATGCTAAACAGTGTATTCATCATCGCCCCCCCTTTTTTTGGCTATCTAACGAACCACATCATCTTGTACTGATGAATGAATAAACATTTCTAACATTTCGCGATTAGGCAATCCTTCAATATCCCCGCTAACGGTTGTTACCATTGCTCCTATGGCACAACCTCTGGCTACAGATTCTGCAAAATTGAGGCCATCTAACAAACCTGAGAGCACCCCTGCCGCAAAGCCATCTCCTGCCCCAACAGGATCTACTATTTTTTCAACTTTAATTCCCTTTACATACCCTTTTTCGAAAGGTGTTGAATAATAAGCGCCTTTCTCTCCACGCTTCACGATAACGCTTTCAACACCACGCTGATGAAATAAATTAGAAATTTCTTCACAATCGTCTGTTCCGAATAGAAATTTTCCCTCGCTAACGCCAGGCAACACGATATCTGACATTTCTGAAATGGATAAAAGAACCTTTCTCGCCTCTTCTTCTTCCTTCCACAGTTTGCGTCGAACGTTAGGATCAAAAATCACTTTTTTACCATGCTTCTTTGCTATTTGAATAGCATAAAAGACGCTATCTCGACACGATTGGCTTAATGCCGGGGTAATACCTGTTATATATATATATTTTGCGTTTGCAATGTAATCTTCATTAATATCGTTTGGAGACAAGAAACTCGCGGCAGAATATTTACGGTAATAATAAACTTGCATATTTTTTTCATTGATTATTTCTTTAAAGAAGATTCCTGTAGGTGCTTCTTCATCTACTATTACTTGGCTTGTATCGACCCCTTCGCCGCGAACAGCGGAAAGGATCAATGCGCCGAACTCGTCTTTCCCCACACGGCTAATCCATCCTGTTTGACGTCCTAATTTTGCAAGTCCAATTAGTGTGTTAGTTTCAGCACCTGCAATTCTAGATGAAAAATTTTTAGCATATCTCATCTGTCCGTTTGTATGCGGTGTAAACATAACCATTGTTTCGCCTATACTTACTACATCCATGACGTTCCTCCATTTTTGTTTATAAGTATCCAATGCTTTTGGAAATTTTTTTCGATGTTTGCAGTAGTTTTTCAACAATGAAATCTTTCCTATTTATCATTCTTTCTTTTGGCCCGGCTACACTAATCGCCGCATGAATTTTTTTATCCGGTCCAAAAACAGGAGCAGCTAGACAAAACAAACCTTCTTCGCTTTCTTCGTTATCAATCGCATATCCCATATCCGCAAATGTTTCCAATTCTTTTTCCAATTTTTTGCGGTTAGTAATCGTGTTTTTTGTGATCGGTAATAGTTCTGTATGATCTAAAATATTTTTTCTCTCATTTTCAGGTAAAAAAGCCAAAAATGCTTTTCCTAACCCTGTACAATATAAAGGCTTACTCTTACCAGGCTGAGCAGTTGTTCTAATAGAGCGATTGCTATCAATTTTGGCCACATATACTAATTGATCATCAAACAACACAGCCATAAATACTGTTTCCTGTACACCTTCCATTAGCTTTTTGAGATAAGGCATTCCTTGAGAAGAAACATCAAGAGACTCCATTGAGATTGTGCCAATTTGTATTAGTTTTGGCCCTAGTTTATATTGTCTTTGGGAATCTTGGCTTAAGTATCCTTCTCCTAAAAGAGTGTGAACGAGATTAGAAGTACTACTTTGTGGAAAGGAAAGTATCTCACTAATTTCTTTAATAGTTAAGCCATCTCGGTATTGAGCTAATAATTCAAATATCCTTAGTACCCTCTCAGCAGATTTAACTGACATGCCCTTCCTCCTAAATCACATATGTGATTTAAAATCTTATATGTGATATAATTTGTATTTACACTATCATATGAATTATAATTGTGTCAATTATATTTTTAAATTAGAAAATGGTAATTTCGTCATTACTAGAGAGATTGATGAACGAATTAATAAAATCTTAGAAATTTAGCAAACAAAAGTAGATATCAGTGAAAGGAAACCCTCATATCAAATCAGCATTAGATCGAACCCTTGCGAAAAGATTATTCCATTGCTTCTTCGTTTCGATGATCGGTTAAGCTGGGAGATCCCTGCACCTAGATTTTCGTTAACGGAGTAAGGTTTTACTAAAAGTATTTTCCAGATCAAAAGAAAAAGGCAGGCCTCTGATTCGATTACATTTCGTAGAAAGGATGCCCTATATCTAAACTGAATAAAGAAAAAATCCGAGTTTTTATTCTGGCTGACCAACATTTTCACTTGGTCTTTTTCTTTAATGAGTGTTTCAAACCTTTCTACTACAATACAAAGGGTATATCAACCAAAAGCTGCAGAAGAAACTGTACAAAGAGGGACCGAGTCGCTTTATGGACACCCGTTCGAAAAAACCAGAAGATCCACCAATCGAAAGCATGACGATGGATGAAACGAAAACGCAAAGTGATGGATACCGTGTTTTCGATTTTAGTCGATTCTTATCAGATCACAGATATTCGAGCCAACTCTGTTTCTGTATTTGAGTCCGCTTTGGATAGTATTTTACTAGCGTATTCACTCGTAATTCTTGGGCTAGTTGAGCGTTAAGGTTTAACTGGCACCACGGGTAGGTTATATTCTTTGAAGTTCAAAAATATTTAAAAAAATGTACAATAAGGGGAAATTTTCCCTCAAACGATTCATGTACAACATATTCACAAAAAAGAGACACTTGGTAAAATAAAGTTTAGATCTTTTTTGACGTCGAGAAAGGATATGATGAAATTTTTTTGCAAAGAATGGTATAATAAAATGCAAGAGACACACCGACTGATAATTCAATTAATCCGATGAATGGGCGTATTTTATCCAAAACTATGAAGAGGATGTCGAGGGCATTTATGACGTAAGCGAAAAATAGTCCCCACCTTATTATGTAGTTAACTTATGGAAAAACACGGACAAGAAAGGACATTTCAATTTGCCAAAAATTGCGATCCGACGTTCTATTTTTGATATGATAAATCAACCTTCAATTATAACTTGAGGAAATTATCTCAAATCTAAATGATTATAAAATAAAAGAGGCGGCAAATTAGGAATAATCATTCATTAAAAAAGCTATATGAAAAAATTTACCAAAAATATTGTCATTTAATAACAGGTACCATTTTAGGTTTTGCTAATTTTCCCCAGTAGAAGATGGAAGGACTGAACTTTTAGCTATTTATTTGCTTCCAGAGTACAAAGGTAAAGGCATTGGAACCGCTTTGCTAAAAGAGGGCATAAAGAATTTGATAAGGGCAAAATAACAGCCCTCGCCTAACTAAGAGAAGGGATGGACAAGAAGAGGCACTTTTTTCCAACATCCGCTTTAGTTTATCAGCATTTTGAAACCAATGCATCGGGGAATTTATTCTAATATTAGAAAGAGAAACCGGGAATAAATAGAACACACATCGATCAAACTGTACGGTCTCTCTATGGAGAAGAATAGGCAGAATATAGAGGCATTCAAGAATCTATAGGGGGAATTTGCATAAAAAATCAAAAATTCCCTAACAAGGTCTCAATTTATTTATCCGTATCATCTGTAAGGCAACAGCTTAGAATTTTTGAACATTCGCATCCTATGTAAGGAACAAAAAAGTTAACCGGAAGAGTGGAGACTGTTTCTATTATCCTATCAAAAGAATAGCTCCACAGATCCTCTCTCGAAGCAGCAATGAATAGCTCCGCAGCTTCCAGCAGGATTTTTTTGATAAACTCAATTATGCGCTGTCATCTCCTGACTGCTCCTTCATCTGCACAACCTCTTATTTGAAACGGGAACTTTATTGTATGCGCTAGTTCTTGAAAATCTATAAAAGGATTGCGGTTTCCCTGGATATAATAAATCGATTGGTTGCGATGCTTCTCATAGATGGAAACGGGAAATGTTTCATGCCAATGAATCAGTAAAGAAAGATTAATTTGTTTAAGGCAGCTTTTTTTTATTTCATTAGGGTATCGCAGCAAAAAATACATCATTGCCCGTGCGGCAGCACCCTTACCGTGTTCCGGTTCGAATCGGCCGTCTTTGACAACTCCGCAGCGATTGCGAATTTTTTCTTCAGGCGATTCCGGCTGATAAAAAGTAAAGTCATAAAAAGGATAATTGGATCTTTTGACATTGCACGCCGGATGACAAACAAATAAATGATGCAAATCACTTTTCATCGGTTCCCGTGCATGAAACCAAGACTGCGGAACAATATGCTCGGTATTATATTTTAAACGCAAGTCAATATTTTTTATTTTTTTCAATAAAGAAACATCCTTGTTGCTGGCCATTTCCAAAAGAGCTTGAAATTGTTCATATCTTTTTTTGATTATTTCGAAATCTTCTTGAATGATTCGACTAGGATCGCTTTTTTCGCCAGAATAGATGCTTTTTACTGTTCCATCAGGCTGCAAATCAACCCATGTATATAAATAAAAATCTTTGCTCAAAAAATACGGCAGCTGATTTTTATGCGTTTTTTTCACTAGATTATGATAAAGATAAAATAGATGAAGCCCCTCCTTTTCTTTTTTAATGACATTTTTGTAATAACGCTCAATCTCCTTTTTATCTTTTTCCTGATCAAAATAAAATTTAGTGTCTTGACGAATTTTTTCCTGATTCTGCAAAAGTGTAAGGGATGGCCTGGTGCGATCTTTTTTTTGCCATTCCTTGTGTTCTACAATATTTTTCATTAAAGACGCTTCTTTTCTCTTCATCATTCCTCATACCCCAAATAATTTGTCGAGTATCACGCTATTTCGTGAAAATAATCAAACGTTTGTTTAATTTTTGCTGCTTCGATATCTAAAAAATTTCATTGCCGCTCGGGTTGCACGAAACTCATACTCTATGCAATGAGTAACGTCCGACCCGCTACTTCCATTGTATAAGTTTTTTTGTTGCTTAAACAACGAAAAAGCGAAAATTTTTTGTATTTTCAATCAGGTTTCATCAAAGCAGCGGTAGTGGAACAACCCTTATAACAGTTCCTTTCACTATACAGCCGGACAATTGTTTTCAAACGCTATGTCTGTTAGTGGCAATTAAGAATTGTAGTGTTTGGCAATTAAGGATATGCATAATTTATTGCATATTCACCGCTTTACATGGAGTGGCGGGTATGATAGGCTTATATGCCTTGCAAAGTCCTGTGGCTTGCCCCCTTTGCCAGAAAGCATGCCCGCAGAGGCTCCATGTCAAGCGACAACAGGTATGAAATTTTATACAGATCATTGAATATTCTTATTTGCCATTTCATGCATTTTTTAATTGCCAAAAACATTCTACTAATAACAAACTATCAAAACGTTTAAATCTAAATTCATCATGATTGTACAAAATAAAAAAGAAACCTCCTTGGTATAGTATAGGTTGTCAAGACTTGAACCTTAATTTAAAAATACCAAAGGAGGGCTCAAAATGATTGATACCTTTATTATAGTTAGGCAAAGAAAAAGCAGCCTATTCCTTAATATGAATGATGCGCTAATTTGTGTAAAAAGGAAGCGGTTGGATTGGCCGGGAATTTAGGTTTACTGGCCTTGTAGTATAATTTTACACAATAATTAGGACTTGGCCGTTGGACTGTTCTAAATAGGAAATAAAAATTTTAAGAAACTTACTTGGACTTTGCATTTATGGATTATAAAAAATTAATTAATAATAAAATCGCACTTGCTATTGGAGTAAGTACCATTCCATATCGCAAAAAAACTTTCGGCAGCTTTTTTGTTAATTTTGCTCCAATGTATGTTCCTGTCATGGTTCCCAAAGCTACCTTTATAAACAACAATCCATCAAAATATCCATTTTGAATAGACCCAAAAGATGCTGCTAAAGAGATAGGTAAAATGACTAACATGGTTGTTCCTGCAGCAAATCTAAGCGGAAAATTTAGCCATTTAATAAGTGATAATTGAATAAAAGGTGCTGCTCCAATACCAAACGTACCTGAAATAAGTCCGTTTCCAAGACCAATCACAGCATAATGATAAAAAGCAGGCTCCTTTTTCCATTCATTTTCATATACTATTTTTGTTCTTATCCAAATTAGAATCCCCGAAATAGCTAAAGTGGCTACGGTACAAAACATCAAAATCTTTGGATCAATGAATATGGTTAATCGCATTCCAAAATAGGACCCAATTGCACCAAACAATCCCACCATAACACCCTGTTTCAAAAATATATTTCCTTCTCGAAAATGACTTAAGCTTCCCGACAACACACTGAAAACCATTACTACCACGGCAGTACCTAAAGCAGTATGAATGGGAATATGAAAAATAGTAACAAGAATAGCGATAATAAATCCAGATCCTCCCGCCCCAATAAAACCTAACACAAGTCCTAATAAAAACATAGTTATAATAATTAACATACTATACACCAAGAATCTCTGGAGTTTTTAGATGCCAATCAGTCGCCTTTTGAAACAAATAACCTGCATCAATTAATTTTTGTTCTTCCATTGGTCCTGTGATAAGCTGTATTGCTAACGGAAGGTTATTATTGGAATATCCAGCAGGAAGTGTCAAGGTTGGTACGCCTGCATTTGTAAACGGAAGATTGTAAGCAGGAGAACCTGTTGACAATATCCCTTCTGGTGCGGGTGTTGGTGTTGCGGGTGTTAATAAAAGATCTACATCAGTAAACATATTACTTAACTCCTGTCGAAAAATTGATCTTATTCGTTGTGCTTTTAAATAATCATTTGCCTTAATTTGTAACCCTTCACGTATAAATTCTTGCAAATAATCACCAAAGCGTGATGAATCCTTTTGAAATTCATCGGCATGATAATGAGCCGTTTCTGCCTTCATCACAATATGTTGGGCTGCATTTGCAGCCTCCAAGCTTTTTGGTAATTGAACCATAATTGCTTTAAACCCAATGCTTTCAAACTGTCGAATCGCCTCTTCAACTGCTTCACACAACTCACCATCAGTAGTTTGAAAATACTCATCTGCAACGATACCGATAGTGTAGTTTCTCTTATTCTCTCGTATAACCAGTTTTTCCTTTGGCAATGTCCATGTGGACTGATCTTGCAAATCAGGTCCAGAAATTTCATTATACACAAGAACAGTGTCCTCCACCGTTTTCGTAAAAACACCTACATGATCCAAACTCCAGCTCACAGGAATAACCCCAGCTTTACTTATTCTTCCATATGTTGCTTTTAATACTGTGAGTCCATTATATGCTGCAGGTCTTGACAGCGATCCAGCTGTTTGAGTCCCCAATGACATTAATGCCATGCCCGCTGCTACTGCTGCAGCTGAACCTGAGCTCGATCCTCCTGGTGTATGATTGATATTCCAAGGGTTTCTTGTTTCCGGCGGTCCTCCCCAGTTTGCAAATTCAGTTGTTGTGGTCTTTCCAAGCAATATAGCCCCCGAATTATTTAATTTATTAATAACAGTTGCATTATGGTCAGGAACAAATCCTTTTAATACGTTTGATCCTCCTTCTGTTGGTATATTTTCAGTATATATGATATCCTTTGCTGCATAAGGAATGGCTGTTAAAGGTGAGCAATCATCAAAGTTATTCGTCATTTTCTCCAATTCCTTAGCTCGTTCCATTGCTAATTCCTTTTCTACCCTTACCCAAGCTTTAACTTCTGGTTCCACCTTTTCAATCTGTTCCAAAAATATTGTCATTATCTCTGTTGGTGAGATTTTTCTTTCAGTTAAAAAGCGATGAGTCTTTGCAATTGTCAACGACGATGGTGTTGTATTAATCAATGGCAACTACTCCTTTCGGTTCAAAAAGAGGTACGGTTTCTTTCTCAAGATTATAATTCCTTATTTTTTGCAGTTCTTGAGAATAAGCATAGTATAAATCAACTTGCAAAAAATTCAAATGATTTAATTTACTCCGATATTTTTCTACTTTTTGATGATCTATTTCTAATTGAAGAAACTGCCATGGTTTGCTATCTAAATGGTTTTTAACTTCTTTGCCACTAGGGTCAAATGCACAACTAAGCCCAAAAAAACTGGATTTGATTTCTCTTCCATTATCTTCAAGCACTTCTTCTCCTGCTTTATTTACCCCAACAACATATAAACCATTTTCTCTTGCTCTTGCTTGACATTCTAAAAGCCATACATTTTTTCTTTCCTCTCCGCCAGCTGCAGTAGGAATAACAATTGCTTCTGCTCCCTGTAGGGCTAATGCTCTTGAAGCCTCTGGAAAAGACCGATCAAAACATATTAATATTCCAACTTTTATGCCTTTAATATCAAATACTGGAAATTGAGTTCCTCTCTCAAAATAAAAAGATTCATCTGTTGTTAATGTTTTAAGAGATATTTTCGGAATATGCGTTTTTCGGTAGAACCCTATCATTTTTCCACTGTCGGAAATAAGAATCGCTGTATTAAAGTAGCTTATTTTATGATTTTGCACACATTTTTCGAAGATAGTAATAATGATATAAACCCCACTATCTTTTGCTTTTTTTGAAAAAAATTGAAATGTTTTTCCATCTAAAGGTTCAGCGAATTCAAAAAATTTCTTATCATATACCTTACAAAAATAAGGAGTTGTCATTAACTCTGGAAATATGATTAAATCCGCGTCCGGAACATTTTGCAATGCCAAATCAAAATGAGCAGATAACTGTTCAATTCGATTTGCATAACTATCACCAGTACGATATGGACCACTTTGCAACCCAACGATTTTTAGTTTCATAAAAACATATCCTCCATTAATTTTTCGGAAAAAATTCCGTATTTACAATATCTTCATATCTCATATCATTTTTCATATTGCCGACAAATTTTTGCATATCAATTGCAGTAGTAAAGGCTTCTTCCGTAATAGCAACATGTTTTGGATAAACATTACTTTTTATCATACGTTCAACCGCTTTATCAACTTCTTCTCCATTTAATTCCGGAAATTCTTTTCTAGCCACTTCCTTTGCTTTTTCGGGATCCTCATGAATTAGTTTAAGAGATTCATTAATAGAATTTACAAAACGTTTAACTAAGTCAGGGTTTTCATCAATCATTTTTTGGGATGTGTTAATAGTTGAAAATGCATATTCAGGATAATCTTTTGTAAAATCATAGATTAATTTCAAACCTTGGGCTAAACCTTGCTCGATTTGTGGTTGATAAGCTACTGCTATATCTGCCTCACCGGCAAGAACTGGACCCAATTCAGATCCATTTTGAACCTCAGTTACTTTAACATCCTTGTTAATATCAAGGTGATTATCTTTGAGCAGTCGTTTCAACAAAGTATTTGAAGTTCCAGGCGCCAATCCTACAATAATTCTTTTTCCTTTTAAATCAGCTGGAGAATCAAATTTTACGTTTTTGTTAGCCAAAATCCAAAATTCCCATCACAATGCAGATAGCAGGAAAAAACGAACATCTTTTGTACAATAGCCGCTGTCAGGGCCAGTTTTAATCGCTTTGATCCATGGTCTTTTTTTAAAGTTTTGCACTAAACAATTATTTTAAAGTTGTTTTCAATACATAACTTACTTTGTCGTAGCCCATTTTATGTTCGTAAAAGCGATGTGCATCTGTACGCTGCAAACCCGAAGATAAGGCAACACTTTCATATTTATTTTCCTTCGCCCATTGATGGACATATGAAAGGAGTTTTTTTCCGTAACCTTTCGATCGGTTATTTACAACTGTAACTAAGTCGCACACCCATATAAATCTCCGTAATAAAGAGTGATCATTGGCTGGAAACCAACAACTGCCGCTATCTCATCGCCATTATATAAGGCAAACATTTTGTACCCTTCTTTTTCTTGTGCTTCACTGACCAATTCAAGATAAGAACTTTCATCAAGATGAGTTCGCAACTGTTTCATAACTGGAAAAGCCTCAATTATGTCATGACGTGACCGGAGTTCTTTAATGCTTAAATTGTTCAAAAAACAGCCCCCTTTCTGAAAATTACATGAATATTATTCTATGACAAAATCCTATGTAAAATTTTAACACGGAAATCTTTCTCATTGGAAAAAACATTTTAGATTAGCAATCTAAGTTCGATTAGATCCTCACAGGCGTTTTGGCTATGCACAAATTGAGGCACCTATTAACAACGCTCAGCAACAAGAACTTTTCCTTTTTATTGATAATCATATCTGTGCCTGAAGCATCGTTTGCAAAATAGCTGCAGATAGGGATATACACGACCGGATTTGCTCTGATTTGATGATGTTTGAATGAACGGTTTGTTCCTATATAATTGAAATGTACTAATTGTATAGTTTTTTCGATCAAAAATGGAGGGCTCATGAATATTTTTCGTATGCGATTTCCATTATTTTGCTCATGTATATCGTTCCCTGAGAGTGCAAGCATATTCTGACATGTATTTCTTGCAATAAAAGGTTTTCTTGCGCTTATCAATGTTCCTCAACAAGTCCCCATCAGAAATGCCCTTCACTATTCACTTGAATACTTCCTTTTTTAAATGTGTCAAAACATCACAAGAATGATACGACTGTAACTACTATTGCAGAAAAATAAAACACCTGCCTAAAGTACTCGAAATATTTCCCGCACTGATCAACTGAACAATCGCAAACACCGCTACTCATAGGAAGTTTATTCTATAATGTCGGCAGAACCAAGAGACTTCTTTAAATTAAACGTTTGTTTAAATTAAGAAATAACCCGAGGAAACAATACAATTTTACGTTTTCCCTTCACAATTTATCCCTTCCGGCATGTCAAGTCCAATTATTGTTTAAAATCTCACTTCCCAGCCAAGAAACCTAGATTCCCGGCAAAATTACTATCTACTTTTTAACGAGCCACCCTTGTCAATTTATATCACGTGTTGAAAATAATAAACGCTGGGCAATTTACGCCAGCGTTTTTTTGAAAAAAGTTTGATCAAAATGGATTTGTACTCAAAAAAGACGGCTTTACCTTTTAAAAAGTTCCATTTTTTGTCTTTCACCATTTATTTCATGTTCTGTATTTCGGGGAACTATTCTAGCAAATTAAACTAATTTTTAATTCTCTTCAGCCATTGAATACAATTAAGTTAATATATAGTTTACACTCCGTTTGTGGAATTTCACTTCTCCAGTTTTTCTAATCGGGTATTAACGGATATATAATAAACTCTTTTTTTCTAATGAATCTTTTAGCCATCTCGGATGCATTCTTATGAGATCTTCCGGTAAGCAGTTTAGGTCAAAGTAATCTACATCTACGTCTCTATTTAAAGTTCCTCCTACAACTTCACATTCAAAACAAGTCGTAATAAACTGACTCACTTCCCCATTTGGATATGAAAAAACTATCTCTAATTTTCGATTAATGCCCCTTCCTTGACCATGATTGATTAAAATCCATATTTTTCTTCCCTTGCTTTCCGTATACTCTGATAGGTTTCTGCTAATATCATTGTATCTTCAACTAACCGATCAATCCGGAATAAGATATCATCATTGATAATCTTATTTCGATAGAAATCCTTTTCTTCAATAAATACATATTTTTGTACGATTTGAGCCTTCATAAAGGACAAAATCGGTTTTAATTGTTGTTCAGCTATTAAATAATGTTTGGATGAGCCTGCCGTCACAACAATGCTGGCAATTTTATCTTGCAACGCGTCTTTAGGAAGAAGATCAAATATATTTTTTAAAGCAGCCGGTATGGAAGCCTGAAAGATGGGTGTCCCAATTATAAGTACATCTGCTGCCATGACTGTTTCTGCTACAAATTTTGTATCTCCTTCATATTCCGTATAGTTTCGTCCATCACTAAACTCAACTTTCAATTCTGCTAAATCCAGCAATGTTACTTCATATTGCGGATATTTTTCTCTCAGGGATTTCACTGTATAGTCCATTGCAGTTCTTGTTTTAGTGCCGACATTTGATCCGGCTATCGCAACAATCTTCACTTTTAATTCCCTCCTTTACTTCTTTGCTGTATATTTTTTAATGGCAGGTAAAATCTCGGTGCCAAGGATTTCAATATTTCTTTTTATCTTATCAAACGGAACGCCGCCGAAATCCAATTGCGCCATGTAACGTTGATGTCCAAACTGTTCATGTTGATATAGAATTTTTTCTATTATTTGTTGAGGACTGCCAACATTCATTACATTCCGGGTATCAGCCCCTTGCGCAAACAGTTGTTTTGAAAATCCTTGGCCATTTGTCAGCTTCATTCCCTCATTAATGTGCGGATAATATTCCTTTAATGCTTGTTGTGTCGTTTCAGCAGCATAGAAAAAGCCTGTCGTTGCAACCGGAAAATCTGCTGGATTATAACCTGCTCGTATTAAAGACTGACGGTAAACATCAATAGTGTTTTTAAAATAAGACACAGGTCCACCCAACATAGCTAAAGCCATCGGAACACCTTGGAAACCCGCTTTAATGGCACTGGCAGGTGTACCACCAACAGCACGCCAAATCGGCAACGAACCCTCTTTAGGACGCGGCAACACCTTGGCATTTTTTAATGGAGCCCGATAATTGCCGCTCCAATTCACCACTTCATTTTCATTAATTTGCAACAACAGTTCAAATTTTTCTTCAAATAATTCTTCATAGTCACGAAGGTTATATCCTAACAATTCAAACAGTCCCACTCTCGAGGCACGACCAGCAATAATCTCGGCACGACCATTTGAGATTAAATCAATTGTCGCAAAATCTTCATATACACGAACCGGGTCTGATGTACTAATAATCGTTGAGGAGCTTCCAATTTTTATTTTTTCAGTTGCTTGAGCGATTGCTGCTAATACAATAGTGTGTGCTTGAGTGGTAAAATATTCTTGATGGCTTTCACCTACACTAAAGAAATCAATACCTGCTTGCTCAGCTAACTTAGCCATTTCTATAATTTCCTTAATTCGTTGTTGTGCTGAAATACGTTCACCTGTGTGCGGGTTCGCCAAATGATCACCTAATGTGTAAATTCCAAACTCCAATCCTTTGCTTGAATCTATACGATATTTTTTCATTCTACTATCTTCCTCCCTGCTAATCATTGTCAGCTTTTCGTATGGCATAACCGCTGACATCTCCGTCATTTCCGCAACTTTGTTAAAAGGGACATTGTATAGTCAATTTGAACGATATTTTCTTTCCATGCCTGGCTGCTCTTTATTGAACTGAAACCAAGGCATTCGCTACAAAGATCGTCCAGAATAAACTGGTTTGCGTGGCTGCCGCCATTATTGAGTACAGCTTTATGGATGTTTTCCGGCACTTCATCCAAATGGGAGATCAAGTCTTAAACGAATTTATTTTCCAATTGCTTGTGTGCACTTGAATAGCATTGTTTAAATTTGCAACGCATGTGTGTATGATGATTTCCATCGTTTTTTTGTCAATGTAAGGTTCCAATGCTTCATAAGCTAAGGCAAATGCTGGTCATGCAAACACCATGTTTTCATCCTCCTGTTCATACGTTCATAATAATTATCAGTTAAGTTCTTAACTCAAATCTGATGTTAGTTTAATTCTTAATTGAGAAGCTGTCAATGATTTTGCACGAGCCATTTATAGAGAATTCTTCACATGCAAGTAAATATTAACGCCAACATCACTAATTTTTTTGCGGCGACACTGTGGCAAGAAGTGATATAATTAGCTGATTTTTATGCAACTACAAAGAAAAGAGAGGCTGTCTGAAAAGCCCATTTTAGTGTTACATGTTTCCAAATAAAAAACCAAAGAATGTTGATTTAACAGCACTCTTTGGTCTTACTTTTATCATGATTGGGATGAAAAACATTTTAGAAAATGGTTTTCCGTTATTTTTCCACTTTTCGAAGCAGATGAAGCAATTTTTTTTTCTCTTCAATCGAAAGATTTTTGAAAAAATCTTCCTGAAAATCTTCAAGAACCGAATTGGCTTCCCTATAGATAGTTTCTCCTTTTTCTGTAAGTGAAATATAATTTGTTTTCCATTCTTTTTCTTTTTTTATTAAATCCATTTGCTCCAATTTCTTGATAAGCTGTGTGATGTTTGCTTTTGTTACGAGCAATTGATCGGCAAGCTCCTGCTGGGATAAAGTCCCCGCTGCAGCAATTCTGCTGATTACTTCAAATTGAGCATTGGATATATCCCATTTTTTTAAAATTTTATTTGTTTCTGTTGTATTATTCTTGTAGATTCGGAAGATTCTGTACCAAAGGATAACGCTAAATTTCTTATCTCTGTTTGATTTTGTCATTGAAGGTTCGGTTTTCAATTTTTTCCCTCCTTTATGAAAGCCATCTTAAAAAGTTGACCAGCCAAATTCCAGACACAGATTTTTCTTTTTGCTGATATAATCTGTCTTTTCTGCCCGATATAACATTTTAACATGACCCTTATCTTTCCAACTTATTTTAAGATCAAAAGATGTCAATGAAATTAAATAATGAATTGGCCTTAACCTTTTCCTAACATAACACCTTTATCTCCATATTAAAAGAGGAAACGCAGAAAGCCTTTTCCCTTTAAACATAATAATAAAAGAGATGAAGTAAGGGGTGTAAATGAACCATATTCTTTTTTCAACATTTGGAATTCATAAATAAAGTGAGTCGAAAGAGTACCTAGGAACGGAATGGACAACTACTTATTGTCAACTTACAATAGGACAAATCCTCCGACATTCCACTATATTTTCACAAATAATTCCATTAGTTGTGTCAAACGATCAAGGAGATTTAAAAGAATGAGGGGCCATCGATTGTTCTTAGAATGCGATTTAACGAAAAAACTCCAACTTTCTCAACCGTTGGCAAAAATAATGTTCGTCGTTCTCAAGACACTGAAATCCAAAGTTTTGCAAAAATTGCCCAATGCTCTCGCAATGCACCAATTCTTCAGCATACTTGGTAGAATATCTGGACGAGGCAGAGCATTTGAATCATTCACACCATGCGCTAAGAAACAACACTTTGCATATAGATTCCTGCTCCACTTTTTGTAGAAGTTTTCACATAACCTTATCGATTGGCTTTTCTTGTAAACGATCTCAAGGTGGAGCCAACATGCTGAAACTGATTCTGGGGCTATCACCACATTTTCCGCATTTCTACTAAAAAAGTAGCACAGACCTTGGCTATAGTCTGTGCTGCTAATCTTAATATGATTATTTAAAACGGATTTGGGATGTGCTTAAAGTACATTACCTTTTAAGTAGTAAGTGTTGATTATTGAAATGCTACTAGCAGACGGCGTACCGGATTATTTCAAACTGCGGTTCAAGAAGGCTTTCGTTCGTTCAAACTTCGGGTTTGTAAAAATCTCAGTCGGATGGCCTGATTCGATGATTTCCCCGTTGTCCATGAAAATGACCCGGTTTGCAACCTCCTTGGCGAACCCCATCTCATGTGTAACCACAATCATCGTCATGTGCTCTTCAGCCAGCTGCTTCATTACTTGGAGTACTTCGCCGGTTAACTCCGGGTCCAAGGCGGAAGTAGGCTCATCAAACAGCAGGATTTCAGGATTCATCATAAGCGCCCGAGCAATGGCGACTCTTTGTTTTTGACCGCCCGAAAGTTTTGCAGGATAAGCTGAAGCCCGATCGGAGAGCCCGATTTTCTTCAGAAGTTCTGTGCTGCGTCGTTCAATTTCCGCATTTAACTCCTTCTTTACTAGCCTAGGAGCAAGTTCCAAATTTTCTTTAACCGTGAGATGAGGGAAAAGATTAAAATGCTGGAAAACCATTCCCATCTTAGAGGTAATCCGTTTAATCTCCTGCGGTTTTGAGTAAATCCCGTCCTTCACCAAATAATCCCCTGATATACAGATGCTTCCTCTGTCTATTTTTTCAAGATGGACTAGGCTGCGGAGCATTGTACTTTTGCCAGAACCAGAGGGTCCGATCACAGCAATGACATCGTTCTTGTTAACATCAAATGTAATCTGTTTTAATACATCCAATTCGCCATATGATTTTTTGAGGTTGGATACTTCAATGAGAACCACACTCACTACTCCTTTTTAGTCAAATTTGAACCGTCGTTCTAGCCACTTAAAGAGAACAGTTAATAAGAGCGTCATGATCAAATAAATAATGCCTGCGATGAAGAAAGGCACGATTGTAAAATCACGGTTCACAGCAGTCTGTGCATAGTGTAGTAATTCCGGTACGGCAACAGCATAGAGCAGTGCGGTATCCTTAACCAGTGTAACAGACTCGTTAGCAACGGCAGGAAGTGCGATGCGGAACATTTGTGGGAGTATGATTCGCGTCATTGTCTGCCATTTATTTAAACCGAGAACTTGTGCGGCCTCATACTGACCTTTATCAATAGCCAGCAAACCGCCGCGGAAGATTTCAGCAAAATATGCAGCATAGTTCAATATAAAGCCCAAACAAGCTGCGACAAAGCGGTCTAGTACCAAATAATCCCCGATCACAGGAAGCATTGGCAACCCAAAACAGATAAAAAGCAGCTGAAGCAGCAATGGGGTGCCCCGCATCACATATATATAGATCTGTGTAAGCCAGGATATGGGCTTGAACCTGCTTCTTACAGCAAGTGTTAGTACAAAGCCGAGCGGAATGGACAGCACAATGGCGATCAAAAACAAGAGAACCGTCATTTGTGCCCCTTCCAGCATCGGCTTAATGATTGAATTGAAATAATCTACGGACATGAAAGAATTCCTCCAAAAACAAAACAGGGTTTCTCAAGGAAATCCAAATTCGGTTTATTTTACTTTAAAACCTTATTTTCGCCAAACCACTTTTGCGAGATTTCGGCTGCAGTGCCGTCCTCATTCAGTTCATCGAGAGCTTTTTGCAGTTTGTTCAGAAGTTCCTCATTACCCTTTTTAACGCCTATTCCATATTCTTCTTGCGCAAGGGATTGATCGAGCAATTTATAAGTATCTTTTTCTTTCGACATGTAATATTTAATGACAACTTCATCAATCACTACCGCATCAACACGTTTTAACTTTAGATCCTTCAATGCCAGAACATTGTCGGCATACTCCGTAACCGTTTTGATTTTCGATTTAATCGGATTTTTATTCAACGCATCGGCTGCAGAAGACAGAGATTGAAGGCCAACCACTTTGCCTTCTAGATCATCAAGTTTAGAAATGTTGGAATCAGCAAGGGTGACCACAACCTGTGCATTTTTCATATAAGGCTTTGTGAAAAGAACCTTCTTTTTGCGCTCCTCCGTAATGGTGTACCCGTTCCAAATGAGATCGATCCGTCCGCTGCTTAATTCAGATTCTTTTGTTTTCCAGTCGATCGGCTGAAACTTCACCTTTGTTCCCATTTTTTCGGCAGCTGCCTTAGCGTAATCAATGTCAAACCCTACAATTTCATTATTCTCATCCCGGAACCCCATAGGTGCAAATTTATCATCTATGCCAATTACTAGCGTTTTGTCTTTTTCCTCCGATTTGGAGCATCCTATCAGGAGCGAGAATACCGCTGCCATGGTTAGAATAATCGCTGCTAAACGTTTCATACTGTAGATAACCACCTTTAACTAATTATCATTTTTCTTCAATATCTTTTGCTTAGCCTATTGCATGTGCAATAAGTTTGGACGCCCTCGCAACCAGTCATTATCCATAAATGCTTATGCAATGGTTTGAACAACATTTGCCTTAAATAAGCTCAGAGAAGCATAACGGTAATTGCCTCTATGAAGATATGCGCGAGTGCACTTTAATTCGATAATATATTAGAGTGATAAATTAACATAAAATAAAAATAACACAACTTAAAAATGAATGTCAATTAGTTTATTAGCATACTAAAGTATTTAACTAAGAAAATAGAGTTTTGCAAAATGATCGAAACTTTGATTGAGAACATACGAGGCAACAAGTGAAGATTAAACAGATTTAAAAAGCAAAACCTTCTTAAAATTTTTCCATTTTGTAAAGTTAGAGAAAACATGGATATCTATGAGGTGTTTTATATTCTCTTCTCAGCGGTAAGAAGCGCCAATAGAGGGAATGCTCTCTAATATCAAGTAAGCAAAAATGATATTCCATTAGGAGAGACATGTTTGAATAATAGTTCAACCTTTTACACGATGTTCTTCTTCCAGTTGCCGTAATCTATTAATCCGCAAAGTTCTTCAGGAACTCTTCTGTTTAACCTCTAAATTTGCGAATTCATTAACGATATAGTCTAATTCAATAACATTGTAAAATCTTTTTTTTCAAATTGTTTTTAGTCTAGCTTTGTTTCCAAAGGGAGTAAGGAATATAAACAGCGTCAATCGATTAGTCATGAAATTCCTGTATAATCCCACTTTGGCTCCTTTTGTACCAACTTTTTCCTAAATCAGCCGTTATAGTAAATGGCAATTTCAATCTTCAAATATTGAAAGAACTTATTGCTTTATTTTTCTAGATATAATCACCACATTCAGACTTATGAATCGAGTTACCTGTCCTGCTTCTTTCGTGTTCCTTTGTATAAATAAATTCATTTTGCCTGTTAAATGAATGTTTGAAGCAACATTCAGGCCTGCTTTTTACACTTTTGAGACTTTTTCTACTGAGCCTTTCTCTTCTAAATTTTTCCTTTATATCGTTTAACAAATCGAACGTTTTACTAAAAACAACTGAAATATTGTATGATAAAATTTATTCAAACCCATTTGTAAGCGGGTCAAGTCCAAATTATTGTGTAAAATCATACTCCCAGGCCAGTAAACCTAAATTCACGGCCAATCCAACCGCTTCCTTTTTACACAAAATTCAGGACTTAATCTGTAAGCGTCACAAATTGATTATAAAGAGATCCATGGGGAATAATAAATAAAATTTTTTTATAGTGAAAACTGACATACGATGACCTGCGCAACAGGCCATTGAAGATGATTTCATGTTTAAATTTAAGGAGGAATGATCATGGGAAATTCTTCAAACGAGCTGCAAAGAGGTTTAAAAGAAAGACATATTGCACTCATTGCGTTAGGTTCTGCAATCGGCGTCGGGCTGTTTTTAGGGTCTTCAAGCTCAATCAAGCTGGCAGGCCCCGGTATACTGTTATCCTACCTTTTCTGCGGAATTATTTTATTTTTCATTTTAAGAGCGTTAGGAGAAATGGCTGTCCATCATCCCGTTGCCGGTTCATTCAGTCAATACGCCCATGATTATCTTGGTAATCTAGCAGGATATATTACAGGATGGAATTATTGGTTTGTATGGGTCATTACTTGTATGACAGAACTGACAGCCGTTGGAATCTATATGGAATTTTGGTTTCCGGAGGTTCCGCGGTGGATTTGGATTCTGGCAGCATTAATTATCATGATGGGCTTTAACTTTCTTCAAGTCAGCGTTTACGGTGAGCTGGAATTCTGGTTTGCCCTAATCAAAATTGTTGCGATTATCTTTATGATCATTATTGGCCTTGGCATGATTTTTTTCGGATTCGGCAATAACGGAGTCCCTACAGGAATCAGCAATTTGTGGGAGCACGGCGGCTTTTTTCCCAATGGTTTGGAAGGCGTTTTAATGTCATTTCAAATGGTTATGTTTGCCTTTCTGGGAATCGAAATGATCGGCGTAACAGCCGGCGAAGCAAAAGATCCGGAAAAAACGCTGCCTAAAGCCATTAATTCTACTTTAATTCGCATTTTAATTTTTTACGTGGGTGCGCTGTTTGTCATTATGTCTATTTATCCGTGGAATGAAATCGGGACAAGCGGAAGCCCCTTCGTCTTAACCTTCGACAAAATTGGCATCCCGGCTGCAGCAGGCATTATCAACTTTGTCGTTTTAACCGCAGCCCTTTCCTCCTGTAATACAGGAATATTCAGTTCGGGACGCATGTTGTACAATCTTGCCCAAAATGGACAAGCTCCCAAAGCATTTGGCAAATTAAACAAAAAAGGCGTTCCCTTTAGAGGAGTGATGGTTACTTCAGCCGTATTATTAATCGGGGTTCTGCTCAACTATTTGGTACCGGCTCATGTATTTACTTGGATTGCATCTATTTCAACATTTGGCGCTTTATTGACTTGGTTTATTATTTTATTAGCACAATGGCGATTCCGAAAAACGATTACAGCAAAACAACAAAAAAATATCAAATTTAAAATCCCGCTATACCCAATATCTACTTACTTTGCAGGAGCATTTCTGATATTTGTTGTAATTCTGCTAGGCTACTATCCAGACACAAGAATCGCCTTAATAGTCGGCCCAATTTGGGTTGCCATTTTAGTCATTGCATATTATGCTGCCAACCTGAATAAAAGACAAAACGAAGCTGAAGTGAAAGAGACTTGATCGTTTTGGACAGCGGTTCACTATCGAATGTCGTATTTTCAAATGCTTATAAGTTGTTCGCTATCGCCAACCCCTTATCAATAATTAAACATATTAAGATTAGTAGGGGCTGTCTAAAAAGTCCATTTTAGTGTTTTAAGTTCCTAGATGAAAAACCTGAGAATGTTCATATAACAGCATTCTTGGGTTTTTTAAGGTTCAAGCTGAAAAACCGCTTTTGGACAACTCTTCGATGTTCTATCAGAAATTTAATTACTCTCTGGCTTAAGTATAATTTTTTCTCCTTGCAGTTTTTTCTCATTTTGACCTTTCCATTGTACAATGACATAAACATTTACTATATCATGAATTGTCACGGGCTCCCCATTTTTATTTGTGTAGGATTCTTTATCTGCCGGGAATTCTCCAGTTGATTGTTTCGATATTTCAAGATTTTCTTCTTGGACATTTGGATAGGAAACCGTTCTCCAATATCAACAACGAAATCGGAATATTCCGTTAAATAAAAGTAGTTTCATTCATATTCATTTCAGAGCTACCAACAAATGGAGCATTACACAAAATTCTTGACGGTACCCCTTCCGCCAAAAAAAGATTAATTATCTCAAATAACTATTGATAAACCTCTTGACTAATCGTAAGAAAGGGGCTGTCCAAAAAGTCAGTTACCCTGACTTTTTGGACAGCCCCGTCTTTAAATTTATGCATTGTGTAACACATTTTTTGCAGCTTCGCTATTTGGCATTATCTTTAATATTTCTTGAGCAATTGCTTTAGCTTCTTCTTTACTAATTAACTTTTCTGGAATGTCATGGAATAACAACAAATGTTCTTTCAAGCTAACATCTTCAGGGCTTAATTCAACTGCTCTTTTAGCATGGTATAATGCACTTGCGTAAGCGTCTGGTAAATGGCACAATGCAGTACTTAATAACTCTGAAGCTAAGTAATGATAATATGCAGTCTCATTATTATTTATCAAATAACAGACAAATGAATAAGCACTTATACTCTCTTCATCAAATCCTAATTCAAGAACAACTTGCTCTAAAGTATTTCTATCTTCATTCTCAATATATTCTTTTGCTTTTTGAAAATCACCCGATGTTATTAATTGCTTTATCTTTTCCTTCATAGTTATTTCACCCACGCATCAGATATTCTTATTGTTCCATCAGGTAGTTTTTTGTATGTCACCTGTACCAATTGTCCATTAACCATTTTAGCTCTAGAAGAAACAGATTTATAAGGTATATCTGCACCATTATGCATTACATCGATGATAATTTCTTTTATTTTCCCCCAATTCTTATCAGGCACAAGTTTTTCCCATTGATGATTAGATTTTTTACTTCCATTTATAATATGCTTTATCTGATTACTGTTAAGTTTCCCTATTGCATCATGTACTTTAGAAGAAGGCAATGGCTTAACTTTACCCGTACCCTTAGTGCCAAGTTCAACGCCATCGTTGTCTGCTTTACCTCCGCCTAGATTTAACCCCGTCTTCTCACTTAGATAAGCTCGAACTTTATTCTCCAATCCATTGGTGTTTTCGGGCGGAACCTTAACGTTCTCAATCCCTTCCATGGCGAATCCCATTTGCCGGTAAGGGATTGTATTTTTCAAATTGGTCAAGGCGTTGTCTACGAACCGGTCGGCTTTCAGTGCACTATTTGCGCTTTTGTTTTTCAAATGGTGCGGGATTTCTTTTGCCCATGCTTTGGCACTTCTGATGCGGGCCAATATGCTGTTTTCCGCATGGACAACCAGGTCGCAGGCACGTTGTGATTTCTCGTGCAATCCAGCTTTCAAGCTTGTAAATAGCTTGGGATCCATTGCTTCTCGTAGAAGCGCGAAACGGGCGGCGCTGCTGAATGTGGAAAGCCCCTTTACGCCAGGAACGATATCCAGTGGAGAAAGGACACCACGGAATACTCTTTCGCCTGTTTCTAACTCCCTCCCTGAAATCCAGTCTTTTCCGGAAACGGTCGAGCTTAATTCCAGTGTACCATAAGCCACACCTAATGCCATCCCTGCCGGCGGACAAATAAATGAGACGCCGACAATCACGGCAAGCGCCGCTATTTGTCCCCAGAATTCTTTGTTCAACTGTTTGTCTTTGATCGATTCATACTGAAAAGCATGGGAATTCAATGTCGTCTGTATATATTCTTTTTTCGAAAAGTCCTGGTGGGGATTCAGTTCTTTCCATGAGGCGTATTCCCGTTCCATCAGCCTGGCATAGTCGTTGCTAACGCTGAACAGATCTTCCAGTCCGACCTCGGCTTTCGGCACTTCGATCGTCGCTTGTATTCCGTATGCTCCCGGATCGACGATTGTTTCTTTAACACCGATGTGGTTTTTCGTCTTGATCTCTGATATGGATAAGTTGCGCATCGCTTCGACAAAAGCATCGATCTCTTGATAAAACGGATCATCGATGGTGCGGTCAACAATCTCTCCGATGCGGCCGCTAAAGCGGTGCAAAACGAGATAATCTTCATATAATCGTTGATATTGGCTTTTGCGGTCTGTGTGGGTGAAAGAGATGACACCGTCTGTGTCATATTTGGCGATGTCTGATTGGGCATCTTCCAAAAGATCGCTAATATCTTTTAAGTTGTCGATCATGCCTTTGCCCCATGCGCCAAGGCCGACTAGATCGCCAATGCCTTTCTTGGTCCTTTCCCATTCGGAAGGGATATACTTGACATCCACTGCCTTCATGCCTCCGATTGAAACGAAATGGATTCCATCATGTG
>ERZ1673779.29-NODE-29-length-29623-cov-29.607380_pt1 | contig 29623 bp, 26 predicted proteins | sample MGYA00580136_ERZ1673779 | MGnify/ENA primary metagenome ERZ1673779 (study PRJEB41219, sample SAMN04549633) | soil metagenome | isolation source: soil | place: USA:California,Owens Lake (dry lake) | collected 2009-08-06 ... | reverse complement strand
ACGTCTTGTTTGACACCTTGCACATCGTCTTTTAATGTTTCAACGTCTTGTTTGACACCTTGCACATCGTCTTTTAATGTTTCAACGTCTTGTTTGAGAGTCCTCACCTCTTCCTTCAATATGTTCATATCTTGTTTGACGCTCTTCATGTCTTCCGCCAAGCCTTGAACGAGATCCATTAATTGAAAGAGTAGCTGTTCTTGCACTTGCGCACCTCCTTGCTTTTTCAGGATATGACATTTCCACAGGAGATGGATTGGAACTGAGGAGTTAAGAAGAAGGAGAAGCAATCGAGGAAATGTCTTTCAAAACCATCTTAGCATATACCGGCCAAAACAGCTATATGAGTGAAAACATTCTTTTGGTTGCACTCTCTTGCCGGACGGCTTCAATCGTATCTTGTAGAGCCGTAAAACAACATGAGGCAGTAAATGAACTGTTACAGTTATGTTAGCCTTTCCAGAGATAAGAAAAAGGATTTTCCGCAAACATGCTGAAATCATTCAAGTAGAAGCAATGGAATAGGAATAAAAAAACTTTTCACAAACCTCACAAACCGATTTGCGATGTTTTAATGAAGCCGCCCTTCCCAAAAAAACAACTTTATGTCGAAAAAACGTATGATTGCTAACACGTATCTTCACCGTTTGTTTTTCCGTCTATCATACGGGTATGCGGCGTATATCGTATAGGATCATTTCAAAGTCTGATGGTACGAGAAAAAAGCCCGAAACACAAATCTGAAAAAGCTGTAGAACCTGCTCCTGCTCCCAATTTAAAAATGGCAGCGATCCCATCATCTATCAATTTGCACGCTCAAAACATCAACGAATCGAATCATAAACCACCGCTTTATTTTAATGATATAATAAACGATAAACTAAGTTCACGGATGGGAGACCACACCTTAAAATGCTGCGGAGGTGTTTTTCGTGTACAGTCAGCGGGAGGATGTCAAAAAAATGTGGAAGCGCTTTATTTTTGAAAACGAACTGACCGATAAACTTTCCCCTATTGTCAAAGACTCATGGATTCGCTCAAACCAATGGAAAGTTGATCCTTTCCAGCCATACGGCCATATAAAAAAAATTCAAATGGAACGGTACAAAAGCCTTATTGATTGGTCCGCACCTTTAATGGAAGGTCTTTATTCCATCGTAAAGGGCTCAGGATTTTTAGTCATTCTTTGCAATGAAAAAGGACAGCTTTTAAAATCAATCGGCGATCCGAACACATTGGAAAAGGCAGCTCAAATCGGCTTTGTCGAGGGGGCGGATTGGAGCGAACAAACGATGGGCACCAATGCGATTGGCACCTCCATTGTGATGGATCAACCTGTACAAATATTTGCTGAAGAACATTATTCACAAATATGCCAATCATGGACTTGCTCCGCTGCCCCAATTCATGATTCAAAAGGCAGAATCATCGGTGTTTTAAATGTATCAGGCCCATATGAAAAGGTGCATCCTCACACACTAGGGATGGTTGTGTCAGCAGTCAGAGCTATTGAATATCAATTGAAGTTGAATGAAAATGCAGAAAAAAATATCATGATGCAAAGGTTTTTAGAAGCGACAACCAATAATATGAAAGAAAGCATCCTTATTATTGATACGAAAGGTATCATTATTAAGGCTAACGATCAGCTGAAAAAATTGCTTTGTCTTGTGCAATCATGTCTGGAAGGAAAAACGATTGACGAGCTTTTTACAAATAAAGATATTGTTTCCAATGCACCTGTTTCTCTTCACAATCAAGAATTGCACTTAAAAGTAAAACCTACAAAAACAATCCATCATGTCATGGTCGATAAAATCCCGATTTATAAAGATCAACAATGGATCGGTTCGATGATCATGCTGAAAGAAATCGAAAAAGTGCGCCAATTTGTCAATCATCTTTCCGGCAACCAGGCAAAAATAACGTTCGATGAAATAATCGGACAGCATCCTTATTTCATTCAAAAAGTCAATGAAGCAAAACTTTCGGCAGCGACCGACTCAAACGTTTTAATACTGGGAGAAAGCGGAACAGGAAAAGAAATGTTTGCACAGGCCATCCATAATGAAAGCAAGCGCAAAAACAAACCATTTATCGCGATCAATTGCGGCGGAATTCCCCGCGATCTTCTCGGAAGCGAGCTGTTCGGCTATGCAGACGGTGCTTTTACCGGTGCTAAAAAAGGAGGCAGTGCGGGAAAATTTGAACTTGCCGACGGCGGCACCCTTTTTTTAGATGAAATTGGCGAAATGTCTTTGGAAATGCAGGTTCTCCTTTTACGGGTCATTCAGGAAAAAGAAGTGGTGCGGATCGGCGGCCATAAAGTCATTCCGGTCGATGTCCGAATTATCGCCGCTACAAACAAAAATCTTCGAGAAGAAGTCAAAAAGGGAAGCTTTCGGGAAGATTTGTTCTTTCGCCTCAATGTCATGCCAATCACGCTGCCGCCTTTGCGAGAAAGAAAAGACGATATACCGCTTCTTGCCCGCCACTTTATCGATAGACTTAGCAAAAAATTAAACAAACCGTTTCCAGACATCATGCCTGATTTTCTACAAGTGCTCATGCAGTACGATTGGCCCGGGAATATCCGCGAATTGCAAAATATACTTGAAAGAACATTAAACAGGAGTACAAAACCGATTTTATCCGCCAAAGATTTGCCGGAAGAAGTGTATCAAATGCTACCCGGACAAAAAAAAGAGGAAATGTGTGTGAATAGAGATGAAATGAAAAAACAGTCCATCATTCAGGCGTTGCATCTATTTAACGGAAATATTACGAAAGCAGCGAAGCATTTAGGAATCTCCAGAAGTACTTTTTACAGACAAATGAAAAAATTCAACATCCTCTATTAACCAGACAACTGTTTCATTTTGTATCAAATTGTATCATTATGTAACGAAAAAAGTGTCCCAAATGGGACACTTTTTGTTTCTTAGCAAGAGTTTTTAATCACAAACGTGATTCTTGTGATTCACTTTTTCTAGGCTAATGAATGTTGGCACGTTTTTTGCATAGATAATAATTGAAAACGTTTACTTTTATTAAAGGAGGAGAGCAAGTTGACTATTTCCATCGACCATCTTCAATGGATGTATGAAACGATGTACAAAATTCGTTACTACGAGGACAAAATGGCAGAAGCTTACACAGAAGGAAAAAACCCTGTTTTTAATATTGGTTCGGGACCTGTGCCGGGTGAAATGCATCTTGCAACAGGACAAGAACCGGCTGCTGTCGGCATATGTATTCATCTTAAGAAGGAAGATACGGTAACATCTCCACATCGGCCGCACCATCATGCGATTGCAAAAGGGGTCGATTTAAACAAAATGACCGCTGAAATTTTCGGGAAAGTTACAGGGCTGTGCAAAGGTAAGGGCGGACATATGCACTTATTCGACCCTGATGTCAAGTTTTCCTGTGGAGGTATTGTTGGAGCGGGTATTCCACATGCCGTTGGAGCAGCGCTAACCGCAAAGAAAAAAGAAACGGATTGGATAGCAGTTTCTTTTATTGGGGAAGGGGCTGCTAACCAAGGAGCTTTTCACGAATCGCTGAATATGGCAGCATTATGGAATCTGCCGCTTATTATCGTCATAGAAAATAATCAATATGGAATTTCTGTTCCAAAGTCTGCATCCACTTCTGTTCCATCAAATGATATCAGAGCTGCCGCTTATGGAATAAAAGGATATTACGTAAAAGACAATGACCCGGTCGAAATGTACAACGTATCAAAAGAAGCAGTAGCGCGGGCAAGATCAGGAGAGGGGCCATCCATTATTGAAATTGAAACATATCGTTATTTAGGACATTTCCAAGGGGACCCAGAAGTTTACAGAGATAAACAGGAAATCACTTTACTTAGAGAAAAAGACCCGATTATTCGCCTGCGCCAAACCTTGTGTAACGAACACGGAATCGAAGAGCAAAAACTGAGCGAATTGGAAAATAGAGCAAAACAGGAAGTCGAAGACGCTTTTCAATTTGCTCGGGAAAGCGAATATCCTAAGCCAGAAGATGCTTTAAAAGACCTTTTTGTTTAATCATTCGAAAAGAAAGGAGTTTATCAAAATGCAAAAAACAAAACAGCGCTTGCTAACGGGAAATAAAGCGATGGCAGAAGCGATTCGTTTAGAAATGGAAAGAGATCCAAACGTGTTTGTCATGGGAGAAGATGTCGGTGTATACGGAGGTATATTCGGATCAACAGAAGGATTATTTCAAAAGTTCGGTTCTGAAAGAATTATCGATACCCCGATTTCGGAAACAGCATTTATCGGAGCTGCCATTGGAGCCGCCTCAGAAGGAATGCGTCCGATTGTAGAATTAATGTTCGTCGATTTCTTCGGTGTGTGTATGGATCAAATTTATAATCATATGGCCAAAATTCCGTATATGTCAGGAGGGCGCGTAAAACTCCCGATGGTGTTGATGACAGCTGTTGGCGGCGGATATAACGATGCGGCTCAGCATTCGCAAACACTATATGCCACTTTTGCCCATCTGCCGGGAATGAAAGTAGTGGCGCCATCCACTCCGTATGATTTGAAAGGATTGATGATTTCGGCAATCCGTGATGATAACCCGGTCGTATTTATGTTTCATAAAACATTACAAGGGTTGGGGTGGATGGATCAATTAGATGCATCGGTCGGTCATGTTCCGGAAGAAGCGTATACAGTACCAATCGGCAAGGCCAATGTGGTAAGAGAAGGGACAGATATCACAATTGTAGGCATTCAAATGACGACCCATTACGCATTAGAAGCGGCCCAAAAGCTGGAACAGCAAGGAATTCAGGCAGAAGTCATTGATTTGCGATCGCTCGTTCCATTAGACAAAGAAACAATCCTTCAATCCATTAAAAAGACGCATCGTTTACTTGTCGTTGATGAAGATTATTTATCATATGGGACGACGGCAGAGATCGCCGCGATTGCGGCAGAAGATGGTTTGTATGATTTAGATGCACCAGTGAAACGATTGGCTGTTCCAAACGTGCCCATTCCATACAGCCGTCCACTCGAGCAATTTGTTCTGCCAAATGCCGATAAAATTTTTACCGAAGCAATGAAGTTAGTCAATGAATAAAATTGATTTCTCATATATAGGAGGCAGGCAGCCTATGCTAATCGAAGTAAAATTACCGCGACTATCTGATGATCATGATCAAAGCTTAATCACCTTCTGGCATGTTTCCGAAGGTGATACAGTCGAAAAAGGCGATACACTCTTGGAAGTCCAAACAGAGAAAGCCGTCTCGGAAATTGAAGCTCCAGAATCAGGTGTGGTCAAAGAAATTAGAAAAAAAAGAAGCGAGACCGCTGCGGTTGATGAAGTTTTAGCCATCTTGGAAACAAGCAATGACACGCCGACTGCATCTGCAAGCAAAGGAACAACGGCAACAGAGGAAGAACGGGAAGCTGTACCAGAAGTTCCGAAAGAAAGAAAAGCTGCTCCGCGTGTCAAAAAATTAGCGAGGGAACTCGGTGTCGATTGGCGTCTTGTCATTCCAACCGGTCCCAACGGAAAAGTCACGGAGGAAGATATTCAAAATGCGGTGAAGAAAAGCGAAGTAAAAGAGAAACAACCAAAACAGTTTATTATAGCCCCCCCTTCTGTGCGCAAAATTGCAAGAGAACACAATATCAGACTGGAAGAAGTGACACCGACAGGTCCTAACGGTAGAATCTTAAGAAGTGATATTGAGGCCGTCATTGCCAAACAAAAACTAGAACAAACAAATGCAGGAAACGAAGTAGCAAACAGAGAAGCCACGAAAGCGGAAATGAGCACACAAGCTCAAAGAAGAATCCCGCTTACTGGCATTCGAAAAATGATCGCAAAGGCGATGGTTCATTCAAAATCGGTTATTCCACATGTAACTCATTTTGATGAAGCCAATGTCACAAATCTTGTCTCCCATCGCGAAAGGGTCAAACCATTGGCAGTGGAAGAAAAAATAAAACTCACTTATCTCGCCTATGTCGTCAAAGCATTAACAGCCGTGCTTAAAAAATATCCAATGTTAAATGCTTCCTTAGACGATGAAAAGGAAGAAATCATTTTAAAAGACGAATATCATATCGGTTTTGCTACCGACACCGAACGCGGTCTTATCGTTCCGGTGATTAAACATGCAGATCAAAAGTCACTATTCAACATTGCCAAAGAGATCCAAGAGCTTGCGGAAAAAGCAAGAGACGGCTCAATCAAAGCAAATGAAATGACGGGAGCCACATGTACGATATCCAATATCGGATCCGCTGATGGATCATGGTTTACCCCCATTATCAATCATCCGGAATCATGTATAGTAGGCATCGGCAGAATCGAGAAAAAACCTATTGTTGTGAATGATTCCATTGAAATCGCTTCAATGATGGCTTTATCCCTCAGCTATGACCATCGCCTAATCGATGGCATGTTAGCGCAAAAAGCCTTAAACGAGTTAAAAAAATATTTAAGTGAGCCTGACCAATTGTTTGTAAAATAATACCATTAACCAACCACCCTACTGAAGTACGGAAATAGATGATAAAAGAAACGAATCCCGTTAAGAATGAAAAAACATTCGTTATTCGTTTTTAAACAATATTTACAGAATTTTTGCAAGGTAAACTTTCATTCCATTGTGTAGTGGACTTTGATTAGTTTTATTCTGAAAGCTAGAAGTTTATCCTTTACCGGCCAAAAAAATCCCCTCTTGAGGTAGACCATCTAAAAACTGCTTTTGCATGTTCTCTGTTTGACTGTCTACCTGGGAGGGTGCTTTTTTGGGGACAAATTCGTCTTTTTCTTACGGCCAAGTCCGTATGATTGTATAAAATCTTCCTTTCGGCTAAACGAACCAAGATTCCCGGCAAATCAAACCGCTTCCTTTTTACACAAAGTTCAGGACTTAATCTTTTCTTACAATGGACTGCTAGCCTTATTCAAGCTGCAAAAACAAAAATAAAAGAGATTGTTGAACAAGCGGATACGGAACAGTCAACAAGCAATAGAAATTTTTCAGTTCCAACCAAACCAGATAGACTTTCCCCTTACCGTACTCAATCCGTTGATATTCTACGAAAATATTATTTAAAATGGTTATTAATCAATTGAAACAATTGAAAGACCCCTGCCCATTTCTCCGGTTCCATTTCTACCACAGATCCTTCAGTCTGTCGTTCGATTTTAAGAATTCCCTGCCGCTAATTATGAACGATGACCCAAAAGCGGGGATCGATGAAACGGAACGTTCCCTTTTGCTGAATAGGTCCTTTGTCATTCAACATTTTCCAAGCCAGCTCGACAGATAACCGGCGGCATACCCAACTACTCTTTCAGCAGATGACAGATTTCTTCTTCCGTCAAATCCAGCATTTGCGCAATTTCTGTTATGCTCATTCCTTTTCCCCTCATTTTGTGAATAAGTTCACGCTCTTTTTGTCTCATCCCTTGCTCCAATCCTTGCATTAGTCCTTCTTCCCGCCCTTGCTTTAGCCCTTGTTTCAATCCTTCCTCCATCCCAGCGCGCCGCTCGCCCAAAAGGTTGGACAATTGATCCCGCAGCCATTTCAGCCGCATTTCATATGCGTAGCGATTTTCCGAACTGACGCTTAGCTTCTCCCACTCTTCCAACGCTTCGCGAATTTCTTGCTCGTTCATCGCCAACACCTCCAGTTCCTTGAGAATTGTCTCATCAATCTCTCGTTTTCGGGCATCCACCGCCGACAGCATCATCAACCAAGGCCACTCCGAAGATCGTTTGATCTCACGTCTGTATTTCTTCCATTTTACCATAAATTGTGATACATCAATGGCGTGAAATTCAAGATGCGCGCTCCATAGAAATTGTTCTTCATCCTCTCGGATATGAAAGATGGTGTGGAAGCGATCGGTTTCATGCGGAAAGAGCGGGTAGTTGAGGATGGCTATCATAATCGTGGGCGGAAGTTCGCTGTACCCTTGGCCTTTGAAAAGCGACTGGGAAAAGAGCCTCGCCCAGTAATACAAAATCCGCTCCGGCATATCGTGTTGGTCAATGATTTGAATTTCCACGTTGATCCGCTCGCCTCGGTCGGTTCACACGAGCACATCAAGCCGGTTCATTTTTCCCTCTTCTATCTCTTTTGCCAGCTCCGTGTTTTCAAACTGCACATCAACAATCCGGTCATGGCCTGTCCGATGCAAAACCGCATTCAAAAAGCGATTGTTATCTGCTTTCGGCTCGGATGGCCGAACAATTGTTTAAACATAAAGTCCAGTTTTAAATCGAGGTATTCCTTCATAACAGGGATCATCCTTTCGAGGAGAATGTGGGGGAGAATAGAGGTTCATCTAAAGAAAAGCCAAAACCATTGACAGAGTTTTCAGACAAAAAAGAGCCCATCGCCTTTCTAATACGCACTTCTTGACAAATCCCAACCGGCAGCCATTCTAATGAAAACTTTGCCACCAGTTATATCAGGAACATATGTTCTGTTAGTGCTATTGTAATACACATGACCTCCTCTTTCAACCACCAACATTTCGACAAATTTCGAACCGAGCCAAACACCATTTCAAAAGGTAAGCCCATTTACAAAAAAGCACCTTCTCCCTTGGAAAAAGATCCGTGTTGTCTTTTTGAAAACAGGAAAATGAGGAATCCCATGGGAGCAATCGGTGATTTGGTCGCAGGTTATTGTTCTGAAAAACAGGTAGATGAGGAAACACATCCTTTTTCCTTAAATGTAAATGGAATCGGAAATGAAGGCATCGTCTTTATTGGAATCGATCGAAAGAAAAGACAAGCACTAGCCATGATCCGCGCCTCATCCGGAGAAGATTGTACGAGTTTCATCATAGTCAGCATTCCTTTACTGTATGTCCCGCATTAAAAAAGGAAAGAGGGAGTGTATGAAAAGAGGTACGAAGACTTGCGGCAAATCAAGACTTGCATTGAAGCGCAACAAATCATCCACCGTGAGATCATTAGAAAAACCACTCGCATCTGGCGAAAAATAAATCTTATGATTCGAAAAATATCGGAAGTGCTGAAAGATGTGCGATGAAGAACCCGGTTACAAAGGAAAAGGCATATATAGATGGAGGAAATCAAATATTTGCACCTGAACAAATGAAATTGGAGACGTAAAGAGCAAAGAGCCTTCCTCATAAATCGATTTTCGACTTATAGCTGTCCCCTTTATGGAATAACGTTGAAAGATCATGCAATTCAGTCAAGCCCTAATATTGTGTAATAGCCGACTCCCAGCTCAGCAAACTTATGCCTGCGGAAATAGAACCGCTTTTCCGCTCGCTCCTCTTTCCATAAATTACTAGACTCATCATGAAATTCCCCTTCTTGGACAGTCCCTTCAACGGCCAAATCCAAATTATTGTGTAAAATCATACTCCCAGCCTAGCAAACTTAGACTCCCGGCAAATCCAACCGCTTCCTTTTTACACAAAGTTCAGGACTTAATCGCCTCCAACAAATTTTTTAGCTTTACTTATACAAAATCCAGACGCAATCAACTAAACGCAACAGGCAAAACTCAACCCACCATTTCATATCCAAAAGGATGAGAAATGGTGGGTTAATATTACTGTGTAGTATACCACTGATGGCCGTGCTTTTTATGCTGCAAACTTTTCATGGTTGTATACCGCTTCCTTCCATTAAAAAACAAACTCCACTGTCGGATTTTTCGTTACACAATCAATATGGACATCTGCTTTAACCATTCCGCCAAAGGTGTGATTGGAACCGAATGCAACGTGGACGGTATTGTACGCTTTTTCATCTTCCAAAATAACGCCTGTGATTCTTGCTGCATAGTTTGTTCCGATGCCTAACTCGCCTAACAAACGGCCGTTTCCATCCCCGAGCAGCGCCAGTAATTGAGCACCTGTCTCACCTGTAGCATCTACCAATCTCCCCTTTTCAATCGTTAATACAACAGGTTCATCGACTAAACCTATACCTGCAATCGAACCTGTAATTTCAATTTTTCCTACCGCCTGTTCTTCTAATGGAGCTATATACGCCTCACCTGAAGGAAGATTTCCGGATGCCGCTTTTCCGCGGAAAACACCTGTACTTGGTATGCCGTCTCTGCCTTCAACAGGAATCTTTAATTCATAGCTGTCGCCGGTTTTAATAATAACCATTTTTGCCTTTGTTAATTTTTCCGCTACTTCATTTGTTTCTTTTTCAACAATGCTATAATCTGCACTCATCGCACCATTCAAAAACATATCTTCTGTAATTCCCGGCATAGTAATGACACTTACTCCATGTTGATTGGCCGTTTTTCTTGCAGCAGTATGGGTCAATGAATGTTTCGTTAAACAAAAGACAAGATCAAATTCCAGCATTTTTTCTGCCGTTTCCTGCGGAGGTTCTTCCCCAGATTTACTCCGATCTTCCATTACATGAATTTTCGTTTTCCACCCATCATTTTTTAGAGCCTTTTCAAATTTTCTCCCTAACGATTCCGTACTATTATCCGTTAAAACAAGGATAGATATATTTTTGTCTACTGAAAAATTATTTTTCATTAAATTATGAACGGTTTCTTGAAAACTGCTCATACCTTTTCACTCCTTATTTTGCGTAAAATATATACTTGCCAAAACAAAAATGAAAGCGATGATCGTACCGAAACCGAGTGGTTCATCCAATAAAAAAACACCTAACAGAATCGTGGTAATTGGCATCAAATAGGTAATAAATAAGGCAAAAATGGCGCCGCCGGATTTAATTAAATAAAAATACAACAGATTCCCGATACCCGAATTAAATACGCCTAACATAACAAAATAGAAAAAATTATTTCCACTAAATAAATATTGATAGCTATCAAGATCAAATAAAAGCATAAAAATACCGGAATAAATACTGCCGACAGACATTGAAACAAAGGACAATGTGTAGACAGAAACCGAACTCAAAAACTTGCCTGTCAAAATCGAAGACAATGTATAAAAACTGACTGCCACTAACAGAAATATGGCACTCATTACCTGAAATTGCCCATTTGAAGAAAATCCAAAAACAAAAGATAATACTATACCGATAAAGCCAATGGCGACACCTAATAGTTCTTGTCGATGAACCTTCTGTTTTAATAGAAAAACACTAAATAAAACGCCAAAAATCGGACCTGTTGCATTGATAACCGCACTAATGGTTGTATCTAAACCCTTTTGGCTAAAACTCATAAATACCCATGGAACACCTGCGCTTAACAAGGTAATTCCAATTAAGGCACCCTTATTTTTAAAGTCTGTTTCTTTCTTTTTCAATAGAACGAATGGCAACAAAACCAGACCGCCAAATAAACAACGATAAAAAACAATAGAAACCGCATGAAAATCTGGTAAAAGCAATTTTGTAAAATAAAATGTCGATCCCCAAAGGAGGCTTAATACAAATAGAGCCAATACTGGCATTTCAGATTACATCCTTCCATGCTATAGGAAAACGAAAGCGCCCATTAAGCGATCTGCTTCCAGGCCTAGAGTCGCAGGACTGTGAACAACATCGGTGAAACAGCATCGCATAAAGAAAAAGCGAATGCTTTTTCCGGGAGATAAAAGGCACGATGGGGCTTGTGATCGATGTTGTCCAAATCGTACGGAGGCGATGGAAACCTCGCTCCTGCTAAAGCGCTTCAGCATTCAAGTTCAAAATGTAATTTCTTACTTTAAAAAGAGATCCGGATAAATCCGGATCAACTAAAAGACATATTCTGCGGCAATCCGTGCAACAAGTGTACGTGGAAGAATCACCGGCAAACCGCTCCCTTTTTTCGCTTCAAGTTTATGGGTTTCATTGTACCCCATACAATCCAACACAATTAACTCTGCACCCTGTTCTTTTAAGGATGCTGCCGCTCCGGCGATATCGCTTTCTTCATAAGGAGAAGCGGCTGCCGTTACCAATTCCAGTCCGACGCCCTCCCATTTTTTCGCTAATGAATGCCGCTGCTTTTCTAATGGAACCACTAACCCTAATTTACTGCCGCCCGTCATAATGGCTTGAACTGTATGCACTAAAATTTTATCCGGATAAATGATTGGTTTTGTTGTCACTAATGTTGGAAAATCACCGGTACATAACATAATCACTACTTCCACATCTTGTTCCAATTTGGTCAATTCATCCTGTAATAATGGAAGCAGCTTGCTTTTTCCAATCTCGACTGATTGACCATTGCGGAGTCGGGAAATATAAACTGTGTCCGAACCCTCAGGTTTGATGGCATCCAACGTTTCTTCCGTTAGCCGATCCAATCCGCCTCTTTCCACGATTTCTACATCCGCACCGAAAATTTTCTGAAAGGAAGGAGTGGCATCTGTGCGAGGGGATTGGCCGATTGTTAGTACACCAACCTTAGCCATGATTACTCATCCCCTAAAGTTTGCAAATGTTTCATGGAACCATAGAGTTTCACTAAGCGTTCATATTCTTCTTTATCATAAAATTCAAAGTTGCCTTGTGTATATTCTTTTGCCACTTCAATGCAAAATCTTACAGCTTGGGCAATATCGACTTCATGGCTAGCACCAGTACCGCATCCCGGTACAGCTGTTTTGGCAGTGATAGCGACGCCGACAACCGGTGCATCTGTTGCAACGGCAGGCTGAAGAATGCTATTTAAGTGGTAGACGCCATTGCCGTATGGCGTAATATCTTGCGTTGTGACAGCAAACGTGACTGGTAAATCACCCGTTGTCATTTCCATTATTCGCAGTAAATCATCATTGAATTTTAAAATATATCCTGATTTGACTGTTGGAGAAATCGCAATGCCACGGTGGTTTATCACTTTATTTCCTTTCGTTGTATCAATCGATAAAACGGCGTCCATTTCCGGGACTACTTCATATCGATTCATTGTTAATATATCAACAGGAGAATCCATAAAATCTACAGGTTCATGCGGCCGTGTAGGCGCATCCGGACAAATATGTGTCGTTACATAAACATCACCGGGCAGCCGATCCCCTTTTTCGGACATGATAGCAAGTTTTAAAGCTATTGTTACAGCCGCAGCTGCTCCATCACCGTCGGAAACAAATCCAATCCGATTTGGACGTGCGCCCAAACCGCCAAGTCTTCCGACAACACCCAATGTCGGAGCATGTCCGCCGCTCGATTTCCCATTTGTCCCTTTAATTAATATTTTGACAAAATCTGTTGACCCATTTTCGCCAGTCACTGTTGTGTAACTTGCTTCCACATATTTTTTTCCTTCAAATAAGCGGACAACCGCTTCTCCATTAACTGAAGCATCATCTAGTAATTCCAAAACTTCCATTGTATATTTTAAAGACATCCCACTCTCTCCTTATACAATTTTTTTGTTAATAACAGGTTCAATGGTTTTTAACAAATTGTGGTTATACATGGTTGAGCTTAATTTCAAATTCTCTTTTGGAACGGAAATGACGGCTACTTTCAGTCCCTCTTTCACCTCTGCACTGACAACCGGCATTCCTGTTTCTGCATTGAAAGTCATAATTAAATCAGGAAATGTCCCTTTTCTCTGGCCATTGACTTCGACTGTCATGTACTCATTCCAAAATGTTAATTCCAAGTCATCAACTTTTACAAACCCTACATCAAAACCGCCTTTTTCTTCAAGCTCGCAATAACTAACCGTTCCGGAATGAATAACACGCCCTTTTAAATGGGACGCAACGGCTTCAATTCTTTCCGGTCCCTCCGGTGCTGACAAAAAGACTTCGCCGAGTTCAATTGCTTGAGTAATGCCGCCTACTGCTGCATTTTCTTTTACATAATCAACAGTTACCGGATTTCGGCAAACGGCAACCATTCCGCCCGCTTCTACTGAAATACTTCTGACAATTTTACCGGCTGATTCCAGGGATGATTTTACAACACCTTCCACTTGTCTTTTCCCTTTTCCGCCGGCAAATGACTGGATGGAAACATAACCTTCAACTTCAGACAAATTCATGGAGCCCATCGCCCCTGTTGGATGGGCGCGTCCGTTGCTTGGCGCATCAATAACCGGCAGCCCGGTTGCCGCTGCCTGCAGCCAGCCATTTATCGTTGTTGCTGCCCCATTTTCATTTGTCATAAGCGCTTTAATAGGATGGTGAAACTCCTTTTGCATCCGGTTTACAGTCTCAACAAACTGGTCGGAACTAACAGAAGCTTCCTTAGAAGACGGAGCCCCTACTAATGAAACATTGACTACATAATCGCCGGCCTGTAATTCATCAATTGAAATTAATTCCGGCTGGCCAATGGAAAAAGTAGACTCGGCTTTTTGGAGACCGTCATGAATCCAGCCTCCGCCTCCCCCGCCGAGAATACAGCCGCCGTAAACGGCTTTTTTCGCATCTTCCATCGTTAATGTTTTTCTAGCCATTCTATCACCTCATTATTTCGCTTTAAACACGGATGAGAAGAAACTATATAATGCATCGCCGGCAATAAATCCAGCTGCGGTCGTATACATCTTATTTTCAGCTTCAGATCCTATAAATTTGATAACAAGAACGCGAATTATTAAACCGACAATAACAGCCCATCCTGCTAAAGGATTCATAATAAGCAACCCAGTAGCCAGCATAATGCCCAATTGTCTTTCCGTGCCGCCAATCAGCTGAATGATCACCCCGGGAATGGCCCATAAGAGCAACATAAGACCAACATTCCCGCTTAATCCAGACTTAATGGTGGATGCATATACATGATCAACCGGCGGAACTAAGCCTTGTCCAAAAAAGTTCTTGGAAAATAGGGCAACCATCACAATCGCGATAATGAACCCGATAAATGCACTTTTCAATTGTATTTTCCGTCCATATAATTCTTGTTCAACGGAAACGCCAGTCCGAATGATGTTGCCGGATTTCAAATCATATCCAAAATCTGCAAAAGCAGGTCCTGTTGCTGCTGTAAAACCGGTCAGCAATGCTAATGCAACTGGCGGGAAGCCGAGTATCATGCCGATTAACAATGAAATAAGTGTTACCGCAAATGCCGGGAACCAACCGGAGTGCATAGCCGCAATCCCGACTATAATTTCATGCACTAATGCAGCAAAAGCAGCAAATATAATGAAAAGAATCAATTGACCAAATGGCATTTCAGTAATGAGCCCGCCCATGACAGCAATTAGAATAGCGATTCCTAAGTAAAGCAGGAATCCAAAACCAAAACCTTTTTTAATATCGTCAGCACCGCGGGTATATTCGTATCCGCTTGTGTCTGTAACTTTTCCACCTTGTTTTCTCGTTTTTGTAAAAGTAATGATAAACTGAATAAGAGCAACGAGACCTGCGCCGATCATCATGCCATGTGGGATATAATAGTCTCCTAAATTCAAGCCAAACAACGGTTGCGAGTATCCGTTAAGTAATAAACCAATACCAAACATGCTCAAAGCCCAAAAATTCCCGATGAATGCAACACCAAAGGCCGACATGGAAATGCCGAAGTGGGATCCAACTAATCCGCCAAGAATCCCCAATCCAAGATATTTTGCCTTTTTGCCGCCTTCATCACCGGCTTTCAAAGCTTCGGCCGTTGCAACACCCGGAGGCCATACTTCGTTTGCCCCGAAAAGTTTCGTATCGAAAACTTTATAAAGGATAAGGGCATCGGTTAAAAGCGCCAATCCGGCTCCGATTAACATTGGAATAATAAGGTCCGGCAAGCCCATTACAAATGGTAGTCCAATAGGTATTAATAAACTATTGGCAGCCCCAAAAGTGGCAGCTGAAATGGATGTCTGAACTAAATTTTGATTTTCCAACGACTTAAATTGTCCAAAAATTTTAATTGGAATTCTCGCAAATAACATGGCGATTAATGCGCCGATGATGGATGTATTTGGCGTAATACCGAGCGTTGTAATTAGTTGCATCCCGATAATGGCGCCAAAAATAGAAATAAGAACAGAAAAAATAAAAAAGGTTAAATTGAATGTCCTATTTTGCATCTTTATGACCCCTTTTTAATTAATTGATAACCAATCCCTTGCGCCTCCACTAAATCGATAACAGGTACAGAAATTTTTCCGTTTAAATAATCTTTAAGTCCAATAGTGGAAAAACCTGTACAAGCAAACAGGATACAATCGGCGCCAGAGTTGACGACATCCTTTACTACTTCTAATAATTCATCTTTTGCCGTGGAAGCGAATAAATCGGTTGTTTTTCTAAGAGAAGGATGATAGGAGTAGGAATGGAATTTCCTTCCCAATTCCTCTTTCATTCGTGCTGGAGGTGCGTCGGTAATGCCAATGATGCCAATACGGTTTCCTACCATACTTGCAGCATGCGCCCCACAACCCCCCGCGCCTAAAACCGGCAAATCAATTTCATTTCTTGCTTCATCCAAGCCTGGATCTGCAGCACAACTAATGGTAATGGCATCAATGTTCGGTTTTTCCGCCAATTCTTTTGCTAACTCAACGATTTTGGGTATGGCTTTTTTCTCCGATTCATCATCGTATATTCCATTAGGTTGCGATGGAATACAGCGTGTGACCGATTCTATGGAAAAATATTCTTTCAATTTCTTCCCGTGTTCATTTAAAATTTTTTCATCATCAGTTGTTAAAACACGAATAATACCTAACAATTCAACCACCTCTATCGGATTTTTCACCATTATAAATTTTTTAACTATTTCTATAAATGCAAAAAGAGTGAAATCATTTTCTTTGTGAATTATCCATATTGTGCATTGTTGATCTTTACGCAAATGATCTATTTGATAAAAAAAAAGAGAGACGAACCATTTATTTCGCCTCTCTTAAGCTATTTTCATGATTTTTAAGCAAAATATTAAAATAAAACGATTTTCCGAATTGTTTAAATCTATATTTAGTAATTGTTCAATTTTTTTCAATCGATAGGTCATCGTTCGCCGATGAATAAACAGAATTTCTGCTGCCTTTGAAACATTGCCATTTTCTTGTAAATAAACTTCCAATGTTTTTAATAAATCATTTTTTTTATCTTCCAGCAATGGCGCCAAAAAGTTAAGTGCGTATTGTTTCGCTAACGGTTCATCAATTAAATTTAGTAAAAACTGATAAATTCCCATTTCATTGTATGTGTAAACATATTCTCCCTTTTTTACATTCGAACCGACTTCGATGATTTTTGTAACAGATTGCACGACCGTATCGAGGTTGGCTCCTTTTGCAAAATAAGGGCTAATCGAGACATATAATCCCCTTAAAGGATTCAATTTATTGTACGACTCTATTTGGTTTTTCCACCGTTGAACCATTTCACTATAATTCTCTTCAATACCAGTTAGGAGCGCATAAAATTTTCTGTTTTTCATAAAGATAAACACTTGGCTTTTATGAATTTGCAATTGCTCAATGATATCCATTAACTTATTTCGAATTAAACCTTCATAGTCAATCAATGACGAATTGGAATGCGGGATGTTTAAACTGTCCGAATAAAAGTGAATAATGACATTATTCTTTTCGTTTGCCTGATCCAAATGGTCAAAACCCTTCAGAAACCCATTCATTTGTTCATAATCATTTAGACGCTTTCTCTGATTATACAACTGTTCTTTCAATAATACATCTTTTAGCTTGTTCCCCACTTCTTCTAAATGATTTTGAAAGACAGGATCCGTGATTAAAGAATTGATACAGTGAATGTGGACAACGGCAAATACGCGGTTTTTATAAGTAAGCGGGATAATCATTTGCTTTCGATATCCTTCTATACTAAATAAAATATTTTTCGTGTGTGAAAATTTAGTAGTCCACTCCCCCAACATTTCATCATATCGCTGATAGGTTGGCAGTGAAAAAAGTGCCGCTGACTTTCTCCATCCATCGGATGTAAAGTTTTTTGCAGCATATAGAAGTCTTCCTTCGTTATCTTCTATATAAACGGATCCATTTAACATCTTTGATAACTCATCAAGCGCTTCTTGAACCGAATCGATTTCCATTGCTCCAAATTTTGACAAAGGATTTTCCGAACGACCCTGTCCAAAATACTTCTCTTTATATAAACATTCATAAAGTGGTGTTAACACGTTTATATAGGAAATGTTTTTAGGCAAAGTGATGATGGGAAAGTCATGTTGATTGGTAATGGCAATCATTTCTTCCGGAAGCGAATCAATAAATCTTCCGACTTTTATAACTAAACCAGCCGCCCCAATCGATATCAAATCCTTTACAACTTGAATTTGTTTATCCGGATCGTCTTTTATTGAATAAAAGGTTGTTAATACTAACATACCGGGAGTTGCCCAATTCAATACTTCCGGAACTTCCATGACTTCAACGGTTTCTATTTTCCGGAAAATCCCCTTTTCACCAGCAACGATCTTTCCTGAAGCTAATTCGCCAATTTTTAATGCATCTTTTACTTTCATCCCTTCATCGCCTCGAGAAAAAATTTGAAAAGGAAATATTTTTTGAACATTATATCACCAATTGAAAAAGATAGTAATACAAAATTGTTGAGAGTAATGGAAATAGTTCGTAATTTCGTAAAAATTTTATAGTTAATGAGGCTGATTGTTTGTTTTATAGATTTGAAATATAGGGCATATCTATAGGTCAACCCGTTATTCTCCTGAAAAAACCAATTACTTTATGCAAGTTTCTAAAGGATTGACATTAACCGAAATTGAATGGTTTACGACAAAAAACCGAAAGAACGAAACTTGAAAGAGACAAACAAATGCCCGGACGTATATGCAAAAAAGCCGCAACGGTTTGGGAATATTATCAAAAAAGAACATAATAGGTGAAAACATCTAAAAAATGCGGCGATGTCGTTTCAAGATGAAGTCTAATAATTTGTGTAAAAAGAAGCGGACACAAAGCGGTTCTATTTCCGGAGATATAAGTTTGTTGAACTGGGAGTCGGCTTTTACACCAACATTAGGATTTAACCTCATTTCAATATGCGCCTGATAGCCGACAATCCTTAATCAAACGTTTAATTAAGAAAAAGCGGGCGAAAAAACTGCTTCCTGTTTTTGATTGGGAGCTAGCCAGTCATGAAAACATATGAAATGCCGAATACACTATAGCGGCAAAAAGTCTATGTCGGAACGAAAGAATACTATGCAAATCAATCGTATGGAATTCCATATGAGCGCTCCAAAGAAATGTTCCTCATCTTAACGCAAATGAAATACCGTATGAAAGCGACCTGTTTAATGAGAATATAAAGGGTTGTTGAGGATCGTAACCATAGTGAGATGAAGTTCGGAATACGCTTGTTTCAAGGAGAGCAAAGGAAAACAGCCTTGCTAATAATACAATACTCGATCTTGCAAATCATGCTTGTGAACTATTTGAATTTTACGTTCATCCGCTCTTACGTTTCTTTCACAAATTCCGTATTTTCGGCCGCGTCCGGCTCCTATAAAATAACAATTCATAAAAGTGATGGCAATCCACTTTCGGCTTGGATGGCCGAACAGCTGTTTAAACATGAGATCCATTTCCAAATCGAGGTGACGGGGTTGATCGCTGCCAGCCGTACAAAAAGCTACAGTCCACCACCGTCTGCTTTTCAAATGTAATGATCCGCATTTACAAAATAGAACTATCACCCCGGATGGGGACAAACAGAGGAACAATTCTAAAATAACATAAGGAAACTTACCACAAAGCGAAAGTAAGTTATAATGAATGGTAGCAGAAAAGAAATGAGATGGGTGGATTGATAAACATGAAAATCAAAACATTATTGATTGCTCCCTACCCCGGTTTAAAAGAATTAGCCTTAACCCTTGCCAAAGAACAACAATTGTTGGACATGACCGTTGTACAAGGAGATTTACGTGAGGCGATTCCTATTGCGAAACAATATGAAAAAGAAGGCTATGATCTCATTATCAGCCGCGGCGGCACTGCGCAGCTGCTGCGCCAGCATGCATCACTGCCAGTCATTGAAATAAAAGTCTCCGGCTATGACATATTGCGTATATTGACATTGGTCAAAGACTATAACGCACATCTTCGCATTATTGGATTCCCCAACATATGCCAAGGTTTTATTTCTGTCTCCAATCTTTTAGGCATCAAAATTCCTTATACCATTATCCATGACCAAGAAGAGGTAGAGGAAGCCGTCCAACAAGCGAAGGCCGGCGGCGCCCAAGCGATTATCGGAGACACGATCACGTGCAAGACAGCGGAAGCGCACGGGCTTCAGAGCATACTGATCACTTCAGGCAGAGAGTCCGTGATCGAAGCGTTTGAACAAGCAAAACAAACTTATCAAATTATTGAAAACACCGCCAAACAAACAAAAATATATCAACAACTGCTGCAAAAAACAAAAGAACCTATTGTTGTTTATGACGAAAATGGCACGATACAATTCGCTAATTCCTCTTTTCAAAAGATATTGCGATTTATCAAAAAGGATTCGGATGAATCTTCTATTTATGCGTATTTTCCGTTTCTCCACAATGCGTGCGCGCAATTATGCAAAAAAATTGAACCGATCGAAATATTGTACTCTTTCGCAACCGACGATGAACTAATGCAGTTTCGGCAAGGATACCTTAAAACGGATAATGCCGAAAACCAGTATTACCTGCGGTTTTCGGACGAAGAGAAGGAAGACCGGCAAGAATACGGCCTATCCGTTGCTGCCATTCAGCCAATCATGACTTCCTTTTCACAGATTCCCGGGAACAGCCAACTGATGCAAGCAGTTATTAAGCAAGGAAAAAAGGCTGCGGCGCATAATAAGCCAGTAGCATTATACGGAGAAAAAGGAACTGGAAAAAAAACACTGGCCGGAATCATTCATTGTGAAAGCAAGGCGCAAGATGGTTTTCTGCTGCTCATCCGGATCTTAGAAGATCATCGCGAGATTGCAGACTATCTCAAACTCATCCTCGTCCATTTGGAAACGGGGACATGTTTTATCCAAGGTGTGGAACGTTTGCGGTTGGAACACCAAAATCATCTAGCGCAGCTCATCGATCAGACAAAAGCACGCATTATTTTTTTATTTCATGATAACCCGATTGATTTGTTGCGGCAAAAAAAATTATCGGGTCAAATTTTTAAACAATTTAAACAAAACCAAATCCGATTGCCGTCCCTAAAAGAACATGCGGAAGATTTGGACGAATATCTCCGAAAATTTATTGCGCAATATAACGTCAAATACGGAAAGCAAATTGTAGGTGTGCAGGAAGAAGCGCTAAAGTGGCTGTACAGCCGTACTTGGAAAAATAATTTACAAGAATTAAGCAGTGTGATGGAACAAGCCGTTCAGTTTGCGAATCATGAGTATATAAGGAAAGAAGATTTCAACGACATTTTGAAAAACACGGATGATCACACTCAACTGGGCTGCTCCGTGATTGATCTCAATAAACCGCTCACCGAAATCGAAAAAGACATTATCTGGAAAGTATTACAAGAAGAAGAGATGAATCAAACAAGAGCCGCCAAAAGATTGGGGATCAATCGGAGTACGTTATGGAGGAAACTGAAATAACGTTGCATTATGCAACATTATTTAAGTTTTTTTATTATAAATCAAAAAATTGTTGATAAATTAAACATAAATAAATAAAATATAGTTGTAAGCGATTTCTGTATGCGTTTTTTTATAAAACTGTTTCATTTTTAAACATAATTGTGAGGGAGAGATGAAAAAATGAAAATCAAGGCAACGTTGGATCGCATTCCAGGGGGAATGATGATCGTTCCACTCATCGTGGGGGCCATCATCAACACATTGTTTCCGAACGCAGCGAAAACATTCGGTTCGTTCACAGGTGCGCTGCTGACAGGAGCGTTGCCAATCCTAGCTGTTTTCTATGTGTGCATGGGGGCGACGATTGATTTTAAAGCCACTCCGTACATCCTAAAAAAAGGAGGCGTGCTGCTCCTCAGCAAAATAGGCACCGCAGCAGTGATCGGGATCATTGCCGCCCAATTCCTCGGTGAAGGCATGATTAGCGGAGGGATGTTTGCAGGGTTGTCAGTGTTAGCCATCGTAGCAGCCATGAACGACACAAACGGCGGGTTGTACATGGCATTGATGGGCCAGTTTGGCAAGAAAGAGGACGTCGCTGCTTATTCGATCATGAGTTTGGAATCAGGTCCGTTCCTGACGATGGTAACACTCGGAGTAGCAGGACTTTCCGCTTTCCCTTGGCAAACATTGGTAGGTGCAATCTTACCCTTGGTCATCGGGATGATCCTTGGCAATTTGGATCAAGAGTTGCGCGAATTTCTCGGGCGTGCCGTTCCAGTGTTAGTTCCATTTTTTGCGTTCGCACTGGGGGCTGGTCTGAACTTGCTGAACGTGTGGAAAGCGGGAATTGCAGGAATTTTGCTGGGGATCGCAGTTGTACTCATTACGGGTACGGTGCTTTGGGTCGTTGACCGATTGACAGGAGGCAATGGCATAGCAGGGCTTGCGGCCGCTTCAACAGCAGGCAATGCAGCGGGTGTCCCTGCGGCAGTTGCGGCAGCCAACTCTTCGTATGCTCCGGTAGCTCCCGCAGCCACTGCATTGGTCGCTTCCTGTGTCATCGTCACCGCCATCTTGGTTCCAATCGTCACCGCTTGGTGGGCAAAACGGATCGGGGCAGACAACAAAGCAACGGTTTGATGGACGGAGGGAGACAGGATGAACAAACTAGCCATTATTGCCGATGACTTGACAGGCGCTTCCGATTCCGGAGTACAATTCGCCAGGAAGGGGCTTGCCACGCAGGTCTTGTTTGATCTGACCGGGCTGTCCAGCGTGAGGGATATAGAGGCAATCGTAGTCGACACCGATAGCCGATCGCTTCCCGCGCTTGATGCATACCGGCGTGTACAGAATGCAGCGAAATTATTACAGGAGATGGGATTTCGCCACCTGTACAAAAAAATCGATTCCACCCTTAGAGGAAATATCGGAGCGGAAATCGATGCCATTTACGATATAATAAAACCGACATTTATGATAATTGCACCGGGTTACCCTCAAAACGGGAGAACCATTTATAAAGGGCATCATTTTTTACACGATACATTGCTGCATGAGACAGAATTATCACGAGATCCGAAATGCCCGATAAAAGAATCATATGTTCCCAGTTTAATAGCCAAGCAGACGAAGCGCCCTATAGGACTGATTGACTACCAAACCCTTCGTCTCGGATTTGACAAAGTCAAAGAACAGCTTGATCGTTATCGGGCAATAGGTATTCCTTACATCATCTTTGATTCCTTAAGCGAGGAAGATTTGCAGGACATCGTCCGATACGTGTGCCGGATCAATGAAAAAGTCGTATGGGTCGGATCGGCAGGATTAGCCAATTATCTTCCCGAAGCTTATCACCTGCAAAAAACAAACAAAGCGGACATGATCGAGCCAATCGAACGGCCCATTCTGCTCGTCGTAGGCAGTGTAAGCCAAGTTTCCCGCAAACAGCTCGATCGCGCCCTTTCTTTACAAAATGTGAAAGGAATACCGGTAGATTCGATAAAACTCGCACGCAATGACCAGTCCCGTTATGAGGAGATGGAAAAGGCCTTTCACCAAGCGGAACAATGGGCTAAACAAGGTTATCATGTCGCTCTCTATTCTTCGGCTTCGCCAAATGAAATCAAACAGGTGCAGGAAATAGGCAAATCGAAAGGATTGAGCGCAATCAAAATAAGCAATTTCATCTCCCAAAGTCTAGGAGAAGCCGCCGCTAGGTTAATTCAGAAAGGATATTTTGGCGCCATGATCTTAACGGGCGGCGATACGGCAAAACATGTTTGCGATAAAATCGGGGCTAAGGGTTTTGAATTGCTGGATGAAGTGGAAACAGGAGTGCCAATAGCGAAATTAATTCATGACTCAGGAATGTACGTAGTAACAAAGGCGGGCGCCTTTGGTTCGGAAAATACATTTATTCAAGCCATTCACCAATTAAAAGGAGTAGATGCCAAATGAAACCTGTCATCGGAATCACGATGGGAGACGCTGCCGGTATAGGGCCGGAGATTATCGTAAAAGCTCTGCAAAACCGATCCATTTATGAACAATGCAATCCTTTAGTGATAGGAGATGCAAAAATATTAGAACGGGCAGTTCAAATTACCAATTCCAAACTGGCCATTCACCCTATTTCATCGGTAAAGGAAGCAGCCTGCCAATACGGCACAATTGATTGCATCGATTTAAATTTGCTTCCCGCCGATTTGCCTTTTGGCCGGATATCAGCAGCTGCAGGCGATGCCGCATTCCAATTTTTAAAACGCGCCATCGAATTAGCGCAAAACGGGGATATTCAAGCTATTTGCACAGCTCCTTTAAATAAAGAAGCCCTGCACAAAGGCGGACATCAATACCCGGGACATACCGAAATTTTGGCCGATTTAACGGGCACTCAAGATTATGCAATGATGTTGTCCTCTCCAAAACTTAAAGTCATTCATATCACCACCCATGTCGGGTTAATTAAAGCGATTGAAATGATTAATCCCGATCGAACCTACAAAGTCATTAAACTGGCTCACGAAACGTTAACAAGAGCGGGAAAAGAAAACCCAAGCATCGCCGTGTGCGGCATCAACCCTCACGCAGGAGAAAACGGTCTGTTTGGCAATGGAGAGGAAGAGGAAAAACTCATTCCCGGCATCCGAAAAGCACAAGAGGAAGGAATCAATGCAACAGGGCCATATCCGGCAGATACATTATTTTACCGTGCGGTGCGCGGAGATTTTGACATTGTTGTCGCTTGCTACCATGACCAAGGGCACGCCCCTATTAAAGTGCTGGGGTTGGAAGCCGGAGTAAACATCACCGTCGGCCTCAAAGGCGGCATCATCCGCACATCTGTCGACCATGGAACAGCCTTTGATATCGCAGGGAAAAACCTGGCGGACGAACGCAGCATGCTCGAAGCGATTCGCGCAGCTATCGAACTGGCTCCAAAAGTTTAATCACCAACCTTTTGCTATATTTGTCTGGTTTTAGCAATTAAAAAATGGTTCTTACGCAATCTTGATGATAGGAAGGAGTTAATTGAGAAAAATTAGTGTGCAAATGGAATTTTTTAGTTTCTCATTCTCAATTATCTCGACTTTTCACCAAAAGGACGAAAGAACCTAAAAAAGTATGAAATGACAAATAAGAAATTCAATTCTTTGTAAAAATTTCATTTCCTATCGCTTGACACGGTGTTTCTGCGGGCATGAGTTTTTGAAAAGGGGCAAGTGAAAGGACTTTGCAAGGCATACTAGCCTTTCATATCCTACTCCATGTAAAGCGGTGAATATGCAACAATATTGCAAACCCTTAATTGCCAAACACTACATTTCTTAAAATGCCATTAACCATTTATCAACACCTGTCTGCTTGCTATTTTTCAAACCCAACAACTGCCAAATCGTCACGATCATCATCAAATAGAAATAGAATATTCAGTCATTACTATACACAACGCCGCCCTAGTTGCAGGGGCGGCCGATCTTTTTTACCCTTTAATTTAAATTAGCCCTATTTTAGGGGTGGGCAGGTTGCTTTCATGTGCCACTAAAAAAATATTGGACAAATCGATTTCGCCACCTTCAAATAGGAGTGGGTAGCTTGATTGAGAAACAAAGATTCGTGTGTGAATCTCATTCGTTCAACGAAAATTTCAAAATACATATTATTTTTTAAAGGTTAAAGTCTTCGATTATTTGTTTTATTTTCAGGAGTTTGTCTTTGAAGGATTCCTGTTCGAAATATCGACCTGCTTTATTGATAGATTCAAGTAATTGGTAAATTACTTTAAATAGTATTTTGTAAAAGATTTCTTTGTAATAGACTTGATGATATGAAATGGCTATCAGTCTTTTGATGTTTTCCTGATTTTTGTTCATTTTAGACAAGATTACCAAATGGATATGTGTTTTTTACACTCAGCTAACAAAACACAACTATAACAAAATGCAAGCCTCTGAATTTAGAGACTTGCAAAAAAAGGACTTTATTTATCATTTTATCGTTTTGATAAAACCTCAATGACTCGGTCTTGATCCTCTATTGTCATACTAGAACCAGAGGAAAAACAAATGCCATTGGCAAACAATTTATCCGAAATGCTCCAACCTTCCTGATGAGGATAATACTTTACCCCGTTAAACACAGGCTGCAGATGAAGCTGCTTCCATACAGGACGTGCTTCAATATTTTCTTCCGAAAGAGCATTGATAATATCCAGTGGTGTTACATCAAGCACTTTTTTGCCAATTGTCAGCGTTGTCAGCCACGGTTGGACATCTTGCTTTCCAATTCGGCATAAAGTGAATACCTTCGATATGTCCTAACGCTTGCACGTAACGGTCAAAAATCGCTCGTCTCGTTTTCAAGCGCTCATCCAACACTGCCAACTATGCCCGTCCGATGCCGGCGATGATATTGCTCACGCGATAGTTGTAGCCCATTTGACTATGTTGATTTGAGGAGCCGGATCGCACGCCTGTGTCGCCAAAAAGCGGGCTTTTTGCAACGCTTCGACATCGTCGGAAACCAACATTCCGTCGCCAGAAGTGGTAATGATCTTGTAGGCTTTAAAACTAAATAATAGAACTACTGATAATATCATATACCGCCTTAATTACCCGTTCTTGATCTTCTTCTGTCATCTTTGTATAAAGAGGTAAACTAACAGCCCGTTTATAGTTGGCTAAGGCATTTGGATAATCTTCTGGTTGCAGCTGGTAAGTATCTCTCCAGTACGGCTGAATATGAAGAGGAATAAAATGGACACTACACCCAATTCCTATTTGAAACATTTGTTCAATAAAGGTTTCACAGCTAATCTGAACATCATCAGTTAACCGAATTACATAAAGGTGCCATGCATGTAGATCAGCCTCTTTCGCTTTACAAGGCAAAATGATTGGTAAATCTTTAAATGCTTCATTATACTTTTCAGCCATTTCTTGACGTTTTTTTTGAAACTTGTATACTTTTCTGAGTTGATGTATCCCAAGTGAAGAAGCTAAATCAGTTAAATTGTACTTAAATCCTGGAGCAATAACTTCATAATACCAAGACGGCTTGTTAGATGTATATCTGTCAAATGCGTCCCGACTTATACCATGCAGCCGCATAACCCGACACCGCTTCGCAATCTCTGGATTTCGGGTAACAATCATGCCACCTTCTCCAGTTGCTAGTGTTTTAGTAGCGTAAAAACTATAAACTGTTGCATCACTCTCTAACGTTCCAATTAACTTTCCTTTATAAGTAGTTGGGAGAGCATGTGCTGCATCCTCCACTACTTTTAGCCCATAAGCTCGAGCAATTGCAAGTATTTCATCCATTTCACACGAAAGACCCGCAAAGTGAACAGGAATAATCGCTTTGGTTTTTGGGGTGATTTTTTCTTCAATTTTGTTTGGATCGATATTAAAAGTATTGGGATCAATATCGACAAATACAGGATGAGCACCCAAATAGCGAATTACTTCTGCTGTGGCAGTAAATGTGTACGGTGTTGTGATTACTTCATCACCTGGTCCAACTCCAATTGCTTCTAAAGCCAAATGAAGGCCTGCCGTAGCAGAATTAACTGCAATCGCTTCAATATTTCCACCTAAAAACTCAGCAAAATTTTGTTCAAATTGTTTTGTTTTTGGTCCTGTCGTTAACCATCCTGAACGTAAAGAATCGACAACTTCGTTAATTTCTTCTTCCCCTATATCAGGCAAAGCAAAAGGTAAGAAATCTCTCATAATTTACACTACCTCTTATTGATTTTTTAGTAATTGATCTTCAGGAACATCTCGTAGTTTTTTTGCTGGCGCACCAACTACTAGTTCTCTTGCTTTAACATCCTTTGTTACCACACTCCCTGCTCCAACTGTACCATCTTCCTCAATTACCTTACCTGGAAGGATTGTAGCGTTAGCTCCAATACGCCCACCAGTCTTGACTGTAACTCCTTTAAATTTTCCAAAACGTTCTTTGGAGCGGGCTAAATAATTATCGTTTGTAGTAACAACACAAGGAGCAATAAATACATAATCTCCTAGTTCTGAGTAAGCTGTAATATATGCATTTGTTTCAATTTTGCACTTTTGCCCAATCTTACAATCATTTTCAACAGCTACTCCACGTCCAATAATTGTCCCTTTGCCAATTGTAACTCGCTCGCGAATGGTTGCTAAGTCTGCAACAAATACTTCATCGCCAATTATAGCATTTGCATAAATAATGGCTGATGTCCCAATTGTACAACCACTACCAATTACAGCAGGAGGAAGTTTTTTAACCTCTTGTAAAATAGAATTTTTCGCCCTAGTAGGCTGTTTACCAATAACAACGTTATCTTGAACAATTGTATAATGACCAATTTTAGTTCCTTCATAGATTACAACATTATTGCCAATAATAACACCTTGACCAAATTCAACATTTTTTCCAATTACAACATTTTTACCAATTGTAGAAGGTTGGTTCATAATCATTTATCCTCTCTTAAAAAATTCATTAATATGGTTCACAATTTTTTCAGAAGCTTTTCCATCACCATACAATTCATCTATATAACATCGTTCATAATTTTGATTTAAAATTTCACTTAAATTTTGTTTTATAGGATTTACAAGTATATTCCATCCACATTCAATCGTTTCAACCCATTCAGTTTGGTCACGTAACGTATAACAAGGCACTTTCAGAAAATATGCTTCTTTTTGTACTCCACCTGAATCAGTGATAATACCTTTTGCATATTTCTCTAATATTAACATTTCTAAATAAGATACCGGCTCAATCAATTTAATATGTTCTGCCGAATAAACTCTGTCATAAAGATTAATTTCCTTTAAAATCTTATGAGTTCTTGGATGAAGTGGAAGTATAACTTGATTCTTTAATCTTAATAACGATTCTACAATTGCTGTTAAACGATTATGGTCATCTGTATTCTCTGCTCGATGAATCGTTCCTAAATAATATGTTTTTGGCTCAACTCCGAATTGTTTCAAATTATACTTACTCTCTGCAATTTCTAAATTATATAAAACTGCATCATACATGACATCTCCAACTAGATGAACATTTTCTGTGATATTTTCATTTTTTAAATTATCAACAGCAACTTTAGTTGGCGGGAACAATAAACTAGATACATTGTCCGTTAATATGCGATTTATCTCTTCAGGCATCTTTTTGTCAAAGCTTCTTAATCCAGCTTCAATATGAAATACGGGAATATGCAATTTACTAGCAGCAAGCGCCCCTGCGAGTGTCGAGTTGGTATCGCCATACACCAAAACAGCATCTGGCTTTTCATTCAATAATACTTGTTCGATCTTAATTAACATATCCCCGGTCTGCTTTCCATGAGAAGCAGAACCTACACCTAAATCATAATCAGGTTTTGGAATATTGAGTTCTTCAAAAAATACTCCCGCCATTTTATAATCATAGTGCTGTCCAGTATTCACAAGAACTTCTCGATAATAGTGGCGTAGCACCCTTGAAACAGGTGCTACTTTGATAAATTGAGGGCGAGCTCCTACGATCGTCACAATCTTTTTCATCATACTTTTTACTCCTCGTATACTAAGTTTCAGAAAGTTTTTTATCGAATTTCCAGTCCGATACGCTCCTTGACAATCGCATATCTTGGGTG
>ERZ1673779.27-NODE-27-length-33680-cov-30.795271_pt1 | contig 33680 bp, 34 predicted proteins | sample MGYA00580136_ERZ1673779 | MGnify/ENA primary metagenome ERZ1673779 (study PRJEB41219, sample SAMN04549633) | soil metagenome | isolation source: soil | place: USA:California,Owens Lake (dry lake) | collected 2009-08-06 ... | reverse complement strand
AATTGAACATTCTTAGTATTTTGAATCATCAGATTTAATTACTGCAATGCTAGTGGTAACAAGAAATAAAAAATAGTTAGGAGGTGAAAAACTATGCAACTTATTGACACTATTCTTAACTGTATCCAATCTCTTCTTGGTGGGCTTATATAATCTGTATGAATGGTTGCGAGAAACAATATCATTGACTAAAAAGACGGTCGACAATTCGTTGACAGTCTTTTTAGTTTGATTGAAAGAATCATCATATCTACCACAAAGCAATCATCACCATCGGTTGTCCAAGGTTTTAGTTATACAAACCATAAAAAATGTATACTTTTTTCAGTTCTTGCCTTGAAAATTGAATCAAAATCTTGCAATTGTCCTTTAAATATAATGAGAAAAACCCCTGTTGCAAATCAGTTTGATTGTTGTTTTTTGGAATGTTATGGAAAATTCATTTTTTAGGAGTAGATATATCATTTTTTTCAAAAAAAGGATACTTGACAAACAAAAAAGCAAGAACAAAAATGTTGCGATTTGTCCTTGCTTTGAAAACCGGTATTATTAGCAATCTTCAGAACGGTTTTTATGCAATGGCGGTGGAACCAACCAACCTTTTTCTTTTACGAGGCGCAAAAATTTTCCTCCAATGGCTGCCTTTTGAGTATGGAATTGGCCAAACATCATTGCGATATCTTCACGAACCGATTGTCCGATTATTTGGCTGCAAACAACTAAACTTGCTGCAATATCTTTAGAGGCTATGGAAGCAATTTCCGGATCTTGAAAACGGGCGCCCACCGGAATATCGTCTAAACATGCCTTTGGCCTCTCTGGCGGTGCCGGCGGGAGGCCAACTCCATTCATTTTAAGTAATTCTTCCACTTGATTCATTTGCTGATAACATAATTCAATTGATTCTTCAATCAGCTTAAATAAGTCTTGATCTCCAATATGGTTAATCAAGGTTTGATAGCCGGCAATCATTGCCTTTGTTCCAAGAAGATATGACCAAATTCCAAATACTTCTCCATAATGCATCGGTTCATCTTTCGGATTTCCGCTTAAAATTCCCATTATAATCCTCCTTAAAAATGCCACTATTGTTTTTGTCACAAAATATCATGTCCACATTTCCCCTTATTATTCAGTGATGAACAGCTTTCAAAAGAATAAAAATTATGTGAGGAAAGAGCTGTAAAAAAAGAAAAACGGATTAAACCCGTTTCCTCCTTTATATATTTCCCCACCTTTTTTAAAAGCAAAAAATCGCTCAAGTCCTAATGTTTGTGTAAAAAAGCCGAGACTCAGTTCAGCAAACTTATGTCTCCGGTTATAGAACCGATATTTATGTCCGCTTCTTTAGACTCCATCAAAAATCATCATTGATTCCCCATTCTTTTATTTCATCCTGAATGGTTTCCCACAAGTTGACAAACAATATTTAGTAGATATTTTCTGAAATGAAAAAGGCGGTGAAACGATGGGCAAAAAAGCAACTCGAAACTCAAGCATTGAACAACTTCAAAAAGATCACGAAACAGAATCAGCTTTCACGGCGGATGAACAAAAGAAGAAGAACCAAAAGAACAAATCCTAACAGGAGCCAATCGCCGGCTCCTCTTGTTTTTACGAGTCAAATAAATAATAAGAAGCAAAATTGTACATACCTATCCCCTTAGGAAGCCATTGAAATAATTTATGGATAAATATAATGAATGCCCAACCTTGCGTTATGAATTGAGAAGAGGCATTATTGATTTTTAAAATTTTCCTAAATTCCTTTGGACTATTCAAATTACCGGCTTTTAATATTCCCACAGCTTGTGAGCGGTTAAGTGGTTTTAAGGATATGCACCCAGTACTTTCCTTTTGAATAAGATATAAGAGTACGTACTGGGAGGTTTAAGCAAATGGATTTGTATTTACATCCATACATTCCGTTGTTCAGAAATGAAAAAATGAGGAAGGATCTTGAAAGGGCAATTAATGGAGAGTACAGCGCCATAAATTGTTATACCAAGTTAGCGAATTTAGCTTCAAAAGAGAAGGAACGAAATCAAATACTTGAAATCAGACAGGATGAAATAAAGCACTTTCAGCAATTTTCCCAAATTTATTTAAGTTTGACCGGAAAACAACCTCATCCAAAAATTATAGAAGAATGTCCAAATGTTTATGTAAATGGATTAGAATTTGCCCTGCAAGATGAGCAGCGAACAGTTGATTTTTATTTGAAAATTTCAGATAAAACCACTGATCCGTACATGAAAGAAGTATTTCGCAGAGCTGCAGCGGATGAGCAAAACCACGCTGTTTGGTTCCTATACTATTTTTTAAAATCAAAAAAAATGACGATTGTATTGTAAAAATTGAAGAAGGCGCCCCCAAAAATTTTTTCGGGTTTTTTCTTTAAAAATAGCTATTGTTCACAATAAAGTGTGGAAACAGTAAAAAATAAAAAGGATTTCTTTACTGTCCTTTTTTCAAGTATTCGAAAAACTAATATTGCCTTTTTAGGATCATGATCGTGGCGGAATAAGAGACGACAACCAAGGCAAATAAACAAGTTAAAGCAAAATGAAATTGTTCTCCATTTAATGGCACTGTCATGTTAATTAGAAAAATGATCAAATACCCCAACAAAAAAGCCAAATAAACAGTCATCCCCGCAAAGCCCAAAATTTGGTTTCCTCTCTCATCTCCCCCTTCCTTTTTGATGAAATGCCCTGAAAAGATGGCCGCCGCAAGACCAATAAAAGATAAACCAATACCGACAATATTCATCATAACTCTTTCCCCTTTTCAATTAATTTATATTGAAAAACTTCCTGTATCTCTTTACCAAAAACAGCGGAAATTTCAAACGCTAAAATCAGAGACGGATTATAACGATTGGCTTCAATGGAAGCAATTGTTTGTCTCGAAACGCCAACTTTATTAGCTAAATCTTGTTGAGTCCACTTTTTTTCCGCTCTCAGAATGGATAATTTGTTATGTAATTGTCCGTTTTTTTTCATATTTTGATTTATCTCCCCCTCACAATTCATTGTAATTTATTTTTAACATTTTGTAAACTATTTTTGACATGCATTTACAAAAAAATCCTCCAAGTAATCAGCGGTCATTTGTTCAAATAAAGAAAACCATAGTCACAGAAATTTTTTCTTGTTAATTTTTCCAATTGGTTAATTGAAGCTTATCAGTAACGGTATTTGCCGCAATCTGACAGCTATCAACCAACCGCTGCTATCATTTATGTACCCGTATCTTTCGCTGCCACACGATTGGATCATCTTAAAACCAAAATATGACACGTTTTGTACGGATTGATTAAAACGGCCATCTTCTAATCTTTTGCATAAATTGAAAAACCCTTCAAGCATCGGTGCAAAGTATATTGTTGGATAACAACTTAGAATTCAAAGGTTTATCTAATCACATAACTCCTGAATAAGTGTCTTTTTGACCGTCTCTTGCGATGAAATGCAAAGCTGTTTATAACGAATCCCATGATACTTTGATGAATCTACGTTTTTTTGGTTTTTATACAAACTGCATTTTAATCTGTCTCTAAAATTCCCTGAAAATATTTCAACATCCATTTTTTAGAGCCGATAGACTTTATCCCTCCAACAGAAGAAGGCAACGAAAATTCTTTATTACAGGAATGCTCCCTCTCGGAAACTACCTTAAAGGTAACTTCAGTATCCAGAAGCATTGCAGCCAGAACAAGTGTCGAGGGAAAACAGCCAGCCTCAAGATCTACTTTGGCCGCCTCATCTTTTAAATTGGTAATCAATCCGGGCTTCGACATGGAATCCACCACTTTTCGATATGCACGTTGAATATCGTAAATCAAATCTAATTTCATCCAACCTCTGCTCCTTTTTAAACATCCATCGTTTCAAAATTAACTTTCGTCTTCAAAATTTTCTTGAAGGAATTCTTTCTTTGCTCATGAATTGTTGCTTCCTCTTTCAACAAAACTTCATTCCATCGTTCTGTTTCTTGCAATTGTGCATTGTAAGCTGCATCGACCAAAGCCAAATAGTATGCTAGTTCTGGTTCATGCCCTTTTAATATGCCGATGCCGATATACCCGTTGATTTCCACTTTACATTCTGTTACGAAGACCTCTCCTAAGTAGAACAAACTGTTCTTTGCCGTTTCCCGAACCTTTACCATCACTAAACCGTTATTCGGTTTTTCTATCGTTTTCACCTCATACTTCGCTAAAATTTCTTTCGCCAATGTGGCGGCAACGTTCTTATTTCCGTCGATTAAAATTTCTGTTCTTCGCTTTCTTTCCATTTTCACCCCTCCATATTGATTTTTTGTTTCCGTTGATTTAAGCATATCTTGTTGCCAAGTGGAAAAAATTTAAAAAACAGTTAATAATATTAATTTTTTGCAAATGCTTCTTTAAGACTTTGTTAAAGATTCAAAAAAAAGAGAGATTCCTTGACAGAATCTCTCCATTAATAAAAGTTCTTCAAATAACAAAGTTAAAACAATCACTCCGATAAAAAATTTCTGTATGTTCTAGAACAGTTCCAGTTTTTTTATCGATGCACCCCGTTTCCAACACTAAAAGCGGGATTAAGCTGGTGCATTCAAGAATTTCCCATTGGAATTTAGTCGGAAACAAAACCTTTAAAATACTGGACTTTGATTCAAATTCAGTAAATCCTTTCTTATGATAATATTCAAACATGGACGTAATTTCCTTACCGTACAAATCAATGTCATCAAATACGGATTTTGCCACATAGGAAATATGCAAGGCAATTGGTCGATTATTGACAATACGCAGCCTGCCAATTTTAAATACTCTATCCGTTTCCGCAACACCGAGGGAATGATAGATTGCTTTATTATAGCCGATTTCTTCGCAAAAAATGTTTTCCGATTGGAATTGATATCCAAGTCTAATCATTTTCCTGCTGAAGCTTTCATTCCCGGAAAGAACGAGTGGAATTTGTATATGCCGATCTTTTACATAGCTGCCCTTTCCTTGTTTTGAATAAATGTAGCCCATTTCTTGAAGTCTTTCATATACTTTGCGGATTGTCATTCTCGGAACGTTAAAATAGTCAGCAAGTTCATTTTCGGATGGCAATTTATCATTGGCTTCATACCGGCCAGAATGAATATCTGAAATGATCTTATCAATGATTTCCATTTCTTCTGCCATTTACATTCTCCCCCGCTTTGAATAGGAACTCTTTTTGATTTGCTCACACGGCAGCCTGAAAACAGAATTTGAAAAATGTTTTTTGCAACACATTCATTTTTTGCATAATGGTTACTTCCAGTATAGTTTAAGTAATCTGGACTGTCCAAGCTCATTTTATAGCTATGGAGAGTCAATCTGTGAGATTTGCTTAGAGGCTAATAAAGAAAGTTTTGCTGAGATTTTATAAAATGCATGATTTAATCATGGGGTGTTAATTAGCTTTATGCCAAATGAATACATGCCTATAACAGAGTTGAACGGGATAATTATAAGTACGGTATTTCACGCCCATTCCGATCTTGCAATAATTTCCTTTATTCATAAACATATTTTGAACTGTTAAATTCCAAATATATCCTTTTTTACAATAAGAAAAAGTACAATTCACTTAGTAGCTTTTTAAAGTGTCGTTCGTTTCCTCAAAGAGACTATGCGTCAATTTCATTTAAATTACAAGTTATACGGATTAAGATGAATCCGAAAAATAGTTTTCAGCATGAAAAAGCTGTTAAATCACCATTCTTTTGGTTTTTTATTTGAAAACATGTGACACTAAAATGAGCTTTTCAGACAGCACCGCGTTGCTTTCATTTATTTGCCATTAAAATTACCCACTTTTACAAGATGAAGGCGAAAAAACCTCACGGAATGTAAGTGTTTACATTTCAATTAATTCCAGTGTTGAAAAGTAATATCAATAACAATTTTTTGTAATACAAATTCGTAATACAAATTTCACTGCCCGCCTTGTTTTTTTTCTTTTTTTTGTTTATTATAATTGTAAAATAAAGTATTTTAAATCATCAATTCTAAAAAACACTTATAAATTTGTTATACAAATTTTTCTCTCCCTATTTTATTAAAGCAGTAAAAGAAAGGAGTGCCAACTGCCAAAAAAGTTTCGTAAATGATTCTTGTGAATTATTCAACCAAATGGAAATGGGAAATTCCCCTTGCTCCAAGCTGCCAACAAAAATGGAGCTGGCTGCCCAATTCGGTGTAAAGTAAAGGATCTAATTCGTAAGGATTTAAGTATGCTGCATGTGTTTTTCCCTCCTCAAGAAGACAGGAGGGATCCAAAGAAACAACAAAATCGCAGCGTATTCGAATTAATATGAAATGAGAAAGTTTTGAACCTCAAGAGCACATTCAGCTGCCGCACACCTGAACGATTGAAACAAATAAATCAAATATTAAAAAAATAGATCAATAGAAATAGGGAATATTTCAGCAAAGGCCGACATCGACTTTCATCATACAATTATTCAAACTTTTGAAAACGCATCACTTTTAATGTGGAGTTAAAACAAAAACGATAAGCTTAATACCAAGAACTTCACAATATTGCCTACCATCGAAGCGGAAAAACAGGAGCTTGCTAAAACCCAATGTCTCATCCGTTTAAAAAATGCCGAAAAAATTAAGTCTTTTCTTAAAAGATTATACAATTTAGTGAAATAGAAAGTGAGAGATTCATATGAAGGTAGTTACACCGAGTCATATTGAAGAGATAAAATCAATAGTTAAAACCGGTAAAGTACTCACTGATGAGAGCGATCGTTTCAGCTATTCATTCGACGGATCCTTCGGAACATATCTGCCGGATGTTGTCATTCAAACAAAGAGTGTAGAAGAATTGGCATCTCTGGTGAAACTTGCCAACCGGGAGAAGATTCCTGTTTATCCTCGCGGCCAAGCCACATCATTAAGCGGCGGCCCGCTGCCGGTAAAAGGCGGCATGGTATTGGATTTATCGGTTTTAGACGATATCCTAGAAATTCATGAAGAAGACTTAATTGCCGTTGTATCCCCAGGAGTATTAACAGCGGATATTCACAAAGCGGCCGAGAAAAAAGGTTTAATGTATCCCCCAGATCCAAGCAGTTCACACGTATCTACCATTGGCGGAAATTTAGCCGAGAACTCAGGAGGACCAAGAGGATTAAAATACGGAGTAACAAAAGATTATGTGATCGGTTTGGAGGTTATTACTCCTGAAGGGGAAATTATTCAAACTGGAGGACGCACCGTAAAAAATGTAACCGGTTATGATTTAACCAAACTCATCGTCGGATCAGAAGGCACCTTAGGCATTATTACAAAAGCCATTTTGCGCCTCCTTCCAAAGCCTCCTGCTTCAGAAACCATTATGGCAGTATTTGATAGTTTGGTTGATGCCGGAAGCGCCATTTCAAAAATCTTATCATCTGGTATTTTGCCTGCCAAAATGGAGTTAATGGATCAAGCCTCTATTGTCGCAGTGGAAAATTACGAACCTTTAGGTTTGCCCGTTGATGCGGAAGCGATTATTCTCATTGAACTGGACGGCCATCCTGTCGCTTTAAAAGAAGAGAGCAAACAAGCAGCTGAACTATGTTATCTGGTAGGGGCAAGAACTGTCCGCATCCCACAAAATGAAACTGAGAAAGCGGAAATCTGGAAAGCTCGAAAACTGGTATCTCCGGCTATCGTACGTATCAAACCAACCAAAATTTCGGAAGATGCCACCGTGCCTCGAAGCAAAATCCCACAAATGTGCGCAAAATTGCAAGAAATTCGGGATAAATATAATGTTCACCTCGTTGTATTCGGTCATGCAGGTGATGGCAACCTGCATCCAAACATTATTTGCGATAAAAACGACAAAGAAGAAATGCGCCGTGTAGAACAAGCTGTTGCTGAAATTTTTAAAGCAGCAGTTGAACTTGGTGGGACACTTTCCGGCGAGCACGGCATCGGTATCATGAAGGCTCCTTTTATGGAAATGGAATTAGGGTCGATCGGCCTTGACATGATGAAGCGTATTAAAGCCGCATGGGATCCAAACAACATCATGAACCCAGGAAAAATTTTCCCGGAACAGGGACAGAAATTGGAGTTGAGTTAGCATGAAACAATCGCTTGAACAACTGAGGGAAGAATTTCAATATGATAAAACGAACAGATGTGTACAATGCGGTTATTGTCTGCCTGTCTGCCCGACATATGTGACGATGAGAAAAGAAACACATTCTCCACGCGGCCGAATTAATCTGGTGAAAATGGTTGGCGAAGGGAGAATTACTGATTTATCAATACTCGAAGAGCCGCTGGACTTGTGCCTAGGATGCCGCGCTTGTGAAACTGTTTGTCCAACCGGGGTGGAATATGGTTCAATTCTTGAATCAGCCCGGACTGCACTCGTCAAACGGAAAAAATTTAAAGCTCCTGTTCGTCTGCTGCGAAAAACAATGTTTCAGAACGTATTCCCAAGTAAAACGGCCATGAATATGATCGGCAATACATTTTGGCTTTATGAAAAAAGCGGGCTGCAAAAAGCAATGCGCAAATCCGGCCTCATGAAGAAGCTGCCTTATCATCTAGGAGAATTCGAAGCGACAATGTCTCAAGCAGTTTCACCTGCAGAGCGCAAACAAGCTCCTTCCAGAGTAAAAGCAAAAGGTGAAAAAAAGTATACGGTCGCCTTTTTTACTGGGTGCGTCATGGATGCCGTTTTTCATCGTATCAACAGATTGTCTGTACAACTGCTTGCGGAAGCGGGTTGTGATGTGATCGTAGTCCCCAATCAGACATGCTGCGGTGCACTTCATGCGCACTCTGGAGAAATTGAAGAAGCGAAGCGACTCGCCAAACAAAACATCGCCGCATTTGAACAAGAGAACCTAGATTTTATTGTGAATAATGCCGGAGGATGCGGCGCTATGCTGCACGAATATGATCACCTGCTCGCTGATGATCAAGAATGGGCTGAGAGAGCTGCTGCGTTTACTGCAAAATCAAGAGATATCAGCCAAGTGCTAGTCGCTTGCGGCGGACTGCCTAATCTGCGGGCAAACCCTGAAGAACGTGTAACATATCAACCTTCGTGTCATATGACCAATGTTCAAAAAGTGACTGATGAACCAATAGATCTTTTAAAAAGTGTTTCAGGAATTGATTTTATCGAAATGAAGCAAGCAAACATGTGCTGCGGTTCAGCAGGAATCTATAATATTATTAATTATGATGCATCAATGGACATCCTCGATGAAAAAATGAAGAATACGAAGGCGACTGGAGCGTCCGTAATTATTACGACCAACCCAGGTTGTCTCATCCAGATGAAGCTTGGAGTCGAACGCGAGAAACTCTCTCAATCTGTTCGCGTGTTGCATCTAGTCGAATATTTGGCTGAAGCAGCTGGTATTTCATAAACATTTTACGTTCATAATAAATACTTGCTTATTGTGCAAGACGGATTAGCCAGAAACAGAAAAACAGATTCCGCACCTGAAAGGTATATGTTTATCTTTTTTCAGGTGCGTTTTTTAAACGTTTTCACTTGTCATTTAGCTCCTTTTAATTAACAATTCTCAAGTTTAAATAAAGGAGGTGCTAGTATCAAACAGCTTTGTCTCCATAAAGTTTGGCAAGAATTCAAACTCTCTTTAAAAAAGTTCATTAGAGCTCGTGTTAAAAATGATCAAGATTGTGAAGATATTCTTCAAGAAGTGTTTATGAAAATCCATCATCATTTGCCCGACCTTAAAAAGGAAGATAAACTACGTTCGTGGGTATATCAAATAACGAGAAACACTATCATTGACTTTTATCGAAGCCAAGCTAAAAGTCAAGCTAAATTACCGGATTCTGATAAGGAACGGTTACTTCAAAATGAAACCGATATAACTGACGAGGGTAACAAGAATGAAATAGTTGCCGCATGGTTAAAGGACTTAATAGAACAACTCCCTGAAAAGTATAAAGAAGCACTTATCTATGTAGAATTAGAACAACATACCCAAAAGGAATTGGCGAATAAGTTAGGTATATCCCTTTCGGGTGCTAAGTCAAGGGTTCAACGGGGGAGAGAGAAGTTAAAAAATATACTTCTTGATTGCTGTCATTTAGAGATCGATCATTATGGAAATATCCTTGATTACCGTTTGAATAAGGGAAATTGCTCCTGCCGGGAAATTGATGAATTGAAACAAGTTTTGCGTCCTTTTTGAAAAACCTCCGTCTTTCTAGTTGAATATAACATTTATGAAAACAGGAGGTTTTTTTGATGTCTAACTGCCAGATTAATCAAACAAAAAATTCGGGCTCTAGCGGATGCAAATGCGGGTCACAAACGGAAGTTGTACATCAGGAGAGCAAACAACTAACCATTGATTTTATGTACATTGACCTTGAGGTATGTACTCGTTGTAAAAGAACGGAAGAGAACCTAAACGATGCGATAGCTGAAGTTGCCAATTTGTTAAAAACGATAGGTTATGACGTGAGAGTGAACAGTATTTTGGTTGAAAATGAAGAACAAGCAGAAGCATTACATTTTGTCAGTTCACCAACCATTAGAATCAATGGAAAGGATATTCAGTTGACCACAGAAGAAAGCAACTGTGATACATGTGGTTCCATTACGGGCTCCAATGTTGATTGTCGGGTATGGATTTATGAGGGTAAGGAATATACCGAAGCTCCGAAACCACTTATCATAAATGCCATCTTAAAAGAGGTCTATGGTGCTGGACAGAATACAGAAGAAGGAAGAGAAGAACCATATGTCCTTCCTGAAAATCTAAAACGATTCTTTACTGCTAAGCGAGAAGATAAACATAAAGATTGCTGTACAAAGGGACAATGAGCGGAATGTTGTTAAGGAAGGCGGAGCCTCCCGCCTTTCTTTCGTCCATGAAACAATTTTAAGTAAACTCCAATTATGTTGACGGTCACTTTCCAAGCCAGTTAAGCACAGTTAGTACTATTCTATGCCTACAACTGGACTTAGGCGCTCAAGCAATAACACATCACGCCATACCCCATTTAACTTTCCTATACGTTGCCTTATACCGACTTTGCGAAATCCAATGCTGTGATGCAAACGTAGACTGCTATATTTTCACGGAAAATTCCTGCAGTTAAAATCCAAAATCCTTTTGCCTCTGATTCTTTGATCATGCCTTCTAAAAGTTGTTTTCCTACTCCTTTTCCTCGACTCACATTTCGAACATAGACACTCGCCTCTCCCATCCCTTCATATATTTTTATTCTATTATTTGCAAATTAAAACTCTGCGACATGTCTCGTCCTTTGATTTTGTTTGATGAAGTATTGATATCAACTTAATATAAAATCAGCCGAGAAGAGTCCTCTCGGCTGTTCGTTCAGTTTTATTCGCCAGTTTCAGTAAATTTTTTGATGCGCGCGCCGATTTCGTCGCGGACGCGGCGGAATACCGCTAATTTTTCCTCTTCCGTTCCTTCCGCCTTTGCCGGATCATCAAATCCCCAATGGATGCGTTTCACATTTGGCGGTGTTACCGGACAATGGTCTGCCGCATGGCCGCATAACGTCACAACGAGATCGGCTTTATTCAAAATTTCCGGATCAATCACATCAGATGTTTGATTAGAAATGTCAATCCCTGCTTCTTTCATGACTTTTACCGCATTTAGATTTAATCCGTGGGCTTCGATGCCGGCGCTGTACACTTCCCATTCACCACCAAGATATTTTTTTGCCCATCCTTCCGCCATTTGGCTGCGGCAAGAGTTGCCTGTGCATAAGAAGTAAATGATCTTTTTGTTTTTCATGTTTCATTCCACCTTTGCCGTTCGTACTGTTGATTTTGTTTGAAAGTATTTTCGCTGCAACCATAATGCCACGTTTACCAACGCAATCATAACAGGCACTTCGACAAGCGGGCCAATGACGGCGGCAAACGCCGCGCCAGAATCGATCCCAAACACGCCAACAGCTACGGCAATCGCTAACTCAAAGTTATTGCTGCCGGCTGTAAAGGCAAGTGTGGTGGTTACAGGGTAGTCCGCTCCAAATTTCTTCCCTAAGAAGAAGGAAACGAAGAACATCAAGACAAAGTAAATAAACAATGGAATGGCGACTCTTACTACATCCAACGGCAAGCTTACGATAGCGTCTCCTTTTAAAGAGAACATGACGATAATCGTAAACAATAAAGATATCAATGTAATCGGGCTGATTTTTGGAATGAATACTTTTTCATACCATTGTCTGCCCTTTGCTTTTACCAACAAAAAACGCGTCACCATTCCGCCAAGAAACGGAATTCCTAAGTAAATGAACACCGACTTGGCGACTTCCATCATTGTAATATGAACGACAGCACCTTCTAGTCCTAACCATTCTGGAATGATCGTCACAAACACGTAAGCATAAACAGAGAAAAACAGCATTTGGAATACAGAGTTAAACGCCACAAGTCCAGCTGCGTACTCTCTGTCTCCTTTCGCTAAATCATTCCAGACAATCACCATTGCAATGCAACGCGCCAAACCGATTAGGATAAGTCCGACCATGTATTCCGGCTTATCCGGCAAGAATACGATCGCCAATACAAACATCAATATTGGTCCAATAATCCAATTTTGTACAAGGGACAAAACTAATACCTTTATGTCTTCAAAGACGCGTCCCATCTCTTCGTAGCGAACTTTTGCTAACGGAGGATACATCATGAAAATTAAGCCGATGGCAATTGGAACCGATGTTGTTCCTATCTGCAAACCGTTTATTCCGTCTACAAAGTTTGGAAAGATGAAACTTAAGCCAATTCCTGCTGCCATAGCTAGGAAAATCCAAAGCGTTAGATATCGATCAAGGAACGATAGACGTTTTTTCCCCGTATTTCTCATTTTTTCCCTCCTGATCTTGTCATTCTTAAAAAAATGAAGTTTAAATAAGCGGACACAAAGGGAGACATAAGTTTGCCAACTGGGTGTCGGTTTTTTACACTAGCATTAGGACTTGACCTTAAAAAAATCCATTGGCGTGTTTGTCAAGGGCAAACAACGGGGATTTCCCATTATTTTTCGGACATACATTTTCACTTTTTTTCATAGAACTTGTGATATTACCTTATGACAGTTAACAACCGCAACGGAGCGCAGGGCTGTTTTCCTCAATTTTGCGAAGATGTTCTGTTTGATCCGGAATATGCTGTAGAATATCTTGAATGAAAGGATATAACTCACTTTGTCGATTGAGGGAATAATAAATCCACTGCCCCCTCCTATCCTCTTTTACGAATCCCGCATCCTTTAACTTGCGAAGATGCTGGCTAATCGACGGTTGACTCATATCAAACACTTCAAGAAGTTCGCAAACACAACACTCGCGTTGTTTTAAAATGGCCAAGATCGTTAAACGTGTTTTATCACCAAGCAGTTTGAAAGTGTGTGCTGCTTTTTCTATTTCCACTACCATTTTTGCCATGAGAACGCCTCCCTCATTTAATAGTTATATAATTATTTTTAGCTAATCCACGTATGTTTTGATCCTTGACACAATTCTTATTTATAAGAATATAACTACTTGCTTATATAAACAAGAAAAAAGTTACCACTACTATTTATGAATTTTTGTTTTTTTACTGATGGCATTTTTGTCTGTTGTTGCAAGTATAGATTTTTGAGAAAAAAAGTAAATGAATTGGTTTCTCTATCCATGAGGATGAGTAAAGGAGACTAGCCCTAGCCTCTAAATCAAAAGGATGAACTTAACCAACTGTTGCCGACAAAACATATAGAAATGGCGCTGTACCGGGGTTCCAGGAACAAAGTTGCAGAGGCGCTGAAAAAATTGCAGCCCACTTTAATATTCTCTCTCGTTTATTCGGATAATCCAGTTATAGAGAAGATGATAGTATTTATGAAGATTGCTAAAAATTTTCATTATATGTATGAACTGTTAAATTTCGGCCATCTACCATTTTTAATGCAATGATCGTTTCCTCATCTGATAATATCCCAATTTCCCTGCTTGAACGGATAACTCCTTTGAGTGAACCGACATCAATTCCTTCCTTATTATAAAAATTGTTTTTCTGCTTAAAGCAACTAATAGTAGAACTAACATAGATACTGTTTTTAATCCGAACATTAAAGTCGCGATAGCATACGGTTACAGAAACCAACACCGATTTAGAACATGTGTATTTTTAGATTGTACAGGACAAACTTATGATTAGCACTTCAATGCTGCTTTCGTTCAGGTATTCAATAATCTTATTGGTGAGCAGTCTCGTATAAGGATTGATGATGGCCTCTTAGAGACCGCCAAAAAACTGAAGTGGAAGCGTCAGCTGTCGAACTGTATCCAGATGCCTTCACTGGTAGCGGTGCAAAAAGTCTAGATTAAAACGGCTCGTCGGTGTAGACTGTGGCCACTAAAGCATTTACCGAATTATAGAAAATTGACCTGAGACCCGTAGTCCCCAACGCGGGACAACTTCCGACTAGGGAATTTTTAAGGACAGTAATTCCGCTAGGAGAAGGATGTTACACGCTTCCTTCTTTGTTTTTCATCATAAAGAATATTTTCTAAGTTTCCGGCTGACGGTGGATTGATCCACTTCCAAAGCCTTTGCCATGCCGCTGGTCGTCCCATATTTCTTTTTGGCAAATTCGAGTATCGCTTTCTCTGCCGCCCCCACTGCTTCTTTTAAAGGAACCTCTTGGTGAATTTTTATTTCGATTGGAGAGGGTTCTTTACCAGCCGCGAAATGGTTGACATCCTTAACCCGGATTACAGGCTCATCCGACGAAATGATCAAACGTTCCACCAGATTTTGCAGTTCTCGCACATTGCCTTTCCAAGGTTTCTTCTGTAACTCCGCGATCGCTTCCACTGAAAAGCTTTTATTCAGGCCGTAACGCTCATTGAATTTGACAGCGAAATGGTGAACCAGCAATGGAATGTCCTCCACCCGCTTCCGCAACGGCGGGATCCAAATCGGGAACACGTTCAATCGGTAGTATAAATCTTCCCGAAATGCTCCTTGTTCCACTAATTTCTCCAAATTGCGATTGGTTGCCGCGATTAAACGCACATCGACCTGTATGGAACGCAATCCGCCAATTCGCCGGATTTCTTTTTCCTGTAACACGCGCAGTAGCTTTACTTGCAAAGTGAGAGGGAGTTCGGCAACTTCGTCCAAAAAGAGAGTTCCGAGATGGGCTAACTCAAATAAGCCGGTTTTCCCTCCTTTTTGCGCACCTGTGAACGCACCCGGCTCATAGCCAAATAACTCCGATTCCAACAGGGATTCAGGAATGGCCCCGCAGTTGATTTTCACAAAAGGTTGCCCGGAACGGTCGCTCCATTCGTGAATCAGGGAAGCCACCACATCTTTCCCAACCCCGGACTCGCCCGTTATCAGCACGGTTGTATCGAATCCGGAGATTTTTTGTGCCTGGTTCACTACCTTCTCCATTGCCACACTCCGGTAGATCAACTTGCTGCTGGAGCTTTCATGCAGACGTAAGCGGCCGATTTCTTGTTTATACCGTTCCATCATTTCCTTCATGGTTTGTACTTCTTCACGGAGTTTCCCAATTTCGGTTATATCACGGGAAGCATTGATGACACGGACGATCTTTCCGTTCTTATCCTTTACGGGCGTGCCTACAACGAGCAAGGTCCGTCCTGTTTTAGTTTTTTGGATCACACGGACTTTCTCTCGGCTTTCCAAAACCAGCCGAGTAACCGATGGTCTATAGATTCCTTCTTTTTCTAGATCAAGCACACTCCTGCCCACCAGCTCTTCTGGTTTCTTTCCCCAGATTTCCTCACAAGCCGAACTAACACGAAGCGTAACTCCCTCTCCGTCCGACACGTAAAGCACATCATAGGAAGATTCAAAGATGGTTTTGAGATCTAAGCTCGTATTCCGGAATTCGTCCAATTCTTCATCTCCGTAAAAAGCCCCTCCTAATATGCAAAGGACGCCCACCACTTTCCCGTGTTCCATCACCGGATTGCATTGAACTAACAGTTCACTGTTATCCTGTAATGTGACGGAATGAAACTTGATTTTTTTCTCCTCCATGGCACTATCCACCAGCTGTTGAAAATCGGCATTCTCTAGATCAAAGTTTTCGGCCAAATAATCCGAAAGGGAAATGGCACGGATGGTTCCCTTGACATCAAGCAAGACATAGGAGCTTCGTAAAGCATCTAAAACAGACTGAATGTTCATCCATCTTCACATCCCTATTAAATGGTAATTGATTATGCAAAAATGCATAAATTATATGCATTTTTGCATGTTTCCCAAATCCATTATGCTTAATCTGTTAAGCTGACAAGTATGCAATTTTGCAATAGTAAGATTATATTTAAAAGTATGCATTTTTGCAATAATATGATGGTTGATGTGGTTGTTTTGTGTTGGCACGGAGGCAAAGTCCTAATTATTGTGTTAAATTATACTACAAGGCCAGTAAACCTAAATTCCCGGCCAATCCAACCGCTTCCTTTTTACACAAAATTCAGGACTTAATCTGGCACGGATTTTGCATATAAATTGTTGTGTATAAAATTTTTACCGAGAAAGGATGGGGGGAATGAAGAATTATCGTTATTTCATTATGGGGATGATCGTCTTCATGGTGGTGATCAACTATGTGGATCGCGGCGCGATATCCTACGCGCAAAAAGACATCATCGCCACTTATGGTTTTGATGCCGTTTCTTGGGGAGCGGTACTCGGTTATTTTGGGTATGGTTATATGATCGGAGCTTTGTTTGGAGGTGTTTTGGCGGATCGCAAAGGACCAAAATTTGTCTGGATTCTCGCGGGGCTTGGCTGGTCGGTGTTTGAAATAGGCACCGCCTTTGCGGGTGAAATCGGACTGGCTCTGTTCGGCGGTTCCGCCCTAGCTGGATTTGCCGTGTTTCGTGTACTGTTTGGCTTGGCAGAAGGCCCAACTTTTTCAACGATCAACCGTACTAATGCTAACTGGGCGGCTCCCAAGGAGCGGGGCTTTGTCGCGGCTCTGGGACTTTTGGGTAACCCATTGGGTGCTCTGTTAACCGCTCCTATTGCAGTCACACTGCTTACGTTGACTAACTGGAAAATGATGTTTATTATCCTCGGGTTAATCGGTATTGTTTGGGTCATCATATGGAACAAAGTCTTCACCAATTTTCCGGAAGACCATCCGAAAGTGTCTAAGGAAGAACTGGAGGAGATTCGATCGAAATCCGAATTGCTGGAAAACGAGAAAAACGTGGGAGCAGGCGAAACGAATGTAAAATGGTACCATTTTTTTCGGAATCCCACTTTAGTTTTCAATACGATTGGTTATTTTGCGTTTCAATATGTAAACTTCCTCTTACTTACCTGGACACCAAAATATTTGCAAGATGTATTCAACTTTCAGCTCAGTTCCCTTTGGTACCTGGGCATGATTCCCTGGGTGGGAGCCTGTTTCACTGTACTGTGGGGCGGTAAAATATCGGATGCGCTACGACGCAAAACGGGAAATTTGCGGATTGCCCGTTCCGGCCTTGCCGTGGTTTCCCTATTTCTTACCGCCGTGTGTTTTCTGCTGATTCCTACTGTCGACAGCATCGTAGCTGTAATGGTGTTGATGTCACTTGGAAATGCGTTCAACTTCCTACCTAACTCTGTTTACTGGTCAGTAATCATTGATACGGAGCCAAACCGGGCAGGCACTTTTGGCGGTGTGACACACTTTTTCACCAATATTGCCACCATTGTAGCGCCTACACTGACCGGCTATTTGGTGGCCAAATACGGTTATACTTCCATGTTTGCGGCAGCTGTTGTGGCGGTTGTGATCGGAATGCTGGCAATGCTCCTTGTCAAACCGGGTCAGCGCATATCTGTAACCAATAAGGCTCCCAAGGACAAATGATAACTAAAATACAGAAAGGAGATTTCAAGATGGCAAACACTCAGCACACCGATGTATTGCAGTGGGATGTCGCCAATTTGTCGAACGCGTTCAAACAGAAACAAATTTCACCGGCTGAAGTGACAGGAACTTTGTTGGAACAGATCGACAGGATCAATCCCCAATTAAACGCATACATCACCGTGATGTATGAACAAGCGATGGAAAGCGCCCGTAAAGCGGAACGGGAAATCGCCTCAGGTAATTGGAAGGGGCCACTACATGGTGTACCGATCGGATTAAAAGATTTAATTTACACGAAAAGTGTCCGCACCACGATGGGATCCAAAATTTTCAAAGATTACATTCCGGATTTTGACGCGGCCGTCGTTGAAAAACTGACACAGGCAGGCGCCGTAATAATCGGAAAGCTGAACACCCATGAGTTTGCCTACGGTCCGACAGGAGATCGATCCGCTTTCGGAGCGGTGAAAAATCCACACCATCTGTCAAAAATATCTGGAGGATCGAGCAGCGGTTCCGGAGCGGCTGTTTCGGCAGCCCTCTGTTATGCAGCATTGGGAACGGATACCGGGGGGTCCATCCGGATTCCGTCGAGTTGTTGCGGTATCGTCGGCATGAAACCAACCTTTGGCCGCGTCAGCAAATACGGGGTGTATCCGTTAAGTTGGACTCTTGACCATGTAGGGCCGATGACTCGAACCGTACTGGACAATGCCCTGTTATTAAACGTGTTGTCCGGATACGACGAACGGGATCCATACTCCATGAAAACCGATGAGGAAGATTTCACCCGTTTCATTGGACAAAGCATTAAGGGTAGCGTTATCGGTGTTCCTTCCTCTTTTTACTTTGACCATGTAGAAGAAGAAGTGGAACAGCAAGTGCAGCATGCGTTGAAGGTGTTTGAAAGTCTGGGGGCAAAAATGCGTGTCATCGATCTGCCCCACATCCAACAATTTTCATTGGCACAACAAATCACCATCCGAAGCGAAGCCTATACGGTACACAAAGACATGCTTCGGGATCAGTCTGAGCAATACGACCAGGAAGTGAGGGAACGGTTGCTGACCGGCATGGACGAAAAAGCGCACACATATGTCCATGCTCAGCAGCTCAGGCACGTCGCTGTCCAAGAATTTAAACAAGCGTTCAACGAAGCGGATGTCATTGTGACACCGACGCTTCCGATTTTGCCGCCTGACATTGGCCAGCGTGAAGTCCATATCCACGGAAATAAAGAGTATGTCCGATCCGCGCTGCTTCGCTTGACAAGTCCAACCAATTTTAACGGTTTCCCCAGCATCTCCGTACCCTGCGGCTTCTCGGAATCGGGATTGCCTATCGGAATGCAACTGATCGGGAAACCGTTTGACGAAGCAAATCTGTATCGCTTCGCTTATGCCTTTGAACAGGAAAGTTCCATCCCTAATGTAAAAATGGATATTGTTTAAAAGTTATAAAAAAATAAAAGCTGAGCTGATTCAGGAAAAAATGACTGAGTCCAGCTCGCTTTTGTATTTTTTTTGATGTTATTCTGATCGGACAACCGCCAATTAGAAGGACGGATAAGGATTACATTTGTTTATATATTATAATTCTTCGCCATTTGTTTGAATGACATTTTTATACCAATTAAATGAATCTTTTTTATACCGCTTCATTGTTCCATTTCCTTCATTATCACCATCAACGTTTATCACGCCATACCGTTTTTTATTTCACCCGTTGTAAACGACACAATATCTATAATTCCCCATGGGGTATAGCTGATTAAATCCACACCATCGTAGTTGACCGCTTTTTTTAAAGCTTTAATATGCGCTTTTAAATATTCGATTCTTTTCGGGTCATAGACAGAACCATCCTTTTCTAACGTATCGACAGCACCAAAACCATTTTCTACAATAAATAATGGAATTTGGTATCGATCATAAAAACGGTTTAATGTATATCTTAAACCGGTTGGATCAATCGGCCAGCCCCATCCACTTGATTGAATATACGGATTTTCTACACTATTAGGCAAGCCGCCATTCACGATATTTCCTGTATCTGAATTATATCTCTTGGGACCAAAAGCCCTTCCATCCGACCGTATTGTGTATCTCGATTTCGTTGATAGTAGCCGTTTCTCATATTGGATCTGTCCGCTTATTCGATTTCGAGAAAATGTTTGATCTCTTCCCGCATAATCAGTTCTAATTTTTCTTTCACAAATTGGCGAATGGCATTTTCCAGTTGATTGACTCAGTCTACATTCGGTATACTTTGACACAGGTAGGGTTCTCCTTTCTCTGGAATGTTTTAGTCCAAATCAGAGAATTCCCTACCTTTTTTCTTTTGGTCTAGCAAAATGCTTTACACAAACTTTTATACATCATCGAATATTTACGAACGATACACTACTGTTACTACTAGCTTTTACTGGTTTAAGACGAAGAGAAGCTTTTGGACATTGTTGGAAAAGTATGAACTTCAAAACTATTACTGATTCAGCAATACTTTATTGTTAAGCCCGCAAGGATTAAAAATATAACTCCTTCTTAACATCATAAATGTCTATCCTAACATTTCCCTTGATATATCATCTAGGTTAGAAAAAAGAATGTCACATCCTAAGAATATAAATGTAATAAAAAAGGATAAAAGTAACTCTCCTCCTTGAAATATGGATACATTACTTAGATGGCTATCTGCAACATACTGTATGGAGAAATAAACAGCTATCCATGCAACAGCAAACTCAAATATGTAAGTTATCCACTTAGGGATTCTGAGAAATATTGAGAGTCCTTTTATAACTGCCATAAGTATAAGCGTGTAAACAAGTGCTAATGCGCTTACCAATAAAGAAAATATATATAAATCGGATCGAGAGCTATAATGTACATAGTCGCCTAAGAATTATATCTGGGGATTTCTTTTCAATCATAAACCGAACATATATTCTAAAGGATGGTGGTAGCATTGGCCTATTTCCGAAAGATTCCTGCAAAAAATAAACAAGGTTACAAATGGATCTGTGTAAAAGATGCTCCACCTGATCCAGTAACAGGTGAGCGACGTCAAATATCCCGTAGGGCTGATAGTAAAAAAGAGGCAGAAGCAAAAGTAGATGAAGCGTTAAGAAAACTTTCTGAGCATGGCATTGATGAAAAAAGGGTTAAAAATTTACCTTTTGAAAAAGTTGCTTGGGAATGGTTAGATGTTTATTCTCGAGGGAATAGAAAGGCAAGCACCGTTCGAGTGCGAACAAAAGAAATAAAAATCATTTTAAGATACTACGCAAAGGTGAACATTGGCAAAGTAACTCCCCGCATGCATCAAAAGATGCTCAATGATCTTGATGATAAAGGCTATGCAAAAACAACCATTGAAGGTGTACATGTTACAGCCGGCATGATATTTAAATATGCAATGAAAGAAAAATTGAGATTAGATAATCCGTGTGTAGGGGCTGTTATTCCAACGAAAAAACTGACAGTAGAAGAAATTGAAAATAACACTATTGAAGAAAAGTACTTGGAAAGGGAACTGTTCGAATTTTTGAACGCAGTAAAAGAATATGGACTGGAATATGATTTAGAATGGTTTTATCTGCTTGCTTTTTCAGGGATGAGATCAGGTGAGTTATGTGCTCTCAAATGGTCTGATGTTAACTTTGAAACAAATGAGATTCGCATAACCAAAACGCTATATAATCCAGATAATAATATGAGGAAATACAAGTTAACTCCCCCCAAAACAAAAGGAAGTATACGAACCGTTGATATTGACGAGAGTGTCATGAAACTCCTCAAAAAGCATAAAGTGAAGCAGGCGGAAAAGCGATTAGTTAACAGACACAAATATCAAGATTATCATGACCAAAACTTTGTCTTTTGTCATGAAAACGGCTATCCATTTATACAGAAAAACATCATAGTTAGAATGAAACGTATACTAAAAAAGACATCAGTTAAGAAACATGCTACTCCACACATTTTCAGACATACACATATTTCTATGTTAGCTGAGGCCGGAGTGGATCTTCCGACAATCATGAAACGTGTTGGTCATGATGACCGAGAAACGACAATGAAAATTTATTTGCATGTCACGGAAAAAATGAAAAAGAACGCTTCTGAAAAAATAAAAATTCACTTTGAAAGCATCCTAAACATCGCAAATCCGCAAAAAATGTGAGTGATTTGTGATTTTTTAAAAAAAGAAGGCTGACAAAACAGCCTTCTTTCCTTGATATATAAGGGTTTTCTTGATGTTTATTACATCATTCCGCCCATTCCGCCCATGTCAGGCATACCGCCGTTGCCTTTGTTTTCTTCTGGTTTGTCAGCAACAACTGCTTCAGTTGTTAAGAACATAGCGGCAACGGATGCTGCGTTTTGAAGAGCAGAACGAGTAACTTTTGTCGGGTCAACGATTCCGGCTTCAATCATGTTCACCCATTCGCCTGTTGCTGCGTTAAAGCCGACGCCGACTTCTTCTTTTTTCAATCGTTCAACAATGACAGAGCCTTCTAGGCCAGCGTTGTGGGCGATTTGGCGAACAGGTTCTTCTAATGCGCGAAGCACGATGTTGACGCCAGTTTGAATGTCGCCTTCTGCTTCAATTTCAGCCACTTTGTTGTATACATTTACTAGAGCTGTACCACCACCGGAGACAATTCCTTCTTCCACTGCTGCACGAGTGGAGTTAAGAGCGTCTTCGATGCGAAGTTTGCGTTCTTTCAATTCTGTTTCAGTAGCGGCGCCAACCTTGATCACTGCTACCCCGCCAGCTAATTTTGCTAAGCGCTCTTGAAGTTTTTCTTTATCAAATTCAGAAGTTGTTTCTTCTAATTGAGCTTTAATTTGATTTACGCGAGCTGCGATTTTATCGCTTGCTCCTGCGCCTTCAACAATTGTAGTTGTTTCTTTCGTAACAACAACTTTTGCAGCGCGTCCTAATTGAGAAATATTGGCGCTCTTAAGATCTAGCCCAAGGTCTTCCGTGATGACTTCACCGTCAGTTAGGATTGCGATATCTTCCAACATCGCTTTGCGGCGATCGCCGAATCCTGGAGCTTTTACAGCAACAGCATTGAATGTGCCGCGAAGTTTGTTCACAACCAATGTAGCTAAAGCTTCGCCTTCAACATCTTCAGCGATAATTAACAACGGTTTGCCTTGTTGGACAACTTGTTCTAATACAGGCAAAATTTCTTGAATGTTAGAGATTTTTTTGTCAGTAATTAAGATATATGGATTTTCAAGAACAGCTTCCATTTTGTCGGAATCTGTTACCATATATGGAGAAGCGTAGCCGCGGTCGAATTGCATACCTTCTACAACATCAAGTTCTGTTGAGAAACCTTTTGATTCTTCAATTGTGATGACACCGTCGTTGCCAACGCGCTCCATTGCTTCAGCGATTAATTGTCCTACTTCTTCATCAGCAGCTGAAATGGCAGCAACTTGTGCGATAGAATCTTTTCCTTCAATTGGTTTAGAGATATTTTTTAATTCTTCCACAGCAACTGCTACTGCCTTTTCAATACCTTTGCGAACGCCCATAGGATTTGCGCCGGCTGTTACGTTTTTAAGACCTTCGCGGATCATCGCTTGCGCCAAAACTGTTGCAGTTGTAGTACCGTCCCCTGCTACATCATTTGTTTTGCTGGCAACTTCTGCAACTAATTTTGCTCCCATGTTTTCAAAAGGATCTTCCAATTCGATCTCTTTTGCAATTGTTACCCCGTCGTTGGTAATTAACGGCGAACCGAATTTTTTCTCAAGTACAACGTTGCGTCCTTTCGGGCCCAATGTTACTTTAACAGCATCTGCTAATTTATCAACACCGCGCAGCATTGCACGACGAGCTTCTTCACTAAATTTAATTTCCTTTGCCATGTTGCGAAAACCTCCTCAAAATTTTATTTCATTATGATATCCAAGCTGTGGCTGTCATTAACCAATCACAGCTAAAATGTCGCTTTCGCGCAAAATTAAGTATTCTTTGCCTTCGTATTTTACTTCAGTGCCTGCATATTTTGAGAAGATAATGCGATCGCCAACAGCAACTTCAGGTGCTACTCGTTCACCATTATCTAATACACGACCTGAGCCGACTGCTATTACTTTGCCTTCCTGCGGTTTTTCTTTCGCAGTGTCGGGCAAAACGATACCGCTTGCTGTTTTTTCTTCTGTCTCAACAAGTTCAATAACAACGCGATCACCTAATGGCTTTAACAAGGGAAACAACCTCCTCAAATCTTTTGAGATTTATAAAAATTGCCTTTTTATTAGCACTCGTTATTATAGAGTGCTAACACCAATTATTATATTAAAGAAACCTAATTCATTTTTCAAGTATCTTTTAAAAAATTTTCTCGGCGCTGCAAATTATAAACAGGCCGGTTCTATCTAAAATTCGCTCTCAATGTTGACGATCGGATTATGCTAAAATAAATTTATAAATTTTTTTAAAAGGGGAACGCATTGGTGAAAAAACAAGATTGGTGGATTATCATTACGTATACCATTATGCAGTTGTCTGCTTTTGTCGGTGTGCCGCTTTTTTATAAACTGGGAATTGGGGCGGACGAGAATCCGAATAACAGCTTATTTCAAGCTCAAGCCTATTGGTCGATCGTCAGTTTCACAATAGCGCTTTTACTGATATTATTTTTCCTCCGCCATGATGTCAAAAACAAAGAACGCCATATTCAGGCGGCGCCAGCAGCAGAGTCTGTCGCATGGGCTGTTTTAGGAGTCTTTTTAGCTTTTTTCGTCCAAACGATTGCCGCAAATATCGAAGTATATATATTTAACATTCGCCCTGGATCGGAAAACACTCAGCTGATCATTGATCTGATAGAAGTAACGCCTTATTTGATCATTGTCACATCGATAATTGGCCCGATCTTGGAAGAAATCATCTTTCGAAAAATTATTTTTGGCGCTATCTATCGTAAAACGAACTTCTTTATCGGCGCTCTTGTCAGTTCCTTGCTGTTTGCGATCGTCCATGGCGAGCCCGAACACATATTGCTTTATGCTTCGATGGGATTTACGTTTGCCTTTTTATATGTCAAAACAAAACGAATTTTAGTTCCTATTTTTGCCCATACAATGATGAATACAATCGTTGTGCTCATTCAAACGATATTTCGTGATGACATTGAAAACATGATTCAACAAATGGAACAAATTCAAACAATTATTGGAGGCATCTGAGAGTATGAAGTTAAATCCGAATTCCATGGGACTATTTTATTTCACCATGGGAGTTTTATTTACATATTTGGCAATACAAAGCGCAAAAGATGGTTTGTGGTCAATCCCGACATTCATATTGATGGTTTTAGCTACATTTGATTTTGCCGTTTCCCTTCGAATGTTTGCTTTTTCCTATAAGCTTCGAAAAAACAAAAAATAAGGGACTGTCTATAAAGTTCATTTTAGTCTCACATCTTTCCAAGTAAAAGACCCAAGAATGTTGATATAACAGCATTCTTGGGTCTTGCTTTTTTCATAAATTCGTCTGAAAAACCGCTTTTTGGACAGCACCTTTTATTTTGGATTTTTTTCTTCTTTTGCTTTTGATTGTTGCGACCTTTTATAAGCGAATCTTGAAACAATGATGCTGATTTCATATAAAATCAACAACGGTATTGTTACCATTAAATGGGAGACAATTTCCGGCGGAGTAATAATCGCTGCAATGACGAGCAAAACAAAATAAGCATATTTTCTGATTTTTACCAAAAATGCCGGATGGATGATTCCAAGCCTTGTGAAAAACATAATGATAACGGGCAATTCGAATAACAGACCAAACGGCAATGTTAACTGCAGCAAAAACCGAAAATATTCATTGATCCCAATCATTTGCTCAATGTTTAAATCATCAGCAATACGCTCCATAAAATCAATGACAAACGGAAACAAAACGAAATAAGAGAACGCTACACCTAAAAAAAACAATATGAGCGAAATGGGAATATAGCTTAACGTCACTCGCCTTTCTTTTTCATAAAGCCCTGGGCTGATAAAAGCCCACAACTGATAAAATAAAACCGGCAAAGTTAAAACAACGGCGATAATGAAAGTAAACTGCATATACACCATTAACGGGTCAGCGGGGCGAAAGGCATTTAATACAAAACGCTTGGCTTCGCTTGTCTGCTGTAAATAAACGATGATCGGCTTGGCCAAGAAAAAACCGGCAATGAAGGCAATGAAAAAGAAAACGACTACAATGATCAGCCGTTTTCTCAACTCTGCTATATGTTCCAACACAGACATGTTTTTATCTTTCATAACGTTTCATCCATTCTTTTACTCTTCTTTTTTCTTTTCATCCTCTTTATCGTCCGTTAATCCTTTTGTCGCTTTTTTAAATTCTTTTAACGTATCCCCTGCGGCTTTTCCAAGTTCAGGGAGTTTTTTCGGTCCGAAAATAAGAAGAGCTGCAATAATGATGAGGATCAGGCTCCCAGGTCCGATTGTCGGCATAAACGCAAACACTCCTTTATTGTTCATCAGAATAATGCTTCAAAAAATATGCAAGCGCCTGCAGTTCGACAGATAAATCAATATGATGGATGCGAATGTTTTCCGGAACATTCAGGCGAGCCGGCGTAAAATTCAATATTCCTTTAATTCCTTTTTTTACTAAACGATCAGTAATGCTTTGCGCCTCTGTAGCCGGAACTGTTAAAATGGCTACCGGCACGTCTTCCGGCAAAACGGTTTCCAGTTCATTCAAATGATAGACAGGAACTCCGCCAACTTCCTTTCCTATTTTATCTTCTTGAACATCAAAAGCAACCACAATTTGCGTGTTATTATTTTTCGTAAAATTGTATTTTAAAAAAGCGGTTCCTAAATTTCCGACTCCAATCAAGGCGACTTTTGTCAATTCATCTTGATCAAGCGTCTTTCTAAAAAATGATAACAAATAATTGACATTATATCCATAACCTTTTTTGCCTAGTGCTCCAAAATAAGAAAAATCTCTTCTTATCGTCGCAGAATCTACTTTGACTGCTTCGCTCAACTCCTTTGAGGAAACACGTTGTTTCCCTGATGCGTGCAAATTTTGCAAAAAACGGTAATATAATGGTAATCTTTTGGCAGTTGCTTGCGGTATTTTAGATTGATCTTGATTCATGTTCATCCCTCGCTATCAACAAACGAACAGTGATATCGATCGAAACTATTCCTTTCAGGTCACAGCTGTTTAAAACTGCGGATCGTGTTAACGCTTCCACGTAGTAGTTTCTATAATTTGACATTTTTTTGTTCGCATAATTGCTCATGCTCTTCTCCATCTTAAATGCGCAGCCGTTTTAGCCTTTACTCTGCTCTACATTAAAACTATACACTATTTTTTTCATATTGTCTTTTGGATGATTGTTACAATTTCTTGTCCTTTTCTTGCTCAAATGAGAATCTATGAGCTACACTAATCCTATCATAGATTGAGGTGAACAAACATGATGTTATTACAGCTAAACCAAATTACGAAATATTTTGGTGCTGATCTTATTCTATCGAATATTAAACTTGAAATCCAAACGGGAGATAAAATTGCTCTCGTGGGACGAAACGGCGCTGGAAAATCAACTTTATTAAAAATCATTGCCGGTGAGATGTCATACGATTCAGGTGAAATCGTAAAACCGAAGGACTTAACAATTGGTTATCTGGCCCAAAATGCAGGGCTGGAATCAGATCGTTCGATTTGGGAAGAAATGCTGACAGTATTCGAAGACCTTCGAAAATTGGAAAAACAGATGAGACACCTTGAACAAAAAATGGCGGAAATAAATCCCTCTACAGGAAGCAGCCAACTGAAACGTTTCATGAAAGAATATGATTTGCTTCAACATTCATTTAAAGAAAAAGGCGGATACCAATACGAGGCGGACATCCGCTCCGTTTTGCATGGATTAGGCTTCTCCGATTATGATTATTCAACCAAAATTTCCGTTTTAAGCGGAGGCCAAAAGACTAGATTAGCGCTTGGCAAGCTTCTTTTGACAAATCCCGATTTGCTTATCCTTGATGAACCGACAAACCATCTTGATATGGAGACGTTAAGCTGGCTTGAGCGTTATTTGCAAAGCTATGATGGAGCTGTGCTTATTGTTTCCCATGACCGCTATTTCTTGGATAACGTCGTTCAAGTGATATATGAAATTTCCCAAACTATTTGCACGAAGTATGTTGGAAACTACAGCGCCTATTTAAGGCAAAAGGCGGAAAATTACGAACGGGAAATGAAACAATATGAAAAGCAGCAAGAGGAAATCGCCCGAATGAAAGAATTTATTCAACGAAATCTGGCAAGAGCTTCAACGACAAAAAGAGCTCAAAGCCGGAGAAAAATGCTTGAAAAAATCGAATTGATCGATAAACCAAACAGCGGTGAGAAATCAGCCCGCTTTTCCTTCGAAATCGAACGGCAAAGCGGAAATGATGTATTGAAAGCATCCGATTTGGCGCTTTCTTACGATGGCCAAACAACGATCGCATCAGGCATAAGCTTTTTCATTCATCGAAAAGATGCCGTTGCATTAATTGGACCGAACGGCATCGGAAAATCGACATTATTAAAGACCATCCTTCATCGGTTAAAACCACTGAAAGGGAAAATTGAATTCGGTTCAAATGTAAAAATCGGCTATTACGACCAAGAACAAGCTGATTTAACATCGTCAAAGCGTGTTCTTCATGAACTATGGGATGATTATCCAGAAAAAACGGAAAAGGAGATTCGAACCGTTTTAGGCAATTTTTTATTTTCCGGTGATGATGTTCTAAAAACAGTCTCCTCTTTAAGCGGGGGCGAGAAGGCTCGTCTTGCGCTTGCAAAACTGATGCTGAAAAAAGCTAATTTCCTTGTCATGGATGAGCCGACAAACCACCTTGATCTGGACAGCAAAGAAGTATTGGAAAATGCCTTGATCGATTATCCGGGAACAATTCTTTTTGTTTCCCACGACCGTTATTTTATTAACAAAATTGCCACAAAAATATTTGAATTATCCACAAATGGGATAACGGAATATTTAGGCGACTATGATTATTACATCGAAAAAAAAGCCGAAATGGCCGAGCTTAAAAAATGGACTCAATCGGAAAAAGTGTTGGATGAAAGCGAGAATCGAAAACAAAGCAAACGATCCTATCTACAGGAAAAAGAACTGAAAAAGCGGGAACGGCAAAAACAGCGGCTTATTGAGGAAATTGAGAACGAAATTGCGGAAATTGAAAAAAAGATTGCGGAAAATGATGAAAAACTTTGTGATCCAAATGTTTATCAAGACCACGAACAGGCGCAGGAAATCCATGAACAAAATGTTGCCTTAAACAAACAGTTGGAAAAGCTGATCAATGAGTGGGAAATGCTTCAAACGACATAACCGGCAAAGAACGCCGGTTATTGTTTTTTTCAACATTAATAGTTTTCCACAAACGAAACCTCTGTCCTATTTCATTTCGGTTTATTTATACACATTATCCACAAAAACACACCTGATTTATCCACATTTACACAAATCTTTCCTAACTGTTCTGTCAACATTTTTTGGATTCATCCACAAAGTTTTGAACAGTTGTGGAGATCTTGTGGACAAATTGGTCAAGTCCTAATTATTGTGTAAAATCTCACTCCCAGCCCAGAAACCTAGATTCCTGGCCAACTAAACTGCTTCCTTTTTACATAAGTTCAGGGCTTAATCGGACTAATTTTTCAGATCACACAAAAAAGGCTCAACCAATTGGCTGAACCTAATATGACTTTAATTCGAGGCCTGGTTGGGCATTCATTCGGTAATCGCTAAAAATCCCTTTTTCGTATAAAACGTCCCCAAAAGCTGCAATCATCGCAGCATTGTCCGTGCATAAAGATAATGGTGGAATAATGATGTCAATATTTTCTTTTCCTTTAAAAGCTTCTTGAAGGGCTGTTCTTAATCCTTTATTCGCGGCAACACCACCAGAAAGCAGCACTTGTTTCACCTTATATTTTTCGCTTGCCCGGACAGTTTTTGCCACTAAAACATCAATTACGCTCTCTTGAAAGCTTGCTGCCACATCTTTTTTATCCAACACGACTCCTTTTTGAGAAGCATTATGAAGTGTATTCATGACGGCTGATTTTAAACCGCTGAAACTAAAATCAAAAGAACCTTCCTCAAGCCATGCCCGCGGCAAATCAATCGACGGTTTGCCTTCTTGAGCCAGTTGATCAATATGAGGCCCTCCCGGATAAGGAAGTTCAAGCGCACGGGCTACTTTATCATAGGCCTCTCCCGCCGCATCATCCAGCGTTTCTCCAATCACTTCAAATGTTGCATGCTCCTTCATGTATACAAGCTCTGTATGTCCTCCAGATACTACGAGGGCTATGAGCGGAAAAGCGAGCTCTTTTATTAAGCGATTGGCATATATATGTCCTGCGATATGATGCACTCCAATAAGGGGGAGATGATGAGCAAAGGCTAACGCTTTTGCAGCATTGACCCCTATTAACAGCGCTCCTACTAATCCAGGCCCTTCTGTTACAGCAATTGCACTCAAATCCTGAAAAGATACATTTGCTTGCTTCATCGTTTCTTCTAAAACGATTGTCATTTGTTCAACATGATGGCGTGATGCAATTTCTGGAACAACACCGCCAAAACGTTTGTGACTTTCTATTTGTGAAGCCACAACACTCGCAACAATTTCCGTTCCATTTTTCACAACGGCCGCCGCTGTCTCATCGCAGCTTGTTTCGATACCTAAAATTAACCGATCTTTCATTGTAGATTCACCTGCATTAATAACGCATCTTCTTGATTGTCCGTATAATAGTTTTTCCGAATGCCAATTGGTTTAAAGTTTAATTTTTTGTAAAGGGATTGCGCCGTTTCATTAGAAACTCTTACTTCCAACGTAACAGTTTTGGCTCCCTGTTTTTTTGCTTCATTTAAAATACTCTTTAACAAAGTTTCCCCAAGTTTTTTCCTGCGATAGGACGGAGAAATCGCAATATTTGTAATTTGTCCGTCATCGATAATGACCCATAAACCGCAATATCCTGCAACTTTCCCTTCATATTCAATCACAAAATAGGTGGCAAAATGATTGTGAATCAATTCCCTATAAAAAGAATCTTTCGTCCAAGGAACGGTAAACGAGGATTGTTCAATTTTAAAAACATCATGAATATCTTCTACCGTCATCTTCCGGACTCTGATTTTGTTATCGGTCATTTCGACATGTTTTGCTTCTCGATCCATTTTGCTTCCGCCTCTGCTAACCGTAAATAATTTGGCACAAACTGATGAATTTCCACTGCTTCTCTTTTCAACCCAAGAATCCCAAGCAATCCGGGACGCGGTTGATGGAGCGAAGAATCTCCGATCACCGCCAGTTCATCCATTATCTTTTTGATTAAGTCCAAATGGAGAGAAACATCATATCCCAAAAACAAAACTCTTTTTTTCAGCCTTTTTATCTCATAGAGCCATTCTTCAAGCAAAATGTTTCGATCTTCTTGGACAGAAACAATTTCTTCTTTATATTCATACAATCCAGTATAAACCCTTCCCCTCCGCGCATCAAAAAGAGGACAGATAAAGCCGTCAAAAAAACGTCCGTTCAAGGCCAGTCCTTCAAGGCTGGAAACACCTGTTAACGGGATATTTCTTGCCCAAGCGAATGTCTTTGCAATCGTCACTCCAATTCGTACACCTGTATAAGAGCCCGGACCTTGGGCAACAACCACCTTTTTTAAATCTTCTGGCCGTACGCTGCATTCCTGCAACAACTGTTCAATAGCAGGCATAACACGAATAGAATGATTTTTTTTTAAATTCGTCATAAATTCACCGATTATTTTTTCCTCATCAACCAGCGCAATGCCTAAGCAATCATTGGAAGTATCAATGGCTAATACCGTCATTTTCAAAAATCTCCTTACATAACGCTTGATATCTGTTTCCCTTCGGCTCAAAGATCAATGCTCTTTTGTTGCCGCCAATATGACGAATCAAAATAGTCAAATGTTCGGGCGGCAGTTGTTCTTCAATAAGTTGGGCCCACTCTACAATGGTGACCCCTTCTCCTTCAAAATACTCGTCAAATCCTAAATCTTCTTCGCAGTTCTCGATTCGATAGACGTCCATGTGATAAAGAGGAAGCCGGCCATCTTCGTACTCTTTAATAATGGTAAAGGTTGGGCTATTGACTATTTTCGTTATGCCCAAACCTTTTGCCAATGCTTTTGTAAATGTTGTTTTTCCAGCTCCAAGATCCCCTTCTAAAGTGATGACATCCCCGCTTTTTAATAGCCTTGCCAGCTTCAAAGCAATTTTTTCCGTTTCTTCTGGAGAGGACGTATGAATTTCAAAATGTTCCAAATGAATCACCTTTTTGAAAATGATTATAGCCCTTTTTTAGCAGCCTTTGACATTTGTCTTTTTCCTTTAAATAAACCATTGGATCGCCTTCTAATACTTCGCCGATTTTGGTTAGGCGAATCCCCCTTTTTTCGCATTTTTCTTTTAAAATCTCAAAGGAGTTTTTGGAAGTAGTTCCGACAAGTTCAAAATCTTCGCCGCCTGATAAAGCCCATTCATATTGTTTTTCAACAGGCATCAATCGAATGGAATCACTTAAAGGGAGAAGATCTTTATCGATGATAATTTGCAGTTTGCTCATTTCGGCAATTTCATTTAATTCACTTGCTATGCCGTCACTTACATCATTTAAACTGGCGCGTTCAAGATCTGAAATTAATTTCCCTGCTTCCACTTGAGGAACTGGGCGCTGATGACGTGATACTAAGTATGTATAATCTTTTTCCGGAAGATGAAAATTACCCTTATTCAACAACAAATACAATCCTGCTGCAGAATCGCCAAGAGTGCCTGTGACAAAAACAACATCTCCAGGTCTTGCATCACTGCGCAAGCGTGCTTTCCCATGTTCAATTTCTCCAATGACCGTTACAGTCACCACTAACCGTTTGTCAATTGAAACCGTGTCGCCGCCAATTAAATCAACTTGATACCTTTTGGCAGCATCGTTCATGCCTTCGTATATTTCAAGAAGCTCTTTCTCATGCCAATCGGGAGGAATGGCGACGGAAACTAAATAGTACTTGGGATTGCCTCCCATCGCTGCTATATCACTAATATTAATGGCGACACTTTTATAGCCGATATCAAATGGCCTCATCGTCTTGCGCAAAAAATGAATGCCCTCTACCATCGTGTCCATACAGACAATTTGTTGAAACCCTTTTCTCGGTGTGAAAACAGCTGCATCATCGCCGATGCCGACAAAAAGTTCTCCATGAAATTGACGGGTAGGCTGAATGCTTTGAATAAATTGAAACTCATCTTGAACGGACATAAAGATCCTCTTCCTCATCATCGAAAAACGTTAAAGTTGACCTTATTTTATAGTTTATCGTATTCAATTCGCTTATCCAAGCTTTTCAAAAAATAAAAAAACGAAACGTTAACCGTTTCGTTACTTTCTTCTTTTATATACAATTAGCTGGCGGTCCCGACGGGAATCGAACCCGCGATCTCCTGCGTGACAGGCAGGCATGTTAACCGCTACACTACGGGACCAGTTGGTTGCGGGGGCAGGATTTGAACCTGCGACCTTCGGGTTATGAGCCCGACGAGCTACCGGACTGCTCCACCCCGCGATAATATAAATAGTTTGCCTGGCAGCGTCCTACTCTCGCAAGGGACAGACCCTTACTACCATCGGCGC
>ERZ1673779.26-NODE-26-length-44790-cov-30.203331_pt1 | contig 44790 bp, 40 predicted proteins | sample MGYA00580136_ERZ1673779 | MGnify/ENA primary metagenome ERZ1673779 (study PRJEB41219, sample SAMN04549633) | soil metagenome | isolation source: soil | place: USA:California,Owens Lake (dry lake) | collected 2009-08-06 ... | reverse complement strand
CGTATCGGACTGGAAATTCGATAAAAAAACTTTCTGAAACTTAGTATACGAGGAGGGATTATCGTGAAAACTGCGCTCATTTTAGGCGTTTGCATTACGTTTTTAGTGGCTATTTTCACGGCGGGTTACAACGACAAACCTGGGGTAAATAAAAAGTAAGCCTTTCTTTAGCTGGCATCAAATGGTGTCGGCTTTTTCTATACCATAAAGTGTGTTTCCGCGTATAAAAAAGATGATGAACATCAGTTCACCATCTTTTTTTGTATTTTCTGAAACAGGAAATACACTTCGATTAGCCAAGATCAAAATGCTGCACTTTTTGGTTGATCACACCGTATCATTAGGATATTCGATATGGAAAAACTTTCATTTACAATTACTTTTTTCCAGTATTCCGCTTGCTAGCCTTTGTTATTGATTTGTTTCGTATTGATACCCTGTCAAGCCAACATAAAGAACATATGCCGATCGGTCTTCATCAATTTCCGTTGAAATAACTTTATATTCATATTCACCAAATTTTACAAAATCACTTCCTAAATATTCCAATGCTTCTTCATGCCTGTTCACTTCAAAAACAAAAAGAAGAGACGATGGTTCGTTTTCTTGAAATAAACGAATTTCGATTGCAATGTGTTCATAAGTTTTTGCGTGTAAAAATATTTCTTCTTCATGGTCTTCTTCAACAAAAATGACAAACAACCCGTCCTCTTTTAATGATGATGTTTGCCGATAAACTTTGCCGTCTTTAATAAAATAATCGCAAAGGCGGCGGCAGAACACTTCATTGCGATCAATTTGCTTATAGTGGTACAATGGCGGGAATCCGTTTTCTTCGTCATTTATTCGATATTCCAATTTTGAGAATGCCATTCTAAAACCTCCAAAAATTTACTTTAATCAATTATACTATAATAGGATGTGCAAACCATGAACAACGAACTTTGCAGAGTAGGAGGTTTTTCATTGAAAAAAACCAAAAAACTGTTAACCGGAATTGTTTCCTCAGCAATGGTGGTTGGGACGGCCGGGTGTGCAGACGATTCCTCGCTTCCGCCTGTTCCCGATGATCCTGCTTGTGAAGAATGGGAATGGGATGCTGATGATGGAGTTTGGGAATGTGATGATGTCGATTCTCCGCATTTTGGCCATTACTTTTATGGAGGAAAGTTTTTTTCCAGCAAAAAATCACTTTATAACCATTCCGCTTATCAACGTTATAAATCAAGCAGCTCCTTTAAAGGCGGCAGTTCTGGATTCGGTTCAGGAACAAAAGGAGGATTCGGCGGTTAATGAAGGAATGCTCGACACCAATCCGATTGCAAAGGGAAAAAGTCTATCAAAAAATTGAGTATTTTTGGCCCGATTTATATGGAAGTGAATATGCCTTACTAGATATTAAGATTTTATCTAAAAAATCGATTGAAACCATTCAAAAAGCGACAAACCGCGTCGGCCGCATTTTCTTTAAAACGGCAAAGCTGTTGAGAAAAGCGGATAATGATACGTTGCGGCAATTAGATATTCCGGCAGAAATGCTGCCATACATCCGCCATAAAGCATTGCCAGTCGAGTCGATCATTGCCCGCTGCGATTTTGTGCAAACGGATGATGGTATAAAGCTTCTCGAATTAAACGCGGATACACCGACTTTTATTAAGGAAGTTTTTCATGTGAACCAATATATAGCTGACTATTTTCAAGTTTCCAATCCAAATCAAGGACTTGATCGATGTTTAGCCAGGTCGATATCAAAAGCGATTGTCGAATCATCTATTAAACTTGGATTAAGTGAACCCTATATCGTTTTTACTTCACATGATGATCACATGGAAGACAAATATACCACTCTCTATTTACGTGACATTATCCATTTGCCGGCAAAATATGTGCCCCTCCATGAGTTAAAAATTGTACAAGGAGAAGGTTTATTCGATCCAGAAGGGAGAAAGATCGATATTTTATACAGGCAAACGTATCCTCTCGAACATTTAATTTTAGATGAAGATCCGGAAACGAAAGAAAAGGTGGGGCTACAATTATTGCAGCTCGTGCTAAAAAGAAAACTCGCTATTATCAATCCCATTTCGGCCTTTCTCATTCAATCCAAAGCCGTTCAAGCCGTTATTTGGGGGTTATACGAACGACAACATTCATTTTTCAATGAAGAAGAACGGAACTGGATACGCAGTTATTTTCTTCCGACATACTTGGATGAGGATTTTTTTATCAAAAACGGAGTGCCTTTCGTTAAAAAACCGGCTTTCGGCCGTGAAGGCGATACAGTGGAGATTTTTATCGGCCGAAAAAAGGTCATGGAAGATCCCCACAAAACATATGCAGACTCCCTTCCGATTTTTCAACAATATGTCGAGCTTCCTTCATGCAAGATTCAAACTGTCACAGGTGAAAAGATGGCAAAATATATTATCGGAAGCTTCTTGATTAATGGGAAGGCATGCGGGATAGGAATTCGGGCAGGAGGGCAAATCACCGATAACGCCGCCTATTATTTGCCTGTAGGAGTCCGGCAACAACAATGATGGATAGAAAGGATGAAGTTTATGAGCTTTACCAGTTTATTTGCGTCAACACTTGCTTATCTTGGCGCTGCTACGATCATGTTGTTCATCGGAATGATTTTATTTGAAATAACAACGAAAAATAAAGAGTTGGCCTTAATCAAAAGCGGCAATAAAGCTGCCGTCTATGCATTCGGCGGCCGAATGTTGGGGTTGGCAATTGTTTTATACTCATCAATCGCCAACTCTGTAAACTTAATTGACATGCTTATATGGGGCAGTATTGCCATTATTTTGCAAATCGTTCTTTTTTACATAGCGGAATGGATAACGCCAAAGTTTGATATTACGAAAGCCATTGATGAAGATAATCAAGCTGTCGGATTATTTTTGCTTTTTTTGTCCGTCTCCATCGGCTTGATTGTGGCAGGCTCCCTTACGTATTAAAGGCATATGGCGATTTTCATATGTTTCTTATTTGCCTACGAAAAAAGCAAAGGAAAGTTTGATCAGGAAGTCATTTCGGTTTAGCTTGAGAATATTGCGGAAAATTGCCGCTGCCAAGCGGATATTCAACCGTGCTTTAAGAGATGGCAAAAAACTCCCGCCTCGCATAAAAACGGCGGCGGGAGCGGTTTATGTTAAGTTTGGATAGCCTTGCTGCCTCAATGCCTCATATACTAAAATCGCAGCAGTGTTTGATAAATTTAACGCCCGAACATTGTCTGTCATCGGAATGCGCAAGCAGCGATCTTCATTGGCAGCGAGCAATTCTTTTGGAAGGCCTGTTGTTTCTCTGCCAAAAATAAAAAAAAGTTCTTTTGACGGATCGCGAAAATCAAAGTCTGAATAATATTTTTTCCCAAATTTAGTAATATAATAGAAATCTCCGCCCCGATTTTGCACAAAAAAATCATCTAATGAATCATAATAGTGGATGTTCACATATTTCCAATAATCAAGCCCCGCACGTTTGAGCATTTTGTCATCTGTGGAAAATCCCAAAGGCTTGATCAAATGCAGGGCAGTGTCCGTTGCCGCACAAGTTCTGGCAATATTCCCGGTATTTGCGGGGATTTCCGGCTGATATAGTACAACATGCAATGCCACGTTTCTTCACCTCGTACGTTTATTATAACATTATTTGGATTGTTCTTTATCATCCATGATGTGAAAAAATTTGTATTGAATATTGGCTGTATAGGCGGTTGAATCTTCATATGACCAATATCTCATTCGGCTGTTGGACGTTTGGGCATTCACAAGAGGCATATGCTTTTTATCTTTTGCCACAACAAAAGCCGTATGATCAAATCTCCCGTCACCTTGAAAATCATAGCAAATGACATCTCCCGGCACAAGCAATTCGGGAGAAGAAACTTCTTTTGCTCTCAAACCGGTTTTAGATGTAGATAAATAGAGCATCAACGCATGTGCTACAGACCAGCTAAAACTCCAATCATTATCTTTCATCCACCATCCCGTTGTCCGACCAGGATAGCCCCTCATTGGCGCATCTCCTTCATGCAGACATTGTGACACAAAATTTGTGCAATTCACCTCAAAATAAGGGTATTTTGGATTTTTTCCGTTCCACCATCGTTCTGCATATTGAACACTTTTCAACCGGTCATATTGAAAAGCAACACGTTCTGATTCCGATTCAAAAATTGCTGCTTCCAGCGGCAGAACCTCGTCATCGCGCGGCAATTTTTCTATTTTCAAAACATCCTCGATAAAATGGCCTTTTGCAGAAAATCTGGCTGTCCGCACTTCCGCTGTTTCTTCGATATATAAGAAGTCGTCTTGTTTGTAGAGAAGCCGATATTCACATTGATAGTCAACGCTTCTAACACCTTCCTCAAGGTGTTTCGGCCATTTGACCAAACAAGACGCTTTCACAATTTCAGCCTTCCTCTTTTCTGCCAATTCTTTTTTTCTTTGATGCCAATCAAGTTCTGAAAATGGATAGCGGTTGTAATAGCCTGATTTACTGACCAAAAATTGCAGCTTTTCATTCATTTGTTTGTAAACAGCATCTACGTCCACACTTGTCACCACCATTTTATCGTTTTTTCTATATACGTATGATGGTGACAATAGAAATCATTCATGTAACATCGCAATTCCTTTGGCAATTTCCGCTTTCGCTTCTTGATCTTGTTCCTTTTCAAAAGCTTTTTGCAATTCTGGCAAAAAAGTTTTGTTCCCTATTTTGCCAATCGCCCATGCGGCCGTTCCCCGAATGACGGGACGAGGGTCTTCATGCATAAGCTTAACTAAATCCGGGAGAGCAGATTCATCCTTGTAATGAGCCAAAGCTATGATCGCATTGCGTTGAATCGGTTTTTTCCCTCGCCACGAACCGGCGATATGGCCGAATCTTTCTTTAAATTCACGATTCGATATGTGCAGCAGCGGCTTTAGCTTCGGTTTTGCGATTTCCGGATCAGGTTCCATTTCGGGATGGAGATGAAAATCCTTTCCTTTATTTTCCGGGCAAACAAGCTGACATGTATCGCAACCGTAAAGCCGGTTCCCAATTTTACCACGGAATTCATCAGGCAAAAAGCCTTTTGTTTGTGTTAAAAAGGCGATGCATTTATTGGAATTGAGCTGTCCTCCTTGAACAAGCGCTCCGGTCGGGCATGATTCAACACATATATTACAGGAACCGCAACGGTCTTCAATCGGTGTGTCAGGAGGGAAGGGAATATTTGTGATCATTTCGCCTAAATAAACATAAGATCCGAATTCCGGTGTAATAATCATACAGTTTTTTCCGCTCCAGCCGATTCCGGCGCGTTCTGCCACAGCCCGATCAGATAATTCCCCCGTATCCACCATCGATTTAATTTGGGCGCCTTCCACTTTTTCCAAAATGAATGTTTCCAATTTTGCTAACCGATCCTTAAGGATGTCATGATAATCTTTTCCCCAAGATGCCCGGCAAAACAACCCGCGCCGTTCATGCTTTGTACTGCGGGGTGCGTTTTTCATCTTGGATGGGTAAGCCAATGCAATCGATATGATGGATCTTGCCTTTGGCAAAAGAAGCTCGGGATTTGTTCTCTTGTCAATATTTTGTTCTTCAAAGCCAGACTGATAGCCGAGTTCCTGCTGCAGAATAAGACGTGCTTTCAACGTTTCAAACACATCTGCGCTGGCAAAACCGATTTTGTCGATCCCAATTTTTTTGCTGTACTCTATGACTTCCTGTTTTAAAACGGCAGCATCCATTCCCTCTCACCTCCTGTTTTGAATTCAAAAAATATATAATCTATGTTAAGATAAAATGGCGAAAAATAGGAGGGAAATTGATGGAATTTTTTATATCGGAAGAAATTCGCCAGCGTATCCCCGGTTTTAAAGTGGGCTTCATTCAATATGATGAAATAAAAGTTTCAGAATCTCCGCAAATGTTAAAAGGCAGGCTGCGCTTTTTTCAAGAATCGATTTTTTTCGATTTGGAAAATAAAAAAACAAACGAGCTTGCCGGCATTCATGAATGGCGGGAAGTTTTCAAAAAAATCGGCACAGATCCTAACCGGCATCGCCCATCAAATGATGCTCTTTTCCGCCGCATTCAAAAGCAGCAATATTTGCAATCTATCCATTCAGCCGTTGACTTAAACAACTTTTTCTCTTTAAAATACCAAATTCCGCTTGGCATTTATGACCGCGATCAAATTAAAGGGTCAATCATTTTAAAAATCGGCAAAAAAGATGATACCTATGATGCCATCAACGGGCGTCATGTACATATGGAAAACAAACTTGTCTCTTGCGATGCTATTGGGCCGTTTGGAAGCCCTTATGTCGATTCCAAAAGAACGGCTGTCCAGCTTTCGACAACAAACGCTGTTCATATCATTTATTTAAGACCTTCGATGAAAACACAAGAAGCAGAATTATTAGTTGAAAGAATTGCAAACATGTTTGTTCAAATTCACGGCGGAGAGGCACGCCATCACATAATAGTATAAGCCTCTTTTTTTAAAACTTGTCCAGAGCAAATAAAAAACGCAATGCTTCGTTCGCTAGAGAATACGAAACACTGCGTTGATAATAATATGTATGGAGCGGGTGATGGGAATCGAACCCACGACATCAGCTTGGAAGGCTGAGGTTTTACCACTAAACTACACCCGCATAGATATTCACTTTCCTAATTCAGTTGAAACTCCGCACTGTCATGCCTCTTCCTCTTCCAGCATTATTCAAAGATGTGGAATGCGTCGAGGCAACTCGCTGCTTATTCACCGAAGCACATGCTCGTGGCTGAGGTTTTACCACTAAACTACACCCGCATAGATATTCACTTTCCTAATTCAGTTGAAACTCCGCACTGTCATGCCTCTTCCTCTTCCAGCATTATTCAAAGATGTGGAATGCGTCGAGGCAACTCGCTGCTTATTCACCGAAGCACATGCTCGTGGCTGAGGTTTTACCACTAAACTACACCCGCATAGATATTCACTTTCCTAATTCAGTTGAAACTCCGCACTGTCATGCCTCTTCCTCTTCCAGCATTATTCAAAGATGTGGAATGCGTCGAGGCAACTCGCTGCTTATTCACCGAAGCACATGCTCGTGGCTGAGGTTTTACCACTAAACTACACCCGCAAAATTTATAAGGTGTATGCAACAAAGATTATTTTTCAACAGACATGTTAGCGCAATTTCTACCAGTGAGTTTGCCCTTACGAACAATGACGTTTTTTATTATAGCAAAGCAAAAATAAGGACGCAATGAAAAATAAAAAAATCATGACAATTATTTTTATTTTTTGTCGAAATTGTGAACATAATATCATTTTAGGCAAAAAAAAGGCCGGTGGTTACCCGGCCGCGCCAAACTTTATTTTTTCAACATTTCAAACACTTGCTCTACATCTTTATCTCCTCTGCCGGAGAGATTAACGATCACAATATCCTCCTTGCTTAGCTGCGGGGCAAGTTTCATCGCATATGCTACAGCATGTGAACTTTCAAGGGCAGGAATGATTCCTTCCAGCTTAGATAATTGCTGAAAAGCTTCTAAAGCCTCTTTTCCAGAGACTGTAACATATTCCGCTCGTCCCGTTTCTTTTAAATAGCTATGTTCCGGTCCAATTCCCGGGTAATCCAGCCCCGCTGCAATGGAGTATGTCGGCATCGGTTCATTATTTTCATCAAGCAATGTTAAGCATTTAAATCCGTGAATAATTGCAGGAACGCCTTTCGTAAGCGTTGGTGCTTCTTCAGGCTCTACTCCAATTAATCTGACGTTTGGTTCTTCAATATAATGAGCAAAAGCGCCGATCGCATTGCTTCCTCCTCCTGCACAAGCAATCACTGCAGTCGGAAGCTTCCCTTCTTTTTCAAGAATTTGCTTTTTCGACTCTTCGCTAATGACTGATTGAAAATGTTTGACAATCGTCGGGTATGGATGCGGGCCGACAGCAGATCCAAGCAAGTAAAACGTGTTTTGATAATTTTCTACATAATCAGCTAAAGCTGCATTGACTGCATCCTTCAAACGCCCTTGACCTTGTTCAACCGGTACTACTTTTGCTCCAAGCAGCTCCATTCGAAAAACGTTTAACGCCTGTCGTTCTGTATCATGCTTGCCCATGTAAATGGTGCAGTCCATTCCAAACATCGCACACGCCGTAGCTGTTGCAACACCGTGCTGTCCAGCGCCTGTTTCTGCAATAATTCTGGTTGCTCCCATCCGTTTGGCAAGCAAGATCTGTCCAATTGCATTATTGATTTTATGTGCTCCGGTATGGTTTAAGTCTTCACGTTTTAAATAAACTTTTGCGCCTCCAAGCGCTTCCGTTAGATTTTTCGCATATGTCAGCGGATTTTCTCTTCCGACATATTCTCTTAAATAATATCTCAATTCTTCATTAAACTCTGGATCATTTTTAAATTTTTCAAAATTCTCTTCCAATATGTCCAAGACTTTTTGCAAATCTTCAGGAACAAAGCTTCCTCCAAACTGGCCAAAATAGCCTTTCTCAACTGTTTGCTGGCTCATCTGCCGCTCATCTCCTCTAAATTTTTTATTCAATTATAACAAAACATGTTCAATTCAAACACTACTTTTGAAATTTTTTTACGATCTCGGGAAGGTCTTTATTTTGCAAAATTTTGCTCCCAAATTAAACGGTATTTATCGTCCACAATCCCGTATTTTGAGTTCCAAAAAGTGTCTTGCAGTTCCATTTTGACTTGCCTATCTTTCGCTAATGCTGCAAAAATCGAATGTATTTCATCTTCTGTCTCTAAATCCAATGTCAACCATATATTTGTTTCCTTCGTCACCGGCGAGAAAACATCGGCAAAATAAATTACACATGATTAGTTAATAACCAGCTCCGCATGAATATATTTTCCTTCGTGGCCTTTAAACATTTCTTATCCATCGGATGTCTCAACGTTTTTGATTTCTCCTCCAAAAACTTGTTGATAATATTGCAACGATTCCTTACAGTTATGCAAATAAATATGAGGGATTATTTTTTCATCTTTTTTACCCGCCTTTACCAGATTGTATGGATAAACATTCTTCTCGTCCATTTTATCATAAGGCAATGACACCTTGTTTTATACAAAAATAAACGGGTTAAATGATTCAAAGCTTTTTCTTTTGTACAAACTAAAATCTTTAGGAAATAGAGCATTTCTAGATGCAGTTAAAATATTCTAAAATACAAAATGGAGTTAAATTCTTTTAGATAAAAAGTGCAGGGTGATGCAGGTTACCTGCTCCGAACATAGTTTTCAAATTGGTAAACAAGAAACATCTTTGTTTTATTGTGTAATCTTTCTTAACGAGATACTTAGCAAAAAATTCAAATTATGTAAAAATCAATTTGGAGGTCACATTCATGAAGACAGAAGACTACTTTCATTCGAAAAACTACACTGGAAATCATTTGCATGTAGATAATTTTAAAGATGAATTTACCCCTTTCATCGAAGGAATTGCCTGGGAATGAACTGATGGCACAATGGATTTATTTTTTGATGATATAAAGGAGGAAGAATATCAACAATTATTTGCAAATAAAGAACATTATCATGATAAATTCAAAGGTGTGTTCGTAGATAATGTTCAAACAAATGAGGAAGCGTATGAAAAATTTCATCAATGGGTTGAAGAAGTATGGGAACCATTTAGAAACAGCAAAAAATAAGCGGATTTTCCATTGAAAAACTCTGCATTTTGCAATTTTCCTCATGTTATTTGCTACAATAGTGATTGAAAGAATGAAAGAAGGGATCCTATCACATGAAAAAAGACAGTTGGAATGCAGCTTTGTATGACACAAAACATTCATTTGTTTCCAAATTGGGAGAACATTTGCTTGATCTGTTGGAGCCAAAAAAAGGTGAACGTATTCTTGATCTCGGCTGCGGTACGGGAGATTTAGCCTGGAAGCTTTACGAATTAGGAGCTGATGTCGTCGGAATTGATAAATCAGAAAATATGATTAATCAGGCTAAAACGAAATACCCCGGTTTAACCTTTGAGGTGAAGGATGTTTTAAATCTTGGCTACCGCAACGAGTTTGAAGCCGTTTTCTCCAATGCGGTTCTTCATTGGATCAAGCCGCCGAAACAGGCGCTAATCAATATTTATCAAGCCTTAAAGGAGAACGGCCGTTTTGTAGCGGAATTCGGCGGCAAAGGCAATGTGCAAACGATTACCGATGCCATCCGCAATGAATTCAATCAGTTGGGGATGAACGAAAAAGCAAACCAATTTCCTTGGTATTTTCCAAGCATTGGCGAATATTCGTCGTTAATGGAGGAAGCTGGGTTTCGGGTTGTGTTCGCCCAGCATTTTGACCGCCCAACACCCTTACACGGGGAGAATGGCTTAAAAAATTGGATAAAAATGTTCGCTGGCAGTCTGTTCAACGATGTTGCAGACGATACCAAAAATTTTATCATCACGAATATAGAAGATAAGTTGAAAAACACCTTATTTCAAAACGGGAAGTGGCTTGCAGATTATAAACGGATTCGGGTGATTGGGATGAAAGAATAACAAAAAGCAAATCACAAGCTGCATAATTACATACATTTTCATTTTGCTATTTTTATCATCAAAATAATCCATTCGCCACTTCTAGATATTGACAATGGCCAAAAAATAATGGTAGCATAAAACAAACTAAATTGATAGGTTTTATTTGTTTTGCAACATGGGACAGAAAGGAGAATTTTAGATGAGCAATGTCGTCATTATCAACGGTAGTCCTTCACCTATCTCAAGACTTACCGGACTTACGGAATATGTAGAACACCAGCTGAAAGAACACGCGATAAATGTTGAACATATTCAAGTTGCCGAATTGCCTGCAGAGGATTTAATTAAAGCTAGCTTTGACAGCGAGGCGATATTGAACGCCAACAGAAAAGTAGCGGAAGCAGATGGAGTGATCATCGCAAGCCCTGTTTACAAGGCTGCGTATACAGGCATTTTAAAAACATATCTCGATTTGCTTCCTCAAAAGGGATTTGCAGAAAAAACGATTTTTCCCCTTTTTATCGGCGGAACGATTGCCCATCTTTTATCAATCGACTATGCATTAAAACCGGTTTTATCAACAATGGGAGCGAGACATATCCTCGGAGGCGTTTATGCAATCGATGCTTGGGTGGTTCGAGATCAAAATCAATATACGTTATCAGATGAACTGCTGCAAAGATTGGACGATTCGATTAGCGAATTTGTAAAAGCGATCAAGACAAAAAGCTGAGGGGAAAAGTTGACCTTATACTGGTTTCTTTAACGCCGCCAAGAAATTATTCGGATATATCCATCCAAAATTTTGCACCCCACATTAAATGTTATACTGGTTGGGTTTATTTCACTTACAGCAACACCTTTTATAACTTGCGGCTTTCTTCGGTATTCCATCGGAGAAAGGCCGCATGATAGAATGAATGAACTCCTTGTCCACATGCGGTTTTGCCGCCCGCAATGCGAGAAGGATCATTCAAGACCACTTGGCCGTCCCTTCCCCAACTTTCCACAAATTGCTTTTAGCCATAGAAAAATCCCCTCCTAAGAAGACCCGTTAAGAACCATTTCTTTTTAGGCAGTCTACCGGTTGGGATAATACCAATTCTTATCTTCTGCCTTCATATTTAATTTTTTGTAAGGTTGATATACTCCAAAGAAGGCAGCATGGCTTCAGGGCTCATTCATCTCTTTGCAACATAAGTTAAGTTCGTTTTGACCTTTTTGTTCAAGATAATAAAATAGACTGTGACGCAAGCTGTCAACATTGCTATAAGCAAGAAAAAACTGTGAAAACCTGTCATTACATTACCAGCTTGCTTTGGGTTATCAACATTCATCAATTTTGTCAAGGCTCCTTCAACAAAGTAATTCATAAATGTTACCCCTAATGCAGTGCCTAAGGCCATTCCAAAATTTCGAAGCAAAGCAATTGTACTTGTAATTATACCTAAATATTGGAATGGTACGTTATGAATGATTAAATTGTAATTTGGAGAGTTTAAGATTCCCATAGAAAATCCTAGTAAACAAAGAAGGAAAACAACAAATATTACAGGGGTTACAGTTGACAACATACTTAATCCTGCAAATGATGCGATCATGAGTATAAGACCAATAATAATGGCGAAACAATGGCCAAAGCGATCCGAAAAGGCTCCGCTGATCGGACCGATTACTGACAGTAACAATGGATAGCTCATGATCAGTAATCCTGACAAAGAAGGAGAAACCCCAAGAACTCCTCTTAGATAAAAAGGAAGAAGAACTAAAGTAGAGAAGGTTGCCATATAACTGACAACAATAATCAAACTTCCGGCGCACACCATGGGTTGAGACAATATTTTCACATCAATGAATGGATTATTGTTTTTTTGTAACCGCCATACAAATAAAAGAAAACTTAGCATTGCGGCCAAACCAGCGATCAACAGCAGCTTATTTATTTCTCCCTCTCCGATTTCATTGAGCACAAACATAATGAAAGTAATAAATATACCAAACAACATAGCTCCCAAATAGTCAAAAGATTTGATTTCGTGATTCGTTGCATCTTTAGGGATGAATTTAGAAGCTAAAATAAAAGCTGCAATCACAATTGGAATTTGTATCCAAAACATTACCCGCCAAGAAAACCAATTAATCAACAGCCCGCCGACAGAAGGACCAAGCAAAGCTCCAACACCAACTGCTGTTCCGATAATTCCTAAAGCTTTTCCTCTTTTGCCTTCAGGATAATGTTCTGAAATTATCGCTATATTTGCTGATTGCAGCATTGCAGCTCCAACTCCTTGTAAAATCCGTGCCATCAGCAACAAGGCTAGTGAAAAAGAGAATCCCGATAAAACAATTCCTATCCCAAACACAATGTAACCTGAATTATGTATGATCTTCTTTCCGTATTTGTCTGATAAATTGCCCATAACGGGCAAACATAACATAATTGCTAATAAATATCCGGTGACAATCCACTGAGTTATACTTAAAGGTGCTTGAAAATAAAGCGACAAATCCGGTAAGGCAATGTTAACTAAGCCTGCTGAGAAATGGGATAAAAATGTTCCTGGGCAGACGGATAATAAAATGAAAAAGGGCGCTGCTTTTGTTTTGATTGACAAGTCTTTGCTTAAATGAATATTAGCTTCAGTCTTTCTCATCCTTTCATTCACCTGCTTTTTTCCGATCAAAAATTAGAATGTCTTCTCTAAAGCCAGCCAACTATTAATCACTTGATGGGATTGACAAACCGTTCCAAAATATTGATCAATGTTTTTCAATGTCATTTCGTGCGCTTCTTTCGAATATGCAGCCGTACAGTCAGACAAGAATACTATGTCATAATCGAGCATAAATCCGTCTCTGGCTGTTGATTCTACACAAACATTCGTACTTACACCCGCCAAAATCAATGTTTTTATTTTCAACGTTCGCAACACCGAATCAAGACGCGTATTAATAAAGGCGCTGTAACGATGTTTGACAACGATTATATCTTCCGGCAGCGGTTTTACTTTATAGAAATCCGCTCCCCATGTATTCTTCCTGCATACCCTTTCTTGGTTAGTATTTTTTAATCTTTTTCTCCAAGTATCTGAATCAGTGCAAGCTTCATGGATGGTTTGAATAAATATTATCGGCACTTTGCACTCCCTGGCGTGAAAAGTCAATTCTTCTAGTGCATTGATCATTTCATCAACCATCGCAACATCATTTCCCTGTTTTCCCAAGCTTCCGGCTGGATCACAAAAATCATTTTGCACATCGACAATAATTAATGCGGTATGCGCAGGATCAACTTTTTTATATAATTCCATTTTCAACATCCTTTCTATATTGTAGAAAAAATAAGGGAGGCGATTTTTCTCCCTTTTATTTTGCTTGTTCTACAAACCTCATATCGATCCAATCATCATATTGGTATTCTTCCTTGAATACACCAGTTTTTTGGACAACATCCATCATCTTATCAATCGATTCTTTACTAATATAACCATCAACACTCCATAAATGATCAGCGTACGCACGATCTAAAGCCGCTTGCAAACTTTTTTCATCTGTTGTCGGAAACTCTATTTTTAAAATTTTCATTGCTAATTCTTCATTTTCATTTACTGCTTTCAATCCTTTAAGCACAGCATTGACAAAACTTTGTACCGTTTCAGGGTCTTCTTCAATACTAGATTTTTTTACACTGAGGACAGAGTAAGGATAATCTCCCAAACTAGGAAACCCATAAAAAGGTTCATCCCAAACACCTTTTATAATCCCTTCATAGATTTGCGGTTCAGCTCCATTGGCCATATCGGCATTCCCATTCTCCACTAAAGAAACAACGGTAGTTGGATCCGCAGGCTCTTCTAATCTCACATCTTTGTCCGGATCTAGCCCAAGTTCCATTAACAGCCAGCGGGTAAGCAGATTGGGACTTCCTCCATAACGGCCGGCAGCAATAGTTTTTCCTTTCAAAAATTCCGCTAATGCTTCTTTACTGTCATCCTTCAACGTGTAATCAGTGGAAGCCATCAAATAAACATTCGCTCGATTTACAACATTTACAACTGATACAATCGGATCAGGGTTCCCTACATTTGCCATAGCATTTGACTCGGGTCCGCCAATGTTTCCCCAAGCATCTCCCCCAACTACTGAAGTGACATGCCCGCCTCCAGTAGCCGTAATCACTTCAACATCCAATCCTTCCTCTTCAAAATATCCTTCATGGATTGCTGTATATAAAGGCAAGTATCCAATCAAATGGACAGGTTCAGCGATTGTAATCTTCTTTAACTCCCCGCTTTTTTCTTCTGCCTGGCCTTCTGTCTGATTAGTTGCCGAAGAACAACCAGCCATTATTAGGACAACCAATAAGAAAAAACTTGTGAAAAATTTGCTATTTTTCAAAAACCTCAACTCCCTTTCTTATTCTTCAACTGAACGGCCTTTTAATAGCCATTTCTCCAGCCAAACCGTCGCAACATACATGATGATGGCCAATACGGACAAAACAACGACTCCAACCCATACCAAATCGATATCCATGACCTGTCCCGCATATAATATCATTCGGCCTACACCTTGGCGTGAACTGATAAACTCACCTACAATTGCACCTGCCAGCGCCAAGGCAATATTGATTTTTAAGCTACTTACAATCCACGGCATCGCTGAAGGAACAACCACCTTTTTAAATACTTGCATTCTTCTGGCTCCAAGTGAAAACAATAATTTTTCCAAGTCTTTATCGACAGCCTTGACACCGCTGTATGCAGCTATGGCCGTCACGATCACTACCATTAAAAAGGCCAAAATCACCTTTGAAAAAAATCCAATGCCAAACATAATGACAAGAACCGGTGCAAGAGCTAATTTTGGGATCGCATTAAATGCAATCAAGTACGGTTCTGCAATGTTTGAATAAAGAGATGACCACCAAAACGATAATCCTAGAATCGATCCTAAAAAAGTCCCGGCTGCAAACCCAATGATCGTTGCACCGGAAGTATAAATAAGATCCTGTAGCAATGTCCCTTCCGTAAATGAAACATAAGTGGTTTGAACGATCGTAGACGGGCTGCTCCAATAATAAGAATCGATTATTCCAAATTTTGTTAATATCTCCCATAAAGCAACAAAAAGAATCCCAACTAAAACTTGCCCAATGGTAGTTAGACGTTTTAATCTTATTAATTGAATTTGTTCATCCTCCACTACAACCTGCTTGTCCTTATTCAACGTCATATTAGGAGCTTCCATTCTCTCAATAATCGGTTGCTGAATAGCAAAATTTTCTGGTTTTCCTTGCATTTTGTTCCCTCCTTATTCTACTCTTTTAAGCGGCTCTTCTTCTTTCAACAGTTCTAAAAGCTCTTGTTTTAATCGGATATAATCATCTAACAACATAGTCTGCTCCTCTCTGGGCCTTGGCAGATTGACGGTTACTTTTGCTTTCAACCGTCCTGGCCTAGGGGAAAGGACATAAATTTCATCTGATAAATAAATGGCCTCATCAATATCATGGGTGACAAATAATACCGTCTTTTTAAAGTCACTCCATATTTGCAAAAGCCAGGTTTGCATCATCAATCTAGTTTGTGCATCCAAAGCCCCGAACGGCTCATCGAGTAAAATAACATCCTGGTCGTAAAGCAAAGTTCTCAAAAGTGCCGCCCGCTGCCTCATTCCTCCTGAAAGTTCTCTCGGATAATGATGTTCAAATCCTTTTAAACCGTAGCGATGCAATAAAGGAATGGCTCTTTCTTCCGATTCTTTTTTTGTAAATCCTTTAATTTCCAATCCTAAAATGACATTGTCTAAAATGGTCCGCCAGGGCAATAGCAAATCCTTTTGCAGCATGTAGCCGACACACCCTTTTTTTCCGATAATATTTTCTCCGTCCAGCAGCACTTCTCCGCTTGAAGGCTTTAACAGCCCAGCAATGATATTAAACAACGTAGATTTTCCACAACCACTTGGTCCGATTAAGCTGACAAAATTTCCTTTAGGGATTTTCATATTTGTCTCTGACAAAGCGATCGTTTCTACTCCATTCTTTTTAAATATTTTGCTGATATTGATTATTTCCAACTTGTACAACACTTTTCACCTCTTTATACTTTTTAATGAATGTAATTATTGTGAAAATAAAAAGACAACCACCAGCAAAGAAAGAAGGCATAATACATCCCTCAAATCTTGTACTGACGGTTGTCCTGCTCTCATTTTATCAATGAGCTCATTTAACCAGTCAAATATTCTTCGACATTTTTATCTAATAGTATCAAAGTCACGCTCATTTCTTTTGACACAATATAATCCTTTATAATTAGTTGAATCTCAAATCCGAATCGCTCTCCAAAATTTTTTTGAAGCAGCGCTTTGGATTTTTCAATAAGAATTCGATCGACTGTATTGGATAGAGCACCATCCGATTCATCGATAATTTTGAGTACTGGGATTCTCCGATGTTTAGCCAAAATGAGAATATTATTATCGAAAATATTTACCTTTTGTTCAATAACCCCTACTTTAAAAATCATTTGGTTCACTTGATTATATTCTCTCATAATGGCTTGTTTTAAATCTCCTAACGTAGGCGGCAGTTTTTGAGCGATTATATCCTTCACCCCCAATATGTATTGGGAAAACACCCCTTTTGCCTTCTTAAACCTCATTTATTTGTCAATAATGTATCACAAGGTTTTTAATAGAGTCTTAAACTTTGTAAGGTAAGTTAACAAATTTTTATAAACTTGTTGCTTTCATCTTCATTTTGTTTTTTCATGGCAGACTAGGTGAATTTATTTTTTTAAGCAAGAGGTAAGCCGTCGATTATTAAAATTTAGTTTAAACTTGTTTGAAATCATTTTATTCCTAGCCCTATAAAAATAATCCCAGTGAATTTGTTTAATAAGTTTGTGATTTTTGTATTTTCTCTTAGTTTTTTCAAAATAGGCAACAATTAAAAACCAAAGAGTGCCTGTTATAATAAACTAAATTCTAAAATAATAAACGGAACAGGGCCAATAAGGATTGTTTGTCATAATAAATTAAAGAAATAAAGAATAAAGCTACTTTTGGATTTGTAACATTTGTTATGACTGCCTGTATATAGATCTTTCTAAATTTCACATTTTGCAATACCGGAGGATTCAACTTAGCGATGGTTTTTGAAACATTATTTTGATGCCAAGATACATCAAGTAAGCAGCAACTATGATTTTAGTCACAGTAAAAATAACACAATTGATTTTGTCAAAATAATCGATAGACCAAAGGCAGCAAATAAAGTATGGATGAAAGAACCCGTTGATATTCCAAGCACAGAATAAGCCTGCTTTTCTGCATTGTTACAGATATACATTGTATCGGTGCCGTGCGTTACATTCATTAATATTGCCATAAATTAACTCCGTGACCCGTTATTCCAAACATTTGCATACCTTCTTTTCAATTTATTATTAATTAATCTTTGGAGTCAGTAACTAGACCTCCTCTTTTTTTCCATCGGCAGACAGCAAATGTCTACGGAAGATAAAGGAAGCCATTCGTTCTTCATAGAAGTTCAAGAATAAAAAACAGCTAAACGAAGAAAGTCTTGCACCAATCAAATTGAATGATTAGTGATGATTAGTGCCGCCATTCCAACATCGCTATCTAATCTCGTATTCCCCTAGTGCTTTTTCTCCTAACCGGGTGCTCCAAGGTGAAAATTTCATTTTTATTCGGTATACTCATAATGCTTGCAAAAATTCGTCGTATAATGAGTCGTAAATGAAATGGATTATTCTAAAGGGGAAATTTTCAAATGAATGAATCCTTTTTTACTCTATTGATATTAATAGGGCTGGGGATCCCCATCGCCAGTTATGTCATTCTGTTATTGCTCGGTTTTTTTGATAAAGAATTTGATTATTTGCAGTTGGAAAATAAAAAAATGGAAATGGAGAAAGAATTGCATCAAATGGAGTATTTGCAGCTCAGCCAACAAATTCAGCCGCATTTCTTATTTAATTCCTTAAATGCGATGCTGTCTTTAGGCAGGCTTGGAAGAACAAGCGACTTAACCCATGCCCTCGAGGAGTTTTCGCAATTCATCCGCTATAAATATGTTGAAAAAGAATCGCTTGTTCCGTTTATGAAAGAATTAACCTATACTTCCCATTATATTTCAATACAAAAAATACGCTTCGGCAATCGTTTGGTGGTAGAATTGAACATTGATGAAGATGCCAAATCGACCTATTTACCTCCCTATATGCTGCAGACCCTTGTTGAAAATGCTTTTAAACATGGATTGGAAAAACAGCCGGGAATCAAGAAGCTCGCCATTTCACTATCAAGAGAAGGAAATTGGGTGACATTGCTCGTAATAGACAACGGACCTGACTTTGACGTTTCAAATCTTCAACAAAACGGGATTGGTTTGAAAAATATCCAAAAAAGGCTTTCCTTGCTATTCGATCTTTATTCAGAATTATCCATCAAAAGAGACAATCATGTCACAATTGCGAAAGTGGTCTGGCCGTTCACACCGGAGGGAAAAATATGAACATTTTAATTGTGGATGATGAATTATTGGAATTGGAACAATTGTCATTTTTAATCCATCAAAAATATCCTGAATGGAAACTTTTTGAAGCTGAAGATGCTGTGCAGGCAAAGAAAATCCTGCATGAACACCATATTGATTTGGCTCTGTTGGATATTCATTTGCCTGGCGAATCGGGATTAGCGCTATGCCATTATATAAAACAGCATTTTGAAACAGAATGCGTGATGGTAACGGCTCATGCGGAGTTCCAATACGCACAAAATGCGATAAAAATGCAAGTATTTGATTATCTTGTGAAACCGATTATGACAGACGAACTATACAGAATGCTTGACCGTTTTATTCAGCAATTTGGCTATCTTGAAGGAGTTTCGGACATTGTCAAGCAAGCACTAGAATTTATTCGTGAAAATTACCGTTCTAAAATAAATTTAACAGATTTAGCCCAAAGAATTCATGTATCTCCCAATTATTTAAGCAGAAAGTTTTCGAAAGAAATCGGGATGAGTTTTCAAGAATATTTGGTTGTGTATCGAATCGAAATGGCCAAAAAATTTTTAAAAGAGCATTCTGATTGGTCGGTTCAAAAAGTATCGGAAGAAACGGGATTTACAAGCATTAATCATTTTAGTCATTCTTTTAAAAAACATGTCCATTTGACACCTCGTCAATACAAGGAGAAAAAGAACCATGATTGATTGGTATATCATTTTATTTTTGTTTGCAGGGTTGATTATTTTTAACTTGGATAAAATCGCAAATAAACAAGCATTTTATGAGTTCATTATGGTAAGGAACGGACTTGGCATTAAACAAGGCACCACTTTATTGTGGATGTCATTATTTATGCAAACATTTCTTTTCATTCCGATTTTTACGATTTTCCATTTCGGCTTATTTTTCAGTGTTCTTTTTTTCCTTCTTTTTTTTCTTTTGATTTATGTATTTCTGGTAAATCTAACAAAACAAATGAGAAGCCAAAATATATATGAGCCAGTAGTAATCAATTTTTACCGAGCTAAATTGACACCAGCAGCTTTTCGATTGATTATGCTCATCATTTTGATTGCCAATATGGACGGTTTTATTTTGCAGCTAACATTGGCTGATCACGTTTTTTCTTTAAATTTTTCCCGTTCCCCCTTGATCTTTAATGTTTTATTTATTGCTTTTTGCGTGATGGTTGCCGGACTGGGCGGAATGCCGACCATTTACCGAACAGGCTACACTTTTCTAGTGATAGGCGGTTTTATCATTTTGTTTGTTCCTTTATTTTTCTATTTAAAGGATGGCATTCATCAAATCTACCAATCTTATACTTTCTTCAATTTTCATTGGAATCGGCCAAAATTTATTTTTATTTTATCTTTTCTTATGGCATCCATCGGCATTCTGGCCACCCACTCTTTTTTGTGGCAAGTTGTTCATTCCATCCGCAATAACTACCGTTACAGTGCAATCAAATTATCTATTTTTTGTTTTTCGTCCATTCCATTGTCCGTCATGTTGTTTATCGTTTATCTGTTAAGTAAATACCATTACAGAACGTTTGACATGCTTAGTAAAAATATATTCAACCTTCCACTTCAAAGTCTCAACATCATGGTTGTGATTGTCTGGCTTTTTAGTGTGGCAAATTCTGTCATTTTTTCAATCTATTCCTTTACCATTCTTATCGTTTCTTTATTCAGAAACAAAGACCGTACTCCAAAAAAACTTAAAAATTTCTATTTTTTTGTCATTTGCGGAACTTTCGCTGTTTCTTTTTTGCAATATTTCTTAAAAAATCATTTAAACATGCTGTTCGCTAGCTATTTTCTTTTATATACGGCGATATCTTTCCCATTTTGGTCTTTGCTTTTTAGTAAGAAAAAACATACGATATGGTTTCCGATCAGCATTTTTTCCATATGGTTCATTTGCCTCTATATTTGGTTGTTTGAAAATTCCTTATTGGCTGCCGCAACAGCTGGAATCTCTTCCATTACTCTTGCTGTTATATCCAATTTAGTGCAGTTCAGAAAATAAACAAGATTTTATAAAAGCGGGGCAAGATTTCGCAAAAAATAATATTCAAAATATTTTAAGATTAAAGAAAATGCATTTTTCAGCTGCCAATCCCGAAAACGTGGATTTTGATGAGCGGTTCGAGCATCCGATAGAGCCTTTTTCACGATTTTGGCTGGTTCAATTTTATGGAGCACCTGCTTTACTTTGGATTGTTCGCCCTTTACAAAATGATGAACTCTGCCGCTCAGTCAGGAAAAATTTAATTCCTATAGGTGAGTGGATGCAGCCGGAATGTTCCACAGAGAAAATTTTCAAAACTTCTTTCTGGGAGGATGATTGAGATGGAAACTCTTCTTGCACGCAATTCTTATATTTACGAAATGAGCGCAAAACATGAACCGGTAATGCGGGTCGCATCAGGAACAGAAGTGACAATTGAAACATTCGACTGCTTTTTAAATCAAATTGAAAGCGAATCGACCGACTATTCATCGATCAATTGGAACCAAATAAATCCGGCAACAGGTCCAATTTATGTAGAAGAAGCAGAACCGGGAGATATTTTGAAGGTAAAAATTAAAAAAATTGAACTGGACAAAGAAGGGACAATGGTAACGGGACCAGAATTAGGCGTCATGGGGGATCAAATTCCTTATTTTTCTATCAAAAAAATTCCGATTACTAACGGAAAAGCCCTCTTTAATGAACAGATTGAATTGCCTTTAAATCCAATGATCGGCGTGATTGGTGTCGCCCCAAAATACGGTGAAGTGCCATGCGGAACACCTGGAGAACACGGGGGAAACATGGATACCACTTTAATTACGGAGAACGCCACTTTATATTTTCCAGTATTTCATAAAGGGGCGCTGTTTTCTTTAGGGGATGTTCATGCAGCAATGGGAGATGGCGAAGTTGGCGTTTCAGGTATAGAGATTCCTGCAAAAGTGACAGTAACCTTATCAGTGATCAAAGGGGAAAAATTATCGACCCCGGTGGTTGAAAATGATGAAGGTTTTGCTTTTATTGTTTCCAAACCTACATTAGATGAAGCAGCAGATGTCGCTGTCAAAACGATGGCGAATTATTTAACGGAACGAACAGGGATGCACCTTGATGAAGTGATGATGTTGTTAAGCGCCGCTGGGCATGTGCAAGTAAGCCAAATTGTCGATCCTTTAAAAACTGCAAGAATGTTTGTGCCAAAAACAATATTAAACAGCCTTAATATTTCGAAAATTTTCTAGGAGGAAAAAGGATGGAAGCACCTTTAAGCTCAAATACGACAGAGCAGCCTATCTATAAACAAGAATTAAAGCGGTCTTTAACATTTTGGGATTTGTTGATTTACGGCATGGTTTTTATGGTTCCGATTGCTCCTTTTGGAATTTATGGTTCTGTTGCACAAGGTTCCAATGGGATGGTTGCTTTAACATACTTGATCGGCATGGTCGGCATGATTTTTACGGCGTTTAGTTATGCAAGAATGTCCGAAGCATTTCCAATCGCCGGCTCCGTTTATTCTTATGCACAAAGGGGAATTAATGATTCCGTAGGCTTTGTTGCAGGATGGTTGATTTTACTGGACTATGTTTTTGTTCCTGCATTGCTATACCTTGTTAGCGCATCAGCATTGCATGATCTTGTTCCGCAAATTCCGATAGTAGTATGGGCAATCTTATTTATTGCAATCAATACGGTGATCAACGTCCGTGGAATTGAATTTACGGCAAGGGCGAATAAAATTATTGTCATTTTAGAACTGATCGTTTTGGCTATTTTTCTATTTGTAGGTATAGCAGCCATTATAAAAGGCGTAAACGGTGCTGAATTTACCATGAAGCCGCTTTATGATGAAAACCATTTTAGCATGAATGTGGTTATGGGAGCCGTTTCGATTGCTGTGTTGAGTTTTTTAGGTTTTGACGGCATTTCCACTTTAGCTGAAGAAACAAAGGATGGCAGCCAATCGATTGGAAAGGCGTGTATTTATTCTTTGCTCGCGGTCGGCGCCTTGTTTATTATTCAAACATGGGTCGCTGCACTGATTTGGCCGGATTTTCAAGCTTTTCAAAATCCTGATGTCGCTTTTTATCAAATTGCTGAAATAGCCGGTGGAACTTGGCTCAAGGTATTGACGATTATTGCAACAGCTTTTTCATGGGGCATTGCAAATGCATTAGTAGCCCAAGCAGCCATTTCGAGAATATTGTACAGTATGGCGCGCGACCGAAAATTGCCAACCTTTTTATCAAAAGTTCATCCGAAATATCAAACGCCCTATTTAAGCACTTTGCTTATTGCTGTCGTTTCGATAATTATAACGGCTTTTTTCTCATCGCAAATAGGCAAGCTGTCTTCTGTTGTAAATTTTGGAGCATTGTCATCATTTTTGTTCCTGCACATATCAGTAATCTATTATTTTATCAGAAAGAAAAAAAGTAAAAATTATGTCAGCCATTTGCTCCTGCCTTTCATCGGTTTCATAATTATCGGGTATGTTTGGATCAATCTAGATCCGCTTTCAAAACTTCTTGGCTTCATATGGTTGGGAATCGGGATTATCTATTTAATCGGATTGAAGTTATTTAAAAAAGATACGGCTTTAAGTCTGGAATAGTTCCCTTTCTACTTAACAAAGGATGTGCGGCATGCAAAGCATATAAAGTGGCAATGTTCCTTTAAAAGACTCTTTGTATCAAAAACAACCGGGCGAAACTCCGTCTGGTTGTTTTTTTACTCTTCCGGAACAAAATTTTAACAGACCGTGCCGTATACGGCGACAAAATGTTTTACGATTCCTCAGGTTCCAACGAAATCTACCAAGTTATGAAAAGCGTTTTCTTTTTGATGACCCGGGTATTCCAAGCTCTTCCCGGTATTTAGCCACCGTGCGGCGGGAAATTTTTAATCCTTGCTGCTCCAGCAATTTTGCGATTTTCAGGTCAGAACAAGGGTTTTTCTTTTCTTCGCTGTGAATGATGGCTTTAATTTTCTCCTTGACCGCTGCAGATGAAACGACTTCAGAACCATTCGTTTTGGCAAATCCCTTCGTAAAAAAGTCTTTAAATGTAAAAAGTCCGTATGGAGTTTGTATATATTTATTGTGCGTCGCTCTGCTGACTGTTGATTCATGCAATCCCAGCTTGCTTGAAATATTTTTTAAGTTCATTGGTTTTAACCCTTTTGCGCCAGTTTGAAAAAATTCTTGCTGTTCTTCAACAATCGCCTTTGCCACTTTATAAATGGTAGCGTGTCTCTGCTGTATTCCTTTTAATATCATGTTGGCTTCATTCCATTTATCTTTTAAGTAATTGTGTGCGGAATCAAGCTGCTTCTTTTCTAACATATCTTTGTAGAAAGAATTGACGGTTAGTTTCGGCATGAAGCTATCATTTACAGTAATGATAAATTCTTCTTTCTTTTTTTCTACGATAACGTCCGGTGTGATATAATGGGTCAGTTCTGCACCAAAATTGCTTGCCGGACGCGGATTAAGTGTTTTAATAAAATCAACGGCTTCCTGTATTTTCGGAAGAGTTGTATGATAAAGGTTTGCAAGTTTCTTGAAGCGTTTCTCGGCTACGTCTTCAAGATTGTTTTCCACTAACAGATAAGCTAATTCATGAAAATCCGGCATCGATCTTAATTGAATGAGCAAACAGTCTTTTAAATTTTTAGCGCCGACGCCGACTGGATCAAACGATTGTAGAACGCCTATCAATTCTTCAACCTGATTGATGGAAACCGAAAAAATGCAGGCCACTGTTTCAGCTTCTATTTCCAAGTATCCGTTATCATTGATATTGCCAATTAAAAACTTTAAAATATCTTGCTGTAATTCCGTTAAGTGTTTCACCATCGCCAATTGTTCCATCAAATGTCTTTCAAGCGTTTTTGTATTGGCAGAAAAATGATTGATCGGATCATAGTCCTTACGGTTATTCGTTCCATTCATTGAAATTTCAGCGGATCGAGCGTCGAAAGCATGAAAACCTTCAGATATTCGGGGCGCTTCTTCATTTTTAGCTGATAAATCCAAGAACGGATTTTCAACTGTCTGTTTATGCAAAAAATCTAAAAGTTCAACGGCTGAGTAACACAAAATATTAATAGATTGTTGTAATTCAGGTGTCATGGCAAGTTTCAAAGTTTGCTTTTGAGATAAATCGAAACCTAATGCCAGCATATTGACCCTCCAATTTATACTTTTTCAAAATGCCCGTTACACAAAAACAATGAAAAAACTCCCCAAAAAATGTAAGCGTTTGCAATATATAAAACAATTTGTTACCCGCCTTTGAATAACCGACTTATCGCAGCAATCTTATTCTTCTGCTTGAAACCTTTAAAACAAACCATTAGCTTTTTTGAATATTCTTCTTTTCCATTGTAACAGAGAGAACCAAATGGAACAATCGACTTTTTCTTTTTTTCGCAAAAGCCTAATGTTTGTGTAAAATGCGACTCCCATTCAGCGAACTTAAGTCTCCAGAAAATAGAACCGCTTTGTGCCCCGCTTCTTTTTACACAAATTCTTGGACTTCATCCAAATTCAACTTGCCAAATTTTGTCATGTAAGCAGAAATTTCGGTCAAAATCCACTTATCATTTTTTTAATATTCCATCAATTAACCGTTTCCCTTTTGGTACCAATTTTGTAAGAGATAAAATTGGAAAAACGAAAGGGGTTGGTATGAATGAAGGCAGCAGTGGTCAGTGAATTTGAGAAAGCGCTTGAAATTAAAGAGGTTGACAACCCGAAACTGGAGGAAGGTGAAGTTTTAGTTAAGATCGAGGCAAGCGGCGTTTGCCACACTGATTTGCATGCAGCTCATGGAGATTGGCCTGTTAAACCGAAATTGCCGTTGATTCTTGGTCATGAAGGGGTCAGAATTGTTGTTGAAGCCGCAAAAGGAGTGAAATCAATAAAAGTCGGAGACCGCGTTGGCATCCCGTGGTTATATTCCGCATGCGGAGAATGCGAATATTGTATGACAGGCCAAAAAACACTTTGCCCCCATAAATTAAACGGCGGATATTCTGTTGATTAGAGATATGCGAAATACTGTAAAGCTCCTGCTGATTATGTAGCGAAAATTCCTGATAATTTAGATCCAATCGAAGTAGCACCATTTTATGCGATAGAGTAACGACATATAAAGCATTAAAAGTTTCTGGTGCACGGCCGGGTAATGGATGGCACGAGAGCTGTTTAACGTTGTCAAAAGAGCTGCCACATTGGCGGATGGAGAGACACGCATCATCACACCAAAGTATTTAAACACCTGCTCCGCCTCCCAATTAAACGGATTCTAAGAAGCGGGCACAGTTAATGATGATTTAGAAGCTTATTTAGTAAATTGCGCGGAAAATATCTTATCCTTATGGAAGCATTGACCTTTGATGATAAACAGGATTGATTAAGTCCTGAATTTTGTGTAAAAAGGAAGCGGTTGGATTGGCCGGGAATTTAGGTTTACTGGCCTGGGAGTATGATTTTACACAATAATTAGGATTTGGCCAACAGGATTAAGTGTTGCCATTAACTAAAAAAGCGGATCATGACCCGCTTTAAAATACGTAATTTCTTTTTCACATCTATCGGTTGCCCCAAGTATAAATTTATTATATTCAAAAAGTTTATGCGGTTTTTCTCAATAATCTTTCACTGCCCAAAGAATTTGGCTTTTCTGGAACCTTCAATTACTTAATGATCAAACGTTACATTTTGTTATTTCTTAAAAGTAGAATTTAGCTCACTTTACATAAATGGAATTGGATTTTTGCTGCAAAACAACTTGGAATTCTCGTGTTCCTGCGATGAATAAAAGAATACCAAAAAAGCCCTTATTTCTTACCTTTATGGCTGGAAAAAATTCAGGCTGCCTTTCTTTAACCAAAAACAATGATAGTGAAATTCAAATCAAGCCGCCCCATTGTTAAATAAGGAGGCGGCTGTCTGCCATCGTCTAAAACAATTCCAACTGCTCCGCTTCTCCCAATCGCTCGAGCGATTTTGGCTCGTGATCTTGAAAATAAGCATGGTGAAGCCATTTTTCTTTTTTCATAACTTTTTTATTGGGATCAGAGGATGGTCGGAGTCGGCAGCTATAAATGACCGGGAAATAGTCTTGCAAGAACTTTCCTTCCGCATGTGCTGTTAAAGCAATCATTTGAAAACCGAGTTGCTCAGCAACAAAGAACACAGGACTTAATACATGATCGCTCGATGCTTTTCCAAACGGATTGTCCAAAATGACCGAGCGGTGACGTTTCATATTCGGCTTGATGTGCTGTTTTTTCTCGGCAACATAGTTAAGTATGCCTAAAAATAAGGTCATGTTTTTGCTCCACTTTTCCCCGCCGGACCAAAGATTGCTGTGCTCCCAAGAATAGGAGCGCGACGTCACTCTGTTATCGTTCGTGACTTTGCGGCAGCTTACTTTCATTACCTCATTATTCATGACAACTTGTAAAAGCTGTTTCGTCTGTAGCCATATTTCAGTTTCTTTCCGTATTTTTCCATCGTCTTGCTGGCCGTGGTCATTCACATATCGATCGGATTCAAGCTGCTTCAGGATCCATTCTATGTGGTCGCGAATTCGTGTTTTGCCGGCTTCCTCTTCCCACTCTGGAATGGAAAAAGTAAAGATTTGCTTCCAATCGTCTCCTACTTTGACCCTCGTTTTCTTTGGAATTTGTTTCAGCTCCTCTACTACCGTTCTCAAATGGGAATGAATATGGTTAATGAACGTTTGGAGCTCCGCATCTTTTTGCCGGATGTGTTCATTGGCATAATTCGTCGCACTTTCGACACTTCTCATCATGTTTTTCTTAAAATCCATGATGTCTTCGTAAGTTTCTTTATGTTCGATTCCGTTTAATGCCATCTGGCGCATTTTTACATCTTTGATCGAACGGTTGCAAAAGTCTCTAAATAAACGCTTCGCCCGTTCTACATGGCCTTTCATTTCTTCAACGACCTTTTTGCACTTTTGAAGATCCTCCGTAATCGCTTTGACAAAGCGCTTGTGATGATACATTAATTCCAATTTTTCCTCGGAACTTAATGGAAGTGCCGATATGTGCGGTGCGTTGAAATGATGGCCTTCAACAAACCGATCCAAGCCGTGCTCCGCTTCCTCGATGTTATTCAATTTTTTTTCAATCCGGTCTTTTTCCTGATGAAGATATACTTTTCTTTTGTCTATATCTTCTTTTTCCTTTTGCAGTTCCTCTTTTATCACATCGAGCGGTTTTGCAAATTGAAATATTCCATGATTCGGATAATTTTTTTGAAATTGCTCTAATCTGGCCTCCCATTTCCCTTTTTGTTTCTCTGCTAGAGCAAGCCTATTTTCCACGTCGCCATCTAGATTTTTAAGTTCGGTTTTTAACGAAGAGATTTTCTCCTTTAACAATTGTAACAGCTGTCGTCCATCACTTGGAAACGACCTCGTTTCGTCTAAACCACTATGCTCCTGTTTTAACTCATTGATTTCCTTCGTTAAACGGTCAAGTTCTCGTTTTTCAAAGTCTTGTTTCGCTTTCCACTCGCCGTACATCGTTTGAATTTGCCGGATCTTATATTCCAATTCGCGAATTTTTTCGCGAATGATGTGCTGACTTTCACCAGAATAGATCGGTTGCAGCGACCGCAGTGATTGATACTCATCATTTTCTTTAATATAACGAATATCATTTTGTAAAGATTTGATACGATCTTCAATAGCAGCTTTTTGTTCTGAAACATCATGAATCTGCTTGTCCACACGTTTTAATTCTCTCTCGATCAACACAATCGTTTCTTGCCACTGTTTATGTTTTTTCCGGTCTTCCTCTATTTCTTTTTCATATTGAAGATATTGCATTCCTTTTTCAATTTTTGCCTCGAGCCCTTTCTTCTCCTCCCCATAGTTATGAATAAGAGATTGGGCTTTGGCTGTTTTCATGCGCAGTTCATCAATTCGCTCTTTTTCTTTTTGAATAAACATCGTCAACTGCTCGATTCGGCCGACGAATTGCGCATAGGCTTGATGAAGAGTTTCTACCTTTTCAAACGGGTGCACCTGAAGAAATCTTTTAAATTCTTGTGTCACTTCTTGCCACGACTTGATTTCATCTTCTTTCTTTTCGCGCAGCTTTGTCGTTTCCGCCGCGCTCGTTTTAATTCTATCTTTCCATGTTTGAAAAGATGCCGGATCTATTGCCTCATCCCAATGACGCGGTTCAATCCAGCCATGTTGAAATTGTCCGTCTTGAATATTTACGGCTTCTTCCGTTGAGATCACTACAATCGGCAATTGGAGGCGATCGCTGACCTGCTTTACTTTTTGAACTAGCCGTTCCTTTGATTTTTCGGTTGTAATTAACGTAATCGGCCATAGCGGAAAATTTTCGTTCTTCAAGCGGTCCTTTTCATCAAGAGAGCGTAAAAATTCAACGCCTGTCGCCAAATAATCAAATTGGTTTTTCCATGATTTTAGCTGTTGTTCTAAAAACGCATCTCCGAAAAACGTTTCTTGGCTACCATAATCGTCTACAAACCGATAGGCCATACGTTCGCGAACCAACAATGTGTTTCGCTCTTTCATTCTTTTTTCGATTTGTTCTATCAATCTCATTTCGATCGTAGCTTCATTTGCATGAACACTTTCCAACGTCGCCCATTGAGGTCTAAGAGACGCCAACTTTTGAATAAGCGCTTCTTCTTCCCGTTGAATTTCTCTTAGTTGATAGTCCGTACTTTTTTGTTCACTTTGCACGGTTGAAAGTTCATCTTGGTAAGCTTCCTTTCTTGCTTCCGCTTCTTTTTCCTTCTGAAAAAGCTGCTTAACCTCTTGCTGTAAACGAATGATTTCTTCATCCAACCATTGCTGCCGATTGATCCATTTTTCTATTTCTTCTCTCACATGTTCTTGGTACGGGTTTGCTAGAAGCTGTTGTTTTAGTTTTTCTAAATCGTTGATCCTTGATTCGATTCGGCTTTTAATAGCGGATAATTGATCACGAGCATTTCGCTCCTTTTCGTTCCATTCCTTTTGCACTTTCATCAATTGTTCGAGCCTTAAGTCAATCGGATTTAATTCATATTTGAGACCTTGCTCTTCTTTTTCGATTGCATCTAATTGTTCCATGAAGCACCCTAGTAGTGCACGTTGGGCTGTTTCAAATTCCTCTTCATAATGGATCAGCTCTTCTGTTTGGTCAAGCTTTTTCATTTCGCTTTCAATATACGCTAAACGCTCTTCCTGAACTTTTCGCTTCGCTTTTAGCCCCGCTAGTTTCAAGGAATAATAGTCTCTTTCCCGTTGAGTGAGCTCTTCTCCTTTCTCTTCCCGTCGTGCGAGGGCGATTTTATATTCTTGGTCAAATTTTTTCCATAATGTCTGTTCAGATAAAATTTCATAAGAGGCAAATTTCCTGTTGTGTGCATCACTGCTGTTTTTCCACTCCTTAAGCTTATTCTCTATCTCTGTTCGTTCATCCTCACATGCCTGTTTTTGCTTAAGCACTTCGAGCCAAGCCCCTTTTGCACGTTGCTTTGCCTTTAAATAAGTTTGTTCACTGTTATGAAACTGTTCATATGTTTGCACATATTTTTCCAGTTCATGTTGAATAAGCTTATTTTCTTCGATCGTTTCTTTTAACTTTTTATATTGTTTAAAGCTCGTATGCTGCTTTTCGAACATATCTGCGAATAAATTCGCATCGTGACCTACAATGGAGTTTTCGACTATTGGAATAAGCAAGCGGTCAAAAAGTTGGTTCGTGCTCTTGCACTCATCAAAAAAAGCTTCGACACCGCCTTCTGAACTATTAATCTTGACAATACTCTCCCATTCACTTGAAATAATGTGATATTGCTCTTCCAAAAACGTTTTGTACTCCTTAATTGTGTTAAACGTACGGGCATGGAACGATTTTTCTTTCATATAACTGTAATAATCTTGCATCTCTCCCCGCTCAGCCGGTCGTTTTCCATCTTTTCCTTCACGTACAAATGGGATGCCTTCCATTCCGTTCGGATCATTAGCATTGTATTCATAAACATAGCGCAGCGAATCTAATCCATTGTTCGTTATAAATAGCGATACGGCTGTCACCACATAGCGTCTAGGTTCATCATTCATTATCCATTCAACGGCAATATGAGCAGGAGCACTTTCGAGTTGGAGCGTGTCCTTGATTTTTCGGTTCGCTACCTCCACATGAGGCAAAATCGCTTGCAGGACGGTTTGAATCAAAACCGTTTTTCCTCCGCCGTTTTCAAGCAGTATCGCCCCATTATGGCCGTCAAAGCGGAAAATTTCATCGTTGTACCGTTTCAACCCTTCTTCATACACGACATTCGTCAGCCGGATTTTGCTAATGGACGGCATCTTCTTCCTTCCTTTCAAATCCATAAATAAATTCAAAAATCCCTTTATTAAATTCCACTTCCATAAAGAAACGCTGAATGATCGTTTTCGCTTTTTCCGTTAACGTAATTTCATCATTCCCGATATCCACCAAAAGTCCTTGATCTATTAAAAATCTCCTTGCCGTATCAATAAAGCTTAAGCGGCTGATCGTGTTGCCGCTTTGTTTTTTTGCCGTTTCTTTTATATCATCCATCGCATCCCATTTTTCAATAATTAAGCTCCAATTATAAGAAAACTCTTCTTCAAATTGTTTTATTTCCTCCAGATCATGTTCTTTTAATTGATCAATGCGCTCTTGGACGAGATGAACCCATTCATCCAAACGAATGAAAGTTCTTGTCTGCTCCCGGCTTTGATACGTATCGTAAAAACTCCCGAATAAGATGAGAGTCACAAAATACAGCAAGTAAATATCTCCGTTCGTTGCGCCTGAACGAAGATAATTTCGTTTAATCCAATCATTGCTGACATGAAAAGGCGAAAGTTTCGTGAGCGGTACTAAAAACATTTGCTCGCTCGTCAGAATGATCACGCAATCAACTTCTCTACTAAACGCATCCAATAATGCACGTATATCATCATCTGCCTTGTAAAGCTGAACCGCTTGCCCATCAGCGGCTCCATCGCGTGCCAGTTTTGTATACAGTTGAAAAGCTTGAATAATTTTTTGTTCCGGATAATTCATTATCTCTCACTCACCGTAATTATTAATTCTTGCATAGAAAAACGTTCACATTTTTGAATAATCTCTTGCCCTTCTTGAACGTTTAGTTCGTAAGTCCCTAGAAGTGAGATGGCATCTCCTAGCAGCGTATTTCCTTCCTCTTCTTGTATTTTGTCGCTTTGAATAGGTGAACGTTGATGCATAATAAGCCAAAAATCATAAAAATAGCGCTGTTCATAAATGTAGGACTGTCCGATTTCGTCTAAGTAATTCATAAATTGTGAGAGCGTATGCCCTCTATTCTGTTCGTAGGCTTGTAAAAATAGGCGCATTAACTCTTTGTATTTAGACATAAGCCATCTTCTATATGGATCGTCGCTGTTTCCTTCATCCGCTTCAATAAATCGCTGTTCATCTTTTTCATCACGTTCTTCTGCAATATTTTGTTCCTCGAAAATAGCCAGCGGAGACCAAAACGTATTTTCTTCCACCTTTAAGAAAGGATGTAACACCCCTTTCATCGCTTCTAGCGGAAGAGGCGTGGAGACTATGTAAGAAACAAGATCCTGATCGAAATTAAATGAATGGAGACCGGTATAATAAAGAGATTCTTGTGCTGAGGCGAGAGTCGTATTTTTTAAAGATAAAGCTTTGTCAAGTAAACCGGAATGAGCGTAATGCACCGATTCTAATTCCCGGTTGATTTTTAAGACAAGTTCATATGTCTTTCGTTCCTTTTGATGAATATCCCGTGAATAGAGTCGCTCTCTCGTTTCTTTGACAAATTCACGCAGCTCCTTAAACTCCTCGTCCTCTCTCATCAGCCTGCTGTAAGTATCTTCAAGAAGTTGTTTATATCGTTCAAACGTTTCTTCTGAAATGATGCTTCGCTGAATTTCATGCTTTAACTTTATCATTCGTTCTTCCAATGTTTCTACATCAATTCTCATTTCGTTGATTTGTCTCAACGCCCCCGCAAATTCCCCTTTTTCTAATTGCTTCCGAAGCATTAATTGATTGATCGACAGCTGGAATTCACTATAAAACTCCTTTGTCGCAAATACTAATTCCAAACCATCTTCATCCAGAGTATAATATTGCGTATTCGTTTTTACATCGAAATCATTCGCCTTCAAAATGGAGTATTCAATGATGTTCTCTGCCCTTTCCTCCCAGTCATAAAAAGAATAATTCCGTTTTCTCCCCGTCGTCGGTCGAAACGTTTGGATAATTGTCCGTGCTAATTTTTCATACGATGCCTCATCTAAAACATACTCATTTTCTGTCAGTTTTTTCAAAAAAGCGGCCAGCTCTTTCACACCTGTTTTGTATTGCCTTATTAGTTTTTGTTCAAAGAAAAATAACAAGGTAAGCAATCCGAGGCCTTTCATATCAATGGGTTGATTTTGTTGATCTATTTCACGTTTACGATCAAGTTCGAATAGAGGGTCAAAAAGCGCCAGCCTTCTCATACGTTCGCGATACCCGGTCGTTGCCTCGAGAACATTTAGGTTGTCCAATTCACTTCCCTCCAAATTTGTTGTAACTCATGTGTTTTGATGATTTCTTGCGGATAGTAAAGACCGTTCGTTAACAGAGATTTTAGCTGGGACTGTTCATCAGCTGTAAAAAAGCAAAGAAATGCTTCTACGGCTTCTGTTCTTTCTTTTTGATATTCCTTGCCAACCGCAGGCTCTTTTTGTAAGCAGGCGCGGTAAAATGGTAGTGCTAATGAAACGGGTTGTTTCTTTGTTAAAGAATACCATATGGAAATTCCTTCGCGGTCGATATCCCCAAAATAATAAAAATGATGGTGTGCTTTCACAGGATATTGCATTGAAAACTGCTCAATGCTATGAATCACCTTTTTCCCGCTCCCATATATGAGGGTGGAAAAAGCAGCCTCTTTCAGTACGGGGAGTAATCCTTGATATGTCGTTTTATTTTCCACAATGAAATGAAGTTGGACTGTTTCGTTCACTTTTTTTGGGTTTATGGCAAACATTAACGGTTCGGAAACAGGAATGATTTGCAAGCTATGAAAAATGCCAATTCGTTCTAATAACTCTTTTCCTCCCCCTTCGGTCACCCATTTTTCATCACCCACTAGTTCAAGGCTGCGCTCAGGGGCTGGGACCGGTTCAGAAGGAAATGAATTGCTTTTTAAATACCGATCAATTTTCAAAATGAAAGGCAAATCGTTTTTCCAAACGGACGGATCTTTGCTGTAATATTCATCAATGTTAATCGCTGGATGAAGCTTGCTGCGGTAATGCTGAAGTTCTTTATGGTGATGTTCCATTAATAAACTTTTATTAATTCGATAAGAAAACGCTAAAGACGGGGTTCTAGTCGTACGCCCTTTCGATTTTACCATTTCAAGAATATGTTCCTTTTCTAACTGCAAAATTGTTTTGGAAAACTCATTGTACGTATAAATCCAAGGCTTGCTTAATCGTTCAAGTTCATCAAGCGAAATCGTTTTCTTATGAAAAGCAGACAACAACCTTTTGATTTGTTCCAATCCAAATACACTCCTAGAAATTCACTATAGTTCTATTATACAAAAGGAAGATCTACGAGTGTTGACTATCCATAATTTTGTATTTGTGGTTTTTGTCAACTAATTTATTCGAAATTTGTGGGGTACTGTATTTTTGAGCCGCAAAGGATGGCATTGAAGAAATTTGTGTTTCTTGCTTTGCCCTTTAATCTGTTTCAATTTCGCACTTCCTCTAATCCTTTTAAAATAGACATGGCTCACGCGGACAGTAGAAGCAGTGGATGTTTTACCTCTTAACCAATCTATATTCCTATAAAAAGTAAATAAAAGGATGTTACTAGGAAAAAGGAATTGGTTAAAAAGTATGATAAAACGAGAAATAATTAGGAGTTAGAGGCTATTTTATATTGAGTTTTCCATATTTATAATGTCAGTGGCAAGATTCGTACAAGACAAATAGAAAGGAGGCGTAATAATATAAAAAGAAGTGTGTAGTGATCAGATTACCGAAAATATTCTTTGGAATCAACATTCATCAGGTTCGCTCTATAGAATGACTGCCAAGCATGACAAAGATTCCTTGCAATCCTTTCTTACGTCAAAGGAATCATAACTTTCCGGGAAAATATTATTCCAATTGTTGATTTTTGTCAGCGTTTATCAATGGGGAGTATTTCATATACAAATGAAACTCGATTATCCGTTGCAACAATTAAGGAAGCAGATGTAGATGATCTAGGTTTAATTGTTGAAACAGCGAATGAAAGGAGTAAATTCAGCCTGCTCCGACAATCACTGGCAACAGTGTTGAATTTGCCAAAATGGAAAATCGGATGTTGATTCTGCTAGATATTGAAAAATTAATAAGCAGCGACGAGTTATGCAGTTAGAACAACAGAAAGAAATGAAAAAGAATCTACTGACTTAGTTGAAGACCTATGCCGCTTCATATATTTTTAATCCAGCTACATTTTCTAACAAAAAAAAGATTATGTCGAGAAAATAGCTCAATTTTATAAGCTGTTGGACAAAAAGTTAGAGAGGATGGAAGGATTAAATGAAAATGAAGTTATCATACTCCAGTTGGATTATTTTGCTTACATTAATTGTTTGTGAAATCATTTCTTATATCTTTGATTACTTTCTAAAGGATAACATGTGGGTCTCCTTAGCGATAGCTGCAGCATCGATTTTGATAGTCTTTAGTATTCTTCATTATTTTTTAGTAAAGCCCATTTCCGAGCTGACGGGTCGGGCGCAAGCCATTATAGATGGTGATGTAAGTCAGACCGTTCAAGTCAAAGCAAAAGGCGAACTTGAAGTGCTGGCCAGAACGATAAATAAAATGACCGAAAGCTTGCGGAATCTTATAATTAAACTGCAAAACGATTTGAATGAAATGCATAATTTCTCCACTTCTTTATCAGAATCCGTAAATCAATCAATGAAATCTACGGAAGAGTTGTCTTCAGCTATACAACAGAATTCCGCAAGTGTTCAAGAACAAAGCGCTAATATTGAAGAAGTGCAAGCTACAATTGAAGAAATCAATGCTTCTATTGAAGAAATTAATGCTTCAACACAACAAGCGAATTCTGTAACGCAATCTTCCTTAAAAACTTCCCAGGAAGGTGTTGACGCAGTGGAACATGTCGTTCAACGACTGACATCGGTTGCGTCGGCCTCCGAAAAATTAAAAAATACAATTTCAAGACTCAGTGACGAATCAAACGAAATTACACAACTTGTCAGTGTGATAACGAATATTAGCGACCAAACCAATTTGCTTGCATTAAATGCTGCGATTGAAGCTGCCCGTGCCGGTGAGCATGGAAAAGGTTTCACGGTTGTAGCGGAAGAAGTAAGAAAACTGGCCGAAGAAAGTGCAAAAGCCGCAAAAAATATTATCGAAATTGTTAGTCGAAATAAGAAAAGCACAGATGAAGCAGTATCCGAAATTGATAAAGTCCGAGATGAAGTGATCGAAAGTCAAAACTTAGCAGATAAAGCGAAATCAGCACTCAACATCATTATGTCTGTGACTAAAGAAATTGACGCAAATACAGCAAATATTGCGGGTGCTGTCGAGCAGCAAGTTTCAGCAACAGAGCGGTTAAATCAAGCAATCAACTCCATCGCAAGTGCTGCTCAACAAATTTCAGCTGGAACACAAGAGTTAAATGCAAATGTTGAGGAGCAAGTACAAACTGCCCGAAATTTAGATGCTTCCTCAAGCGTACTTCAAGAAATGGCCAAAAATTTAGAAGAAGTTACAAAAGGATATATTGTGAAAAGTGGTGTTGAAAACAAAAAAAAGGCAAATAAACCCAATGCCGGAAAATCTCAATCAAATAAAAGTCGGCAAATAGAAAAACACCTTTTGAGAAAATAAGTTTCCATGCAAGAGCGCCTTCCTTTTTAAATCTTAATGTTCTTTTTCCATTTTGTCAAAAATACGAAATTGATCCAAATATTCCTTGAAATTTAGGAATTTTGAAATGTTGGATAGCTGGTTCTTACCAGACGATGCCAAATCGATAAGAAATCGTTTTCCCCAAACAGGGTACAAATGTTCCGTATCCTGTTTGGAAAGAGAAAATCCTCTGATTTCCCATTTCTCAAATACCTTCCAATATAATTTCTTTTAGCAAACACATTCCGCTTTGTTTGCCCATAATATCTGCATAAATGATAGTGTTCACTTTTTTCTAGCATAACTGCAAAAACTATTGATGTTGATTTTCATTCTCAATATAATTGAGAATGAAAATCATTATATTCAAGGAGTTGTTTATTCATGAAGTATTTTAAATTACCTGTTGTATTCTTTTTGTCAAACAGTTTGTTGTTTAGCTGTTCGCAAGCAAATGAAAATTCAACGGAACCGGCAAAAAAGGAGGCGGCGGAAGATCAATCACAAATTGATTTAAGCCAAGTATCAACAAATTATCGCGAGTATGCAATTGCTGAGATTGATGAATTTGTCAAGAAGACGGAAGCGTTTGCCAATGCGGTGATTGCAGGAGATGTGGAAAAAGCAAAAGAACTTTATACGTCGGCTCGCATGCACTATGAGCGTTCTGAACCACTAGCTGAAGCGTTTGCGGAACTGGATCCGAAAATTGACGCTCGAGAAGGTGATGTTCCTGAAGCGGAATGGGGTGGTTATCATCGGATTGAAAAAGGCCTCTGGGTTGAAAACACGACAAAAGGCTATGAACCATATGCTGAACAGCTTAAAAAAGATGTAAAGCTTTTGCGCGCAAAAGTTGAAACGGTTGATGTGACGCCCGAACTTTTGATCACCGGTGCAGTGGACCTTTTAAATGAAGTTTCAACATCAAAAGTGACAGGAGAAGAAGATCGTTATTCCCATACAGATTTATATGATTTTGTGGCAAATGTTGAAGGCGCTGAAAAGATTTATGAATTAATGAGCCCTGCCCTTAAGAAAAAGGATGAGGCTCTCACCAAAGAAATCGAACAGCGTTTTGAAACAATTTATGCTCTGCTTGATCAGTATAAAAAGGGCAGTGGGTATATTCCATATACTGAATTAAGCAATGATCAAGTAAAAGAGTTGAGCCAGTCGATCAATGAACTGGCAGAACCGCTTTCTCAAATAGGAATCGTGCTGGAGGGGTAGCCAATGTCTCAACACGATGAACATGAAATGACCTCGATTTTAAAAAAACAAATATCAAGACGGGATGTATTGAAAGCTGCCGGCATCGGAGGAGTCGGCGTGCTAATCGGCGCATCTGGCATTGGAGGGGCGCTAGCATTAGCTGACGTGTTGCCGACCTCTCAAAAAAAAGAAAGTACAAATGCGATTGTTCCATTTTACGGAAAATATCAGGCAGGCATTGCAACGGAAGTGCAAAATCATATATATTTTGCCGCATTTGACGTGACAGCTGAAGGTAAAAATGAGCTAATTCAGCTTTTTAAAGAATGGACGAAGGCTGCTGCAGCAATGACGGAAGGCAAATCTGTCGGAGAGGCAGCTGAGCATAAATATCTTCCTCCCGATGATACAGGGGAAGCTGCAGGACTTAGTGCTTCAAATTTAACCATTACTTTCGGCGTTGGACCGACGCTCTTTATTAAAAACGGCCGGGATAGATTTGGTTTGAAAAAAAAGCATCCGGCCGAACTGAGAGAACTTCCGAAATTTCCGCTTGATTCGTTGGAAGAGCAATGGACAGGCGGAGATATTTGTATTCAAGCTTGTGCTGATGACTTGCAAGTTGCCTTTCATGCCGTCAGAAATTTAGCGAGGATTGCCCGAGGCAAAGCGGTTCTTCGCTGGGGACAGGCCGGCTTCCAGCGCACAAAGCAAGCGAGTCCGAAAAAAGAAACATCGCGAAACTTATTTGGCTTTAAAGATGGAACAGTGAATCCAAATGTGAAAAATTCCAATGAAATGAATCAATACGTTTGGGTGCAGCCCGGTGACGGTACTGACTGGCTCGTTAACGGAACGTATTTAGTTGTAAGGCGGATTCAAATGTTCATCGAGGTGTGGGATCGGACTACTCTAAAGGAACAAGAAAATACATTTGGTAGATACCGGGATTCGGGCGCATACCTCGGCCAGAAAGATGAGTTTGATCAGCCGGATTTCGAAAAAAAGAATGAAAACGGAGAATATTATATTCCGATGACTGCCCATGTTCGAGTCGCACACGGGGATGGAAAAGAAAAAATTTTGCGGCGATCTTTTTCGTATGCGGATGGAATAGACGCAAAAACTGGAACGTTTGATGCCGGATTATTGTTTATCAGCTTCCAGCGCAGCATAAGCAAACAATTTATTCCAATTCAAAAGCGGCTTTCGCAAATGGATCAATTAAACGAATATATCGTCCATCGAGGGAGTGCCGTATTTGCCTGTCTTCCAGGAGTAAAAAAAGGCGGATATATTGGAGAAACGTTATTTTCATAATCCCTTTCTCTACTTCATAGGAGTTGAAAATGATGTATAAAAAATTAGGGCTTATTGCCTTCGCTATTCTTTTCACAGTAGGTATTTTCTCAAATAGAGCCATAGCCGCAGAGAATCTTGATGACTTATATGTCTTAATAGGAGATGCCATCATGAAAACTAAGGAAGCGAATTGGCAGTCCGTACAGGACAATTTGGATCTATTCTCACAACAATGGAACAAAATAAAAGCTGTTGATAGCAAAAAAACAGCTGAAGTCGAGAAACAGTTAAAAATTGTAAAAAACGCGCTGTCACAATCTGAAAAAGATGAAGCGGAAATTAGTGAAGCCTTGTCAGCTTTATCAAAAGCGCTCGCTTCATACGAAAAAGGACAGAATCCGACGAATCCGCTTGAAGAAAAAGAAAAACTAAAACAGTTGTATCGGTTTATTGATGAAATCGAAAAAATGATTCAAAATGATCAACTTGACCAAGCAGCCGCTAAATATCAGCAATTACTTTCAACTTGGACGGCAAATGAGAACATCGTCCGCACCGAAAGCGTTGTTTCGTATGGTCAAATTGAAACACAGCTCGCTTTGTTAAGAATTGCGCTGACGCAAACTCCGCCTGATCGAGGGAAAGCTTTACAGAGCCTAAAAGATCTTTCCGCTTTGGTTAAACATTTCTTAAGCGGCAAAAGCGTTGAAAAGACCGCCGGAAATGGATACACATTAAGTGATGTGACAAATTTATTGAAAAAAAGCGTGCAGTCGCTAAAAGATCATAACCCATCCGAGGCATCAGAACATTTAAACAAAATATTGCTTATCTGGCCGGTAGTTGAAGGGGAGGTTCGGACAAAAGACTACTCCCTATACAATCGCATGGAAAACGAAATTCCCGCTGCGATCAGTTTATTGCAATCTGACAATAAAAACGTAGAAAAAGCTCAAACGATAATTAGTGAATTGTATGATTCCCTTCAGCTCATCGCAGCCAAAACAAGCTATACGTATATAGATGCTATGCTTATTTTACTGCGTGAAGGATTTGAAGCTCTTTTAATCATCGCAGGTTTGCTTTCATTTTTGAAGAAAACGAATCATGCCGACAAACAAGGTTGGATTTGGGTCGGTGTTTTATGCGGCATTATTGCTAGTGCTATTCTAGCTGTTGTCATGAACATGTTTTTCTCCAAAATAACCGTTGCCGGAAGCCGAGAATCGATCGAAGGGATCGTTGGCATCACGGCTGTTGTGATGATGCTGACGGTTGGCGCTTGGCTTCACAAAAAGTCAAATATCGCCCACTGGAACCGATATATTAAAGATCATCTCGGACACGCATTGGCAAAAGGAAGCTTGTTCTCCATGGCCTTGTTAAGTTTTCTTTCGATTTTTCGCGAAGGTGCCGAAACAATTATTTTCTACGCCGGAATGGCCCCGTCAATGGAAATGAACCAGTTAATTTTAGGGATCGGGATCGCCATTGTGATCTTAGTGATCATCGGGTATGTCATCATCCGTTTTAGTTCGGCAATTCCAATCCGTCCATTTTTTATCGGTGCAACTCTGCTCATTTATGTTTTATCATTCAAAATGCTCGGAATCAGCATTCATGCCTTGCAGGTGGCAAAAATGCTGCCAACCCATTCATTGTCAAATGTTCCCTATATTGAACCAATCGGTTTCTATCCAACACTTGAAACAGTAGTGCCGCAGCTGCTTCTTATTCTTATCATCATCGATGTAACGATGTATGTGAAAAAAACGGCTGCAAATGAAAAGGCAGTTGTTGAAAAATAAAGGATCGGAAAGCTTCAATAAAAAATGTACTTCGGTGAATACCGCAGTACATTGGCAGAATGCACGAGGTGCTAGTTGAACTTTATGTTCGCTAGCATCTCAATCTCAGAGCTTCAAAACTATAAATGCCCATTGAGTTATTGCGTAAAAAGGGCAGCCATTTTCCAATTTCACATTTCCTTTCACTGAACGGTTCATTACAGTGATTTAATGCTTTGCAATCTCTGTAATCGAATGCTTTTTAATATGTACTTGGTTCATTAAGAGCTTGAACGATCGTTCTCGCTACATCTTCCCGTGATCTATCCTTTCTAATATTGATGGTTTAATAGTGTCTCTCATCATGTTAAAGCCGGGAAATGCGGAAGCACATATTCACCTAGTTCTTCGATCACTTCTTCTACAGGACGCTGTCAATATTTTAAATTGATAATGACATGGTTTACACCTGCTTCTTGTAAAGCTCCAAGAAATTCGATCACGAAATTTCGCCCCATACGGAATCCAAGATGTATTGGTACACTGTTTGGGTCTTCCGTTAAATCAATATAAAGAGATTGAGAAAATGGCTAAAATTCATCTGTTAACGAACGCCAATTGTCAATGAATGCTTTTTGAAACTTAATTCTACGAGGATAGTATATCCATTCAGCAATCCATTCAGGAGATTGTCCACTGTGACCTGTTACTATTAATGGTATATCTGACAATTTTGGTTTTGGCAGCATATCGTCATAAAATACCGCTACTTGCCCTGGAATTACAGCTTTGACTGGTTTTTCAAATTCTACAAAGGCCGTTCCATCCGGTCGAATTTGAACACTCACCTTTTGGTCTTCTTGACGGTAGCTTATATATAAAAAATGGGATTTTCTTTTAAAAACAGTGAATTGGAACTATTTATTAAAAAGTCAGTGATTTTTATGCATTTTATTGGAACTTAGCAATCTCGTTCAACTAACGTGTGTCGATAGAAAATACCATAATCGCTTACTCAAAAACATCAAAGAGGGATAATATCAGGATAATCATCGTTCTTTCTTTTCAGAATATGGCATTTTTGTAATAACAATTGGGCTATTTAGATTTGCATTTGGAATTTGTTGCGGTTCTTTTTGGGTTGGCATAGCTTGAATATTCTTTACTTCTGGCGGAAGCGGATCATTAACCGAATTCCTGATTATGACTTTCTGTTCAAACCATTCTCTTACTGTTGATTTTTTTTTCATTTGTTCGTTATCCCGTGCTTTTTCCAAACTGTTACAAGCAAATAAAACGATGCTTGCAGTCAAAAATAATGAAACGAAAATAAATTTTTTCATTATTAGCCCCCTCAAACTTATTTATGAAAACGTAAAATCTTTTTTGTTTAAAAAACGAAAAAGAAATTTTCATGAATTCCTATAGCGCCGAAATCAAAGAGGAGTGGGTAGCAACTTCTTAAACAATTTGAGCTTGATTCTTAATAGGCATGCTAGCTAAAACCATTTTTCATGCATTCCTTTTAAAAACGTTCTTGTAATTGGAAATCCTGAACCCTCCCCTATAACAGAATCCAATCCACAATAAGGGCAAACGGCAGTGTCTTCACCATCCCACCACTCTGCAATATCAGCAGGGCTAAAAATGCTCAAACAATAAAAGCAGTCGCATATCGCATCCTTTTCTAAATCTTTTCAATTATAACTGCTAAAACGGTGCGCCTCCTCAAAGTTTGTTCCCATGACTTATTCCATCCCTAGCCTATATTATATTTTTCATATGGATGATCCATTCCTTTAAAAACTTACTACCTTTTGGTTGAATAACTTCTCCAAATATTTTAACATAAAATTCCATATAAGCCTTTAAAAAATCGTAAAAAGTTTCCCTTGAGGTCTCTTTTTCAAACCTCCATTCCATTGCAATTGCAGGATTGTTTCCTTTAAGATTATTCAAAAAAAACATATTCCTAAAACACCTATGAATTCGATGGAAATGTCATCTTTTTTTGACCGCACGATTTGCCTTTCACTTTAGTACATTAAACAAAAAAAGCCAATGCTCTAAATCGATCAAAGCATTGACTTTAAGGCTTTTCGATACATATGATGCCGATGGTGGGAGTCGAACCCACACTCCCGCAAGGGAACACGATTTTGAGTCGTGCGCGTCTGCCAATTCCGCCACATCGGCGTGTTCAAATTGAATAACTACTCAATGGTGCCGAGGACCGGACTTGAACCGGTACGGTAGTTACCTACCGCAGGATTTTAAGTCCTGTGCGTCTGCCAATTCCGCCACCCCGGCGTTGGAATTGGAGGCGGCACCCGGATTCGAACCGGGGATAAAGGTTTTGCAGACCTCTGCCTTACCACTTGGCTATGCCGCCCAATTTTGGAGCGGAAGACGGGACTCGAACCCGCGACCCCCACCTTGGCAAGGTGGTGTTCTACCACTGAACTACTTCCGCATAATGAAAGATGGCTGGGCTAGCTGGATTCGAACCAGCGCATCACGGAGTCAAAGTCCGTTGCCTTACCGCTTGGCTATAGCCCAATTAACATGGGGCGACTGATGGGAATCGAACCCACGAATGCCAGAGCCACAATCTGGTGCGTTAACCACTTCGCCACAGTCGCCATCGCCATATTGGCAGGGGCAGTAGGAATCGAACCCACACCGGAGGTTTTGGAGACCTCTGTTCTACCGTTAAACTATGCCCCTAGAATGGTGGAGGGGGACGGATTCGAACCGCCGAACCCTGAGGGAGCGGATTTACAGTCCGCCGCGTTTAGCCACTTCGCTACCCCTCCAAAGAAAATGCCGGCGAGAGGAATCGAACCCCCAACCTACTGATTACAAGTCAGTTGCTCTACCAATTGAGCTACACCGGCATATGTAAATGCTAACATGGTGGCTCGGGACGGAATCGAACCGCCGACACAAGGATTTTCAGTCCTTTGCTCTACCGACTGAGCTACCGAGCCTTATTATGGCGGTCCCGACGGGAATCGAACCCGCGATCTCCTGCGTGACAGGCAGGCATGTTAACCGCTACACTACGGGACCAGTTGGTTGCGGGGGCAGGATTTGAACCTGCGGCCTTCGGGTTATGAGCCCGACGAGCTACCGGACTGCTCCACCCCGCGATAATAGAGAAAATTTAAAAACTTTCTAATATGTAAAAAATTCAATCTATATCAATAGCGTTATCATTGATCACTTATTATGTATATGGTGGAGGATGACGGGATCGAACCGCCGACCCCTTGCTTGTAAGGCAAGTGCTCTCCCAGCTGAGCTAATCCTCCATGGTGACCCGTACGGGATTCGAACCCGTGTTACCGCCGTGAAAGGGCGGTGTCTTAAC
>ERZ1673779.23-NODE-23-length-54583-cov-31.261407_pt1 | contig 54583 bp, 58 predicted proteins | sample MGYA00580136_ERZ1673779 | MGnify/ENA primary metagenome ERZ1673779 (study PRJEB41219, sample SAMN04549633) | soil metagenome | isolation source: soil | place: USA:California,Owens Lake (dry lake) | collected 2009-08-06 ... | reverse complement strand
TCATTTCTTGAATCAACAGGAACGCTTTCGTTTTGTTCAGTTTTCAAAGATCAAGCTTCTAAAAAAGACGACTTATCCAATATAACAATTTCTTCACATCATGTCAACAGGTAATTTTCGAACCCTTTAGCAAGGACGAATATTAATATATCATCTTTTCTATCACAAATCAATATATTTTTTATGATTTTCCCACCATTATCGCTCTAATCAAAGATAATAAAAAATGGGCATTTTTGCAAAACTTATTTGAAAAATAAATAGGAAGACGATAAAGCCTTCCTATTGTATAGAAAAATTATTTGTTTCTCATTTGCGGGAACAAGAGAACATCTCGAATGGACGGTGAGTTTGTAAGAAGCATAACAAGCCGGTCTATGCCAATGCCAAGCCCTCCAGTCGGAGGCATGCCGTATTCCAAGGCTTCAACGAAATCTTCATCCATCATATGCGCTTCATCATTTCCTTGTTCTCTTTCTTTTAGTTGGGCTTCAAAACGTTCACGCTGGTCAATCGGATCATTCAATTCGGTAAAAGCATTTGCATGCTCACGTCCGACAATAAATAATTCAAACCGGTCTGTAAATCTTGGATCTTGTTCATTTTTCTTTGCAAGAGGCGAAATTTCAACCGGATGGCCGTAAATAAATGTCGGCTGAATCAGTTTGTCTTCTACTTTTTGCTCAAAAAATTCATTAACAATATGGCCGTATTGCATATTTTCATCGATTTTTACGTCGTGGCTTTCCGCTAAAGCCCTTGCTTCCTCTGTTGTTGTAATATTCCAAAAATCAACGCCTGTGTATTCTTTAATGGCGTCTGCCATGTGAAGCCTTTTCCACTTCGGCTCCAAATTCACTTCGTGTTCGCCGTAGCGAATAGTAGTTGTACCAAGTACTTCTTTTGCAATATGAGCAATTAAGTTTTCCGTTAATTCCATAATATCCTGAAAGTCTGCATATGCTGCGTAAAGCTCAAGCATGGTGAATTCAGGATTATGTCTGGTTGAAACTCCTTCATTGCGGAACACGCGGCCAATTTCATATACCTTTTCCAACCCGCCGACAATAAGCCGCTTCAAATGCAATTCAATGGCAATTCTCATATACAACGGCATATCAAGAGCATTATGATGGGTGATAAATGGCCGTGCAGCCGCTCCTCCCGGAATGGAATGCATCATCGGCGTTTCAACTTCCAAATATCCTTGATTGTCTAAATAACGGCGCATTGATTGGATGATCTTGCTTCTTGTGATAAACGTGTTTTTGCTGTCCGGATTCATAATTAAATCTAAATAACGTTGACGATAACGTTGTTCAATGTCTTTAAGCCCATGATATTTATCAGGCAGAGGACGCAATGCCTTTGTGAGCAGAATAAACTCCGTTGCTTTTACAGAAAGTTCGCCAACTTTTGTTTTAAAAACGGTTCCTCTGACACCAACTAGATCGCCCAGATCCGCCATATTGAAAATCTCATACTGATCATCGCCCACTGTATCTTTTCTTACATAAATTTGAATTTGCCCTGACAAATCTTGGATATGAGCAAATCCAGCTTTTCCCTTACCCCGTTTCGTCATAATTCTTCCAGCAATCGAAACATGAATGTTTTTTTCTTCTAACTCTTCCTTTGTCAATTCCCCGTACTGTTCTTTCAGTACATTTGCTTGATGGGTGCGCTCAAACCTTTTGCCAAAAGGATCAATCCCTTTCTCTCTTAAAGCATTCAGCTTTTCCCTTCGAACTTGCAGCTGATCATTCAATTCTTCCTGATGATTGATTTCTTCTTTACTCATCTTTTATCAACTCCAATGCTTTGAAAATGTAAAGCAGAAAACTGCCAGATGCCTGGCAGTATACAAAATAGCTAAACAAAAGTTCATATTTCCGCTATGCGGTTTGACGCTCTTTCTCTTCTACTTCATTGGCAAAATGATCAAGCAGGGAAACGAACTCTTGTTTTGTTTCGCAATTATTAATGGCATTTCTTATTTTTGCGCCGCCGCGAATGCCTTTTAAATACCAAGCCGCATGTTTGCGCATTTCTCTTACCGCAATGGTTTCTCCCTTTAAATTGATCAAACGTTCCAAGTGCAATTTACATACATCAATTTTTTCACGAACGGTCGGTTCCTCCAACAGTTCTCCTGTTTCTAAATATTTAACCGTACGGTAAATCATCCACGGATTGCCTAAAGCAGCTCGTCCAATCATAACGCCGTCGACCCCTGTCTCATCCAACATTCTTTTTGCATCTTCAGGGGTTTTGACATCTCCGTTTCCGATAACCGGAATATTGACAGCTTGCTTTACTTCCTTGATAATATCCCAATTCGCCTTTCCTTCATACATTTGAACCCGTGTCCGTCCGTGTACCGAAACCGCCTTACCGCCTGCCCGTTCAACAGCTTGGGCATTTTCCACCGCAAAAATATGTTCTTCATCCCAGCCTATCCGCATTTTAACGGTAACGGGTTTTTCTACGGCATCAACAACAGCGGCAACCATGTCATAAATTTTATTTGGATCAAGCAGCCATTTAGCGCCGGCATCGCATTTCGTGATTTTCGGAACAGGGCAGCCCATATTGATGTCGATAATGTCTGCGGTTGTATTTTTATCAACGAACTTTGCCGCTTCCACCAATGTTTCTTTTTCACCGCCAAAAATTTGCAGGCTCAATGGCTTTTCCCGTTCATCTATATAAAGCATACCCATTGTTTTGGCGTTTTTATATAAAATCGCTTTATCGCTGACCATTTCGGCGCAAACTAAACCTGCACCGAATTCTTTCACTGTCAGCCGAAACGCTGAATTGCATACTCCCGCCATCGGCGCAAGAACAACACGGTTTTTTAATTGGATATCCCCAATTTTAAACAAAACCTCGCAACCTCCTTTACTTTTCAATGTCTTCCGGCGTTAACTCCTCCACGCTGACGTTTAGCTTTAGAGCAATATCTTCCACTAATTGTTTGCTCGGAATACGGTTTCCTCTTTCCACCTCTCCAAGAACTGATACAGAAACCCCCAAATCTTTTGCAAAACCGGCTTGTGTATAGCCTTTTAATTTTCTAAAAGCGCGAATCCTTCTTCCCCATTTTTCTGCTTCCATATTCGCACTCCTTTTTTATCTTGTAATTGATCTATTAAAAGCGACAAAGAATACGGCGGCTTCGGGCATTGAATATGACGATCTATCTCAAATAAAGGAATTAGGACAAAAGACCGTTCAAACATTCTTGGATGGGGAATGGTGAGCTGTTCTGTTTCAATATTTTCGTTATTATATAATAAAATGTCAAGGTCAATTGTTCTAGGCCCCCATCTGATTTCTCTTGTTCTGCCCAAATGCTGCTCAACGGATTGAGTTAACTTAAATAATTCAAATGGCGACAAATTCGTTGCCACTTTTACAACCATATTTAAAAACAAATTTTGTTCGACAAAGCCGACAGGATCTGTTTCATAAATGGAAGATGTTTTTATTACCGCCACATTTGGATCCTTGTCCAATCGCCTGATGCTTTCCCGCAAAAAGTATTCTCGGTCACCTATGTTAGAACCTAACGATATATATGCAATATTGTTCATTTTCGTCCCCTTTTAATTTCCACTGCAACATAGTGATAATGACCTGGAATAGGCGGATCCGGTTTGGTCACTTTCACCATGCATTGTGCAACAATTGGAAAAGTAGATAATAATGTTTCTGCCAACTTTTCTGCGATTGCTTCAATTAATTTGCAGGGCGGGCCTTCTACAATATTTTTGCAAACATCGTACACCTTTGCGTAGTTTACGGTATCATTTATTTCATCCGTTTTTCCCGCTTTTTTTAGATCCGTCTCTAAAATCACATCAACCCGAAATCGTTGTCCAAGCTTGTTCTCTTCAGGATAAACGCCGTGATAGCCCCAAAACTCCATTCCAGTTACATGGATCTTATCGATCTTGATCAAGCCCCTTTCCAAGCATCGCATCCATCATTTTAACCATCCGTGCAATTGGTTGAACATCATGAACCCGAACAAATTGACAACCTTTTTGCACTCCTAAGCATACGGTAGCTCCTGTTCCTTCCATTCGCTCATCTACCGGTAAATCGAGGACACGTCCGATAAATCTTTTTCTCGAAGTTCCAAGCAAAACTGGGAATCCCAGTTTTGTAAATTCTTCCAGATGGCGCATGACCAAGAGATTGTCTTCAAAAGTTTTTGCAAAACCGATGCCCGGATCAAGAATAATTTGTTCATCCCTTACGCCTGCTTTTTTGGCTATCTCGACACTTTCCATTAAATCAGAAATCATGTCTCTAATTAGATCATTATACCCTTCTTTTTCGCGATTGTGCATCAAGATGATGGGGACGTCGTATTCTGCCGCCACACGAGCGATGTCCGGTTCTTTTTTCGCCCCCCATATATCATTGATGATGGTTGCCCCAGCTTCCACCGCTTTTTTTGCCACATGCGCTTTGTACGTATCGATAGAAATAGGAACTCGAATTTCTTTAGACAATCTTTCAATTACTGGAAGAACTCTAGCTAACTCATCTTCTTCCGAAACAGGCTCATGGCCTGGACGGGTCGATTCACCTCCGACATCAATAATATCGGCGCCGCTTTCCACCATTTCTTTTGCATGCTTTATGGCTCTTTCAATATCGTTAAATTTTCCGCCGTCCGAGAAAGAATCAGGTGTAACATTTAATATTCCCATTACTTGCGTTTTATCTTCATAGCGTAGTAGATAGGGTCCACATTTTAAAATTTTTGCTTTTTCGATTACACTCATTGTTCATCACCTGCTTTAAAGTCATTTCTAGTAAAAAGAAGCTGCCGGCATTTTTTATAGATATCGATTAATTGATTTGTCAAAATTCCCTGTTCACCTGCAAATGCTTTTTGGCCAATATGCGTAATTGGGACAATCTCCTGCAAAGAATTTGTGATAAATACTTCTTGTGCAGAAAACAGATGTTCTGGTTTATAAAATCCTTCTTTAAAAGGAATGCCGATTTTTTTGAGAACCGTCAACACAAACTGTCTTGTAATTCCGTTTAATATTCCTGTATCAACAGCCGGTGTATAAACGGTGTTGTTTTTCACCCAAAAAATGTTGGAAACAATCCCTTCAGCGACATACCCTGAATGTGTTAAAAATATACCCTCCTTTTTCGGGTCATCTCCAATTTCTCTTTTGGCCAGCAAATTATTTAAAAAGTGGTGCGATTTGATACGAAAAGACCCTTCCGGCGTATTTCTCCGAACCGAAAGAATGACCCCCTGCTTTGTCGATCGTTCCGGCATCTTTAATTCTTTAATAAACATAATGAAAACCGGATTTTGATAGCGGGCTGCCGATAAGCCCAGCTCCTTTTCACCAGCTGAAACATTTATCCGAATATACGCATTTTTGAAATGATGTAATTCATGCAGTTTTCTAATAATTTGTTCCGCCTTCTGATAAGAAAGAAAAAAATCAATGCCGAGTTCGTTAACCGCTGCATTCAAGCGATCGATATGATCATGCAATAAAAATGGATGACCGTTATAAGTTCTTATTGTTTCAAAAGCGCCGATTCCGTATAAAAACCCATGGTCGAACGGGGAAATATGCAGCTCATCCTGCTTTTTATATTCACCGTTTATATATAAGTACACACTTATACACTCTTTTCTTCCGCACGATAATATAATAGGAATTGCTTTAACATCCGTTTCCCGTTTTCAGTCATAATGGATTCCGGATGGAACTGCACACCTTCAACCGGCAATGATTTATGGCGGATTCCCATAATTTCCCCCTCATGAGTCCAAGCTGAAATTTCAAAACAGTCCGGAAGGGTTTCTTTTTTTACAATCAAAGAATGATACCTTGTCGCGGTGAACGGGTTGTCCAAGCCGTTGAAAATCGTTTTTCCATCATGATAAATTTGCGATGTTTTTCCATGCATTAATTTGTCTGCGCGGACTACATCGCCTCCGAACACTTGAGCTATTGATTGATGACCTAGACAAACGCCAAAAATCGGAATTTTCCCTGCGAACTGTTTGATTGCCTCCATGCTGATTCCTGCTTCATTCGGTGTACAGGGCCCAGGAGAAATCATGATATAAGCCGGTTTGAGCTCTTCTATTTCCCTAATGGTGATTTCATCATTTCGTCTGACGACAAGCTCTTCGCCAAGCTCACCAAGATATTGGACTAAATTGTACGTAAAAGAATCATAGTTATCGATCATTAAAATCATCTCATCTCACCTCTAACTAACATTTTCTCTTCTTCGCTCAAACTGATCGCTTTCCATATTGCTTTCGCTTTTTTCAAACACTCTCTATATTCATATTCCGCAACAGAATCAATCACGATTCCAGCACCTGCTTGCACATACGCCCAACCGTCTTTGGCAAGGAGCGTCCGTATGACAATATTAAATTCTAAATCTCCATTAAAGCCGAGCCAGCCGATGGAACCGGTATATAACCCTCTTCTTGTCGGCTCCAGTTCTTCAATGATTTCCATCGTTCTTACTTTCGGAGCCCCTGTGATCGTACCTCCGGGAAAAACAGCACGAATAATATCAGAGAAGCCTTTTCCTTCCTGCAGCACCCCGCGAACATTCGATACGATATGAATGACATGTGAATACTTTTCAATTGTCATCAGTTCATTGACTTCCACACTGCCATATACACATACCCTGCCGAGATCATTCCGTTCTAAATCAACAAGCATGATATGTTCTGCCCGCTCTTTTTCATTGGTGATCAAATCTACGGAAAGCTGGCGATCCTCCTCATCGCTTCTTCCTCTTGACCTCGTTCCTGCGATCGGACGGGTATTCAGGACGTTTCCCCTTTTTTTAATGAGCAGTTCTGGAGATCCGCTGGCAATTTGAAATTCCGGTGTTTCAATATATGCCATATATGGAGAAGGGTTAACCTTTCGCAAAGCTTTGTAAATTTCAAAAGGATGGGTAGAAAGCAGCTTTGCCTGTCTGACAGATAAGTTCACTTGAAAAACATCACCGCTCGCAATATATTCCTTTACCTTTTCAACTGCTTTTTTAAACGGCTCCTCCATAAACGTGACCGGCTCGTAGGTTAGATTGCCCTGCTCGACTTCATAATTAAAAACATCATGTCCAATTTCATCACACCATAATGATTTCATCTCTTCTAGCCGTTGTCTTGCAAGCAATTCCTCTCCGTTTTTACAGCTGGTTATCAGCCAAAGCTTTTTTTCTTCATGATCGTAAACGGCAACGTCTTGGAAAACAATGAAAAAAAGGTCAGGAATATTTAAATCATCCAAGGAGCGATTAGGCAATTTCTCAAAATAACGGACGGCATCATAACTAATAAATCCGATAGCTCCCCCTTGAAAATCAGGCAAAGAGGGATCAGTTTCAAATTGAAATTCCTTCATCCATGCTTCCAGCAATAACAATGGATTGCCTTTCTGAACAATTTCTTTATCTCCTTGATGTATAATTAGTTTTCCGTTTTTCCCTTTGATCAAGGCATAAGGCTTGATCCCTGCAATACTGTATCGGCCGCCTCTTCCACTTTCAAGAAGGACATGATATTTTTCACCATGCGCAAGCTTCTCGTAACAAATAAAAAAGCGATCCGTTTCAAAAGGGATAGACGTTGCCAGCGGTTTTCTTGTGTTTCCCATTCATCCACTCTCCTTTTGCCCATATCCTTATTTTACATCAACAATGAGCTGTTTACATTAATAGACTTGCAATTTCCAAACTTCGTAAACATCACTCAATTGATACAGCGGATGATACCCCATTAATAGGAAAAAGCTGCCGACAAATTTGTCAGCAGCTTTTTCGGCAGCTAATTTCCAGTCTAAAAGATTATTCTTCATCAAATTTATACAATGGTGTACTTAAGTATCTTTCGCCGTTACTTGGAATAATCGCTAATACTTTTTTGCCTTTTCCCAATTGTTTTGCCACTTTGAGTGCAGAGTAAATTGCAGCTCCTGAAGAAATTCCGCCTAATACCCCTTCTTCTCTTGCAGCTTTACGAGCTGTTTCAAAGGCTTGTTCAGTTGTGACGGTAATAATTTCATCATAAATGTCCGTATTTAAAATATCAGGAACAAATCCCGCACCAATACCTTGAATTTTATGAGGGCCTGGTTTTCCTCCGGATAAAACAGGAGAATCAGCGGGCTCTACCGCATAAATTTTAATATTTGGATATTTTTCTTTTAATACTTCTCCCGCTCCTGTTATCGTACCGCCTGTACCGATGCCGGCAACAAATGCATCCAATTGATCACCCATCTGTTCAACAATTTCCGGTCCAGTAGTTAAACGGTGAATTGCAACATTTGCTTGGTTTTTGAATTGCTGCGGCATGAAATAACCGTGTTTCTCAGCTAGTTCTTCCGCTTTTTTAATCGCACCTTTCATTCCTTCTGGTCCAGGCGTTAAGACAAGTTCTGCACCGTAAGCGCGCAGTAAGTTGCGTCTTTCTAAACTCATTGTTTCAGGCATGACTAAAATGGCCCGTAACCCTTTTGCAGCTGCAACCATTGCCAAACCGATTCCTGTGTTTCCGCTTGTAGGTTCAATAATCGTATCTCCCTGCTTTAACTTCCCTTCTTTTTCCGCTGCTTCAATCATAGCTAAAGCAATACGGTCTTTAACGCTTGAACCTGGATTAAAATATTCCAGTTTCAAATAAACATCTGCGCTGTCATCGTCAACAATTTTTTGCAATTTTACTACAGGAGTTTTACCAATCAGTTCTAAAACCGAATTTGCAACAACCGCCATAATTCACACCTCAATTTCCGAGTAATTTTATTGGTTTTATTGAAAATATACCAATAAATTTTTGAATTGTCAATGATTTTGTTTATTTTCGTAAAACCAAGTGACGCCTATGTCATCCCAGAGCTGTCTGGCGGTTACATTTCCTTCCATCTGCTCTAATGCCAGCTGCCGGCGAATTTGATGTTTTACTTCGTCAAACTTATATTGTTCACCTTTTACTTTCTCTTGCAAAAAAATGATAGCATAACCATTGTCAAGCGAAATTGGATCTGACCATTCATTTTCCTCCATAAATTTTGCTTCTTCTATATATTCTCTTGGAATATTGGGATCACCATCAAAAATAAAACCGAGATCGCCGCCATCTTTTGATGTCATTTTGTCAATCGATTGTTCAGCTGCCAGAGCTTCAAAGCTGGATCCACCTTCCAGCTCTTTTATTATTTTTTGTGCATCATTTTTTGTTTTAACGATGATATGAGATAAGTGATAAGCATCATGTACAACAAATTGTTCCTTATGCTCTTCATAATACTTCCTTAATTCCTCTTCGCTTATATTGACATCTTTCGTTAATAGCTCTTCCAAAAGAATGCTGTAGCGTATTTTTTTCTTCAATTCATCTTCTGCAAGAACGTTTTCCTCGGGAATTTGATATGACAGTTTAAACATTTTCATTTCGCGTTCAATGGTTTTGTCATCCACTTTGATACCATATTTTCGGGCTAACTCCAGCACGACCTTATAGTTAATCATATCTTCCAATGTTTCCTGGCCATACCGCTTTTCAAGCTCATTCAGCCATTGCTGCCTTGTAATGCGGCTATCACCAATTTTTGCAACTGCTTCATCTTTTCCATTTACATTCTTAGATAGCAAAAAGGCGAACGATACGATGTTTATAAGCACTAGTACAACTATAATGGTCCATAACGCTTTTTTGCTCATCCCTTCAGCTCCCTGCTGCTATTTTATTTTTGCGTAGCTGCTTCCTTTAAGTCCAGCAAATCCTCCTTTGAAAATACATATATTTCGTTGCAAAAATGACATTGAGCTTCCGCTTTTCCGTCTTCTTCAATCATTTGTTGAATCTCTTCCACGCCTAAACTGATAATAGCATTTCCAAATCTCTCTTTTGAACAAGTACAACGGAACTGCACGGGCATTTGATCTATCATTTTAACATTACCTTTCCCCGCCAGCTCCTCCAATATTTCTTCCGGCGCAAGCCCTTTTTGTATCAATTTTGAAATTGGTTCAATCGTTTTTAAACGTTGTTCTAGTTCGGTAATCACTTTTTCTTCCGTCCCAGGCATTAATTGCAAAATAAATCCGCCTGCCGCCAAAATCGAGTTGTCCGGGTTAACTAAAACCCCCACTCCTACTGATGACGGAACTTGCTCAGAAGCAACTAAATAATAGGCAAAATCTTCCCCTAACTCTCCGGAAATTAGCGGTACCTGGCCGGAAAAATGCTCTCGCAATCCTAAATCCTTTACAACCGTCAGCATTCCGTTTTTGCCGACAACTCCCGCTACATCAAGTTTTCCTTTCTCGTTGAGAGCAGTATGAGCCTGCGGATTCTTTACATAACCTCTGACATCACCTTTTGAGTTGCTGTCGACAATAATGGCGCCGATAGGTCCACCGCCTTCAATCTTAATCGTTAATTTTTCATCGCCTTTTAACATTGATCCAAGCATTACACCGGCTGTCATAGCCCTGCCAAGAGCAGCTGAAGCTGTAGGCCATGTTTGATGGCGGCGTTGCGCTTCCCCAACCGTATTGGTGGTTCGAACGGCATAAGCACGCACCCCCCCATCATAAGCTAATGATTTTACCAAATAATCATTCATCATCATGACTCCCTTCCAACGTTGCGTTCATAAATTAACTGCAGCCCGGTTAATGTTAATAATGGGTCAACAATATCGATAATATTCGATTCTTCAGCAACTAAGCTGCTAAGTCCCCCTGTGGCTATCACTTTCGGCTCCTTTTTTGCTTGAGCTTTCATTCTAGCGACGATCCCTTCCACTTGCCCAACATAACCGTAAACAATTCCCGATTGCATAGCTGCAACTGTATTTTTCCCTATTATGTGATCAGGTTTGGCAATTTCTATTCGTGGCAGCTTTGCGGCTTTTGAATAGAGGGCTTCCGTAGAAATATTAATTCCTGGCGCAATGGCGCCGCCCATGTATTGTCCTTTCTCGTTAATGTAACAGTAAGTTGTGGCGGTTCCGAAATCCACAATGATAAGCGGGCATCCATATAGATATATGCCTGCTACAGCATTGACAATTCTGTCTGCCCCAACTTCCCTGGGGTTATCATATTTAATGTCCAAACCCGTTTTGATTCCCGGACCAACAATAAGCGGTTCCAAATGGAAATATTTTTGACACATGTTTTCTAAAGCAAGCATAATCGGAGGAACAACGGAGGAAATAATGATTCCTTTAATATCGGAAAATGTCAATCCAACGTATTCAAATAATGTTTTAAAAAGCATTCCGTATTCATCTTCGGTCTTGTGGCGATTTGTTTCAATCCGCCAATGATAAAGCAATTTCTCTTTTTGGTACACACCAATTACAGTATTTGTATTCCCAACATCCAACGCTAAAATCACTATCCATCACCTTTTTAACGTTAATTTCAATACTACGTCACCATCATATCATACATTGAATATTAGTAGTTGCCCACAATGTTAAAAGAAAAACCGCCAACCTAATACGAGTTGGCGGCAGCAATATTTTAATCTTTGTTCAATTCAGAGGAATTAATCTGAGGATCTTCATTTTTCGGCTGAATATTTACCCGCACAAGATTCTCTTTGCTTGTTTCCTCTTTGTTTTCTTTTTCTGCATGATCATTTTCGGATAAAGCTTTTTCATTTGAACGATCCGGCAACGTTCCATGCTCAATCAAATATTTAATTTGTTCGGCATCAAGAGTTTCTACTTCTAACAACGTTTTAGCAACCAATTCCAATTTATCGCGATTCTCAGTGAGAATTTTCTTCGCCCGTTCATAACATTCTTTAATAATGCGCTGAATTTCCAAGTCAATTTCATAAGCAATCGCATCGCTGTAATTTTGCTCCGTTTGAATGTCCCTGCCTAAAAAGACCTGTCCTTGAGAATTTCCAAATTGCAACGGACCCAATTTATCAGACATTCCAAATTCCGTAACCATTCTTCTTGCAATATTTGTCGCCCTTTGGAAGTCATTGTGAGCTCCTGTGCTCACTTCACCAAATATAATTTCTTCTGCAACCCGTCCGCCAAGCAATCCGGTAATTTTATCCAGTAGTTCCGGTTTTGTCATAAAGTAGCGGTCTTCTTTCGGCAGCATGACAGCATACCCGCCAGCTTGGCCGCGAGGTACAATCGTCACTTTATGAACCATTTCAGCTTCATCTAAAACCAAGCCGATAATCGTATGCCCTCCCTCATGATAGGCAACAATACGGCGTTCCTTTTCCGAAATAACCCGACTCTTTTTGGCAGGTCCAGCAATCACTCGGTCTGTCGCTTCATCGATATCAGACATATCGATTTTCTTTTTATTCTGCCGCGCTGCTACAAGAGCTGCTTCGTTCAATAAATTTTCCAAATCCGCTCCCGAAAAACCAGGGGTTCTCATCGCAATGCTGCGCAAATTAACGGATTCATCCAACGGTTTATTTCGGGCGTGCACCTTAAGTACCGCCTCGCGCCCCTTAACATCCGGCCGATCCACAGTGATTTGCCGGTCAAAACGGCCGGGACGCAGCAATGCAGGGTCTAAAATATCCGGACGGTTGGTAGCCGCAATGATGATAATTCCTTCATTAGAGCTGAATCCATCCATTTCAACAAGCAGCTGGTTCAGCGTCTGCTCTCTTTCATCATGCCCTCCGCCTAATCCTGCTCCTCTTTGGCGGCCGACAGCATCAATTTCGTCGATAAAAATGATACATGGGGCGTTCTTCTTAGCTGTTTCAAACAAATCGCGAACGCGGGAAGCACCGACACCGACGAACATTTCAACGAAATCCGAACCGCTTATGGAGAAAAACGGGACGCCGGCTTCTCCTGCTACAGCGCGAGCCAGTAATGTTTTACCAGTTCCCGGGGGTCCTACCAAAAGAACACCTTTAGGAATGCGAGCGCCAAGTTCTGAAAACTTGCGGGGATCTTTTAAAAACTCGACTACTTCCACAAGCTCTGCTTTCTCCTCATCTGCTCCTGCCACGTCTTTAAATCTGACCTTTTTCTTATCATCGTTATAAAGCCTTGCCTTGCTTTTGCCAAAATTCATGACACGGCTGCCGCCGCCTTGCGCTTGGTTGAGCACAAAGAAGAACAAAATAAAAATGATAATAAACGGGATGATGGACGTAAAAAATTGAACCCATCCATTCGTATCATCGGCCTGAGACCATTTCATTTCCGTCTTGGCAGCTGCTTGATCCAATCTGGCCAAAGCTTCGTCTCCTGATAAGTAGGTGATAAAGAATTGATTTTCTTCATACCCCTTTAATTGCCCTCTTACTTCATATACGCCTCTTACCGGTTTCACCACTATATTGTCAACATCTCCGCTTTCCAATTTGGAGATGAAGGTACTATAACTCATTTGTTCCGTTTTTTGGTTACCACCTTGGAAAAAGTTCACCACACCGATAACCACTAAAAAAATCAGCAAATAAAATATAGTATTTCGGAAAATCCGATTCATCCCTTACCTCCTCCCACGCAGTAAAACAAAACTATACTCAATAGTATCATAGAAAATTGGCACAATACAACTAATACGACTTTATTCCATTACTCATCTTTATTTTGGTAAATATCAGGCTTTAATATGCCGATAAAAGGAAGGTTTCGGTATTTTTCGGCATAATCCAAACCGTAGCCGACAACAAACGCATCAGGCACTTCAAAGCCCACATAATCTGCTTCAATGTTAGTTTTACGTCCGCTCGGTTTGTCCAAAAGGGTTACAATTTTAATCGATGCTGCTTTACGATAACGGAAAAGATCCACCAAGTAGCTTAAGGTCAGTCCGCTGTCGATGATATCCTCAATTATTAAAAGATCCCGCCCTTCAACAGAAGCATCCAAGTCTTTAATAATTTTGACTTCTCCTGATGAAACCGTTTTGTTGCCATAGCTGGATACATCCATAAAGTCCATTTCCAAGTATGTATTCATATGTCTTATAAGATCGGCCATAAACGGCATAGCGCCTTTTAAAACGCCGATGACCAAAGGAAACTTGCCTTCATATTCTTCTGTCAATATCGCTCCTAACTCTTTTATTTTTTTTTTAATTTCTTCTTCAGAAATTAAGACTTTTTCAATGTCTTGAATCATTTTGGCTCCTCCTAGAAGATCATTGCTCTTTATATTGTAATACAATGTAAGATTGGTTGGTAACGTTTATTTGTTCAAATTTTGATTTTTTCACAAGTGGAATCCAAATAATTTGCCCATCTCCATTTTCTACAATAGGAAGAAGATCTCGCTCCTGCCTCGGAATTTTTTGGTCGATAAAAATATCTTTCACTTTTTTTGACCCGTTCATCCCTTTAATTGTCATTCGATCTCCTTTTTTTCTATTTCGGACAATTAAAGGCGGAACAAACCATTTTTCAGGGAGATAAAAGATATGATCACTTTTATACGTTGGAACGCCGTAAAAAGTTTCACTTTTTAATTTTTTTCCGTTGGGCAATTTTAATTCTCCGGGGACGGGAAGCTCATCATAAAAACGCTCGGGAATGAATGATTGGAAGGTGAACGTGCACTTATGATAAGATTTCATCACCTTCAATCCCATTGGCAAATGCAGAAAACCTGACGGCCGTTTATTTAATAAGAAATTTTTTACACTTTCAATATGTATAGCTGAAAAAACACCTTTATTGCCAAAAAGTTCATCCATCATAACATAAATGGCTCTTCTTTTGATGGGTTCCGGCAATTTTTGAAACTCTTCAATATGAAGGGTAACCTCTGAATCCTTTTTCCCAATAACGATTTTATTTAAATGCTGCTTTGTAAGTTCTTCTAAAAATTGTTCATCTTCCATCATGATTTCGCTAAAATATTGAAAATGGTCATATACTTTTTCATTTTCTTGTCTAATAACAGGTAAAATATACTTGCGAAATCTGTTTCGGGTATAAGCATCTTTTTCATTACTTGGATCGAACCGCGGATTTAGCTGGTTTTTTTCACAATACTGCAAAATATCAGATTTGGTGACACCCAAAAACGGACGAATGATTTGTCCGGGTCCAAATTTCCTTTTTACGGGAATGCCCGCCAGCCGTTTGCCAACCGTTCCGCGGACAAGATTCATCAATATAGTTTCTATTTGGTCATCTCCATGATGAGCCAGTGCTAAATAATCAGCTTTTTGCCGATCCATTACTTCCTTAAAAAAGCGGTAGCGACTCTCTCTGGCTGCTTGTTGAGGATTTACACGACGTTCTTTTGCTATTTGCGGCACATTGATCTGCTTGGCGCAGCATGGAATATTGAACTTTTGGCAAAAATCGATGACAAATTCCATTTCTTTTTTGGATTCTTCGCCGCGAAACATATGATCAACATGGGCGGCAAAAATTTTTATATCGTATTTTTCTTTTAACAGATTCAGTATATGAAGCAAAGCAAGAGAATCAGGACCTCCGGAAACTCCAACAACAACCGAACTGTTTTTTTTCATTAATTGATGTTTTTCAATAAATTGATCTACCCTTTGAATCAATGGAATCCACTTCCGCATCATAATCTTGAGATACCATTATCCTACCATTAATTGCGCTTTTTCTGCAAAGACAATATCTTTTCATATTCCATTTTTTTATTTTTTCATCGTCTTTGTAAAAGATAAAAAAAAATGGCTTCGTATGTGGTATCAACTGTTCATTTCATCAAAGCAAATACGCAAAAACATAAACAGAATAAAGAACGGCTAAAAAAACCACAATGACGAACGTTTCCAAAACCCCTCCACCCTTCTTTTTCCTTTTATGTTTTGACGACCGTGATGCAGCTGATTGCTTCTTGGTCTGTACTGCTGCCCTTTTTTGCTGCGTTGCGGCGGAGGGGAAATGGAGCAAATCTTTTTTCATAGCGGAAGCTGAGGAATAGGAACCGAACAAAGCTTTCGTTAATACATGTTTTCTTTCTTTTAAATAAGGATGGGAATGGATGATTTGCTGCAATTGTTCTTTCCCATTCCCTTTCTTAGAAAACCGTTTTGGAAACACAGCATTAATCATGATCATCGCCACTGCAAATAAATCATATGCAGGTTCTGCTTTCCTTGTTCCCAATTCCCAGTATCCCCTGTCGAAAAACTCAGTAAATTCCTTTATGGATCTTCCGGCTATTGTCGTACCGCCAACATCAATGCAACGGATTTTAGGAGGAGGTCCAGTCACAATAATATTATCAGGCTTTAGATCGCCAAAAACCCAACCTGATTGATGGAGCAGTTCTAAATTGGATAACAGCTGAATGATTAAAACATCAATCCATACGGTTCCTTTTTTTTTAATAAATGTAATTAGATGCTCTCCTTTTACATATTCCATTACATAAAATGGAAGAACCTTCCCGCTGGCATGGTTATGCCAATCATCCACATCGATCAAATAAGGTCCAAGGCTCGTGCCTTGGACCTTGGCAAGACGTTTTAATACATTTACTTCCGAAATGACACCCATGCTGTTTTCACTTAACTTTAACGCTGCCAATCCGCTGCTTGATTCTGCAAGATAAACTGCGCCAGTTGCACCAAAGCCTAACGCCTTCAATATTTTATATGAGTTTTGATGCCATTTCCCTTTAATTACCGTTCCCAATTGCACGTTACATGCTTTGTTCATCGAGATATTCATCATCGATTAACATTCTCCTGAAAGATCGTTTTTGTGAAAAATATTGGATTGCCGCTTTGATGGCTGGACCTGTAGGTGTCATCCCTCCTATTGTTAATTTCGGAAACACAGATGACAAAGATTCCAGCTTTGGTGTCCAATCCAAAATTTTATCAACATCGGATGTTTTCCCGGGAAATATAAACAGCGCATATTCATTATTTCCGATTCTGGAGTTCAGGCTGATGGATAGGTCAAACAACGCTTCTTTCACCGTTTCCAGTTTTGGGCCCATACTTGCGCTTGTGTCCACCAATATTAAAATTTCCAAGTTAACCGTCTCACCAAGCTCATCAACCACTTCTATTATTTCTCCACGTTGTTCCGGCGGAAGCTCCTCAATTGAGGCCGATTTTCCCAAAATATGCTTTAATTCTTGATTGACTACGCCTTGCAAAGTCTGAGTCATCGCCTTTCTGGTCACCATCTGCACCGTTTGCGACAATTGGTGAGCATAGACAACTTGACTGACGCCTCCGCCTGATGCCGCAATTCCTTCAATTTCCTTCATCGCTTCTTGGTCTATGACGCTTTCCTCGACTACTCCGATTACATTCACAGTAATCCCGTGTTCGTTCGCCAAAGCAGCCATAGCAATCGGATCTTCACCATGATTGGAACAACCATCAGTCAACAGCAATATTTGCTTTAACGTTCCTTTCCGCATCATTTTCTTCTCCTCCTGGCTTCTTTTTATTACCATCCTCGCCAGAAAGAGTTTGTTTTATACAATCCATCATGGCAAAATCAACTGATCTTCTTCGATTTAAAGAAGGAAGACACAGGGATGGCCGCCCATTTCGGTGTGTTATGGTGAATCTCGGCCACCACCACCGTCATATCATCTTCAATCATTCCAGACCTTGAGCGAATAACTTCTTCCATAATTAAATCGGCTACCTCTTGAGGGTCGTTCGTTTCAAACCCTTTTATCTTCCTCTTCATCCAAAGATCATGATTTTCCACTTGCTTTGGCCCTTCAAAGATTCCATCGCTCATCATGATTAATAAATCTCCGGCTTTTAATTGTTCGTCGACGATTTCAACATCCAAATCATCAATAATGCCAATCGGCAAATTGCTGGCCTCAATTTTAATGACATGGCTGCCCCGCTTGATGAAGCTCGGTGTTGAACCGATTTTGATAAATTTGCTATGGGCGTTTTGCAAATCGATTAATGCCAAATCAAGCGTCGCGTATATTTCATCTGTTGTTCGGAGCGACAAAATGGAGTTAATTGTTTTAATGGCAACTTTTTCATCAATGCCTGATTGAAGAATTTTTTCGAGCAATTTAATCGTCTCATTGCTTTCAAAATGAGCCCGCTCCCCGTTCCCCATCCCATCGCTAATAGCGATGGCAAATTTTCCGACACCTAGTTCGATCATTGAATAGCTGTCGCCGGAAACAAGCCCCCCTCCTTTCGCAGCATGGGCCACCCCGGTTTTCACATTGTATGATTTTGCCGAACCAAACACAACATGGCAATATCCATTTGGATAATTGGCACATTCTTCATGCTTTACGACAACTGTTTCACCTAAAATATCCGAAAGCATCGGCGCAATAATTTTTTCACATTCACCGCGACCGTTGCAATACGGAATACTCATTTCAATGTCGACCTTTCCTTTCTCAAGGCTGTAAATTTCAATATGGCCAATTTCCACGCCAAAACTGTCTAAAACAGAAATGATTTGCTCCTCCTGCAGAACATGATTTTCCCTTTCCTTTTTCATTTCCCGCGAAAAATCAGCCATGACTTGTGAAACACCCAAAAGCTGATCCGCCACTAATTTCCTGCTTTCCTGCATCTGTTTTTTTAGTTTTTGATTAGCTTCCAACCAATTCATTTCTTGTTCGATCGTTTCGACTACTCGTTTGGATTTGGAACAATGGGCGCTAAATTTCTTTTGTAATTTCCGATTGCTTCCATAAGTTTTTTCTTTGCTTTCTTCCATTATTTTCTTCATGAGTTGATAAGTTTGTTCAAAATTTTCCACCCAACATTTATTCTTTTTAAAACAGGTTTGACACGTTTTTTCTGTTATTTTGCTTAAAAACAAATCCGTTTCCCGGCCATCATTGTCAGCATCTTTAGGAAAGAAAGTTGAAAAACTTTCTGCCAATGCTTCAAACACCTTTGAAAATTGTTCAACTCGATGAGCTGTTAAATCACGGATGTTTCTTACATATTTTTGCTGCTCTAGTGCATGCTCATTCGTTCCCGGAATGTATTTGGCTAATTGATCTGTTAACGATTTTGGCGTGAATAAAAACAATAGAATGGCGGCTCCTGACTCCGCTACTGTTGTTAAAATATCAGCGGAGCCTTCGCCATATAAGGAAATTAACACAGAGCCTATAAATAATCCTAATGAGGCTCCGATTCTTTGTCCTTCTTTTAGGAGCCCGCCTAAAAGACCCGAAAAAGCAAGAAGACTCATTTGGTATAGGTTCGAAACGTTGGCCAAACTGAGAACAAGCCCTGTTACGGCACCTACTGTACAACCTATTCCCGCACCGCCGCTAAAAGCAAACAAAAGCACAATATATCTAGATACAATGTGTTCGGCTTGAATATTTTCATAACTAAGCCCAATTAACCCTGTCATGACTGATGCAATTAATATCATGAGGCATACTATTTCTTCCACTTTGAACGACTGTTTATACTTTCGTCCTGAAAGCAGCGGGATGCTTTGCAGAAAAATGAGCGTTAAAACGAGAGATAAGCCTGCTTCAACGCCAGCCATCAGCAAATCATATGTTGTAATAAATCCTGAGGCCACTTTCGTATATAGGAGACGGCTGAAGGACATTCCCGCAAAGACTGTAAACGGCAAAATTTTTACCGGATCCTTCAACATGAATGTTGAAGTCATTTTTTGGAGCAAGAGGAATATACATATAGAAGAAAGCACTAAGAAGCATAATTTCAGCGAGATGGTAATCGTTCCGGCAAGCAATGAAAGAGCGGCCAGCAGCGCTTTATCTTTTTTCATCAAGAAAACGGCACCAAAAAATGGGAGAACAAACGGAATGATTTCCGATAAAATAAATGCCCGTCCAAGCAAAAAACCGACTATTGCGTAAATAAACCCTTTATGAAACAAAAAGGAATGAAGACGAAAACTGGCTTTTTCCCAAGACTTCCAAATAAAAGTGTGTGTTTTTTCGAACGAAACTTCTGAAAAAGACGCAACCAATCTCTTTTCCATACTTGAACACTCCTCCATTTTCATAATTAGCTTGTATTATACAAGCTTTCTTAAAAATAATTTGTCAAAAGAAGGGAAGAACCGTGAAGAAACGTTCGACGTTTTCTGTTATAAACGACAAATCTATGAAAAAGGAGGCGATTGTTCAAAATCATGAGGCATTTTGGAGGTTTCCGTCTAAAACAAAAACGACCCTTTCATTAGAAAGAGCCGTTTGACATGACCCGTACGGGATTCGAACCCGTGTTACCGCCGTGAAAGGGCGGTGTCTTAACCACTTGACCAACGGGCCGCAACGTTATGATGGTAGCGGCGGAGGGAATCGAACCCCCGACCTCACGGGTATGAACCGTACGCTCTAGCCAGCTGAGCTACGCCGCCAAAATCATTTATTTCTCTTCTCAGCAAATACGCACATGTTCTATAATACATAGGTTTATCAAAGACGTCAATATCAAAATAAAAAAATTAATGTTCAAACCCAATAAAAAACACCACCCGATGGGTTGGGCGGTGTTTTTCGCCGATCTATTTATTAAAAGCAGCAAGTTACCCTCTTCTTGCTCCTCTCCCTCCTCGTCTCGATTCAGTATGACGCCGAAGTGAAGCAAGACGATCCTCGCTCTCTTTTAAAAAGCGGTTCATTTTTTGCTCAAAACTTTCTTTGGAACGATAATCCTGTTTTTTTGGACGATCTTTTGCCTTTCTAATCGACAAACCGATTTTACCGTTTTCTTCTACGTTAATAACCTTTACTTCCACTTCATCGCCGACTTTTAAATGATCATGAATGTCCTTTACATAATTGTCGGCAACTTCACTAATATGAACTAACCCTGTTGAGCCCCCTGGCAGCTCCACAAATGCCCCGAAATTCGTAATGCCAGTTACTTTACCTTGTAACTTGCTGCCAACTTCAATTGACATAAAAAAAATGCTCCTCCTTAGATCTGAAAAAAATTAAAAATAATTTATTTAATTATACAAAAATCAGAAAAACGGGTCAATATCCCTATTCCTTATCCGGGAGATTAAAAATAATTTCCCCTTCATCAGATAAAAAATAATCTTTCCGTGCCAGTTTTGAAATATAATCTTCGTCTTTTAATTTAATTATCTCCGTTTTCAAGTCCATTTCTTTCTCTTTTAAGCTCTCTAATTTTTTTTCTAACTCTTTTTTCTCTTCCAATTGATTATGGATGGCTATGGATTGAGAAATGAGCGTCGAAGCCATGATACCAATGCAAATGGTCGATAAAATGCCAAATACGGTAAGCCGTCTTATCAAACCTTTTTTTCTTCTTTTCAACATCTCCTGCTTCATTTCCTGTTCAGCATCAACCACAAAATTCAGCCTTGTTAATTTCAAATTCTGATTGTCCCTCATTTCTTCAATCCCTCCTGCATTTAACGGAATCGCCGATACAGTTTACGTATTATTTTCTTGATATATTTCCATATTCCTTCTATTAGCCGTTTAAAAAAGAATAACCGCTGCCGAACTGGGCGAGGGATTCTGTCGACTATCAGCTTTATTGCCCAAAATAATGGGGCTAATAAAATTTTACATAACTTCATGAGAAATTGTGAAGTCCATTTGGCTGTATTCCACAAAAATAGGAAAAGGGACATAAAACTAGCGACGGCAAAATAGGACATTCCTCTGATAGGCGTAATAATGAAAAGCATAACCAATTTGTTAAAAAACCGAATGAAAAAGAGCGTCACCTTGATTAAGATATGGAGAAGCTTCATATATCCTTTTCGAAGGATGCTTTGATAGGCTGCAAAACCGCATAACAATGCTAAAAATACATAAAATCTCAGTTCACCTTCATTAACTAGCAACAAGACGTAAAAAATGAAAAATGTTTGAACCAACCAAAAGATGAAGTCGTTTATATACACGACCCATCTTTTCCGTTCCCTTCTTCTCAAAAAAAGATTGTAAGTATCAAGCGAAGCACCTAAAAAGCTTCCCATACCGATCATTGCGGCCATCGTATAAAATTGGACAGTAAGGGTCATTTAAACAACTTGCTAAAGAAGCTTTTAGCTTTCTCCCCATGCTCATCATCCAAATAGGATATATCGAAAATTTTCCCTTTTATGGATACGACCCCTTTATCTACGTCCAAGTTTTTCATTTGCAAGTTTTCTCCTCGAATAGCAAGCGGACCCATTATTGTTTCCAACAAAAATTCTTCATTATCAAAGCTCTCAACCTGCTTCACGCCACTGATGTCCAAGACCTTCCGCCCCTTCATCATGACATCATGCTCCTGCACAGATCCTTTATATGAATGGTTTTCGCCATAATATTGGCTCATCAGCATCCCTCCGCACTTTGTAATCAAAAAGCCATTTTCGTTTACATGTTTATGTGAGCCGTGCGGAGTTTAGAACAAGCCCGGAGATGCTTTCATTTCAAAATGATGAAGGGTTTTCGTTTTTAAAATCCGATCGTTCTTCCTCCTTTAAAATGGTATAAAGGTTTTTCGCCTCTTCTTTTTTAACATTTTCAGACAATGATTCGACTCTTACGGTTACCGTTTTCTGGCCAAATTGAATCGAAATCTCGTCACCTGCTTTCACATTGGAGCTTGCTTTTGCAGGAAGCCCGTTGATTGACACTCTTCCTTGGTCTGCCACTTCCTTGGCAAGCGTCCGTCTTTTTATCAACCTCGATACTTTTAAAAATTTATCCAATCTCATGTTCAATCCCCCTCTTTCATTTTAGCCTCTTCCCAATATTGATCCATTTCTTCCAAAGACATGCTGTTTAAACTTTTTCCCTCATCACGCGCTCTTTTTTCGATAAAGCGAAACCGCCGCGAGAACTTTTCGATTGTCATGATTAACGCTTCTTCCGGTTCAATTCCGTAAAATCTGCCCACATTGACCAGTGCAAACAAAATATCGCCAAATTCCCCTATCGCCTTTTCCTTTTGCTGACTATTGGTTTTCACTTCCGCTTGAAATTCATTCAATTCCTCCAAAACCTTGGCCCATGCGTCTTCGACATTTGGCCAATCAAATCCTACTTTGGCTGCCTTCCGTTGATAATGATAAGCTTTTGACAGAGCAGGAAGCGCCTTTGAAACAGAATCTAAAAGTGATTCGCTTTCATTCCTGTTTTCAGATTTTTTGACTTCCTCCCAGCTTTTTATCGCTTCTTCAGGATTTTTTGCCTCAACGTTCCCAAAAACATGGGGATGACGTCTGATCATTTTATCCGTTAACAGGCGAATGACATCATCAATTGAAAAAAATCCTTCGTCATCTCCAATTTGGGAATGTAGCATCACCTGCAGCAGAACGTCTCCGAGCTCTTCAATCATATGATCTATATCATTTTCATCAATTGCTTCAATCAGCTCGTAACATTCTTCAATTAAGTACCGCTTTAATGATTGATGGGTTTGTTTTCGATCCCACGGACAGCCGTTTGGCCCCCGAAGCGTTTGAATGATGCTTCGCAATGATGAAAAGCGATGATATAGCAATTGTTCATCCTTAACCGGCGGAATGTATAATGATGTTAAATTGCTCAGCTCGGCACATCGGTCCATTTCATATAACAAAACTTTTTGAATGTCCTCATATTTGCTCCCTGCAGCTGTTACAAGGTAAACTTCATAATCGTAAGGCAAATCTTCCATTAACGTCAATTTCACATCCGATGCAATCATCTTGTCATAAACTTGACAAATAATCAGATGCTGCCGAAAGGAAAGTTCTTCCCGCTTCATATCTTGCGCATCAATAAACTGCAATCCTTCGACAGGATCGATGCGGAGTGCATTAAACATCGCATCCAAAAACGACTGTCCGCCCTTTATCGACACATCGATTTTTCCTCGTTCCATTTCTTTCAATAAAAGCTGTACTGTTTTTTCTGCAACAAGCGGATGGCCAGGCACAGCATAGACGATATGTTTATATGTTTCAGCTTCCTTCAGGAGTATTTTGGCAATCTCCTGATAAACATCTTCAAATCGGTCAAACATTTCGTAAACGGAATCAAAAGATTGAATCGATCCAATCTTGTCTTTCATTTCCCTTAAAACAGGATGATCAGCAGTTCTTACATATATCGGCAGGCCCGAAGTCAAAATGTTAAAAACCCCGAGCGGAAGCTGGTCAGCATCGCCGGCGCCCAGTCCCACAATCGTAATTTGCTTATCCATTTTCTTTCCTCTCTTTCCATGCTCTATTCAACATCAATTTATTTTTAAAAGGCAAGTTTTCTATTTCCTCTTTTCTAAAGATGGTGGAATGGATGATCAAAAACATATATACAACTGCACCGAAAACGACGGCGGTCAATGATTGAATGGCAGCGGTCATACGTGTTTCATATTGGATAAAAAGATCAAATAGAAAAAAGAAAAGCTTGATCGATAAAAACATCACGATAGCGCATCCAACCATTTTCCATACATCCTTGAAAGAAACCAAATCATATTTTTTCCGATTTAAAACAATGAGATTCAACAAGCATACGACACCATATCCGCAAACGGTCGCCAATGCCGCACCATATGTATAGAAAAATGGAATAAGACTTTCATTGAGCAATATTTTCACGGCTACACCCGCTAAAACAGATAGAGCCGGCCAAACGGGTTCATTTACTCCTTGCAAAATGCCGGCAGACGTGATCGCGACCGAACTAAATAAAATAGAAATGCTAAAAACCGATAATACGTCTGAGCCTTTCGTATCGGCAAACAGCATATAATCAACTTGCTCGATCATAGAAATCAAACCTGCTGTCGCCCCTATGGCAACAATGAAACAAATTTTAAAAGATAAGGCGACTTGCTGATGAATATTTTTAAATGCTTCAAGTTGATATGATGAAATAAGCGGAACAAGGGACAGGGAGATTGAAGTGGCAGCAACTGCTCCTACTTGCAAAAGCGGTTGCCCCCGATCATATACTCCTTTTGCCATTTTCGCTGCTTCAGGATCTGCACCACTGTTGATCATCAGCCTATATAATTGAAATGAATCGGCCAATTGCATAAAAATAAACAACATGCTCGTTAAACAAATGGTCACGGTATAAATCAGCAATTTTTTTAAGATTAATTTGGCAGATACAGACACTTCTCCCGATGAACGGGAAAATAATAACGGAATCCTTTTTTTCGAATAAACAAACAAAAGTGCAAACGCCCCGATATACCCAATGAGGGAACTAAAAACAGCGCCAGCAGCAGTTACGTAAAGATCAAAACCTTTATAGATGAAAAAGAAAGTGATTGATAAAAGAGAGCCAACCCTTATGGCTTGTTCAACAATTTGCGATAAAGACACCGGCAGCATTTCCTGAAAGCTTTGAAAAAAACCTCTCAGTATTGAAATAAATGGAAAAAACAGAAAAGCGCATGCAGCCACTTTTAATAAAAGCGAAAGTTTCGGATCACCCATCCAATGGGCAAGCTTTTCAGCTCCTACAAACAAGCTCGTGAAAGAAAGCAGACTGATGAAAACAAAAAAAGAAAAACAGACGATCAAAATTTTCCTGAGGTTATAATAATTCTTGTCGCCGCTATACTCATTCAACAACTTTGATAGAATGACCGGAAAGCCCGTTGTCGATAAAACCATGACAATCGCCAAAAACGGATATATTTGCTGATAAATATAAAAACCGATATCCCCTGCAATATTTTGATAAGGAACTCGGTAGATGGCACTTAATCCTTTCGTAACGATTCCAGCAACTGTCAATAAAACCGCACCATGCAAAAGTTTGTTCGTTCTCGTTTGAGGCCCTTTCTGGATCACTCTCGTACTCCTTCCAAACGTCTTGTTTCATCTTTTTCCAGCATATTATAACATAATCTGTTTCACATTCGACTGAAGGCATATTTAGAAAACGAGACAAAAGCCGGTAGCATGAACCGTAAACCCTTGGCCATTCATTCAAACGAGCCCGCATTTCTGCACAACATAAAGACCATTTTTAAGAAGGGACCCACATCTTTCGTTCAAGATTATATACAGCATTCTTCATGTCTTGTCTTTTTCCTCCCCGTTAATCAACCTTTGCTTTCATAAACGAAAAATGCCGCAGCTTTTAGAACTGCGGCACACATAAAATCTTACCTTTCAAAAAATAAAGCAGCTTCAACAGCTGCCTTTTGAAAAAAACACTCCCTTTATTGCTCCATTTGCTTTGCCAAAAAGCTGACAGCGGTTTCTACTGCTTTTTGTTCCACTTCAGTTAAAGCGGAATCTTTCGAAAAAATGACAACGGCTCCAATCGGATCGCCGTTGGCAATGATCGGCCCGACCGTATAAGAATTGACACGTTCTTTCACACCTTGGGCAAATTCAACTTCTTCTTCCTCTGTGAAAAAAATCGACTTTCTTTCTTCCATGACACGCTCGAGCATTTCACTAATGTTTTTATTCAAATACTCCTTTTTTGAAATACCAGAAACAGCTATAAAAGTATCACGATCACAAATAAGGACGGGTTGATTTAAGCTGTCGTATAGAGCATCGGCATATTCCTTTGCAAAATCGCCCAGTTCGCTGATGGGGGAATATTTTTTCAAAATGACTTCCCCATCCCGATCAACGAAGATTTCTAAAGGATCGCCTTCACGAATGCGAAGGGTTCTTCGAATTTCTTTAGGAATGACAACGCGGCCTAAATCATCAATTCGTCGAACAATACCAGTTGCTTTCATATATGCTGCCTCACTTTCATCTTAAGATTAGAATAAAGTGATCGCCGAATCTTTTTTAAAACGATCACCATCTTTGAATTTAGTATCCATCACTAATCGCGGAATATTCATGATGAAAGCGAATTTTTCCAAAGCAACGTAAAATCCCCTTAGCATCATTCCCATTGATCTTCTTTTCTAAACATTAACTGGCAGAAACCTCTTCTTTTTTCACCTCTGCCAGTCCTTCAAGCAATTGTATGAGATCAAATAGCCATTCGTCTGTTTTCATATTTTTGATTTGCAATGTAATTTTTAATTGCTTTCCATCCATGCCAAGCCCTGCTCTCCGTCCAAATTTGTCGGTTAATTCAAACAGCTTTTGACCATCTATGAGGCTGCTTGCTTCCTCGGAAACAACAATCGTAATTTGCTCTTTCGTTTGTTTAATGATATCGACTTTTTCCTTTAAAGCTAATAATTTAATTTTTGAAACTGTCACTAAATACTCAACTTCTTTCGGATACTCCCCAAAACGGTCCAACATTTCTGCCTTTAATTCATTGAGATCATCAAACGTTTCAATTCCCCTGAACCGTTTATACATATCGATTTTTTGTTTGCCGTCCTGAATGTACGATTGCGGGATATACGCATCAAGTTCCAAATCAATTTCAACCGTTCTTTTCCGCTCTGCTGGTTTTTCACCTTTACGCTGTTCAATGGCCTCTTTCAACATTTGCGAATATAAGTCAAATCCAACCGAATCGATAAATCCGTGCTGCTGAGGCCCTAATAAATTCCCCGCTCCCCTGATGGATAAATCACGCATTGCAATCTTAAACCCCGATCCTAGTTCGGTAAATTCTTTAATCGCTTGCAATCTCTTCTCTGCAACTTCTGATAAAACCTTATCTTTCCGGTAAGTAAAATATGCATATGCGATACGATTTGACCTGCCTACACGTCCCCGCAATTGATAGAGCTGGGAAAGCCCCATTTTGTCAGCATCAATAACAATTAATGTATTTACATTTGGAATGTCTACTCCTGTTTCAATGATCGTCGTACTGACCAAAACATCATATTGCCCGTCTAAAAAGTCTAAGATAACTGATTCAAGCTCATTTTCAGACATTTTCCCGTGGGCATATGCAACCTTTGCATCAGGGACAAGCATCGATATTTCATCTGCCTTTTTGTCAATGTCATCCACACGGTTATACAAAACATACACTTGTCCTTCTCGCGCCAATTCCCGTTCAATAGCCTCTTTGACAAGAGTTGGATTATATTCCACAACATAAGTCTGAACAGGGAACCGGTTTTCCGGAGGCGTTTCAATAATGGAAAGATCCCGAACACCAATCATAGACATATGGAGGGTTCTCGGTATCGGTGTAGCCGTTAAAGTCAGCACGTCTATATTGGCTTTCATTTGTTTGATTTTTTCTTTATGTGTAACCCCGAATCTTTGCTCCTCATCAATGATCAGCAAGCCTAAGTCTTTAAATTGAACATCTTTCGAGAGCAGCCGGTGCGTGCCGATGACCAAATCGATCGTTCCGTTTTTCAGTCCTTTGATCGTTTCGTTCTGTTCCTTCCTTGTGCGGAAACGGCTTAACAAACCGATATTAATTGGGTAGTCTTGGAAACGTTCCCTAATCGTTTCATAATGCTGTTGAGCTAAAATTGTCGTCGGTACTAGAAATGCAACTTGCTTTTGATCCATGATCGCCTTAAAGGCCGCACGGATTGCCACTTCCGTTTTTCCATAGCCGACGTCGCCGCATAGAAGGCGATCCATGGGGCGTTCGCGTTCCATATCTCTTTTAACCTCTTGAATGGATCGCAGTTGATCCTCCGTTTCTTTATACGGAAACATTGCTTCAAATTCACTTTGCATTTCCGTATCCGGACTGAAAGCATATCCTTTGCTGGCCTCACGTTCCGCATAAAGCTTGATCAAATCATCCGCTATATCTTGGACAGAAGACTCCACTTTTTTCTTTACCCTTTTCCATTCACTTCCACCAAGTTTGTAAATTTTCGGTTCTTTCCCTTCAGATCCAACATACTTCTGAACTTGATCAATTTGGTCTACGGGAACATACAGCTTATCGTTTCCTTGGTAACGGATATGCAAATAATCTTTATGAACCCCGTTAATTTCCAATGTCTCAATTCCAAGGTATTTCCCAATTCCGTGGTTGACATGAACGACATAATCGCCGACTTCAAGTTCAGAATAACTTTTAATTCGTTCGGCATTTGAAAGTTTCTGTTTTGGCTGTCTCCGTTTTACTCGTTTTTTAAAGAGCTCTTCTTCCGTAATAACAGCAAGCCGGCTCATCGGAAGCTCAAAACCTGTATTTAAATCTCCCCGCAAAATATTGGATCTATTCGAAAGAACACGGCCATGATGGGAAATTTCCACTTCAATTCCATAATCCCCGAGCACCCGCTCCAGCCTTTTCATTCTTTCTTCGTTGGCCCCTAAAAATATGATTGTATATCCCGATTTGATCCACCGTTCCACTTCCGATTTTAATAAATGCATTTGGCCATGAAAATTTTGCATCTGTTTGCAAGATACATTCATTACATTTTGCGGATTCGTGTGGGCAACGTGGCGCAAAAACAATGATAAATAAATTTTTGGAAAGGCTTTCTCATGCACAAGGTGATGGTATTTATGCGAGATTTTTGCATCATGAACAATTTTTCCTTGTTCTAGCAACGATGTAAGCCATTCTGCCTCTTCTTTTTCCAATTGGTCTGCCATTTCATTTAAACGGCTTACTTCATCCAGAATGAGCAAAGTATTGGCCGGGAAATAATCTAGCAAACTAGCAGGCTGATCATAGAAGAAAGAAAAGTATTTAACAAACTCTGGATCCATTTGTTTGTTTTTTAATTTTTCAAGGTCGTATGAGATGTTTTCCATTAATAACGTTTTTTGTTCTTCTTTTTTCAATTTTTTTAAACTATTTGCCAAAGATGCTTCTAATTTCTTTACACCATTTTCATAATGACTATCCATTAAAATGAATTCTTCAGCCGGTCCAATCGTCACCTCTTGCACCATTTCAATGGAACGCTGGTCCTCCAGATTGAAGGTTCGAATCGAATCGACTTCTGTATCAAATAGCTCGATGCGAATAGGATTTTCTTCTGTTAAAGGATAAATATCGAGAATCCCGCCGCGAACGCTGAATTCACCTGGAGCTGAAACCATTGAAACGCGTTCATAACCCATTGAAATAAGATGCGGCACCGCCTCATTTAATTCAAGATTACCGCCGACGGTGACAGAAAACTGGTAGCTTTTCCATAATTCTTTTGGCGGCAATAGCCTTCTTAAAGCCGCAACCGGTGCAACAACCATCATTCTTTTCTCTTTGCATAAACGGTTCAGCAATTCAATTCTTTGTGCTTTCAGTTCCGGGCTTGCGACAGCAATCTCAGATGCAATTAGTTCGTTGACAGGGTATAAATAAACAGAGCCATCCAGTAAATTATTTAAATCCTCATAAATTTTCTGAGCTTGGAATAGATTATGTGTAACCACAAGGACAGGTTTTTGAACTTCTTGGTAAAGAGCTGATATAAATACCGATCTGGCAGATCCAGATAGTCCAGCAACAAGCTGTTCTTTTAACCCTTCCTCCACCCCGTCCACGATGGTCTGAAAATCATTTTGATGTTGAAAAAATGGGTGTAAGCTTTGCATTCCCCAGCCCTCCTCTCTTACAAACAAATATAAAAACGCTTTGGAAACGATTCTTGGGGGTTTCCAAAGCCGTTATTGTATAAAATTGTCGATCTCATGAAAATCCGGATTACGTTCCAACGCCTCTTGGCAGTCTTCACATATCGTCTTGACATGAATATCGCCGTTTGGCAAATATTCAATCATTTCCTTCCGTTCTTCATTTGTTAAGTGATGAAATCCTAGTTCTACACTATATAGCGGATTATCAATTTTGCCAACTTCAACGCCGCAATGCCTGCAAAAATAGTGAACCGCCATCTTAAAGCCTCCTGCATACATCATTTAAGAAGAAAACGCTTTTTTAATATTATGTACCGCAGGTTTCTATAATATACTTAATGCCGGTTAAATTCGTTCATTACTTCCAAAAACGGTGTATGAATCCATTTTTCGCAAGCACTAGCAGAATCTTCCACTGCCTTTTGGATAGAATGCATATCATCTTCAGAAAATTTTCCTAATACATAGTCAATGACTTTCATTTTGTTGTTCGGGCGGCTTATTCCAATTCGAATTCGTTTAAATTCTTCAGTTCCAAGATGGTGAATAAGAGATTTCATCCCGTTATGGCCTCCGGCGCTCCCTTTCATTCTAAGACGAATTGTGCCAACAGGCAAATCTAAATCATCATAGATAACAACAAAATTTTCTTTTGGCACTTTATAGTAATCTAAAAAAGGCCGTACACATTCACCTGACAAATTCATATAAGTGAGTGGTTTTAATAATATTACTTTTTCTCCTGATATATGACCAATTCCGTATATTCCGTTAAATTTTCCTTTATCCAAAGAAATGTTTAATCGTTTAGCCAACTCATCAATAACCATAAAGCCAACGTTATGCCTTGTTTGTTCATACTGCTTACCGGGATTTCCAAGCCCTGCGATCACTTTCATGAAAACGTCCTCCAATTGTTATAGTATAAAATAGCACAAAAAACGTAACCAGAATTGGTTACGCCTTAATTGTTATTCCACCGTACCGCCCTTTTCTGTCTCTTGTTCCTTTTGATCCGATCCATCAACATCATCCAATTCATCATTTTGCGGCTGCAAAATGGTGGCTATAACCGTATTGGGATCGTCTAAAATTTCATACTGACCTTCTTTTTGAATATCTTTTACATAAAGGACGTCGTCAATTCCTAAATTTGTTATATCTATTTCAATGACTGACGGTAAATGAGCAGGTTTCGCTCTCACCTCAACTTCAGGCAGCATCTGCTGCAATACGCCGCCTTCTTTAACACCTTTGGCCTCTCCCTTTAAGACCACTGAAACGGCTACATCCACTTCTGAATCCATATCGACAATTTGAAAGTCCGCATGGATTAAGCCGCCTTTTAAAGGATCAATCTGCAATTCGCGTAAAAGTACTTTATGATTTTCCCCTGCAAATTCAATGGTCAGCATTGCATTTTTCCCATTTTCCCTCAAAACCTTTGTCAGCTCTGTTTCTGTAACAACAATTGGTCGAGATTCATGATGTTTTCCATAAATCACTGCAGGTATTTGCCCTTTTTGACGCATCTTTCTTCTTGACGAATTCGTAAACGTATTTCTTTCCATTGCATGTATGACAGCTGCCATGGTAATCCCCTTTCTTCAAACTGATGTTTGTTATTTATATGAAAAATTCATTTTAAGCCTCTTTCTATTGGTTTCCCATCTTAGCAACGTCTAAACATGCTGATTCGTCAATTCATGAAAGTGTTCTTAATCAAAAAGTACGCTGACGGACTGTTGTTCATGTACACGAATAATCGCTTCACTTAGCAAGGATGCTACCGAAAGCTGGGTCAATTTCCTGATTTTCTTTTCTTCCGGCAAGGCGATTGAATTCGTGACCACTAATTCTTTAATAGTTGAATTTTGAATCCTCTCAATGGCAGGTCCGGATAAAACAGGATGTGTACAACATGCATAAACCTCTTTGGCCCCATGTTCCACTAGAGCATTCGCAGCTAGCGTGATGGTTCCAGCGGTATCGATAATGTCATCAATTAAAATGGCTGTTTTCCCTTCGACATTTCCAACAATATTCATGACCTCCACCACATTTGGCCGCGGACGGCGCTTGTCAATAATAGCAATCGGCGCCTTCATGCGGTCAGCCAATTTCCGGGTGCGCGTAACACCGCCGTGATCCGGTGAAACAATGACTATATCTTCAAAATTCTTTTCTAAAAAGTATTCCGCCAAAATCGGTACTCCCATTAAATGATCTATCGGAATATCAAAAAAGCCTTGAATTTGCGGAGCATGTAAATCAAGGGTAATCATTCTTGTAGCACCAGCGGTTTCTAATAAATTGGCAACTAACTTGGCAGTGATAGGTTCGCGAGCCCGCGCTTTCCGGTCTTGTCTTGCATAACCGTAATACGGCATTACAATATTAATGGTTCTGGCAGATGCACGCTTAAGTGCGTCGATCATAATTAACAGTTCCATTAAATGCTCATTGACAGGTGCACTTGTTGATTGAATGACATAAACATCACAGCCGCGAATGCTTTCTTCAATGTTAATTTGAATTTCTCCGTCACTGAATCTCGTAACAGAGCATTTCCCCAAATCCACACCGACAACATCAGCAATCTGTTGTGCGAGAGATATGTTTGAATTTAATGAAAAGATTTTTAAATTTGCATCTTTGTAACGGTTTTTTGCCATCTTGAAGGGACCTCCAAATTACGATTTTTTTGCACTCAATTTATCGACATAATTTTCTTTGTTCACTTGACGTGCTCTTGCAATCGAAAGCGCCTTGCCAGGTACATCATCAGTAATGGTTGAACCAGCAGCTACATATGCTCCTTCGCCGATCGTGACAGGGGCAACTAAATTGGAGTTGCAGCCGATAAACGCCCTATCTTCAATTTTGGTTAAATATTTATTTTTTCCATCATAATTGACTGTAATGGATCCGCATCCGATGTTGACATGAGCACCGACTTCAGCATCACCGATATAACTTAAATGAGATGCTTTTGATTCCTTCCCGATTGTAGATTTTTTAATCTCAACAAAATTGCCGATTCTGACCCCGTCCTCAATCATGGTTGACGGACGAATGTGTGCAAAAGGACCGATATTCACTTTGCTGCCAATATTACTATCATGAACAACGGAATGGCGGATGCTGGTTTCATCTCCAATTTTGCAATTTTTAATTTCTGAGTTGGGACCGATTTCACATCCTTCTCCAATGACAGTTTCGCCTGTGATCATCGTCCCCGGGTAAACGATTGTGTCATTGCCGATCACCGCTTCAGCAGATATGTAAGTGTTATTTGGATCGACAATTGTCACGCCGTTTTGCATATGAAACTGATTGATCCGCTTTTTCATGACAAATTCAGCGCGGGAAAGTGCAACACGATCGTTGATCCCTATCGTTTCTTCGAACGAGTCCGTCCGATAGGCTGATACCGTCTCGCCTTTTTCTTTTAAAATTTCAATTACATCGGGCAAATAATACTCTCCTTGTGCATTGTCATTGGTTACAAGCTTTAATGCCTCAAATAAGGCTGCATTGTCAAAACAATACGTTCCTGTATTAATTTCCTTAATGAGTCGTTCACTTTCCGAAGCATCTTTATGTTCAACAATTTTTTCAACGAGCCCTTCTTTATTGCGGACTATGCGGCCATACCCTGACGGATCGTCTGCTTCTGCTGTAAGGATTGTTGCTTTCGCATTTGTTTTTTTATGATGTTCCAACAATTTTGCAAACGTCTCAGCAGTGATCAGCGGGGTGTCGCCGCAAACAACAATCGTGGTTCCATCTTGGTCTTTAAGAAATGAAGCTGCTTGCATGACGGCATGGGCAGTTCCAAGCTGCTCTTCCTGAAAAGCGTACAATGACTGATCCCCGAGCACTGATTTTACTTTTTCAGCTCCGTGGCCGACAATGGTAATGATTTTTTCAAGTTGAAGTTTTGATACATTATCTATCACATGCTGCACCATAGGTTTGCCGCAGACAAGGTGCAAAACTTTATAAAGTTTTGATTTCATCCTCGTACCTTGACCTGCAGCTAATATAACCGCAAATCGTTTCTCCATGTATAAGGCCTCCAATACCCTTTTTATCCATAAAAATCTTATCTTAAATAAACGTCTATTTCAAGGAATCTAACAGGATTCCGTAAATTTCCGACCGCATTCAACAATAAATATTTCATAAAGAAACAGAAAGCAGCACAATTTTGTCTCAATGGAAGGGAGCGGACTATGAATAAAATTGAATATGACAGAATACTTTTCCGAGAAAATTTTTGAAGATCGCAGCAGGAACAAGCATTTTATCCATTTATTTTAACTGGTAAATCTATTGGAGGATGAGCAACTGGTAACAGAGGATCGAACAATATGGATAGACTCCATAAGGCAGCTGAAAGAAGCGTCCCTCTTCGTCAATAGGAGATCAAGAAAATGATGAAGTGCCAGCAATCACGTTTCAGCACATTCTATAAATAAAAACTAAATGTTCATGCATGTCTTAAAAGAAAAACTTTTGGGATGATAAATAAAAGAATCCATGAGATAAAGCTCTCCCGCTTTCATTATGATATCCGATCATATTTTTTATAAAGATGGCATACTGCACAGCTGCGGTGCTTTGCAAGAGCAGGATGATGGCGCAAAATTCTTTAACATTTTGATATGCCAAAAAAGTCGTTTAGTGTTTTTTCAAGATCTTGAGGGGAAGCTATTTTCAACTTTCTTTTTGTCCCTCTTTCCGTTATCGTCAGATTTTCGCCGGATAACGTGATGCGTCCGTCATGTGTAGCCAAAGTAATCATTGGCTTATGAGTAAAATAAGAATCGGGGGAGGTTTGTTGGTAATGGCACATGTTTTCAAAGTCACGAAGTTGTCGCGGGATCGTCGTAAACTTGAACTCACTGATCCACTTCCCTTCAATCAGTTTTTGGAAGAAGTAGCCGTTATGTTTGAATGGATCCTGCTTAATTCGGTAAGTGCCGCTGACATCAACAACTTCTTTTCCCGAAATTTCCAATGGCGACCGGACAGAATCCCCGAAACCAACATCGACGATATACTCCTTATCAAAACGGACAAGAAGCAGCATATGATCAAATTCCGGCCCATACTCATCTTCCGACCTCGCAACCTGTCCTGAAAGCATAAATGTTTCAAAGACGAGCTCCTGCAGAAGCCGATAAAAAAGACCATTTAATTCGTAACAAAAACCCCCTCTTTTATTAACGATAAGCTTGTTGAAAAAGGCTTTAAAATCTAATTGAATTGTCTTTCCTTGAATAATATCAAGATTTTCAAAAGGAATCCTAAGCATATGTTGTTTTTGCAGATGAGATAAAAACGGCAAATCCGGTGCTAATCTTTTTTCAATGTTCAGTCGCTTTAAATAAGCATTGACATCCAAAATCCCCACACCCTTCTTGATACCGCAATTTCTTTAAGACCGTTTTTTCGTTAAAAAACTTTTATCACAACGTATTCATCACATTTTCACCTATTTTTTTGAGGAGATATTGACAAATATTTCGGTGGAATTGCGGGAGATCCTGAATAAACTAAACAACCTGAGTCCTTATTCAATGGAACTCAGGCCACATCATTTGTTTTTAACTTGATTTCTGTTTTAAGGGAAGTGCTTTACATTCTCCCCCTTTAAATATTTTTACGAAGCACCGGCTTCTTCATACTCAATATCTTCCGTTTCACCTAAACGGTGATATTCGGTTAGGACAGCATCCTGAATTTTTCCGCGAGTATTTGAATTGATAGGGTGTGCAATGTCTCGAAATTCTCCGTCAGGAGTCCGCTTGCTCGGCATTGCCACAAAAAGGCCGTTATTGCCTTCAATCACCCGAATGTCATGAACGACAAATTCATTATCCAAGGTAATGGAGGCAATGGCTCTCATTCGGCCTTCTGTATTCACGCGGCGTAATCTTACGTCAGTCACTTCCATCCTGTTCACCACCTTTTTCCTATGTGCAAAGCTTTAGTATCAATAATTCAACACAATTTAAAATTTTCCTTCTTTTATGGAAAAAAAATTTAAAAAAGGCCAAACAAAAGGACCTGTTTTTGTTTGAAAACAGATCCTTTTCCAACTGCAGTTATTTAACTAAGGCAATTACCTCAATTTCAACCAACACATCTTTTGGGAGCCGGGCAACTTCAACACATGAACGAGCCGGTTTATGACTGCTGAAATATTCCCCATACACTTCATTGAAATCGGCAAAATCATTCATGTCTTTTAAAAAGGCCGTTACTTTCACAACTGTATCAAACGATGCTCCAGCTTCTTCCAACACCCCTTTTAAATTGGAGAAAACTTGATGGGTTTGGGCTTTAATGTCACCTTCCACTAAATTTCCTTCAGGCGTTAAAGGAATTTGACCAGAACTGTAAAACATATTATTGACAATAATGCCTTGTGAATAAGGTCCGATAGCTGCTGGAGCTTTGTTGGTTGATACTACCTTCACTTTCGAAACACTCCTTTTTCATTTAAATATATCAGAGGAAATCAAAATAATTTCCTTTGCTTACTTGTATAGATCGTTCTTTTTCATTTACATCGAAAAGTTTTATTAGCGAAATGTATTCATTTACGAGTCGTTCATCAGCGCTTTCCGACTCGACAAGAACGCCGATTCCCGATACATTAGCCCCGAATTCAGCCAATAGGCTGATCATTCCGTTGATCGTTCCCCCAGCTTTCATAAAATCGTCCACTATTAAAACATTCGAACCTTCTTTCAGACTTCTTTTCGCCAAAGTCATTGTTTGAATTCTCTTTGAGGAACCGGAAACATAATTAATGCTGACCATGGAACCTTCTGTCACTTTATTATCCCTGCGGACAATGACGAAAGGCACGTCCAAAAAACCGGCAACTGCATAAGCCAATGGAATTCCTTTCGTTGCAACCGTCATAACCGAATCAATACGGCGATCAGCAAAAACGGAAGCAAATAAACGGCCAACTTTATTCATCATTTTCGGGTTTCCGAGAATATCCGATAAATACAAATATCCCCCGGGTAAAAGCCTGTCAGGATTAGCAACAGTTTTGCACAGCGTTTGTATAAATTCCTCCGCTTCATCCTTCAGCACTTTAAGAATAAATTTAACTCCTCCAGCCGCTCCCGGGGTCGTCATTAAAGTTCCAATTCCTTGTTGTTCAAATGTTTGTTTAATAATGGCTAAATCTTCACTAATGGACGATTTAGCTGCCTCATAACGTTCAGAGAAAAAAGTTAATGGGATGAGCTCATGTGGATGATGAAGCAAATAGTGCGTCATATCGACAAGTCTCCCGCTGCGTCGAAACTTCATAGACGATCCTCCAGATCACGAATATTTTACAGTAAATATAACTTAATATTCGCATTTAATCAAGACTCACCCGTTCTCCCAACAGTCTGACCGCATAAACTTGGCTGCAAAACCCCCGCAATCCGTTGTACACCCTGTGAAGCCTTGATTCGTGTTGAACTAAACCGTATACAGTAGGGCCGCTCCCGCTCATGAGAACAGCATCGGCTCCAAATCGTTTCATTTGGTCTTTTATCAACGCTACTTCAGGATGCATATTCATTGTCACCGTCTCAAGGACATTCCCAACTTTAGCGCAAATTTTTTTATAATCTTGCTCTTTGATGGCTTGTACCATTCCAGCAGTATCCGGATGTCGAATTTCATCAAGTTTCAAACGGCGATAAACTTCCGCTGTTGAGACACCAATATCCGGTTTTGCCAATACTACCCAACAATGAGGCGGCGCATCAATATGCTCAATTTTCTCTCCTCTGCCCTTTGCTATTGCCGTCCCGCCATAAACACAAAAAGAAACATCGGAGCCGATCTCCGCTCCAATCTCGGCCAGTTCGTCAAGAGAAAGGTTTAGTTTCCAAAGCTTGTTTAATCCCCTTAAAGTAGCCGCCGCATCGCTGCTTCCCCCTGCAAGCCCCGCCGCAACAGGAATTGTTTTTGAAATGGTGATGGCGACACCTTTATTAATTTTTAAGCGCTCCTTTAAAAGTTGCGCCGCTTGATAAGCTAAATTCCGTTCATCATCCGGCACAAAACGATGATGAGAAATAATTTTGATGACATTTTCTTCAAGAAGCTTTAACTCAATGCGATCGACCAAGTCAATCGTCGTCATGACCATTTCCACTTCATGATATCCATCAGCTCTTTTATGTAGAACATCTAACGATAAGTTGATTTTGGCCGGTGCTTTTTCCAATATTCGCAATACATTCACCTACTTTATCGATCTGCCTTCATGTACCCACATTGTACCACAACAGTGGGCAATATAGCATATTTCGACAAAATTCGCTCATGGAATGGTCAAACAAAAAAAGCCGGCTCAAAGAACAAGTTTCTTTGAACCGGCTGTCGAAATGTCTGCCTTTAAAAAGTTTTGCCGTTTTGCTTAGCTAAATGCTCTTCGGCAATCTCGATCGCTCGTTTTACCATATTTCCGGCATCACGAGTGCGAATAGCACCCCAGCCTTCATTTTTCACAGTGTCATAAAAGCCAAGCTCTTTCGCTAATTCATACTTAAAGCTTTCTGACATAATGCCGCGCCGTCTTGCCATCCCTTATTCCCCCTTAAATAAGCAGACATTCTCGCGGATTTCCATCCGCTTCTTTTAGTCTTTGGGGGAAGCGGGCGATTTATTCCTTTGTAAAATATGTTAAAGGCAAAAATAAAAGCAGCAAACATGATGTCTACTGCCCACCGCCTGCAACACTGTTGTTGTCATCTAAAAAGGTAATTTGCACTGTTTCCGTTAAAACATCTGCATAGCTGTATGATACCCGTTCAAACGCATTTTCTGCTTGATCCAGTTCCACCACAAAAACAGAAGGATACGTTTCAGCCAAAACACCCGAGCGCTCAATCATTTTTCTTCGTCCACCGTTTGCTTTTAATGTTAAACGGCGGCCGAGATTGGAATCGAGAGCTTGTTTTATATCTGACAATGTTTTTGCCATTCGAACCACCTCGCATATATCATTATATATTGGAAAATGTAATAAGTCAAATAAATTTTTAATTATAGCAATACATTAATATTTGTGTCAATATTTTCTTTTCAACAAATTATGATTCACTTTTTGTATTATTTCCGTTTTTGTCGATTTTATGTAATTGATTTTACATATACAAAAAATCCCCCAAGGCAGAAAAATCTGCATATGGGGGATCAGCTTTTCCGTCGGCTGAATAGAGGCTTTACCGAGATATTTGCTGCATTAGTCTTCATTTTTTTTATTATTTTCTAAAAAACGGTTATACGGAATTCCTGAACGCATCACGCCTCTTGTTTCAATGCCTCCGAGCCCTTTTTCCCTTGTCAAAGTATTTCGAAGAACATCCCAAACGTTAATTCGTTCAACAAATGGAGTAAAACTAATTTTGGCTACAATATACACAGGATCAAGCGCATGAATATTTACTCTTGAAGGAGAACTGGCAAAATTGGCGCCGGCTCGGATTAACGATTCGAAATGAGATTGGCAGGCCCCGGCAAAAATGACTAACTGATCAAGTCCGGGTATTTTTTTTCTAGCTCTTCTTACGGTTTTGACAAAATCCCTCGAATGCCGATAAGCGGCTAGATCGGTTATTTTTCCCTTTTGCTGTGAATAAGAGTCATGTCCGGTGATAACAAGAATATCAGGGCGGTATTTTTCCAAAAGATGTTCAATGTTGTCAGCCATTTGGCTTTCCTTTATGTGCAGCCCGTTTACCGGAACGCCGATTTTTCTGTACAAATTTAAACATTTTTGTAAATACAGCGAATCTCCGTCCACATGCAAGACTTTCCCCGGAATATGAAAACAATCGTCTTGATATTGAAAAGCCGATGAAGTGTAATATTCTTGCTTTTCTCGAGACAACCGATAGTCCTGTTGAAAAAGAAAAAAAGATGTTTCTATTTTTTCTCTTTCCTGTTTTTCATGTGTTTCCAACTCTTCATCATTCATAAAAACTAAATCATCGAGCGGTGCATCAGCAATTAAACGGACGTCTTTTCCGCCAATAATGGCAACTACCCGACCGTTTTGATCCTTCTTCCATTCGATTACCCGAAAGAGCAAATCGCATTGATAAGATTTTCGAGCCACAATCGCACCCGGCTTTAAAACCATGTTGTTCACTCCGCATTGGATGAGTTTGATTTATTCTTTTTTAGCCTATGAAACGTTTGTGGAAAAGGTGCCTATAAACTCTGCTTCATCTTAAAGTTGAAAACGATTAAGATCGTTTTGGAAAATGTCATACAGCTCATCGCTTAAACGGGCAAATTCTTCAATCGTTAAAGATTCACCCCTTCTTTTTCCATCAATCCCTGCCCTTTTCAGCCGTTCTTCGATTAATTCCTTCTTTGCTTTTCCCTCTGGCAAATTATGAATAAGATTGTTTAGCAACGTTTTTCTTCTTTGTGCAAAGCTTGATCTCACTACTTGAAAGAAAAACGGCTCGTTTTTCACCTGAACAAGCGGTTCGGAGCGAAGCAGGAGGCGAATGACAGCAGAGTCGACATTTGGTTGCGGAACGAAAACCGTTTTCGGAACAGACATAACAGTTTTCGCTTCCGTATAATATTGAACAGCAATGGATAAAGATCCATATTCCTTTGTTGAAGGCTTGGCCGCCATTCTTTCTGCAACTTCTTTTTGCAGCATCACCACAATTCCTTTAATCGTCAAATGATTTTCAAGCAGTTTCATAATAATGGGCGTTGTGACATAGTACGGCAAGTTGGCAACGACGATAATCTCTTTACAATCGTTGAGCTTTTTTTCAATGACATCGTGAAGGTTGGCCTTCAGCACGTCTTGGTGAATGATTTCAACATTGTTATAGTGTTCCAAAGTTTCTTTTAGAATCGGCAGTAAACGGTCGTCAATTTCAAAAGCAACCACTTTTTTTGCCTTTTTTGCCAATTGTTCCGTAAGCGCTCCTATTCCCGGTCCAATTTCAATAACGCCTGTATTTTCTGTTAAACCCGCATAATCAATCATTCGATGCAAAATATTCGGTTCAATAATAAAATTTTGGCCTAAACTTTTCTTGAGGGACAAACCGTATTTTTCAAGAATTTGCCTTGTTCGATTCGGGGTTGCAATATCTTTCATGATTCATCTCTTCCTCCTGCATGATCACTTCCATTGCCTCAACAAAAGTTTCCCTTGTGATTTGAAACATCGCAAGGCGCTTCATCAGCTGTTTTCCATTAGCATAGCCTAGTTTCAACCGCTCGCAAAGTTTTTCTCTAAGTTTTTTCGCCTTTGCACCGCCGATTAAACCGTAAATGAACAAATCTGATTGGGTTATGTCGCTTTTCCACTCCATCATTTCTACTCTCACGGCTTCCAGCGCTTTTCGAATGGCTTCTGTACTTGCATGTTCAACTCCGATTCCTTTTCCGTTTTTTTCTCTCGCTTCATTTCTTGGCAAAAACGCATGTTTACAACCCGGCACATGACTAGAGATGATTTTGCGGATTTTTTCCCCTGGAACATCCGGATCTGTAAAAATAATTACCCCCCTGTTTTTTTGCGCATGGCGGATTTGTTCTAAAATCGCTTCATTAATCGCTGATCCGTTTGTTTCGATCGTATCCGCATTCACTGCCTTTTGAATCGCTTGAGTATCATCTTTTCCTTCCACAACAATAATTTCTTTTATTTTTTTTTGCATTTTTTCCTCCATTACTTGAAACCTTTCTGTAATATTTGTCGTCTAATTGTATGAAAGCTTTCATGATTTTCCATTATAACGTAAAAAAACAGAGGGCTGAAACCCTCTGCTGACTGGTTTTTTTAATGATTAACGCAACACCCTAATTTTGACCCTTTTTCTACCCCATTGATAGGCTTTCGATTTATCAGAAAAGAAAACGTCGATTTTATTTCCGGTAATGGAAGATCCGGTGTCGGCGGCCACTGCATACCCGTATCCTTCAACATATACTTTTGAGCCTAGCGGAATAATGCTGGGATCAACAGCGATCACTTTTGCTCCGGGGTTTGACCGTAAATTATAACCTGTTGCTGTTTTGCCGGAGCATCCGCTGCAGGATGCGGTATATGCAGTAGCCGTCACATAAAATTCTTTTGCATTTGCCCCAGATCCTCTGGAAACCTGTACTGCATGGGCTGGAGCTTTTGTACCAACTGCAACAATTTGGCTTTTGCTCTCTTTCATCGTCACGGTTCGAACAAGTTTGCGGGAAACTTCTTTGCCATTTTCTAAAATCACTTCAAATTGCTTTTGCCTTTTTCCTTCTTCTCCCCGTTGAACGATTCTTTTCGAACCTCTTGCTAAACTATTATCTTTTTGTTCAACGATATTAAATGCGATTGGTTCTTCCACTACATCGGTGACTTTTTCTATTTTGACGACTTTTACATTTGTATTTTTCGTTAAAGTTGTTGTTGGTGCTGGTTGGACTTTATCTAAAGGATTTAATTGAATGTTCTGCTCCTTTAAAAAGTCAGCGACAGTAGTCGAAGTTGACCAGATTTTCTGTTGTTTTCCGCCAACAGTGAGCGTAATGAGATGTGCTTTACGCACAACGATTTCCATATTCTTTTCAACTTTCGCATTTAGTTTTGGTTGAACTTTGTCTTTATCTGTTAGCTTAATATTTTGCTGCGCCAATACGTCTTTGACGTTTTGAGCGGTTGTCCATATGGTCCTTCGCTTATTGTCTATCGTCAGCTGTATTGGTTTGGCATGTTTGATGACAATCTTCATTTGATCGCGAACTTCTGCATTTTTCGGATGGGAAATATAATCATTGGCTTTTAAGTTTATATTTAAATCTTTTAAAAGATCGTCGATTTGATCTGCATGGGTCCTTATTTCTTCTTTTTTGCCGTCAATGGTAATAGTGACAGTATCCTTCATACCTTCATATCCGCCATAAGTTGCCCCAGATCCAATCAAACAAACACCAACCGCAGAGAGGACGTATTTGTTTCTCTTGGAAAGATTGGATACCATTTTCTTCATGTTTTCAATCACGAAAACGCCTCCTTCTCCTCCGTGAGATTATAATAAAGTATTGATGAACCTGTCAACCCTCCCGCACTTTTTCTCGTTTTTGTAACTATTATCTTGAAAACCTACTGAAAAGTGAAGCAAGACTTCTCGACAGTTTATTCTATGAAGAAAAGAAGGCGTGTAGAACTTTTTTGAATCATTCTTTTTTCAGACAACCTTGTAGTAGGTTCGACATAAACTTTTATCAAGAAATGCCGAATAATTTTTTTCCATTTTTGCTTGTAATATTAGCTATTTCCTCAATGGTTAACCCTCTCAGCTCTGCAATTTTCTCTGCAACATATTTAACATAGCTCGGCTCATTGCGCTTTCCGCGAAATGGATGAGGAGTCAAATAAGGACAGTCTGTTTCAATTAACAGCCGGTCCAACGGAATCTCTTTCGCAACTTCCTTCGGTTTTTTAGCATTTTTAAATGTGACAGGGCCGCCAAACGAAATATAAAAATTCATCTCTATGCATTGTCTTGCTACTTCTACACTTCCGGAAAAGCAATGCATGACACCGCCCACTTCAGCGGCATTCTCCTCTTTCAAAATTTGAACAATATCGGCCGTTGCTTCCCGATTATGGATGATGATTGGCAATTGAACTTCTTTAGCCAGTGCGATTTGTTTGCGAAAAACCTCTTTTTGCACTTCTTTTGGCGATTTATCCCAATAGTAATCAAGCCCCATTTCTCCCAGTGCAACCACCTTTGGATGACTGGATAGTTCTTTGATCCAATCCAAATCACGATCTGTCATGTCAATGGCATCAACTGGATGCCAACCAATGGCAGCATAAATAAAATCATGCTTTTCAGCCAGTTCTATTGCTCTTGGAATCGTTTCGCCGTCAAATCCGACAACGACTATATTTGTTACTCCTTCTTGAAGTGCCCGTTCGATCACTTCATTTACATCATCTTCATACTGTACGGCATTTAAATGAGCATGTGTATCGAACAACATATTTTGACATCCTTTCCAACAATTTTTCTAAAAATTTTCCAAAAGGGAAAAAGGTGTTTCACGTGAAACACCTTAAAATACTTTTATTCGACAGTTTTATTTCACTTTCGAACCGTTCTCCAAAGAGGAATCGACAGTAGCAAGCGACAATTTTCCGTTATTTTCTCCCGCTAAAATCATGCCTTGCGACAATTCCCCACGCAGTTTTACAGGTTTTAAATTTGTTACACAAATCACTTTTTTCCCAATCAATTCGTCCGGGCGATAATACTTCGCAATGCCGGAAACAACTTGTCGTTTTTCAAAACCTAAATCGAGTTGAAGTTTTAAAAGCTTATCTGCATTTTCTACCCGTTCCGCATGAATGATTTCAGCGACCCGTAAATCAACTTTCATAAAATCATCAATCGTTATTTCATTTTCATCAGCATCCTGCTTCTCTTCTTCTTTAGAAATCGCAGATCCTGTCATTTGTCCCTTAATATATTTTACCTCTTGTTCAATATCTAAACGAGGAAAGAGCGGTTCTCCCTTCTGAACACGGACTTCTTTCAATAAACCAAAATCATTCAAAGATTCCCAACTTTGCAAAGCCTCGTCCCGAACCCCGATTTGTGCAAATATTTTGTCAGGCGTTTGGGTTAAAAACGGTTTCAATAAAACAGCAATATGTCTGAGCGACTCTGCTAAATGATACATAACAGAAGCAAGCTGTTTCCTTTTTGATTCATCTTTAGCCAGCACCCAAGGCTGCGTTTCGTCGATATATTTGTTCGTCCGGCTGATAAATTGCCACAATGCCGATAGCGCGACGGAAAATTCCATTTTATCCATTGCTTCCTCATATTTTTTCAAAGATTCGATTCGAAATGCCCGAAGAGCTTCATCATACGGCGTTGCTTCTCCTTCATCTTTTGTCACCGTTCCCGCAAAATATTTTTCAATCATGGCGACAGTACGGTTTAATAAATTTCCTAAGTCATTTGCCAAATCATAATTAATGCGCTCAACAAAACCTTCAGGGGTAAATACGCCATCTGCTCCAAACGGTACTTCGCGAAGCAAATAATAACGCAAAGCATCCAAACCATATCGGTCAATTAACGTTACGGGATCGACTACATTTCCTTTTGATTTCGACATTTTACCGTCTTTCATTAACAGCCAGCCGTGTCCAAATACTTTTTTCGGAAGCGGCAAGTCTAGAGCCATTAACATAATCGGCCAGTAAATAGTATGAAAACGGATAATTTCTTTTCCAACTAAATGGACATCTGCCGGCCAATATTTTTGAAATTTCTCCTCATTTTCCGTCCCGTATCCGAGAGCCGTAATATAATTGGTTAAAGCATCGATCCACACATAGATGACATGTTTGGGATTCCCGGGAACTTTAATGCCCCAGTCAAATGTCGTGCGCGAAACGGCCAAATCCTCCAAACCTGGCTTGATAAAATTATTAATCATCTCGTTTTTTCTTGATTCAGGCTGGATAAATTCGGGATTTTCTTCATAAAACTTGAGAAGCCTGTCCACATATTTGCTCATTTTGAAGAAGTAAGATTCTTCCTTCACCTTTTCAACGGGGCGGCCGCAATCAGGACAGTTTCCATTGACGAGCTGTCTTTCCGTAAAAAAAGATTCGCAAGGCGTACAATACCACCCTTCATACTCATCCAAATAGATATCTCCCTGTTTCACCAAACGGTCAAAGATTTTTTCAACGACCTTTTTATGGCGGTCTTCCGTTGTACGAATAAAATCGTTATAAGAAATATCCAATTTATCCCATAATTCTTTAATTCCTGCTACAATGTTGTCGACATATTCTTTTGGGGAAACACCTTTCTCTTCCGCTTTTCTTTGAATTTTTTGTCCATGCTCATCCGTACCGGTTAAATACATGACATCATATCCACGGAGACGCTTATATCTGCACATTGCATCCCCGGCTACTGTCGTATACGCATGGCCGATATGTAGTTTATCACTCGGATAGTATATTGGTGTTGTTAAATAAAACGTTTTTTTGCTATTTTTCAAAAGAAACCCTCCTTTGTTCAACTACCCTTAGTAGAAAAGCTCCCGTCTAAAAGACGAGAGCGGCGAATGGCGCATCGTTTACATATTCTATGATACCATCATACCCCGTTTTATCAAGAAAATATACATCATCTTCAAACCATGATTTTGCATTTTAGTAATAAATTCTTACAAGTTAGGAACATCTATCAAATTTTGAAATTTTTTAAAAAAACAGGATTGACGTTTATTGGTAAAACTGCTATTCTATTAATTGACAATCCTGTTTGTCGAATTATGACGAAAAAAGGAGTATAAAGGCGATAAATCTCTTTCATTTTTTATAATAAGGGGAGGAAAACATTATGAAATCTACAGGTATTGTACGCAAAGTTGACGAATTAGGCCGGGTGGTTATTCCAATTGAATTGCGCCGCACGCTGGGAATTGCTGAAAAAGATGCACTGGAAATTTATGTTGACGACGATCGCATCATTTTGAAAAAATATAAACCGAGTATGACTTGCTTAGTCACTGGGGAAGTTTCCGATGACAACCTCCAGCTTGCAGGAGGCAAAATTGTACTTAGCCGCGAAGGCGCTGAACAAATTTTGAGTGAAATTCAAAACTATCTTCAGTCTTCTAAGTAAAAAAGTCCCTTTTTCTAAGGGACTTTTTTACTTTAAATGATAGGATTGATAGACTTCGCGTTTAGGCAAATTCCGTTCTTTGGCCACAAGTTTGATTGCTTCTTTTGATGTATATCCTTTCTCGATATAATGTTCAATATGCTCCGCCACTGTCCATGCCTTCCACCAGCTTTGTTCATCGCCACCCTCAATGTTATCGTTATTCCCTTCTATGATTAAGCAAAATTCACCTTTAATTTCATTATTTAAGGCCCAATCGATGGATTCCTTAACCGTTCCCCTTATAAACTCCTCATACTTTTTTGTCAATTCTCTAGAAATAACAATCTTTCTATCGCCAAAATATTCCGCTATCTCTGTCAATGTATCCAAAAGCCGATGAGGAGATTCATAAAGAATAATGGTTTCTTTTCGATTTTTTAATTGTTCCAATTGTTTTCTCTTCTCTTTTTTCTTATGGGCTAAAAATCCGAAAAAATAAAAAGGCTGTGGCGAGATTCCTGAGGCGATCAGAGCAGTTAGCGCAGCATTTGCACCCGGAAGGGGAATAACCGGAAAATAATGCTCTAAAACGAGCCGAACTAGTTCGCTTCCGGGATCTGAAATCGTCGGCATGCCGGCATCGCTGACAAGGGCAACCGTTTTCCCTTCCTGCAGCTTTCTTAATATTTGTTTTCCACTCGTTTCTTTATTATGTTCGTGATAACTGATGACGGGAGTATCAATTTCATAATAATGGCAAAGCTTTTTCGTTTGCCTCGTATCCTCCGCAGCAATTTGATCACACTCTTTTAAAATACGGATGGCCCGAAACGTCATATCTTCCAAATTGCCGATAGGTGTGGGCACTAAATATAAAGCACCTTTTCGATCGTTTTCCAAGAAGCTTTTTTGCTGCCACATCGATTGATCACCATCCATCCTCATTTCTGCTTGTTAGACCCATATAAAATTTGCTGCACTTCTTCGGTATATTCATTTTTATCATTGTAAACGATAAGAGGCGGAAGAATTTTTAAATCGGGACTCCCATCTTTTATCCCCTCGACTAACAATGTGTTTGCTTCTTTTCCGAGCTTTGGATATACAAATCGAATTCTCTTCGGTTCTAAACGATATTTTTTCATTAATTCCATTATCTCCAAAAACCGTCCCGGCCGATGGACAAAAGCAACTTTCCCTCCCGGACGCACCAATTGGCTGCTGACTTGCACCGCATCCTCTAATGTGCAAAATATTTCGTGCCTAGCAATGGCAAAGTGTTCGTTTTGATTTAATTCTTCCTTCCCAGAGGTTTTAAAATACGGAGGATTGCAAGTAACCACGTCAAATGTTCCATATCCAAGCTTCGCCGACATCTCTTTTATATCACCATGGATAATCTCAATTTGCTGTTCCAGCCGGTTATATTGAACGGATCTGACAGCCATATCATACAGCTTCTCTTGTATTTCCACCCCTGCTATCCTTGCTTTTGTTCTTGTGCTTAAAAGGAGCGGGATCACGCCATTTCCTGTACAAAGATCGATGATGCGTCCTTTTTGAATTGGTACATATACAAACTTTGCCAAAAGAACCGCATCAAGAGAAAATGCGAATACGCTGGGACTTTGAATAATACGTAAATCTTCTGCCAGCAAATAATCTAGTCGTTCATTTTCTTTTAAGTGCACCATTAGTAAATTCCTTTCTAGGCCAACTCAGCTGAATTCATTTTCATAAGAAAAGCCTCCTGAAACAAGGAAGCTTCAATACTTTTTATTTAAAAACGACAGACAAAACAAACAGTCGCCGTCTTTTCTGACGCTGCCGTAATGGAGATTGCAAATGTGAAATCCTTCTTGATAAATTCTTGCTAAATTATCATATCCTTCCCCAATATCCAAATATTGCTTTTCTCCTTTTTCTTGGGAAACCTCATCTTTCTCTCTTTTTTTTTCCCTGTTTATTGTGGAAATTCTTTTACGCAAATGGTCATTTTCCATTTTTAAATGTTGATTTTCTTCAATTAGTTCACCTATATGTTGTTTTAATTCTCCTAATTGCCGATACAAATCACCAATTTGTTCTTCCAAAAGTGTTACTGCATCAAATATTTCTTTTTTATTCACAATTTTTTCCACCTCTAATCTGTGGACTCGATCGAAACAGGATCATCCTTCAATTCTTCCCACGTATATTCGACAACACGCTCCCGATTAATCAGCTCAACTTGCAAAACACGTTCCAAAATATTGAGCCCGACAACCTTTCCTTGGCCGCTTGGCGTTTCAATCATCTCTCCAATATCCGGAAGTTGTTCTTTCGCTGTTTCATATTCATCATTTTCATATTTTAAACAGCACATTAACCGTCCGCATAAACCGGATATTTTTGTAGGATTCAACGATAAATTTTGATCTTTTGCCATCTTGATGGACACAGGTTCAAAATCCCCTAAAAACGTGGAACAACAGAGCATTCGTCCGCATGGTCCGATTCCGCCAAGCATTTTCGCCTCATCTCTGACACCGATTTGTCGGAGTTCAATTCTTGTTTTAAAAATGGAGGCTAAATCTTTGACAAGCTCCCGAAAGTCTACACGGCCATCTGCTGTAAAGTAAAAGATTATTTTATTGCGGTCAAACGTATACTCTACATCGACAAGTTTCATTTCCAGGCCGTGTTCTTCGATCTTTTTCAAACAGATTTCCATTGCCTCTGCCGCAGCTTTATTGTTTGCTTCCACAACGAGCCGATCTTTTTCATCTGCCTTGCGAATGACTTTTTTTAACGGAAGAACAATATCATGTTCTCCTATTTGCTTTTTGCTGACTACCACTTTTCCATATTCAATGCCTCGTATCGTTTCCACAATGACAAAATCATCAACATGTATATCAAATCCGTTTGGATCAAAATAATATATTTTGCCAGCTTTTTTAAAACGAACTCCAACTACATCATACAAGCTTATCCCTCCTGCAACGTTAACACCAATTGTTCCATAAGAAGCTGAGAATTTACATTGGCGTTTAAACGCCTTTTTGCTTCCAAAATGGAGACAATATGGTTTAAAACGCTTCCTTGGCCAAACTTTATCGCTTGCCGCTTTAACATCGGCACTATATCTGAATAAATACATTCCTCTTCATTTCCGATTTGAACGAAATGCAAATCACGGTATAAAAAAAGGAGAAAGTCCAATCCCGTCTCCATCTGCTCTTTTTCTTGAAAAAAAGGCATCCATTGATTATGGATAAAAAGCAATGCATGGTTCGGACGGGAATGTATAATTTCATATAATTTTATCACTTTATTTCTTGCTTCCGCAAACCAATCGTCGCGGCTTAATAAAAGCGCCTTTTCCAAGTGGTTTGTCACTTGACTTGCGAGGGCAGCTATATGGCTGGGTATTCCTTCTTTTTCTAGACCTTGTTGAATAAACTTTGGAGAAAGCGGTTGAAAAGTTAACACTTGGCATCTCGAAAGAATGGTTGATAACAGGCGGTGAACTTGATCTGTCAGAAGAACTGCCATTGTCCCTTTCGCCGGTTCTTCTAAAAATTTAAGCAAGCTATTGGCTGCATGAACGGTCATCTGATCACAATGAGAAATAATGTACAGCTTTTGATTGGATTCAACACCTGTTTTGGCAAACTCCTGTTGCAGCGCTTCAATTTGGCTTTTTTTTATGGAAAGGCCGTCAGGTTCGATGAAATGAAGATCTGGATGATTGCCGCTTTCAATTCTTTTGCAGTTTATACATTGATCACAAGGTAAATAGCCGTTCTTGACATTTTGACAGAAAAAGCTTTTAGCCGTTAAAATAGCCGTTTCTTTTTTTCCTACTCCTTGTTTTCCTTCAAATAAATAAGCATGAGCCAATCTTTTTTTTTGAAAAGAGTTTCGCAGTATTTTAAACACTCTTGGCTGCTGTTTTTCAAGTTCATCCCATGTTTTCATTGCTTATCACTCGCTTACATATACAGATTCACGATAAGCCCTTTGATTTCCCCAATTTTCCCCAAAATATCCACCGCATCCATTTCTTTATTTAGAATATCTTCTGTCAGTTCAACAAGCTTTTGATCAATTTTTTCTATAATTTTTAAATTGCGGCGGTTCCCATAAAAATCCCAGCTTTGCGACTCTTTCAGATTCATTCCATGTTCAACTGTTTCATGAATCAGGCGTTTTACCAGCCTTTTAAACCTTGTTAAATCATGAATATTTTTTGATTTACTTAAACGTTCTCCGGCCTCATCCAAATCCTTTAATAGCTTTTGCCATTGTTCCCCTGCTAGTTTTTCCTCATGTTTTTGAACAATTTGGGAAAACAGCTTTGAACCGCCCTGTTGCCCATTGGGTTCCATAGTCCGTTTCGGCATCACTGTTCTAAGATCCTCGTTTATCTTCATCGGTCCCCACCCTAAAATTGATGAAATTCTTCTACTGGAAGTACGAAAACGGTCGCCCCGCCAACTTCTATTTCGATCGGGTAAGGAACATAGGAATCGGTATTTCCACCCATCGGTGAAACTGGCGCAGAAAGTTGTTTTCGGGACTGACAATTGTCCTTAATAATATCAAGCGCTTTTCTTACACGAACGTCTTCTGTTCCAATGATAAAAGTCGTATTGCCGGATTTTAAAAATCCTCCCGTACTTGCCAGTTTTGTGACGCGAAAATGATGCTCGGTCAGCGCTTTTAAAAGCCGGTTGCTATCCTGATCTTGAACAACAGCCATTATCAACTTCATGCTGGAGCCCTCCTTTTATTCTAAACGCAAAAAAACAATTTCGTTTTTTTCTCCATTATAACAAGCATGGAATTGTTGTGACTACCGTGTTTCTTGCATATAGGAAATCAGCGCTTTTTCAGCAGCTTGCAACACTTTATCTAAAGGCTGGTCGGCATCAATAATGTTTATTCTATTCGGAAACATATTGATAACTTTTTCATATCCTTCCCTCACTTTTCGATGAAAATCAATCTTTTCAAGGTCAAGGCGATTGATCTCTCTTCTGTTATTTTTTGAAATTCTCTCCAACCCCTTTTCAGGTGAAATATCGAAGTAAAGCGTGAGATCAGGCATTAACCCATTGATGGCAAAGCGATTGATTTTCAGCACCTCTTCAATCCCAAGCCCTCTTGCGTAACCTTGATAGGCTAAAGAGCTGTCAACAAAACGGTCGCAAAGCACAATGCTTCCTTTATAAAGAGCTGGAATGACTTTTTCAACAAGATGCTGTCTTCTGGCTGCGGCATAAAGAAGTGCTTCTGTCCGCGCATCCATTTCCGTATGTTCAGGGTGCAGGATAATCTCACGAATTTTTTCGCTGATCACAATGCCGCCCGGTTCTCGAGTGGCTACAACAGATTTCCCGGATTTTTCAAGTTTTTCCGCCAATTTGTTTAAAATGGTTGTTTTCCCTGCTCCTTCGGGACCTTCAAATGTTATGAATATTCCTTTCACCTTCATCACCTTTTGATAAATATCGAAATAAGACCCTCATGCAATTTTTCTCCGCCTTGAAATTTTGCGTGAAGCTTAAGGAGAGTTTTCAAACTTTCAATATGATATTTCGTAATTCGTTCCCCTTTCATAATCAACGGAATTCCCGGTGGATATGGAATAATTAGCTCGGAAGCAACCTCACCTTCCGCATTTGCCAACGGCACAAACATGGATGAATGATCAGCCATTTTCTTAAAAGGAATGGACAATTTGCTGAAAAGGTCAACATGTACTTCTTGTAAAATGTCGTCTGTTTTGACAAATTGGGCAAGTTTTAATTGATCATTGACCATTTCAAAGCGGCTCGTTTCAAAACTGCAACAGCCTAACGGCAGCACAAACAAAACATTTAACGGATCGGCAAGTTCAGGGTATATGGCCGCCTTTTCAAAATACCGAATTAATTCATAGCCAGATAGGCCGTTTTTTGAACGTATTGTTAATTTTAAGGGATCTGTGTCCAAGAACGGATCTTTCGACGTCACGATATCAATATTTTCAAGCCTTTGAAAAATCTTAACAAAATCCTGAACACATTGATATATTTCATCCTCCCTCTCCATAATAGATTGAAGATATGCCCTGGCAATATCAAGGGAAGCCATAACCAAATAAGAAGGGCTGCTTGTTTGCAGCATGTGAAGGTAGCGTGTAACCTTTTCCTCATTCACCAAAGAGCTGTTGAAATGCAAAAATGAACCCATTGTCATCGCCGGCAATGTTTTATGAGCTGATTGAACAACGACATCCGCTCCGGCGGAAATAGCTGATGGAGGAAATAAAGAACTTGAAATAAAGTGAGCTCCATGTGCTTCATCGACTAATACCGGTATTTTATGAGAATGCGCAAATGCAACCAGCTCACCTAATTTTTTATAGGTCAGCCCATAATATGTGGGACTTGTCAGTATTATCGCTTTTACTTGCGGATACTTTTGATATGCCTTTTTAACCGTTTCAATTGATACATAAGAAGGAACTTGATAGTCTTGATCAATATTAGGGGCCAAAAAAACAGGTTCCGCCCCTGCCAATTCCAACCCGTGCATTACAGACTTATGGCAATTTCTCTGAACAAACACAACGTCTCCCTCTTGGCAGCTGGCAAGAATCATCGCCAAATTCCCGACAGTTGATCCATTAACTAAAAAATAGGTAGACGCTACGCCATACAACTCTGCTGCGAGTTGCTGTGCTTCCTTTATAATCCCTTGGGGTGCATATAAGTCATCTAAATGAGACAGCTCTGTCGCATCAAGCTGAAGGGCTTTTGAAAAGTAAGGGAAGTGAAGTTCATCATAAAGAGAGCCATACTTGTGGCCGGGAACATGAAAGGAGAGGGGATCTAATTGATGGTGTTTAACAAGCGCATCATATATAGGCGTGCGGAAATTTCGCATATAACATTCAACGTCCTTTATCACTTTTTTTCTATTTTTCTATTATATCAAAAAGAAAAAACTTGACCGATTCCCTTTTTACAGCCAAGTTCAAGAATATATTTTAGGATTTGCCGCTTTTTTTAATTTTTCAATAAAATATTGATATTTTGGATCATTTGTGTTGGTTTGTACGATTTCATTTTCACAGTTTAAGCAAATAAAACTATGATACAAATGGAAGCCTTTCGTTTTATGTTCTTCGCAAATTATACACGTCTCCCCATATAATTTATCATTATGTGCAGTCATTTCAGCTCCACCTCCATCACCAGTATGTCCAAAAACAGCAAATATATTCAAAATTTTAAATTTCTTTTTTATTCCATCCTAAGTCCATACTGGAGGGGATGTGCTTGCAAATTAAAAGTTATTATATATACAAAAAAGAGCAGCTTTTTGTTTAGCTGCTCTTTCCTTCTTTTTGCCTGGCAGCGTCCTACTCTCGCAAGGGACAGACCCTTACTACCAT
>ERZ1673779.22-NODE-22-length-59553-cov-30.510589_pt1 | contig 59553 bp, 75 predicted proteins | sample MGYA00580136_ERZ1673779 | MGnify/ENA primary metagenome ERZ1673779 (study PRJEB41219, sample SAMN04549633) | soil metagenome | isolation source: soil | place: USA:California,Owens Lake (dry lake) | collected 2009-08-06 ... | reverse complement strand
GGAAGTAGCTCAGCTTGGTAGAGCACATGGTTTGGGACCATGGGGTCGCAGGTTCAAATCCTGTCTTCCCGACCAGAGGGTTCAAGGGGCCTTAGCTCAGCTGGGAGAGCGCCTGCTTTGCACGCAGGAGGTCAGCGGTTCGATCCCGCTAGGCTCCATCGAAAAAAACTCTCTTTTTTTATTCTCCTTAAATCTTCATTTGCGATCCGAAATATTCCCTAATAAAATTACTTCATTTTGCCTTGCTTTTTAAGCAAACAAAGAAGCTTCTAGCTGCATATCCATGAGAATTAATGAAATTGCCATTGTAAGAAGCCGCAAGCCAATATATTTTTTTATATCCTCAGTTCCGTCCACAAATTTTTTCGCATTGCTGAAACTTTCTCCATTTTACCGAAAAGAGCGTAAAAAAAATTATGTTTGCAAGTGCATAGAAAATAAACGAACCCCTCTTAAAGTCAGGAAAACGTAATCTAGAATGAAGAGATGCAATCATGTTATTTTTAGTGCCTGGAATTGGGTAGAAAACGATGATCATATTGTACCAAACTTTATTAAATAAGAATTGAATATGGCGCAAAATTTATCGCATATAATGGAAAGGTATAATATTATATATTTTAATGTATTTCAAATAGAGCCAACGTTAATGGAAAGGTGGGATGATGATGCCTGATGATTGGCAAGTAATGTTTATGCGAATCGTTTTGGCTGCGGTTTTGAGCGGTTTTATCGGGCTTGAACGTGAATTCAAACGCCATCCTGCAGGATTTAGAACTCATTTATTGGTTGGTGTGGGATCTTGTATGATGATGCTATTGTCGCTTTATGGATTTGAAAATTATATAATTCAATATGAAAACATCCGCTTTGACCCTGCAAGAATTCCTTCATATGTAATAAGTGGCATTGGATTTTTAGGAGCAGGAACCATATTAGTGAAAGAGGCAACGGTAAAAGGATTAACAACGGCAGCTTCCATATGGGTGGTAGCGGGTTTAGGTCTTGTCATAGGAGCGGGCATGTATGCATTAGCCGTTTTTTCAGCTTTCATCGTCTTGTTAAGTTTGATGTTCTTGAATAAAGTTGAAGCTATTTTTGCTGAAAAAACAAGCAAAAAATGGATTCGGGCTGTTCTATCCGAAGAAGAATTTATTCGTCTCGTTCATCAATTAGAGAAACTGGATGTTTCTCTTCATAAAATTCTTCAGACCCAAAATGAGGAGCAAAATGGAAAAAATTCATACTTATTGGAAATTGAATTCCCAAGAAATAAAGAAGAGATGTTGATAAATGAATTAATGAATATAACAGGTGTGAAAAAATTTTTTTAAAAACGTGCTGAATTGGGAATATTGATTGTGAAAAGCTTTTTTGTTGAAAAATTCTCCAAAAATGATTATATTATAATTAAGGTCAAATATAGTCAAAGTCAATTTCCTGGATTTAGAAAACAGCAGTGAACACGAAGCCTCCTATCCCCAGGATTTGCAAAGAATAAATTATTGTGCAATTTCCGATCAAAATACGAAGGAGGTGTTCCATGGATTGAGAAACATTTCGGATATTATTGAGCAATATTTGAAACAAGTGCTCGATTCGAGCGGAAAAGAAATTGTTGAAATTAAAAGAAGCGAGATTGCCGACAAATTCCAGTGTGTGCCTTCGCAAATTAATTATGTCATTAATACTCGTTTTACAATTGAACGCGGTTATATTGTCGAAAGCAAAAGGGGTGGAGGCGGTTATATTCGAATTATGAAAGTACAAATTAATGACCGCATTCAACTCATTAATCAAATTATAAATGCCATTGGAAAAAGGCTTTCGCAGTCGGCGGCAGAAGATATTATTTTGAGATTGGCTGAGGAAGAGGTCATTTCCGAAAGGGAAGCGAAAATAATGTTGAGTGTGATTGATCGATCTGTTTTATATATTGAATTGCCTGACCGAGATGAGCTTCGGGCAAGAATGATGAAAGCTATGCTGACCTCATTAAAATACAAGTAAGGATGTGAAGGCTGTGATTTGTCAAGAATGTCATGAAAGACCTGCGACATTTCATTTCACGAAAATCATTAATGGGGAAAAAACGGAAGTCCACATTTGCGACAAATGCGCACAGGAGAAGAGCGATGCGTTTATGTTTAATATGCATTCTGGATTTTCGTTTAATCATTTGTTATCTGGACTATTGAATATGGAAAGCGCTCTGAGTCCAAAAGGTCAAAACGTTTTTCAAAACAATCAGGTGCTTCAATGCGATCGCTGCAAAATGACGTTCCGCGAATTTATGAATACGGGCAAATTCGGGTGTTCGCATTGTTACAAAACTTTTTACCATCAAATCACGCCGATCTTAAGACGTGTCCATGGCGGCAATACGACACATGGAGGAAAAGTTCCGAAAAGAGTTGGCGGGAGCATCCATTTGCGAAAACGCCTTAAAATGCTGAGGGAAAAGCTGCAAGAATTAGTTGCCAAAGAAGAATTTGAAAGAGCCGCACAGGTTCGAGATGAAATACGATCAATAGAAGCAAAGTTAAATGGACAAGATGAAAGGGGAGTATAAAATGTCCTTTCAAAAATTTATAAACTCTGCCATGAGCGCTTGGATGAGTGAGAAAGGCCCGGATTCGGACATTGTGTTAAGCAGCAGGATCCGGCTGGCAAGAAACGTTGATAGCCTGCGTTTCCCCTCTATTATGTCCAATGAGGAAGCAATGACTGTTTTAGATACGTTTGAACAATCATTTTCAAACCGGTCTTTCGGGAGTGTAGGTACATTCGAACTATTAAAAATGAATGAACTTCAACCGATTCAAAAGCGTGTCCTTGTTGAAAAACATTTAATCAGTCCATACCTAATGGAAGAATCGACATTGGGTGGATGTCTTTTATCAGAAAACGAAGAAGTAAGCATCATGCTTAATGAAGAAGATCATATCAGAATCCAATGCTTGTTTCCGGGCTTGCAATTAAAAGAAGCATTGGATTTGGCGATGGAACTTGATGACTGGATTGAAGAAAAAGTAGATTATGCGTTTGATGAACATAGAGGGTATTTGACAAGCTGCCCGACAAATGTTGGAACCGGATTACGCGCCTCTGTCATGATGCATCTGCCAGCTCTTGTTCTCAATCAGCAAATGAACCAAATTATCTCGGCCATTCATCAATTAGGATTGGCGGTGAGAGGAATATATGGTGAAGGCAGTGAAGCGTTAGGCAATATCTTCCAAATTTCCAATCAAATGACACTAGGAAAATCAGAAGAAGATATTGTAGACGATTTAATTAGCGTAGTCAAACAATTGATAGCTCAAGAAAGGTCTGCGAGAGAAGCGCTTTATAAAACAAGTCCGCATCAGTTGGAAGACCGTGTTTATCGTTCTTACGGAACCCTTAAGTACAGCAGAATCATTCAATCAAAAGAAGCCATTCAATGTTTGTCAGATGTCCGTTTAGGCATTGATTTAGGAATTATTAAAAATGTTTCTCGCAGCATTTTGAATGAGTTGTTGGTTTTTATTCAGCCCGGTTTTTTGCAACAATATTCGGGTGGAGCGCTTCGGCCGAATGAACGGGATGTTCGTCGGGCATCCTTAATTCGAGAACGACTCCAAATAGAAAAAAGGGAGGATGATTACAAATGATGTTTGGCAGATTTACAGAGCGGGCGCAAAAAGTGCTTGCCTTAGCGCAAGAAGAAGCTGTGAGGCTTGGACATAATAATATCGGCACAGAACATATTCTACTCGGTTTAGTGCGTGAAGGAGAAGGAATTGCTGCGAAAGCTCTTCGCGCATTGGGATTAAGTCCGGAAAAAATCCAAAATGAAGTGGAAAGCTTGATCGGACGCGGACAAGAAATTTCACAAACCATTCATTATACCCCTAGAGCCAAAAAAGTGATTGAACTGTCAATGGATGAAGCAAGAAAATTAGGCCATTCATATGTTGGAACAGAACACATTTTATTGGGATTGATTCGAGAGGGAGAAGGAGTTGCCGCACGTGTTTTAAACAACCTTGGAGTCAGTTTAAACAAAGCTCGTCAGCAAGTGCTGCAGCTGTTGGGCAGCAATGAAGTCTCCTCGAGTCATCAAGGAAGTTCGATGGCCAATGCAAATACCCCGACTCTTGACAGCCTTGCAAGAGATTTAACGGCTGTCGCTCGGGAAGGCGGACTTGACCCGGTTATCGGACGAGGCAAGGAAATTCAGCGTGTTATTGAAGTATTGAGCCGCAGAACTAAAAATAACCCGGTGTTAATCGGTGAACCGGGAGTGGGAAAAACCGCCATCGCTGAAGGGCTTGCACAGCAAATTGTCAACAATGAAGTGCCGGAAATTTTGCGGGACAAGCGAGTAATGACGCTCGATATGGGAACGGTTGTGGCAGGAACAAAATATCGCGGCGAGTTTGAAGATCGGTTGAAAAAAGTAATGGATGAAATTCGCCAGGCAGGAAACATCATTTTATTTATTGATGAACTGCATACATTAATCGGTGCCGGCGGTGCGGAAGGAGCAATCGATGCTTCCAACATATTAAAACCAGCCTTAGCGAGGGGAGAATTGCAATGCATCGGTGCAACCACATTAGATGAGTATCGAAAATACATTGAAAAAGATGCAGCGCTTGAACGGCGTTTTCAGCCGATTCAAGTTGATGAGCCGACAATTGAAGAAAGCATTCAAATTTTAAAAGGATTAAGAGACCGATATGAAGCACACCATCGTGTCTCCATTTTAGATGAGGCGATTGAAGCAGCAGTGAAATTATCCGACCGTTACATTTCTGACCGCTACTTGCCTGACAAAGCCATCGACTTAATTGATGAAGCCGGATCAAAAGTCCGTTTGCGCTCATTTGCAACTCCTCCCAATTTAAAAGAATTAGAACAAAAACTGGAGGAAATTCGCAAAGAAAAAGAAGCTGCTGTTCAAAGCCAGGAATTCGAAAAAGCTGCTTCTTTAAGAGACACCGAACAGCGGCTTCGCGAGGAATTAGAAGAAACCAAAAAATCTTGGAAAGAAAAACAAGGGCAAGAAAATTCAGAAGTGACGGTTGAAGATATTGCAATGGTTGTTTCAAGCTGGACCGGTATTCCTGTTGTGAAACTTGCCCAAACCGAAACGGAGCGTCTCCTTAATCTCGAAAAAATATTGCACTCCCGTGTCATAGGGCAAGAAGAAGCGGTTTCGGCTGTTTCTAAAGCTGTGCGCCGTGCACGCGCCGGGTTAAAAGATCCGAAGCGTCCGATCGGTTCATTCATTTTCTTGGGTCCAACAGGAGTGGGTAAAACTGAGTTGGCAAGAGCACTGGCGGAAGCAATGTTTGGCGATGAGGATGCCATGATCCGGATCGACATGTCCGAATATATGGAAAAGCACTCTACTTCAAGACTGGTTGGTTCTCCTCCTGGCTATGTCGGCTATGAAGAAGGTGGGCAACTAACGGAAAAAGTGCGCCGTAAACCTTATTCGGTTGTTTTGCTTGATGAAATTGAGAAAGCACATCCGGATGTATTTAACATATTGCTTCAAGTTTTGGAAGACGGAAGGCTTACTGACTCAAAAGGCCGCACAGTAGACTTTAGGAATACAATTCTCATCATGACTTCCAACGTTGGAGCAAGTGAATTAAAACGGAATAAATATGTTGGTTTCAATGTTCAGGATGAAAATGCAAATTACAAAGATATGAAAGATAAAGTGATGGATGAACTGAAAAAAGCGTTTCGCCCAGAATTTTTAAACCGTATTGATGAAATCATCGTTTTCCACTCTCTTGAGAAAAAACATTTAAAAGAAATTGTATCGCTAATGGCTGATCAATTAACAAAGCGGTTAAAAGAGCAGGATATCGAACTGGAATTAACCGATCGTGCAAAAGAAAAGCTGGCTGAAGAAGGCCATGACTTAGAATATGGCGCTCGACCGCTGCGCAGAGCGATCCAAAAAAATGTCGAAGACCGATTGTCAGAGGAATTATTAAAAGGAACGATCGAAAAAGGGCAAAAGGTTGTCCTAGATGTTGTAGACGGAGAATTCGTTGTAAAATCTGCAGAAAAAGTTCAATAAACTTGGGCATACTTTTACCGTATGCCCTCTTTTCAATAAACAGCACAAGTGATTTTTAAAAAGTGGGGAATACACGCATGTCGAAAATAAAGTCAAAGTTCGTTTGCCAATCTTGCGGCTATGAATCTGCAAAATGGATGGGGAAATGTCCTGGATGCGGGGCTTGGAATACAATGACCGAGGAAATCTTCAAACAACAAGGGAAACACCGCATTGCATTTAATCACACAGAATCATCCACCTTCAGCAAACCTTCCTTAATCAATGATATTCAAGCAGTAAAGGAACCTAGAATTCATACAGGACTTCATGAGTTTAACAGGGTGTTGGGAGGAGGAATTGTAAAAGGGTCGCTTGTTTTAATAGGGGGTGATCCCGGTATCGGCAAATCTACGCTGTTATTGCAAGTTTCTTCACAGTTGGCCAAAGGGGGAAATGAGGTTTTATATATTTCAGGAGAAGAATCGATCAAGCAAACAAAGCTCCGTGCCGATCGGCTTGGAGTAAAAGGGGAAAGATTATTTGTATTTTCGGAAACTGACTTGGAAGTGATTATTCGGGTCATTGATGAAACAAAGCCAGCATTAGTCATCATCGACTCGATTCAAACAATATATCATCATGAAATTTCTTCTGCCCCTGGAAGTGTATCCCAAGTCCGGGAATGTACGTCTGAACTAATGAGGCTTGCTAAAACAAAAGGAATTCCGATTTTTATCGTAGGACACGTGACGAAAGACGGTTCCATTGCAGGCCCCCGCATTTTAGAACACATGGTTGATACCGTATTATATTTTGAAGGGGAACGTCATCATACATATCGAATATTACGCGCCGTTAAAAATCGTTTTGGATCCACAAATGAAATCGGGATTTTTGAGATGAAAGAAACGGGTCTCGAAGAAGTAGTCAACCCCTCGGAAATCTTTTTGGAGGAAAGAGCAAAAGGGGCATCTGGTTCAACAGTTGTGGCCTCGATGGAAGGAACAAGACCTGTTCTTGTTGAAATACAAGCTTTAATAGCTCCTACAAGCTTTGGAAATCCGAGAAGAATGGCGAACGGAATTGACCATAACCGCGTGTCGTTGTTGATGGCCGTGCTGGAAAAGCGTGTCGGACTTTTGCTGCAAAATCAGGATGCTTATTTAAAAGTGGCTGGCGGAGTGAAATTGGACGAACCGGCGATAGATTTAGCCGTCTCTATCAGCATTGCCTCGAGTTTTAAAGACATCCCGACAAACGTGCATGATGTGTTTATCGGTGAAGTGGGATTAACCGGAGAAATAAGAAGGGTGTCGAGAATTGAGCAGCGTGTGTTAGAGGCTAAGAAGCTGGGGTTTCGGAGGATTTTCCTACCTAAAGCAAACTTAGGAGGATGGAAAATACCTGATGATATTGACATTGTCGGTGTGTCAAATATTTCGGAAGCACTCGAATTTGCATTAGGGGGATAAATGATGAAACAAAAAATGCTAAAAGATATTTTACAGTTTGTGGCCCCGGGCACACCAATCCGTGAAGGCATCGATAATGTTTTGCGTGCAAAAACCGGGGGATTAATTGTTGTCGGCTATAATGAAAAAGTAAAGCAGATTGTAGATGGGGGTTTTTATATCAATTCCCAGTTCACCCCCTCCCATTTATATGAACTGGCAAAAATGGACGGAGCCATTATTTTAAGCGATTCGGGCCAAAAAATTTTATACGCCAATGCCCAGTTGATTCCAGATACAAGTATAGAAACTTCGGAAACCGGCATGAGGCATAGAACCGCTGAACGGGTGGCAAAACAAACCGGGAATCTGGTAGTGGCAATTTCGGAAAGAAGAAATGTCATAACGCTCTATTTCGGCGACTGCCGCTATGCACTGCGTGATATCGGAGTCATTTTGACAAAAGCAAATCAAGCTTTGCAGACATTGGAAAAATACAAATCTGCTACTGATGAATCGATTGCGAATTTAGGATTGTTGGAACTGGAGGATTCCGTAACCCTTGATGACGTTATCCAAGTGTTGCATCGGATTGAAATGGTGTTAAGAATTAAAAGTGAAATCATTAATTATGTGGATGAACTCGGTTCGGAAGGCCAGCTAATTCGTTTGCAAATGAACGAGCTTATGTCAGATATTGAAAAAGAAGCGCTTCTCTTAATTAAAGATTACAGCAATGAAAAATCAATAGACCCAAAAGCTGTTTTAGAACAATTATTGGAGCTATCGAATTCGGAGTTGCTGGATGACACGATTTTATTAAAGTTGTTAGGTTATCCGCATTTTTCTAATTTAAATGAATCTGTAGTGCCAAAAGGATACCGCATTCTTAATAAAATTCCAAGGCTGCCGTCCGTCATTATTGAAAATTTGGTAACAACCTTTCAAAATTTGAAACACATCTCAGTTGCTACCGTAGATGAATTAGATGAGGTGGAAGGAATAGGAGAAGTGCGGGCAAGGAAAATTAGAGAAGGATTGAGGAGGCTTCAAGAACAATTTAGCATATCTCGCGAGTTATAATATGGCAAATTCCTTTACAGCAATTTATCAATATTTTTACAATAGTTGTCTTTTGATGTTTGAATCGTCTTAAACTGTTTATAATGTAATAAAGGAGGTGGCGGCATGATTAAACGAATCGTTCAAATCTTTTTATTGTTTGTCGGCGGAACATTAGGCATTTTGTTTATTCCGGAATTATTATTTCTTTTGAATATGGAGGATGTTCCTTTCATAATGGCACCCTATACATTAGCTGTTTTAGGTGCAGTTTTGTTTTATATGATCTCCTTTTGGTTAGTTGACTATATTGTGAATTGGATTAAATACATGGAAGAAAAATTAGTGAAAACGCCAGTGACAGATATTTTGTTTGGCAGTTTAGGATTGATTTTCGGTCTGATCATCGCCTATTTGATCGGGATCTCTTTGGCAGAACTGCCTTATCCAATCATCAACAATATTGTGCCAATTTTTTTAACGATTATATTAGGATATTTAGGATTTCAAATTGGTTATAAAAAGCGTGACGAATTATTAAGCTTATTTTCTATTTCGTCCAAAGCGAATAGAAAAAAAGGAGTTCAAGAGGAAGAAGAAAATATTGAAAAGAAAAGCTTAAAAATATTGGACACAAGTGTTATTATAGATGGCAGGATTGCCGACATATGCCAAACAGGCTTTTTGGAAGGAACAATCGTTATTCCGCAATTTGTTTTAGAAGAGTTGCAGCATATCGCCGATTCATCTGATGTATTAAAAAGAAACCGTGGAAGACGGGGACTTGACATTTTAAACAAAATTCAGAAGGAATTGGATATCCCTGTGGAAATATGGGAAGGGGATTTCGACGACATTCAAGAAGTGGACAGCAAATTGATCAAATTGGCAAAAATCCTTCAAGCCGTTGTTGTTACAAATGATTTCAACCTAAACAAAGTTTGCGAACTGCAAAAAGTATCCGTATTGAACATTAATGATTTGGCAAATGCGGTTAAACCGATTGTGTTGCCTGGGGAAGAATTGAATGTCCAAGTGATCAAAGACGGAAAAGAGCACAATCAAGGTGTTGCCTATCTTGATGATGGGACAATGATTGTTGTCGAGGATGGAAGGGATTATATCGGAAAAAACATTGACATCCTTGTTACAAGCGTTCTCCAAACTTCAGCTGGACGCATGATTTTTGCGAAGCCGAAGCTGTTAGAAAAAGCATTATAAATTAAGGAGAAAGAAGATGAATTATCGGGTTGTCATACCAGCCGCGGGTCAAGGAAAGCGAATGAAATCAAGAAAGAATAAACAATTTATTGAACTTAATTCTTTGCCGGTCATTATCAGGACGTTAAGCGTGTTTGAAAAAGACGCTGATTGCGTCGAGATTATTCTGGTTATTAACGAAAAAGAACGGGAGCAGTTTAGAGAGTTGCTTGAAAAATATAACATCCAAAAAGTAAAAAAGCTGGTTTCAGGCGGTTTAGAACGCCAACACAGCGTGTATAACGGCTTAAAAGAGATTAAAGATGACGGGATTGTTTTAATTCATGACGGAGCAAGACCATTCGTCCGTCATAACACAATCCGCAAGTTGGTGGAAAAAGCTTATATAGAAGGAGCCGCCACTGTAGCTGTTCCTGTAAAAGATACAATAAAACGGGTTCGCGACATGGAAGTGATTGATACCGTTGAACGTTCTAGCTTGTGGGCAGTCCAAACACCACAAGCTTTTCGTCTTTCCGTTATTTTAAAGGCACATGAAGCGGCTGTTAAAGATCAGTTTTTAGGAACGGATGATGCAAGTTTAGTAGAAAGGATCGGGGGAAAAGTTTGCATTGTTCAAGGGGAGTATTCGAACATTAAATTAACAACACCGGACGACTTAATTTTTGCTCAAGCGATTTTAGAGAATAAAGGAGGGGTGATCGAATGATTCGCGTTGGACAAGGATTTGACGTTCATCAGCTGGTTGATGGGAAGCGCCTCATTCTTGGCGGTGTTGAAATTCCATATGAAAAAGGGCTGCTTGGACATTCTGATGCGGACGTTCTCCTTCATGCGCTTACAGACGCCTGTTTAGGTGCTATTGGGGAAGGAGATATTGGCAGGCATTTTCCAGATACTGATCCCGCTTATAAAAATGCAGATTCGGCTAAATTGCTTGCGGATGTATGGAAACTTGTAAAAAAGAAAGGCTATAAATTAGGGAATGCCGATTGCACCATCATTGCCGAGAGGCCAAAGATGGCTCCTTATATTGAAGAGATTAAAGCTAGGATCGCGGAACTGTTGGAAGCGGAACTTGATCAAGTAAATGTGAAGGCGACGACAACAGAAAAACTTGGATTTACGGGGAGAGGCGAAGGAATTGCAGCCCAAGCCGTTGTTTTGTTGCAAAATATAGAGCAATCACTTTGATCAACTTTTGTTTGATGGTAAAATAATCTTGGCTTTATATATTCGGTGATCATTATTGGAGGGACTGGTTTTATGGATGACAACGGAATACGTGTCCGTTATGCGCCGAGTCCAACGGGGCATTTGCATATCGGAAATGCACGTACAGCTTTATTTAATTATTTATTCGCCAGAAACCAAAAAGGAAAATTTATTATCCGGATTGAAGATACGGATCAAAAAAGGAACATCGAAGGCGGGGAAGAAAGCCAGCTGTTTTATTTAAAATGGCTTGGAATTGATTGGGATGAGAGCGTTGATGTAGGGGGGGAATATGGTCCTTATCGCCAGTCGGAGCGGAATGATATTTATAAAAAGTATTACGAAGAGTTGTTAGAAAAGGGACTGGCTTATAAATGTTATTGCACGGAGGAAGAGCTTGAAAAAGAGCGGCAAGAACAGATCGCACGCGGTGTCATGCCGAGATATTCCGGAAAATGCGCCAACCTGACAGAAGAAGAGAAGGAAGCTTTTGAACGGGAAGGACGCAAACCAAGTATTCGCTTCCGCGTTCCGAAAGGAAAAGTTTACCAATGGAATGATATGGTAAAAGGAGATATTTCCTTTGAATCGGATGACATTGGTGATTTTGTCATCGTCAAAAAAGATGGCACGCCAACGTATAACTTTGCGGTTGCCATTGATGACCATTTAATGAAAATCAGTCATGTTTTGCGTGGCGAAGATCATATTTCCAACACGCCGAAGCAAATGATGATCTATGAAGCTTTTGGTTGGGAGCCGCCGACCTTTGCTCATATGACATTAATTGTCAATGAAAATAGAAAAAAATTGAGCAAGCGTGATGAAAGCATCATTCAATTTATTGAACAATATGCAGATTTAGGATATTTGCCTGAAGCGCTCTTTAATTTTATCGGGTTGCTGGGATGGTCTCCCGTTGGCGAGGAAGAAATTTTCAGCAAAGAAGAATTCATTGAAATTTTTGACCCGAACCGATTGTCAAAATCACCTGCCGTCTTTGACACGCAAAAGCTAAAGTGGATGAACAACCAATACATGAAAAAGCTTGATTTGGAAAAAGTGGTGGAGCTTTCCCTTCCGCATCTTATCAAAGCTGGGCGGCTGAACGAAAATATGACGGATGAAGAAAAAAACTGGGCGCGCCGGCTTATTTCCCTCTACCAAGAACAAATGAGCTACGGTGCGGAAATTGTTGAATTAAGCGAAATGTTCTTTAAAGAAGAAATCGATATAGATGAAGACGGAAAACAAGTATTGCAGGAGGAACAAGTGCCTGCTGTATTGAGCGCGTTTTTGGAAGAAGTGAAGGGGCTCGAGGCTTTTACTTCTGACCATATCAAAAAAGCCATCAAATCGGTGCAAAAAGCAACAGGTCAGAAAGGGAAAAAATTGTTTATGCCGATTCGTGTTGCAACAACTGGACAAACTCATGGCCCTGAACTTCCTGTTGCGATAGAACTGTTAGGAAAAGAGAAAGTTGTGAAAAGATTGGAAGATGTTTTAAGTTAACTTATTTTCAAAATGATAATATGATATAAAAAAATATTACCCAAAAGCGTTGAGAAGGAGAGTAGGAAAGTTGACGGTTTTCCAGAGAGAACCTCCATTGGCTGAAAGAGGTTTAAACACGAACTTTCCGAAATGCACCTTCGAGCCTTTTGTCGAAAGCGTCTTGGTTGAGTAGACAAAAGCGGATTCTCCGTTATAAGAGCGAAAGTTGAGGAAAGAATCGTCTCTTTCCTAAACAGAGTGGAACCGCGCAAAATGCGTCTCTGTGCACAGCAGAGGCGCATTTTTTTTCAGTAGGGCATTTATTTGTATGATACTTACGGGAGGGAGAAAACATGTGGAAAATGTTGAAAGAAGATGTAGAAGTCGTTTTTGACCAAGACCCTGCTGCGAGATCTTATTTAGAAGTTATCTTAACTTATTCAGGCCTTCATGCAATATGGGCTCATCGTATAGCACATGCTTTCTATAAACGAAAAATGTATTTTATAGCAAGAGTCATTTCTCAAGTCAGCCGCTTTTTTACAGGTATTGAAATCCATCCCGGAGCCAAAATCGGCCGCCGCTTTTTCATCGATCACGGCATGGGGGTTGTGATTGGCGAAACATGTGAAATTGGGGACAATGTGACTGTATACCAAGGAGTTACATTAGGTGGAACAGGAAAAGAAAAAGGAAAGAGGCATCCAACCATTAAAAATAATGTTCTTATCGCAACGGGTGCGAAAGTATTAGGCTCAATTACCATTGGGGAAAATTCAAAAATCGGTGCCGGTTCTGTCGTTTTGCACGATGTTCCTGATAATTCGACTGTTGTTGGGATTCCGGGAAGAGTCGTTGTTCAAAATGGGAAAAAGGTTCGAAAAGATTTAAACCATAGAGATTTACCGGATCCTGTTGCCGATAAGCTGAGAGAACTCGAACGGGAAATTGCAAAATTGAAACAGGAATTGGAACATTTGAAGACAAAGGAGGGTGTCCGATGAGCATCAAAATTTATAATACGTTAACCCGAAAGAAGGAAGAATTTGTTCCATTAGAGGATAAGAAAGTCAAAATGTATGTATGCGGGCCGACCGTATACAATTATATTCATATCGGCAATGCCAGACCAGCCATTGTGTATGATACAGTCCGCCGATATTTGGAATATCGTGGATACGATGTTCAGTACGTTTCAAACTTTACCGATGTGGATGATAAATTGATTAAAGCAGCCAATGCATTAGGTGAAACGGTTCCGGAAATTGCGGAGCGTTTTATTCAAGCCTATTTCCATGATATTGATGCACTCGGATGCAGACGAGCAGACGTGCATCCACGGGTGACTGAAAATATTGATACGATTATTGAATTTATTCAAACTTTGATCGACAAAGGCTATGCATATGAATCTGATGGAGATGTGTATTATAAAACAAGATCATTCCCGGAATACGGAAAGCTTTCTCACCAATCCATTGATGAACTTCGAGCGGGAGCAAGAATTCAAGTCGGCGAGAAAAAACAGGATCCGCTTGATTTCGCTCTCTGGAAAGCGGCAAAAGAAGGGGAAATTTTCTGGGACAGTCCATGGGGAAAAGGACGGCCGGGATGGCATATTGAATGTTCTGCGATGGCAAAAAAATATTTGGGCGATACAATTGATATTCATGCAGGCGGCCAAGATTTAACCTTTCCGCACCATGAAAATGAGATTGCCCAGTCGGAAGCGTTGACGGGCAAACCGTTTGCAAGATATTGGATGCATAACGGCTATATCAATATTAACAATGAAAAAATGTCGAAATCGCTCGGAAATTTTATTTTGGTGCACGATGCCTTAAAGCGATATGATGGGCAAGTATTTAGATTTTTTATGCTGTCTGTCCATTATCGCCATCCTATTAATTATTCAGATGAACTGCTTGAAAGTACGAAAAACGGTTTTGAACGGCTCCGCACCTCCTATCAAAACTTAAAGCATCGGCTTGGAGCCAGTGCGAATTTGACGGACAATGACGATCAACTGCTGAATGAAATCAACCAGTTTCGTCAAAAATTTATTGAAGCAATGGATGATGATTTCAACACTGCGAACGGCATTGCAGTTTTATTTGATCTAGTGAAACGAGTCAACTACTATTTGGAAGAAAAGAACACTTCTGAGAAGGTGATTAATGCTTTTTTAAAACTATTTGACGAATTTGGAAATGTTTTGGGAATTACATTGGAAGAACAACCATTATTGGATGAAGAAATTGAACAGTTGATCGAAAAGCGGAATCAAGCCAGAAAAGAGAGGAATTTTGCGCTTGCTGATAAAATACGTGACCGGTTAAAGGAAATGAATATTGTATTGGAGGATACACCTCAAGGAACACGGTGGAAAAGAGGGTAACTATGCTAAATCTGGAAAAAGTAAAAGATGCTGGACAGCTTAACGGTCTTGCCTTGGCTTATATCGGTGATGCGGTGTATGAAGTGTTTGTCCGGCATCATCTTTTATTGCGAGGGAATGCCAAACCGAGCAAACTGCATCATTTGGCAAAATCGTTTGTTTCCGCAAAGGCGCAAGCGGCTATTTTGCATTCCCTGTCAGAAAGCGGCTTTTTCAATGAAGAAGAACTTGCAGTCATCAAAAGGGGGCGAAATGCCAAGTCGGCTACGGTTCCAAAAAACACTGACATTCAAACATACCGATACAGCACCGCATTTGAATCTTTAATTGGATATCTTTTTTTAAAAGGGGAAGAAGAACGATTAAAAGAAATTTTAGAAGCTGCACTCAACATTCCGAAGAAAGGAGGCGTTTCATGTGAGTGATGAGTTTATTTACGGACGAAATTCTGTCATTGAAGCATTGAAATCAAGGCGCAACATTCACAAAATATTTTTGGCGGAACATTCCTTGACGGGACAAGCGCAGCAAATTTTAATGCTGGCTAAGAAAAAAGGGGTAGCCGTTCAGTTTGTACCCAAGAAAAAACTTGACCGAATCGTTTCCGGCAGCCACCAAGGAGTTGTTGCCCAAGTGGCTGCCTATCGTTATGCAAATTTTGAAGATTTGTTTAAAGCTGCGGATGAACGAGGGGAAATGCCGTTTTTTTTGCTGCTTGATGAAATTGAAGATCCGGCCAATCTCGGTTCGATCATGAGAACGGCTGATGCCGTTGGCGCACATGGAATTATTATTCCGAAAAACCGCGCAGTCGGTCTAACCAATACGGTGGCAAAAACGTCAACAGGAGCCATTGAATATATTCCTGTTGCTAGAGTGACGAACATGGCGAGGACGATCGAAGAGTTGAAGGAAAGGGGCATTTGGATTTACGGAACAGATGCCCAAGCAGAGGATGATTACAGATCAATAGATGGAAAACTGCCTCTTGCATTGGTGATCGGCAGCGAGGGAAAAGGAATGAGCAGGCTTGTGAAAGAAAAATGCGATTTTCTTGTTAAAATCCCAATGATAGGACATGTAACTTCGTTAAATGCCTCTGTTGCCGCCGGACTGTTAATGTATGAGGTATTGCGCAAAAGGCGTCCTTTAGGAGAGTAAGGAAATGGATATTTTGCTTGTTGATGGATATAACATGATCGGTGCTTGGCCGGAGCTGCAAAAATTAAAAGAAGAAAACAATTTGGAGGATGCAAGGAATATTTTGATTCAAAAAATGGCCGAATATCAAGCATATACTGGATATCGGGTGATTGTTGTTTTTGATGCCCATTTGGTAAAGGGAATTGAAAAAAAATATACGGATGCCCGTGTAGAAATTATTTTTACTAGGGAAAACGAAACCGCTGATGAGCGAATTGAAAAATTGGCAAAATCGCTGAAAAAGATTGATACGAAAGTCTATGTCGCTACTTCAGACTATGCAGAACAATGGACGATCTTTTCCCAAGGGGCCTTAAGAAAATCAGCAAGAGAGCTTTACGCCGAAACGAAGGCTATTGAAGAGAAGATAAGAAAAAAAATTAGAACGATCAAGGATGAGCGTCCTTTAACGAAAATACGGCTTTCCGGTGAGATAGCGGAAAGATTTGAAAAATGGAGGAGAGGAGATTTATCATAGCCGGGCGTTGTTGACGCTATTTAAAATCTTACAGTATAATATTTCTAACAATTTCCTTAAGTGCGGTCGGGGGGAGTTTTGCGTGAACAGTACTGACAACAAGGGGGAAAAAGTAAAAAAGCTTCAGATGCTGGAAGACGAACAAATTGTTGAACTTTTTCACAAAGGGGACAGTGATGCCTTAGATTTTTTAATTACAAAATACCGGAATTTTGTACGCTCGAAAGCAAGGTCCTATTTCCTTATTGGGGCTGACCGGGAAGACATTATACAAGAGGGGATGATTGGGCTATATAAGGCCATTCGTGATTTTAAAGAGGACAAGCTCAGTTCATTTAAGGCTTTCGCCGAACTATGCATTACTAGGCAAATGATTACGGCCATTAAAACAGCAACTCGCCAAAAACATATTCCTCTCAACTCATATGTTTCTTTGGACAAACCGATTTATGACGAAGAATCTGATCGGACATTAATGGATATAATATCTGGTACAAAGGTGATGGATCCGGAAGAACTCATCATCAATCAAGAGGAGTTTGATGATATTGAATTAAAGATGAGCGAGATACTGTCTGACTTAGAAAGAAAAGTGTTAACGCTTTATTTGGATGGGCGGTCTTACCAGGAAATTTCCGCAGAATTGAACAGGCATGTCAAATCGATCGACAATGCCTTGCAGCGTGTGAAAAGAAAGCTTGAACGCTATTTGGAGTTCAGGGAATTTACATCATAGGAGAATTTTTTCGTCATTGACATAAAAAAAGCCTTTTGATACAGTTTAATAGAATAAATAGCGGCAGGTGCTATATGCGAAAAAAAGTAATCCTTGCATGTTCCAAATGTGGAAGTCGGAACTATTCCACCATGAAAAAAACAACCGAAGAAAGGTTAGAAATAAAAAAGTTTTGCAAAACGTGCCAAACTCACACCATCCATCGGGAAACAAAGTGATGTTGATTCTGGAGGTAAACGAATGCAGCGCTTGATTGGATTTTTTCGCGATGTTGTAAAAGAAATGAAAAAGGTAAGCTGGCCGAAGAAAAATGAATTAGTCCGTTATACGATTACTGTCATAACAACTGTTGCCTTTTTTGCCGTCTTTTTTGCTATTGTTGACTTGGGAATTTCCGAATTGTTGCGTCTCATTCTTGAATAAAAGCGCTCCATCCATGGTATAATAATGATTATGTCATATATTGCATGCAAACCCGGTAAACGGGTTTTTTCATTGCCTAAATGATTGATTGAATAGGGAGGGAAGGACAAGGTCCTCTATTATGGAAAAGAACTGGTATGTTATCCATACGTATTCCGGCTATGAAAATAAAGTAAAAGCTAATTTGGAAAAACGTGTTGAATCGATGGGGATGCAAGATAAAATTTTCCGTGTCATCGTACCTGAAGAGGAAGAGATGGATATAAAGAACGGCAAAAAGAAGGTTTCGAAGAAAAAAGTGTTTCCTGGATACGTGCTCGTAGAGCTGATCATGACAGATGACTCATGGTATGTTGTCCGCAATACACCTGGTGTTACAGGATTTGTCGGCTCTGCTGGTTCAGGTTCTAAGCCAACTCCGCTTTTGCCGGAGGAAGTTCAGGCAATTTTAAAACGAATGGGCATGGATGAGCCGCGTGTTGAGATTGACTTTGAATTGAAGGAAACCGTTAAAGTCAATGATGGGCCGTTTGCTAATTTTACGGGAGTAATCGAGGAAATTGACCGTGACAAGAATAAAGTAAAAGTGCTCGTTAATATGTTTGGGCGTGAGACACCAGTTGAACTTGACTTCTCCCAAGTTTCCAAATTGTAAAATGTTGAAAAACAAACTTGAAATCGTCACGGAATCGTGATAATATTTCATAAGTCAATATGTCTCTTAATAGAGGCAATATGATCATTGTATTTTTATTTTATCATATAAGAATGATGCTTGTATGAGTGGGAGGGTTGTCAAACCCTATTACCACATCACGGACTTAAGGAGGTGTGTCTCGTGGCTAAAAAAGTAATTAAAATTGTAAAATTACAGATTCCTGCTGGAAAAGCGAATCCGGCGCCGCCTGTTGGTCCTGCATTAGGTCAAGCTGGAGTAAACATCATGGGATTCTGTAAAGAGTTCAACGCTCGCACGGCTGACCAAGCTGGCTTGATAATTCCTGTTGAAATCACGGTTTTTGAAGACCGTTCATTTACATTTATTACGAAAACTCCGCCTGCTGCCGTACTTTTGAAAAAAGCAGCTGGAATTGAGTCGGGTTCCGGTGAACCGAATCGTAATAAAGTGGCAACCATTAAACGCGACAAAGTTCGTGAAATTGCTGAAACGAAAATGCCTGACTTAAATGCAGCAAGCGTTGAAGCTGCAATGCGTATGATTGAAGGCACTGCCCGCAGCATGGGCATTGTGATCGAAGACTAATCAATATGCATTGGAAGAGGGTTGCGAGTTTGTTCATTGATCATCAAGTTCGCAACCTTTATTCGTGGGAGGTCTCATTCCGTTAAAACCACATAAGGAGGATATGAATATGGCGAAAAGAGGAAAAAAATATCTTGAAGCTGCCAAGCTCATCGATCGCTCTAAAGCGTATGATGTGAAAGAAGCAATTGAATTAGTGAAAAAAACAAGCACTGTCAAATTTGATGCAACAGTCGAAGCTGCTTTCCGTTTGGGCGTAGATCCTCGCAAAAACGATCAGCAAATTCGTGGAGCTGTTGTGTTGCCAAACGGTACCGGCAAAACTCAACGAGTGCTCGTATTTGCGAAAGGCGAGAAAGCGAAAGAAGCAGAGGCTGCTGGTGCAGACTATGTTGGAGACAGCGATTATATAAACAAAATTCAACAAGGTTGGTTTGATTTCGATGTAGTGGTCGCAACACCAGATATGATGGGTGAAGTTGGTAAATTAGGACGTGTGTTGGGGCCAAAAGGCTTAATGCCAAACCCTAAAACCGGCACTGTTACATTTGAAGTTGAAAAAGCCGTGAAAGAAATTAAAGCGGGGAAAGTTGAGTTCCGTGTAGATAAAGCTGGCAATGTGCATGTTCCAATCGGCAAAATTTCTTTTGACAGCGAAAAATTAGTCGAAAACTTCACAACCATTTTCGACGCATTGCTGAAAGCGAAACCTGCAGCTGCAAAAGGAACTTACATGAAAAATATTGCTGTCACTTCAACAATGGGACCTGGGATCAAAGTTGACCCTTCCAGCTTTGTTGTAAAACAGTAAAATTGTTTGACAAACAGAAGGCAATTTACTAAAATAACATCGTTGTCATCGTTGTTCAAATTAAATAGATCTCATTTATACCGTAGACAGTAGGTGCCAAAACGGCTTAATATCCTACCGAGGTGTATGATATATAGATTAAGCACGTCAGCTTATTTGTATAATACCTCCATGTCTGCGGCATGGAGGTTTTTTCATTGCACCAAACGGTATAAGTGTTCATTTCCAAACTGCAGGAGGTGTAGGCAAATGAGCAGCGCTATTGAAAAGAAGAAACAAATCGTTGAAGAAATTGTCGGCAAATTCCGTGACAGCGTATCGACCATCATCGTAGATTACCGTGGTCTGAACGTTGCAGAAGTAACAGAGTTGCGCAAGAAGCTTCGCGAAGCAAACGTAGAATTCAAAGTCTACAAAAACACGTTGACTCGCCGTGCTGTTGAACAAACAGAAATCAACGGTTTAGAGGAATTTTTGACTGGCCCAAATGCGATTGCATTTAGCAGCGAAGATGTGGTAGCTCCGGCAAAGGTTTTGAGCGAATTTGCAAAAGACCACGAGGCGCTTGAAATTAAAGCGGGCGTCATTGAAGGCAACATTGCAACGGTTGAAGAAATTAAAGCAATTGCAGATCTTCCGTCACGCGAAGGATTGCTTTCTATGTTGCTTTCTGTTCTTCAAGCTCCAATTCGCAATTTCGCGCTTGCAACAAAAGCTGTTGCAGACCAAAAAGAAGAACAAGGCGCTTGAGCCGGATTTTGTAGGATATCGAAATAAAATTTGAAAATGTTAAGGAGGAAAAACAAATGACAAAAGAACAAATTATCGAAGCGATTAAAGAAATGACAGTTCTTGAACTTAATGATTTAGTAAAAGCAATCGAAGAGGAATTTGGAGTTACTGCTGCTGCTCCTGTTGCTGTCGTAGGAGGGGCTGCCGGCGGTGAAGCTGCAGCTGAAAAAACCGAATTTGATGTTGTTCTTGCCAATGCTGGCGCTCAAAAAATCAAAGTTATTAAAGTTGTCCGTGAAATCACTGGTCTTGGCTTGAAAGAAGCAAAAGAATTAGTAGACAACACTCCAAAACCGCTTAAAGAAGGCGTATCGAAAGAAGAAGCAGAAGAACTTAAAGCGAAACTTGAAGAAGTTGGCGCTGAAGTAGAAGTTAAGTAATTTCTAAATTTAGTAAAGAGAAGAGCTCGCTATTCAATTGGCGGGCTTTTCTTTTATCTTTAAAAAGTTAAAGATCAAAAGGTCATCTATATTTTATCCGCATTAAGAGGGAAGCCAACAAGGGGGTCGTTCTATGAATGATCATTATTTTTCCAAAAAACCAAAAGTGGAAAGCAACAGAAAAACGTTTCAATATAAGCTGAAAAACAATGTTCTTTTGTTTATTACAGACAGCGGGGTTTTTTCGAAAAAGGAAGTGGATTTCGGGACGAGGCTGTTGATTGAAACTTTCACGGCGCCTGATATAGAAGGCGATATATTGGATGTAGGCTGCGGATACGGCCCGATCGGATTGGCAATCGCCAAAACAGAGCCGCATAGAACTGTTGATTTAATTGACATAAATGAGAGGGCGGTCGAACTAGCTTACTTAAATGCAAAAGCAAACGGCATCTCCAATGTACGGATATTTCAAAGCAATTTATTTGAAAATATCGGTGCAAAAAAATATGCTGCAATTTTGACCAATCCGCCCATTCGCGCCGGAAAACAAACTGTTCATGAAATCTTTGAAAAAAGCTATGACCATCTGAAAGCAAACGGCGAGTTGTGGATAGTCATTCAAAAAAAACAAGGTGCCCCATCAGCGCTGAAAAAACTGCAATCTTTGTTTCGAACAGTCGAAAGAATGGAAAGGCAGAAAGGATATTTTATTTTGAAGGCAAAAAAAGATTGACGGAGTTTTTTTGGTGTGGTAACATAATAAAATGCCAATATATTAATTTCCATAGGTCGCTATTTTTCCGTACTTGTATACGATCAAGTTTTTCAGGGAATAATAATAAAATCAATGTCAGTGGTTTTCTTATAAAAGAAAAACCTTTTTTTCTTTTTTTAAAATAAAAGCTGTAATAGTATTTATTTTAATCGATTATGACTAAAAAATAAATACTATTTACAGGAAATTATTATGCTGATTTGAGGGGTGACTCAGTTGACAGGTCAACTAGTTCAGTATGGACGACACCGCCAACGCAGAAGTTATGCGCGTATTAAAGAAGTGTTGGAATTACCTAATTTGATTGAAATTCAAACCTCTTCGTATCAGTGGTTTCTTGATGAGGGTCTTCGTGAAATGTTTCAAGACATTTCTCCAATTGAAGATTTCACTGGCAACCTCTCGCTTGAATTTATCGATTACAGCTTAGGCGAACCAAAATACTCTGTGGAAGAAGCAAAAGAACGTGATGTGACTTACTCTGCTCCATTGAGGGTAAAAGTGCGTCTGATTAATAAGGAAACAGGCGAAGTAAAGGATCAGGATGTGTTTATGGGCGATTTTCCGCTTATGACGGAAACAGGGACATTTGTGATCAATGGTGCAGAACGCGTCATTGTTTCTCAATTAGTTCGTTCTCCTAGCGTCTATTACAGCGATAAAATTGATAAAAATGGAAAAAAAGGGTTTACAGCAACTGTTATACCAAACCGTGGCGCTTGGTTAGAGTATGAAACGGATGCGAAAGATGTCATCTATGTGCGCATTGATCGCACTCGTAAACTGCCGGTTACGGTTCTTTTACGTGCCCTTGGGTTTGGCTCTGATCAAGAAATCATCGATGTATTTGGAGAAAATGAGTATTTGAGGAATACATTGGATAAAGACAACACTGAAAATGCAGAAAAGGCGCTGCTTGAAATTTATGAGCGTTTGCGCCCGGGCGAGCCGCCTACAGTGGAAAATGCCAAGAGTTTGCTGATTTCACGGTTTTTTGACCCGAAACGATATGATTTGGCCAGCGTTGGCCGTTATAAAATCAACAAAAAACTTCATATCAAAAATCGTCTCTTTAATCAACGATTGGCTGAAACGCTTGTTGATCCTGAAACTGGCGAAATCATTGCAGAAAAAGGATCGATTCTTGATCGAAGAACATTGGACAAAATATTGCCTTATTTAGAAAAAGGCATCGGTTTCAAAACGTTTTCTCCTAAAGACGGCGTAATTGATGAAGATATTACGTATCAGTGTGTCAAAATATACGCCCCAAATGATCCGGATGGAGAACAAATCATTAATGTTGTCGGCAATGCGAATATCGCAGAAGATGTAAAACATATTACACCTGCGGATATTATAGCATCGATCAACTACTTTATTAACCTTTTGTATGGAGTCGGAAATACCGATGACATTGACCATCTTGGAAACCGCCGTCTTCGTTCCGTTGGAGAGCTTTTGCAAAACCAATTCCGAATCGGTCTTTCCAGAATGGAGCGGGTTGTTCGCGAAAGAATGTCTATTCAAGACGCCAATACGATTACTCCTCAGCAATTGATTAACATTCGTCCGGTTATTGCGGCAATTAAAGAGTTTTTCGGAAGTTCCCAGCTGTCTCAGTTTATGGATCAAACGAACCCGCTAGCAGAACTGACTCACAAACGGCGTTTGTCGGCGTTGGGGCCAGGGGGGCTTACGCGTGAACGGGCTGGTTTTGAAGTGCGCGATGTCCACTACTCACACTACGGCCGCATGTGCCCGATTGAAACGCCTGAAGGCCCGAATATCGGATTGATCAACTCGTTATCAACATATGCAAAAGTAAACCGTTTTGGTTTTATTGAGACGCCTTATCGTCGCATTGATCCGGAAACAGGAAAAGTAACAGATCAAATTGATTACTTAACTGCGGATGAAGAAGATAACTATGTGGTGGCGCAAGCGAACGTGCCGGTGGGCGAAGATGGTTCCTTTTTAGAAGACAATGTGGTAGCCCGATTCCGCGGAGAAAACATTGTCGTGAAAAAAGACCGTGTCGATTACATGGACGTATCGCCAAAACAAGTTGTTTCCGCTGCGACAGCGTGTATTCCGTTCTTGGAAAATGATGACTCCAACCGTGCGCTTATGGGGGCAAACATGCAGCGGCAGGCAGTGCCATTGCTCCAGCCGGAAGCGCCAATTGTTGGCACTGGAATGGAATACGTATCGGCAAAAGATTCCGGAGCTGCTGTCATTTGCAAACATTCTGGAGTCGTTGAACGAGTTGAAGCGAACAGAATATTAGTCAGACGATATGAGGAAATCGATGGAAAGAAAGTTAAAGGCGATCTAGATGAATACAAATTGCTGAAATTTGTCCGTTCCAACCAAGGAATGTGTTATAACCAACGCCCTATCGTTTCAGTCGGGGATGAAGTGGAAAAAGGAGAAATTTTAGCTGATGGGCCTTCGATGGAAAAAGGCGAGCTTGCTTTAGGCCGAAATGTGCTTGTCGCCTTTATGACTTGGGACGGATACAACTATGAAGACGCAATTATTATGAGCGAGCGTCTTGTAAAAGAAGATGTGTATACATCTATCCATATTGAGGAATATGAATCAGAATCTCGTGACACAAAATTAGGTCCAGAAGAAATTACCCGTGATATTCCGAATGTTGGAGAAGATGCTCTCCGTAACTTGGATGAAAGAGGCATTGTCCGCATCGGGGCGGAAGTAAAAGACGGAGACTTGCTTGTAGGGAAAGTGACGCCTAAAGGAGTAACGGAACTTACAGCAGAAGAACGGCTGCTGCACGCAATATTTGGTGAAAAAGCTCGTGAAGTGCGCGATACCTCACTTCGCGTTCCGCATGGCGGCGGCGGTATTGTGCTGGATGTCAAAGTATTTAATCGTGAAGACGGAGATGAACTCCCGCCAGGAGTTAACCAATTAGTTCGCGTTTACATTGTTCAAAAACGCAAAATCTCCGAAGGGGATAAAATGGCAGGACGCCACGGAAACAAAGGGGTTATTTCCCGTATTCTCCCTGAAGAGGATATGCCGTTTTTACCGGATGGCACACCGGTCGACATCATGTTAAATCCTCTCGGTGTTCCTTCTCGGATGAACATTGGGCAGGTTTTGGAACTTCATTTAGGAATGGCGGCGAAAAAGCTCGGTCTTCATGTAGCAACTCCTGTCTTTGATGGAGCAACAGAAGAGGATGTTTGGGCGACAATTGAGGAAGCCGGAATGGCTCGCGACGCCAAAACAGTGCTTTATGATGGACGCACTGGAGAGCCGTTTGATAACCGTGTATCAGTTGGAATCATGTACATGATCAAGCTGGCTCACATGGTTGATGACAAACTGCATGCACGTTCAACAGGCCCATATTCCCTTGTTACTCAGCAACCTCTGGGAGGAAAAGCTCAGTTTGGCGGACAGCGATTTGGCGAAATGGAGGTTTGGGCTCTTGAAGCATACGGTGCAGCCTATACGCTTCAAGAAATTCTCACCGTTAAATCGGACGATGTCGTCGGTCGTGTGAAAACATACGAGGCGATCGTAAAAGGCGAAAACGTTCCTGAACCTGGAGTCCCCGAATCATTCAAAGTATTAATTAAAGAGCTTCAAAGCTTAGGTTTAGACGTTAAAATTCTCTCGAGTGATGAAAAGGAAATTGAAATGAGAGAATTGGAAGATGATATGAATTCCGACCAATCAGACGGCCTTTCGTTGAATGCAGAAACAGCGGACGAGGAAATGTTGGAAAAAGAAAAAGATGCGGTTGCTAAAGAGTAAGGGTATTTTCGCAATGGAAGATGAAAAGGGAGGTAGGCCCCTTGCTAGATGTGAACAAATTTGAGTTTATGCATATTGGTCTTGCTTCACCTGATAAAATTCGCTCTTGGTCGTACGGTGAAGTGAAAAAACCTGAAACGATCAACTATCGAACGTTAAAACCTGAAAAAGACGGTTTGTTTTGTGAAAGAATTTTCGGTCCTACGAAAGACTGGGAATGTCATTGCGGAAAATATAAACGAGTACGGTATAAAGGTGTCGTCTGCGACAGATGCGGCGTTGAAGTCACCCGTGCAAAAGTGCGGCGGGAGCGCATGGGGCACATTGAACTTGCTGCCCCAGTCTCTCATATTTGGTATTTCAAAGGAATACCAAGCCGCATGGGCTTAGTCTTGGACATGTCACCTAGAGCATTGGAAGAAGTTATTTATTTTGCTTCCTACGTTGTCACAGATCCTGGCGATACACCGCTAGAAAAGAAACAGCTTCTATCTGAAAAAGAATATCGCAACTATCGCGAAAAATACGGAAATTCCTTCCAAGCATCAATGGGAGCTGAAGCCATAAAAAAATTGCTGCAAGATCTCAACCTTGATAAAGAAGTTGAAGCGTTGAAAGAAGAATTGAAGTCATCCCAAGGCCAGCGCCGTACACGCGCTATTAAACGCCTGGAAGTACTGGAGGCTTTTAGAAGTTCCGGCAATGATCCTTCGTGGATGGTGTTGGACGTACTGCCTGTCATTCCGCCGGAATTACGGCCGATGGTTCAATTGGATGGCGGAAGATTTGCAACTTCCGATTTAAACGATTTATACCGCCGCGTTATTAACCGCAACAATCGTTTAAAAAGATTGTTGGATCTTGGGGCGCCTAGCATCATTGTTCAAAATGAAAAACGGATGCTACAAGAGGCTGTTGATGCTCTTATTGACAACGGCCGCCGTGGACGTCCGGTTACCGGACCGGGAAATCGTCCGCTAAAATCACTATCCCATATGTTGAAAGGAAAGCAAGGGCGCTTCCGTCAAAACTTGCTGGGTAAACGGGTTGATTACTCCGGCCGTTCCGTTATTGTCGTCGGGCCGAATCTTAAAATGTATCAATGCGGCTTGCCGAAGGAAATGGCTCTTGAACTATTTAAGCCTTTTGTCATGAAGGAACTTGTGGAAAAAGGACTGGCTCACAATATTAAAAGCGCCAAACGGAAAATTGAACGTGTCCATCCAGAAGTTTGGGATGTATTGGAAGAAGTTATTAAAGAGCATCCTGTTCTGCTTAACAGGGCGCCGACATTGCATAGATTAGGAATTCAAGCGTTTGAACCGACTTTAGTCGAAGGACGGGCCATCCGGCTTCACCCGCTGGTATGTACAGCTTATAACGCTGACTTTGACGGCGACCAAATGGCTGTTCACGTTCCTTTGTCTGCGGAGGCCCAAGCCGAAGCGCGTCTGTTGATGCTAGCTGCTCAAAACATTTTGAACCCGAAAGATGGGAAACCGGTTGTTACCCCTTCACAAGATATGGTATTAGGAAATTACTATTTAACAATGGAACGCGAAGGGGCAATTGGCGAAGGGAAAATTTTCAAAGACACGGATGAAGCATTAATTGCCTATCAAAATGGCCATGTTCATTTGCATTCACGCATTGCGGTTCATGCCGGTTCATTAAAGAATGAAACATTTACAGCAGAACAAAACAAAAAACTGTTGATTACAACGGTAGGAAAATTGATTTTTAATGAAATACTGCCGAATTCGTTCCCGTATATTAATGAACCGACATCTGAGAATATTCAAGAAAAAACACCGGATAAATTCTTTGTAGATCCGGCAAAAGTGGATGTACGGGAGTTTATCAAAAACCAAGAAATTATTTCGCCATTTAAAAAAGGAACTTTAGGGCAAATCATTGCCGAAGTCTTTAAAAGATTTCATATTACGGAAACGTCAAAAATGCTTGATCGTTTAAAAGATTTAGGCTTTAAATACTCAACAAAAGCCGGTATTACAATCGGTGTATCTGACATTGTCGTCCTTGCTGAGAAAGAGTCTATTTTACAAGAAGCCCAGACAAAAGTCGACAATGTGATGAAGCAGTTTAGACGCGGTTTAATTACTGAAGACGAGCGATATGACCGGGTTATCTCCATTTGGAGCGAGGCAAAAGACACAATCCAAAGCATGCTCATGAAATCGCTCGATAAACGAAATCCGATCTTCATGATGAGTGATTCAGGAGCTCGGGGTAATGCGTCTAACTTTACACAGCTTGCAGGTATGCGGGGACTAATGGCAAACCCTGCTGGACGAATCATCGAGTTGCCTATTAAATCAAGCTTTAGAGAAGGGTTAACCGTATTGGAGTATTTCATCTCCACTCACGGAGCTCGAAAAGGTCTTGCGGACACCGCGCTTAAAACAGCTGATTCCGGTTACTTAACACGCCGTCTTGTGGATGTTGCGCAGGATGTGATTATTCGCGAAGAAGACTGCGGAACAGACAGAGGAATTTTAGCGAGAGCGTTGAAGGACGGTTCCGAAGTGATCGAAAAACTTGAGGAACGGATTATCGGACGTTATGCGCGAAGAACGGTTGTTCATCCTGAAACCGGCGAAGTGCTGGTCAAAGAAAATCAAATGATTACTGAGGACATTGCATCGAAAATTATCGAAGCCGGAATTGAAGAAGTTTGGATCCGTTCTGCGTTCACATGTAATACACGGCATGGAGTATGTAAAAAATGTTATGGACGCAATTTAGCAACTGGCACGGATGTAGAAGTAGGAGAAGCTGTCGGAATTATTGCGGCGCAATCGATCGGAGAACCTGGTACACAGCTTACCATGCGCACATTCCATACCGGTGGAGTTGCCGGTGATGATATTACACAAGGTTTGCCGCGTGTTCAAGAGTTGTTTGAAGCAAGAAATCCGAAAGGTCAAGCAGTAATCTCTGAAATCGATGGTGTTGTAAAAGAAATTAATGAAGTGCGCGATAAACAGCAGGAAATTGTCGTTGAAGGTGAAGTTGAAACGCGCACTTACACGGCTCCGTTTAATGCCCGCCTAAAAGTTTCCGTAGGGGACAAAATAGAGCGGGGCCAAGAAATAACGGAAGGTTCCATCGATCCGAAGGAATTGCTGAAGGTCAAAGATATTTTGGCCGTTCAGGAGTATTTGCTTCGCGAAGTTCAAAAAGTGTACAGAATGCAAGGGGTAGAAATTGGCGACAAGCACATTGAAGTAATGGTTCGCCAAATGCTTCGAAAAGTGCGTGTCATCGATTCGGGAGATACAGATGTATTACCTGGAACACTCCTTGACATTCATCAATTTACAGATGCGAACAAAAAAGTACTGAAGGAAGGGAAGCGCCCAGCAACAGGCCGTCCGGTGCTGCTCGGTATTACAAAGGCCTCCCTTGAAACGGAATCCTTCTTGTCTGCCGCATCGTTCCAAGAAACCACTCGCGTGTTGACAGATGCAGCCATTAAAGGAAAAAGGGACGAACTGCTGGGATTGAAGGAAAACGTCATTATCGGCAAACTCGTTCCAGCCGGAACAGGAATGCAGCATTATAGAAAAATCAAGCCGGTATTGAAAGCCAACTTAGTAGATGACACTGTGTCTGTCGAATAAAAATGGAGAGATGGATGTCTTCATAAAAAGTAAAATTGCCAGTTGACATCCATCTCTTTCAATGATACTATTATCAAGGTGCGCACAAATTACCTGTTACTTTGGAGGATATCAAATATGTCTTATGAAAAAGTAGCACAGGCTGAAGAGATTATAATTGGTACAAAGCAAACAGTGAAAGCTCTGAAAAACGGCAATGTTAAGGAAGTTATTATTGCGGAGGATGCTGAACCGAAAGTCACAATGAAAGTGGTTCAGCTTGCTGAAGAAAAAAAAGTTCCTTTAACGAGAGTCGATTCCATGAAAAGGCTTGGCAAAGCTTGCGGAATAGAGGTAGGAGCTGCAACTGTTGCTATTATAAAGTAACCATTGTTTTTGTGGATGAAACCTGCAAAAACTTGTTTTTTGCCAAAACATGAGCCGCCTGGATGTGTGGGTTTAAAAAAATATGAAGGGAGGATATCCATATGCCTACAATCAACCAATTAGTGCGAAAAGGTCGCACTCGAAAAATTTCAAAATCAAAATCTCCTGCGTTAAACAAAGGTTACAACAGCTTTAAAAAGGAACAAACAAATGTTTCCTCGCCACAAAAACGGGGAGTTTGCACACGTGTCGGCACAATGACACCGAAAAAACCGAACTCAGCGCTTCGGAAATATGCCCGTGTTCGTTTATCTAACGGAATCGAAGTGACTGCTTACATTCCGGGAATTGGTCATAACCTTCAAGAACACAGTGTCGTATTAATTCGTGGCGGCCGTGTTAAAGACCTTCCTGGTGTTCGCTACCATATTGTACGTGGTGCTCTTGATACGGCAGGAGTTGAAAACCGTAAACAAGGCCGTTCCAAATATGGTACAAAACGTCCTAAAAACTAATTTCTAATCATTTTTAATACTATATGAAGGGAGGAACTTTGTAATGCCACGTAAAGGTCCTGTTCCAAAACGCGATGTTTTACCAGATCCGATTTACAATTCTAAACTAGTAACACGCTTAATCAATAAAATTATGATTGACGGCAAGAAAAGCAAAGCGCAAAAAATTTTATACAATGCTTTTGATATTGTAAGAGAACGTACTGGCAATGACCCGATGGAAGTATTTGAGCAAGCACTAAAAAATGTTATGCCAGTGTTGGAAGTTCGTGCGCGTCGTGTAGGTGGGGCGAACTACCAAGTTCCTGTAGAAGTCAGACCAGAACGTCGTACTACGCTAGGACTTCGCTGGTTAGTAAACTATGCACGCCTTCGTGGTGAAAAGACGATGGAAGAGCGTCTTGCAGCTGAAATTATTGATGCAGCTAACAACACAGGTGCAGCAGTTAAGAAACGCGAGGATACCCATAAAATGGCAGAAGCAAACAAAGCATTTGCTCATTATCGCTGGTAATTTTGCAAATACCTATTAATATCCATGAAGGAAGGAGAAATTATCAGATGCCAAGAGAGTTCTCCTTAGAAAAAACTCGCAATATCGGTATCATGGCGCATATCGACGCCGGAAAAACAACAACTACTGAGCGCATCTTGTTCTATACAGGCCGCATTCACAAAATTGGGGAAACACACGAAGGTGCTTCCCAAATGGACTGGATGGAGCAAGAGCAGGAACGCGGTATTACCATTACATCCGCTGCAACAACAGCTCAATGGAAAGGTCACCGCATTAACATTATCGATACTCCAGGGCACGTCGATTTCACTGTGGAAGTTGAACGTTCTTTAAGAGTATTAGATGGAGCCGTTGCTGTACTTGACGCTCAATCAGGGGTTGAACCTCAAACTGAGACAGTGTGGCGTCAAGCAACAACATACGGAGTTCCACGTATTGTATTTGTTAATAAAATGGATAAAATTGGAGCAGACTTTTTATATTCTGTCAAAACTCTTCATGACCGTTTGGAGGCAAATGCTCACCCTATTCAATTGCCGATCGGCGCAGAAGATCAATTTGAAGGCATCATCGATTTAGTGGAAATGAAAGCCTACTATTATTTAGATGATCTTGGAACTCGCTCTGAAGCTCGAGACATTCCGGACGAGTATAAAGATCAGGCGGAAGAACTGCACACTAAATTGATTGAAGCTGTTGCAGAGTTAGATGAAGAGTTAATGATGAAATACCTTGAGGGAGAAGAAATTACTGTAGAAGAACTAAAAGCTGCCATTCGCAAAGGCACTTGCAACGTTGAGTTTTTCCCAGTTTTATGTGGATCCGCTTTTAAAAACAAAGGTGTTCAATTAATGTTGGATGCCGTTATCGATTATTTGCCGGCGCCAACAGATGTACCTCCTATTAAAGGTGTTATTCCTGACACTGAGGAAGAAACAGTACGCAAATCAAGCGACGATGAACCGTTTGCTGCATTGGCATTTAAAGTCATGACCGATCCATATGTTGGGAAATTGACTTTCTTCCGAGTGTATTCAGGAACATTAAGCTCTGGTTCCTATGTCATCAACTCGACAAAAGGTAAACGGGAGCGTATTGGACGTATTCTGCAAATGCATGCCAACCATCGAGAAGAAATTTCAATGGTGTATGCAGGTGATATTGCGGCTGCTGTAGGTTTGAAAGATACAACGACTGGGGATACTTTATGTGATGAGAACCATCTGGTTGTTTTAGAGTCGATGGAATTCCCTGAGCCTGTTATCAGAGTTGCGATTGAACCTAAATCAAAAGCAGACCAAGACAAAATGTCGACTGCTTTGCAAAAGCTGGCTGAGGAAGATCCAACCTTCAAGGCACATACAGATCCAGAAACTGGCCAAACCATTATTGCCGGTATGGGCGAACTTCACCTGGACATTATCGTTGACCGTATGAAACGGGAATTTAAAGTTGAGTGTAATGTTGGTGCGCCGCAAGTTGCGTATCGCGAAACATTCCGTTCATCTGCGCAGGTTGAAGGTAAATTTGTTCGTCAATCCGGTGGACGCGGTCAATACGGCCACGTTTGGATCGAATTCAGTCCAAATGAAGAAGGTAAGGGATTTGAATTCGAGAATGCCATTGTCGGTGGTGTTGTTCCACGCGAGTATATTCCGGCAGTTCAAGCTGGCTTGGAAGATGCCATGCAAAACGGGGTTCTGGCTGGATATCCTATTATTGATGTGAAAGCGAAACTATTTGATGGATCATACCACGATGTTGACTCAAGTGAGATGGCATTTAAAATAGCTGCTTCATTAGCGCTTAAAAATGCTGCTCAAAAATGTAACCCGGTACTCCTTGAACCGATCATGAAGGTAGAAGTCATCGTACCTGAAGAATACATGGGAGATATCATGGGTGACATCACTTCACGCCGAGGCCGTGTAGAGGGAATGGAAGCCCGCGGAAATGCACAAGTTGTAAAAGCAATGGTTCCTCTTGCTGAAATGTTTGGATATGCGACAGCTCTTCGTTCTAATACGCAAGGGCGCGGAACATTTACGATGCATTTCGATCACTATGAAGAGGTCCCGAAAAACATTGCCGATGAAATTATCAAAAAAAATAAAGGCGAATAATTGATTTTCAGGTTTTGATCAAGTATAACTACTTATGTAACCCTTGGTTGCGGATGCTTCAGCACCCGCTTCCAAGTATTCTATATATTTTATTAAAATGATCATAACTTTTTTAAGGAGGAAAAAATACTTATGGCTAAAGCGAAATATGAACGCTCTAAACCGCATGTTAACATTGGAACAATCGGCCACGTTGACCATGGGAAAACAACTTTAACAGCTGCAATTACAACGGTTCTTGCAAAACAAGGTAAAGCTGAAGCTCGCGCTTATGACCAAATCGACGGTGCTCCAGAAGAACGTGAACGCGGAATTACCATCTCAACTGCACACGTTGAGTATGAAACAGACAACCGCCACTACGCACACGTTGACTGCCCAGGACACGCAGACTATGTTAAAAACATGATCACAGGTGCTGCGCAAATGGACGGTGCAATTCTGGTAGTATCTGCTGCTGACGGTCCTATGCCGCAAACTCGCGAGCACATTCTTCTTTCTCGCCAAGTTGGCGTGCCTTACATTGTTGTATTCTTGAACAAATGCGATATGGTAGACGATGAAGAATTATTAGAATTAGTTGAAATGGAAGTACGTGATCTTCTATCTGAATATGACTTCCCAGGAGACGATGTACCTGTCATCAAAGGTTCTGCTCTTAAAGCTCTTGAAGGAGATGCTGAATGGGAAGAAAAAATTCTTGAATTAATGAACGCAGTAGACGAATACATTCCAACTCCAGAACGCGATACTGATAAACCTTTCATGATGCCTGTTGAAGACGTATTTTCGATCACTGGACGCGGTACAGTTGCAACAGGACGCGTAGAACGCGGAACTGTTAAAGTTGGGGACGAAGTAGAAATTGTCGGCTTAACAGAAGAATCTAAGAAAACAACTGTTACTGGTGTTGAAATGTTCCGTAAGCTTCTTGACCAAGCTGAAGCTGGTGACAACATCGGTGCTCTTCTTCGCGGTATTGCCCGTGATGAAGTAGAACGCGGACAAGTTTTAGCAAAACCTGGTTCCATTACACCACACAAAAAATTTAAAGCGCAAGTTTATGTTCTTTCTAAAGAAGAAGGTGGACGTCATACTCCATTCTTCTCAAATTACCGTCCGCAATTTTATTTCCGTACAACAGACGTAACTGGAATTATCACTCTTCCAGAAGGCGTAGAAATGGTAATGCCTGGGGATAATGTTGAAATGACAGTAGAACTTATCTCTCCAGTTGCAATTGAAGACGGTACGAAATTCTCAATTCGCGAAGGCGGACGTACTGTCGGAGCTGGATCTGTATCCGCAATCCTTGACTAATGAAGCCAGCCATACAAAGCGAGTCGGATCATACGGCTCGCTTTTTTTATTTCCGGTTCATACACTGTCTGATCATGAACCAGCTCCTTCTTTTTTAAAAAGGTTTAAAATCCAAGGGAAAAGGATAACAATGGAGATGGAAAGAATTTTCGCTTGTTCTTGTTGATTAAAGAAAAAGGTAATAAATTTATAAGGACATCACATAAAGAAATCCTTATTTTCTCTTGCATTGGCCCTTTGTTTTTTATATAATGATAAACGTTGGTCTTTGACTGCGATGAAGCGGGAGGTTGCTGACACACCCGGCCGCTTTGCCATGGCGGTGTGCAGGAAATTCTCGCGGAGAATTGTCTATGGAAAGTAGGCGAAAAAGGAGGGAAAATAATGGCAAAACAAAAAATTCGCATTCGTTTAAAAGCGTATGATCACAGAATCCTTGATCAATCAGCTGAGAAAATCGTAGAAACTGCAAAGCGTTCGGGCGCAAACGTTTCAGGTCCGATTCCGCTGCCAACTGAAAAAACAGTTTATACGATTCTTCGGGCAGTGCATAAATATAAAGATTCTCGTGAACAGTTTGAAATGCGTACACATAAACGTTTGATCGACATCATCAACCCAACGCCGCAAACGGTTGATGCGTTAATGCGCTTAGATTTGCCATCTGGTGTCGACATTGAAATTAAATTGTAATCGATAGATTTATAACATTTTATCATTTAGGAGGTGTGACTCATGACCAAAGGAATCTTAGGTAGAAAAATCGGAATGACGCAAGTATTTGCTGAAAACGGTGATCTAATTCCAGTAACAGTCGTTGAAGTAAAGCCGAACGTTGTTCTTCAAAAGAAAGTCGTAGAAACTGATGGTTATGAAGCCATTCAGCTTGGTTTTGAAGATAAACGTGAAAAGCTGGCAAACAAGCCTGAAAAAGGCCATGCCGCAAAAGCAAATACTGCACCTAAGCGCTTCGTTAGAGAAATCCGCGGAGCTAATGTTGAGGAATATGAAGTTGGTCAAGAGGTTAAAGTTGATATTTTTTCTGCAGGGGAACTTGTTGATGTAACAGGTATCTCGAAAGGTAAAGGATTTCAAGGTGCCATTAAACGCCACGGACAATCACGCGGGCCGATGTCGCACGGTTCACGTTATCACCGTCGCCCGGGTTCAATGGGGCCGATCGCACCAAACCGCGTATTTAAGTCAAAAGAGCTTCCAGGACGTATGGGTGGAGAACGGGTGACTGTTCAAAACCTTGAAATCGTAAAGGTAGACGTTGAACGCAACCTACTCTTGATTAAAGGGAATGTTCCAGGTGCCAAAAGATCATTACTCATCATTAAATCAGCAGTGAAAGCGAAGTAATTCCTACAGGAAAGGAGGATATGGATAATGCCAAAAGTTGCATTATATAACCAAAACGGATCTCAAGTGGGAGAAATCGAATTAAATGATTCTGTTTTTGGTATTGAACCAAATCAGCACGTTTTGTTTGAAGCGATTATTATGCAAAGAGCTTCGTTAAGACAAGGAACACATAAAGTAAAAAATCGTTCTGAAGTTAGCGGCGGTGGCCGTAAACCTTGGCGTCAAAAAGGTACAGGACGCGCGCGTCAAGGATCGATTCGTTCGCCACAATGGCGCGGCGGTGGAACAGTATTTGGCCCGACGCCTCGGAGCTATGCTTATAAATTGCCAAAAAAAGTCCGTCGCTTAGCCATTAAATCGGCTTTATCAGCAAAAGTACAAGAAAACAACATCGTCGTTTTAGAAGATCTTGTGTTAGCAGCACCAAAAACAAAAGAAATGGCCGGGATTTTAAAGAGCCTATCCGTCGAAAGAAAAGCGCTAATCGTCACTGGCGATGAAAACGAGAACGTTGCATTATCCGCACGAAACATTCCTGGTGTAACGGTGGTTACTGCCAACGGAATCAATGTCTTAGATGTTGTTAGTCATGATAAGCTTGTTATTACAAAAGCTGCGGTTGAAAAAGTAGAGGAGGTGCTTGCATAATGAAAGATCCTCGCGATATAATTAAGCGCCCCGTCATTACTGAACGTTCAATGGATTTAGTAGCAGACAAAAAATATACGTTTGAAGTAGACGTCAGAGCGAACAAAACAGAAGTTAAGGATGCTGTAGAAAAGATTTTCGACGTTAAGGTGGCTAAAGTCAACATAATGAATTACAAAGGAAAAGTGAAACGTGTTGGCCGATTCACCGGATTAACGAACCGTCGTAAAAAAGCGGTTGTTACATTAACGGCTGACAGCAAGGAAATCGAATTGTTCGAAGCTTAATTTTGCAAAGTGAAGGAGGGAAACTGAAATGGCGATTAAAAAATATAAACCAACTTCTAACGGACGCCGCGGCATGACAGTATCTGATTTCGCTGAAATCACTACTGACAAGCCGGAAAAATCGCTGCTTGCACCACTGCATAAAAAAGCAGGGCGCAACAATCAAGGGAAGTTAACTGTTCGTCATCAAGGCGGCGGTCATAAACGTCAATATCGCATCATTGACTTCAAACGCGACAAAGATGGAATACCAGGACGCGTTGCTACAATCGAATATGATCCAAACCGTTCGGCAAACATTGCACTTATTAACTATGTTGATGGTGAAAAACGCTACATTATCGCACCAAAAGGATTAGAAGTAGGGATGGAAGTGATGTCTGGTGCAGATGCAGACATCAAAGTGGGAAATGCACTTCCTCTTCAAAACATACCTGTTGGTACTGTCATTCATAACATTGAGTTAAAACCGGGAAAAGGCGGCCAATTAGTTCGCTCCGCTGGTGCATCCGCTCAGGTGCTCGGTAAAGAAGGAAAATACGTTTTAGTCCGCCTTACTTCAGGTGAAGTCCGCATGATTTTAGCTACATGCCGTGCAACGATTGGCCAAGTGGGGAACGAACAACACGAATTAATTACGATCGGTAAAGCCGGCCGTTCTCGCTGGTTAGGCAAACGTCCAACCGTTCGCGGATCTGTTATGAACCCTAACGACCATCCGCACGGCGGTGGTGAAGGAAGAGCGCCAATTGGACGCAAATCTCCAATGACGCCATGGGGCAAACCAACTCTTGGCTACAAAACACGCAAAAAGAAAAATAAATCCGATAAATTTATCGTACGTCGTCGTAAAAAATAACGGGGTTGTTCTACGGTTCATTCGAACCGTAGCTCAATCGCGAAGGGAGGTAACAATATGGGTCGCAGCTTAAAGAAAGGACCTTTCTGCGATGATCATTTAATGAAAAAAATTGAAAAATTAAATGAAACAGGCAGCAAGCAAGTGATCAAAACTTGGTCTCGCCGTTCAACCATTTTCCCATCTTTCATCGGCCATACGATTGCCGTTTATGATGGCAGAAAACATGTTCCGGTATATATTACGGAGGACATGGTGGGACACAAGCTGGGAGAATTTGCTCCAACTCGTACGTTTAAAGGTCACGCAGGCGATGATAAGAAAACAAAACGTTAATGAGAGGAGGATAAATTATGCAAGCTAAAGCTGTTGCAAGAACAGTAAGAATTGCTCCTCGTAAAGCCCGTTTAGTCATTGACTTGATTCGAGGAAAGCAAGTGGGGGAAGCAGTTGCTATTCTTCGCCACACACCGAAAGCTGCTTCGTCCATTATTGAAAAAGTATTAAAATCTGCTGTAGCAAATGCTGAGCATAACTATGACATGGACGTTAACAATCTTGTTATAGAAAAAGCCTATGTAGATGAAGGACCTACTTTAAAACGGTTTAGACCGCGTGCGCAAGGGCGTGCAAGTCAAATTAACAAACGCACCAGCCACATTACCATTATTGTTTCAGAAAAAAAGGAGGGATAATTAGTGGGTCAAAAGGTAAATCCAGTCGGTCTTCGCATCGGGATCATTCGTGATTGGGAATCGAAATGGTATGCAGAAAAAGATTACGCTGATCTCTTGCATGAAGACTTGAAAATTCGCGAATTCATTAATAAACGTTTAAGAGATTCCTCTGTTTCCCGGATTGAAATAGAACGTGCAGCAAACCGCTTAAATATTACGATCCATACGGCAAAGCCTGGAATGGTTATTGGAAAAGGCGGAACGGAAGTGGAAGCTTTAAGAAAAGCTTTGAATCAATTGACAGGCAAGCGAGTGCATATTAATATTTTGGAAATTAAAAAAGCGGATTTAGATGCTAAGCTTGTTGCAGAAAATATTGCTCGCCAGTTGGAAAACCGCGCTTCTTTCCGCCGTGTGCAGAAGCAGGCTATTCAACGTGCTATGCGTGCCGGCGCATTGGGAATTAAAACAATGGTTTCTGGTCGTCTTGGCGGCGCAGATATCGCACGCTCTGAACATTACAGTGAAGGAACGGTTCCGCTCCATACACTGCGTGCCGATATTGATTACGGAACAGCCGAAGCTGATACAACTTACGGAAAACTGGGAGTAAAAGTTTGGATTTATCGTGGTGAAGTTCTTCCTGCAAAAAAGAAATCTGAGGAAGGAGGAAAATAATTATGTTAATGCCGAAACGCGTGAAATATCGTAGAGAACATCGCGGAAAAATGCGTGGGCGTGCAAAAGGCGGCACTGAAGTGCATTTCGGTGAATACGGAATTCAAGCACTTGAACCGGCTTGGATTACCAACAGACAAATTGAAGCCGCACGTATTGCCATGACTCGTTATATGAAACGCGGCGGGAAAGTGTGGATTAAAATCTTCCCATCTAAGCCATACACTGCAAAACCTTTAGAAGTTCGGATGGGTTCCGGTAAAGGGGCTCCTGAAGGCTGGGTTGCAGTTGTAAAACCTGGAAAAGTTTTGTTTGAAATTGCCGGCGTATCTGAGGAAGTTGCACGTGAAGCGCTTCGTCTTGCATCACATAAATTGCCGATCAAAACGAAATTTGTAAAACGTGAAGAAATTGGTGGTGAATCAAATGAAAGCTAAAGAAATTCGTGATCTAACCACTGCCGAAATTGAACAAAAAGTAAAATCTTTAAAAGAAGAACTGTTTAATTTGCGTTTCCAGCTTGCAACTGGACAGCTTGAAAATACTGCCCGGATTCGTGAAGTGCGGAAAACAATTGCCCGTATGAAAACGATCATTCGCGAAAGAGAGCTTGCTGCAAGCAAATAATTCTGAGAGGAGGTTTGCTGGATGAGCGAACGCAACAGACGCAAAGTTTACACTGGACGCGTTGTTTCTGACAAAATGGACAAAACGATCACAGTTTTAGTCGAAACTTACAAAAAGCACCCACTTTACGGAAAACGCGTGAAATACTCGAAAAAATTCAAAGCCCATGATGAAAATAATCAAGCAAAAGTCGGGGATATTGTGCGCATTATGGAAACTCGCCCGCTTTCTGCAACGAAGCGTTTTCGTTTAGTTGAAATTGTTGAAGAAGCGGTTATTATCTAATATGGTTCGGATCACAATTTTCCGAAGGGAGGTACACGAACATGATTCAGCAAGAATCACGTTTAAAAGTTGCTGACAATTCTGGTGCACGTGAATTATTAACCATTAAAGTTCTTGGCGGATCTGGTCGTAAAACAGCTAATATCGGTGATATTATTGTTGGTACGGTTAAACAAGCAACACCAGGAGGCGTTGTTAAAAAAGGCGATGTTGTAAAGGCCGTTGTTGTTCGCACAAAACGCGGTGTGCGTCGTCCTGATGGTTCTTATATTCGTTTTGATGAAAATGCTTGCGTGATCATCCGCGAAGACAAAAGCCCTAGAGGCACCCGTATTTTTGGACCGGTTGCCCGTGAGCTTCGTGATAAAAACTTCATGAAAATTGTTTCTCTAGCTCCAGAGGTTCTTTAATTTCAAACTGCCTACTTAAGGGAGGTGTGAAGTCGATGCATGTCAAAAAAGGCGACAAAGTAATGGTTATTACAGGAAAAGATAAAGGAAAGCAAGGCGTGATTCTTAAAGCATTTCCGAAAAAAAATCGCGTCCTTGTAGAAGGAGTCAACATTGTCAAAAAACATTCAAAACCTTCTCAATCTAATCCACAAGGCGGGATTATCAGCCAAGAGGCACCTATCCATGTATCTAATGTCATGCCGCTAGATCCGAAAACCGGAGAACCTACCCGCATCGGTTATAAAGTGGTAGACGGCAAAAAGGTACGTGTGGCGAAAAAATCAGGTGAAATTTTAGATAAATAGTTAGGAAGGGAGGTCTAAACATGAACCGCCTAAAAGAAAAATATACAAAAGAAATTGTACCTGCTCTCATGAGCAAGTTTAACTATAAATCGATTATGGAAGTGCCAAAAATCGAAAAAATTGTTATTAACATGGGTGTCGGTGACGCAGTTCAAAACGCTAAAGCATTGGACAACGCTGTTGAGGAACTGACTTTGATTGCAGGACAAAAACCGGTTGTTACTCGCGCCAAAAAATCCATTGCGGGCTTCCGGCTTCGCGAAGGAATGCCGATCGGTTGCAAAGTAACCCTCCGTGGTGAACGCATGTATGATTTCTTTGATAAATTAATTTCCGTATCGCTTCCGCGGGTGCGTGATTTCCGTGGCGTTTCCAAAAAATCCTTTGATGGCCGCGGCAACTACACACTTGGTATTAGAGAGCAGCTTATTTTCCCTGAAATTGATTATGATAAAGTAAATAAAGTGCGCGGAATGGATATTGTCATTGTCACTACTGCGAAAACAGATGAAGAAGCTCGTGAACTGCTGGCACAATTCGGCATGCCTTTTTCAAAATAACCGCTTAAGATAGGAGGGGAAAACGTGGCTAAAAAATCAATGATTGCGAAACAAAAACGCAAACAAAAATTTAAAGTGCGCGAATACACTCGTTGCGAACGTTGCGGCCGTCCTCATGCCGTTCTACGCAAATTTAAACTTTGCCGAATTTGTTTCCGTGAACTTGCTTATAAAGGTCAAATTCCTGGCGTGAAAAAAGCTAGCTGGTAATTCAGATAAAACGGGAAGGAGGTAATTTTAATGGTTATGACTGACCCAATTGCTGATATGCTTACTCGCATCCGCAATGCAAACATGGTTCGTCATGAGAAGCTGGAAGTTCCCGCTTCAAAAATTAAACGTGAGATTGCTGAAATTTTAAAACGCGAAGGATTTATTCGTGATGTCGAATATATCGAAGATAACAAACAAGGAATTTTGCGCATTTTTCTAAAATACGGCCCAAATAATGAACGTGTTATTACAGGTCTAAAACGCATTAGCAAACCAGGCTTGCGCGTTTATGCAAAAGCGAACGAAATTCCACGTGTATTGAACGGATTAGGAATTGCCATCGTTTCAACATCCTATGGTGTTTTAACAGATAAAGAAGCACGTGCAAAACAAACAGGTGGAGAAGTGCTTGCATACGTTTGGTAATGATTAATTGCGAAATGGAGGTGTTATTATGTCGCGTGTTGGAAAAAAACCAGTTGAAATTCCTTCAGGCGTTACTGTTACTTTGAACGGCAATACAGTAACAGTAAAAGGGCCGAAAGGCGAATTAACCCGTGCTTTTCATCCTGATATCGATATAAAAGTAGAAGACCAAGTCATCACTGTTTCTCGTCCATCTGATGATAAGGAACATCGTGCCCTTCATGGAACGACCCGCAGCCTTCTTGCAAACATGGTTGAAGGTGTTTCTAAAGGCTTTGAAAAAAGCTTGGAGTTAATCGGGGTTGGATATCGTGCTTCTAAGTCCGGCAAAAAACTAGTATTGAATGTTGGATATTCCCATCCGGTAGAAATCGAACCTGAAAACGGCATTGAAATCGATGTACCATCTCAAACGAAAATTGTTGTAAAAGGTGCTGACAAAGAACGTGTGGGCGCAGTAGCTGCGAATATACGAGCTGTACGTCCGCCTGAACCGTACAAAGGGAAAGGTATTCGTTATGAAGGTGAATATGTGCGCCGCAAAGAAGGTAAAACAGCTAAGTAATGCCGCTTAAAAAGCTAAGAAAGGAGTGACCCAGATGATTACGAAACCTAGCAAAAATGCGGTTCGTAAAAAAAGACATGCACGCGTGCGTACAAAAGTTTTCGGAACTTCAACCCGCCCGCGTCTAAACGTTTTCCGTTCTAACAAGCATATTTATGCTCAAGTGATTGATGATACAAATCACTCAACGCTTGTAAGTGCTTCTACATTAGATAAGGAACTGAATTTAGAATCAACAGGAAATGTAGAGGCAGCCCAAAAAGTCGGCGAGCTTATTGCAAAACGTGCTCTTGAAAAAGGGATTAAAGTTGTCGTATTTGATCGCGGAGGATATTTATATCATGGTCGTGTGAAAGCTTTAGCAGACGCTGCTCGCGAAGCTGGTCTAGAATTTTAATTGATAAAGGAGGGAAAACAGACATGCGTCGTATTGATCCAAGCAAACTTGAACTTGAAGAACGTGTTGTTACCGTAAACCGCGTTGCGAAAGTTGTAAAAGGCGGTCGCCGTTTCCGTTTTGCTGCTCTAGTTGTTGTCGGTGACAAAAACGGTCACGTCGGTTTCGGAACAGGAAAAGCGCAAGAGGTTCCTGATGCAATTCGCAAAGCAATTGAAGATGCTAAGAAAAACTTGTTTGAAGTGCCAATTGTAGGCACGACGATTCCACACGAAGTAATCGGTAAATTTGGTGCAGGATCCATCCTTTTAAAACCTGCTTCCGAAGGTACTGGGGTTATTGCTGGGGGCCCTGTTCGTGCAGTATTAGAGCTGGCAGGTGTTCATGATATTTTGTCAAAATCCTTGGGATCTAATACTCCAATTAATATGGTTCGTGCAACGGTCGACGGTTTAAAACAGTTGAAACGTGTTGAAGAAGTAGCAAAGCTTCGTGGAAAAACGGTAGAAGAACTGTTAGGATAAGGAGGGAAAGACAATGGCAAAGAAATTGGCGATTACCCTCACAAAGAGCGTAATTGGTCGTCCTGAAGACCAACGTATTACGGTAAAAACACTAGGATTAAGAAAATTGCACCAAACAGTAGTACATGATGACAATCCGGCTATTCGTGGGATGATCAATAAAGTTTCTCACCTTGTGAAAGTGGAAGAACAGTAAACCAATTGCTGAAATAAGGAGGTGTTCATGGCAATGAAGCTTCATGAATTAAAACCTGCTGAAGGTTCCCGTAAAAAACGCAACCGTGTTGGTCGTGGCATCGGATCAGGAAACGGAAAAACATCCGGCCGCGGTCAAAAAGGACAAAACGCCCGATCCGGCGGTGGAGTTCGTCTAGGTTTTGAAGGTGGTCAAACACCATTGTTCCGCCGTTTGCCAAAACGCGGATTTACTAATATCAATCGCAAAGAATACCAAATTGTTAATTTAGAAACATTAAATCGCTTTGAAGACGGTACAGAAGTTACTCCTCAGCTTCTTCTGGAAACAGGTGTCGTCAGCAAATTAAAAGCAGGCATTAAAGTTCTAGGAAAAGGAAAATTAGAGAAAAAATTAACAGTCAAAGCAAATAAATTTTCTGCTTCTGCGAAAGAAGCAATTGAAGCTGCCGGCGGTACTGCTGAGGTGATTTAATGTTTAAGACAATCTCCAATTTTATGCGCGTGGGTGATATACGAAATAAAATTATATTCACCCTTCTTATGTTAATCGTTTTTCGCATCGGTACTTTTATCCCTGTTCCAGGTGTCAATACAGATGTTTTAAAAGCTCAAGACCAATTGAACGTATTTGGTGTGCTAAACATTTTCGGCGGCGGCGCGTTGCAGAATTTTTCCATTTTGGCCATGGGAATCATGCCTTATATTACCGCTTCGATTATTGTCCAGTTATTGCAGATGGATGTTGTTCCAAAGTTCACTGAATGGGCGAAGCAAGGTGAAATGGGCCGAAGAAAGCTTGCGCAATTCACACGTTATTTAACAATTGTTTTAGGATTCATTCAGGCGTTGGCCATGTCGTACGGCTTTAACAACTTAGCCGGCGGCCTGTTGATTGAGGATCCGAACATTGGAACGTATTTACTCATTGCGATAGTTCTAACAGCCGGCACTGCCTTTTTAATGTGGCTGGGAGAACAAATAACAGCAAAAGGCGTCGGCAACGGCATTTCCATTATCATTTTTGCTGGAATAGCAGCTGGCATACCTACGGCAGTCAACCAAATATATGCACAACAATTTGAAGATGCCGGGGATCAGCTGTTTTTACGGATGGTAACAGTTGTTTTGCTTGCATTAGCTGTTCTGTTAGTGATTGTAGCTGTCATTTTTATTCAACAAGCTTTACGGAAAATTCCAATCCAATATGCAAAACGGCTTGCGGGAAGAAGCCCTGTCGGAGGGCATTCGACACATCTGCCGCTAAAAGTGAATTCAGCTGGAGTTATTCCGGTCATTTTTGCGGTATCATTTATCATTACCCCAACTACGATTGCATCGTTCTTTGGGCCAAATGATGTGACAAGATGGATTCAAAGAATCTTTGATTACACGGAACCGATCGGGATGATAATTTACGTAGCACTAATTATCGCCTTCACTTATTTCTATACGTTTGTTCAAGTAAATCCTGAGCAGTTAGCGGAAAATCTGCAAAAACAAGGTGGTTATATACCAGGCATAAGACCAGGCAAAAACACACAAGAGTATGTGACGAAAATTTTATATCGATTAACGGTAGTCGGCTCAATTTTTCTGGCAATCGTCGCGATTCTTCCGGTTTTCTTTATAAAATTCGCCGATTTGCCTTCCACTGCACAAATTGGGGGAACAAGCTTGCTGATCGTTGTCGGTGTCGCGCTAGAAACGATGAAGCAGCTTGAATCGCAGCTTGTCAAACGACATTATAAAGGATTTATGAAACATTGAGGTTGTGGGGCTATCTTGTCCCATCCCTCTAAAAGAATCTGAGGGGGAAAATCCATGAATCTAGTTTTAATGGGGTTGCCTGGTGCAGGCAAAGGAACGCAGGCTGAAAAAATTGTGGAAAAATTCAACATCCCTCATATTTCAACGGGAGATATGTTTAGAGCAGCAATGAAAGAAGGGACCGAATTAGGATTAAAAGCTAAATCTTTCATTGATAAAGGTGAATTGGTACCAGATGATGTGACAATCGGTATTGTCCGCGAAAGATTGGGAAAAAATGATACGGATAAAGGCTTTTTATTGGACGGTTTCCCTCGTACAGTTGCTCAAGCCGAAGCTTTGGAAGAAATTTTAAAGCAGCTAAATAAAAAAATTGATTATGTTATCAACATTGATGTTGACCGAAGCATTTTGATGGAAAGATTAACAGGACGCCGAATTTGCAAAAACTGCGGTGCGACCTACCATCTTGTATTCAATCCTCCGAAAGAAGAAGGAGTTTGCGACAAGTGCGGCGGCGAGCTCTATCAGCGCGCTGACGACAATGCTGAAACAGTGGGGAACCGACTTGAAGTAAATGTAAAACAGTCCAAACCTTTGTTAGACTTTTATGAGTCAAAAGGCTACTTGAGAAATATCAATGGTCAACAAGAGATTGATAAAGTGTTTGAAGATATTTGCAGCTTGCTTGGAGGCTTAGGTGAATGATCATTTGCAAAACGGAGCGGGAAATCGAGATTATGCGGGAAGCCGGTCGAATTGTTGCGTTAACTCACCAAGAACTCCAAAAATATTTACAGCCTGGGATCACAACAAAAGAACTGGACGCAATTGCGGAAAAGTTTATTCGTGAACATGATGCAATTCCTTCATTTAAAGGGTATAATGGTTTTCGCGGAAGCATTTGCACTTCTGTTAATGAAGAGCTTGTTCACGGGATACCCGGCGACCGTGTATTGCGTGACGGGGACATCATCAGCATTGACATAGGTGCCAAATACAACGGTTATCATGGAGATTCGGCGTGGACTTACCCTGTGGGGAAAATATCCGAAGAAACTCAAAAACTGCTGGATGTAACAGAAGAGTCTTTATACCTCGGTCTGAAAGAGGCGAAACCAGGTGAACGACTTTCAAATATTTCCCACGCCATTCAAGTTTATGTGGAGTCACACGGGTTCTCCATTGTTCGGGAATATGTCGGCCATGGTGTAGGTCAAAATTTGCATGAGGATCCGCAAATCCCGCACTATGGTCCTCCGAATAAAGGACCGAGGTTAAAACCGGGCATGGTGTTGGCGATTGAGCCAATGGTCAATGCCGGAAGCCGCTATGTCAGAACTTTGGCAGACAATTGGACAGTTGTGACAGTAGACGGTAAAATGTGTGCTCATTTTGAACATACAATTGCTATCACAGATACGGGTTATGAAATTTTAACAAGGGCCTAAGTGAAGGTGATATGCGTGAGTGATCCTGAATCGAGTCCACGAATAGGTCAATTTGTCCTTATTAAAAAAGGGAGAGAAGCGGGGCAATTTGCGGTTGTCATTAAAATTCTTGATGATCGTTTTGTTTTGATTGCAGACGGAGAAAAAAGAAAGTTTCATTCTCCAAAGAAAAAAAATATTCATCATCTTGAATTTTTTGATTGCGTATCTCCGGAAGTTCAGAACAGTATATTGGAAACTGGCCGTGTGACAAACGGAAAGCTTCGATATGCGTTAAGCCGCTTTGTCAATGAGCAAGTTACTGATTTGAAGAAGGGAGAACAATTGAATGGCGAAAGACGATGTCATTGAAGTAGAGGGTACGGTTGTTGAAACATTGCCGAACGCAATGTTTAAAGTGGAATTGGAAAATGGGCACACCGTATTAGCTCATGTGTCCGGGAAAATTCGGATGCATTTTATACGCATTTTGCCTGGGGATAAAGTAACGGTTGAATTATCCCCGTATGATCTAACTCGTGGAAGAATTACCTATCGTTATAAATAAATGAAACAATTGCACTCCGGAACCTATGAAGGAGGTTGGAAAACATGAAAGTGAGACCGTCTGTTAAACCGATCTGCGAAAAATGCAAAGTCATTCGCAGAAAAGGGAAAGTAATGGTGATTTGTGAAAATCCAAAGCATAAGCAAAAACAAGGTTAATTTTTAAAGGAGGTGCTTACTTTATGGCTCGTATTGCTGGTGTAGATATTCCACGTGACAAACGTGTCGTAATCTCTTTGACATATATTTACGGTATCGGCCGTTCAACTGCCAAAAAAATATTAGCAGAAGCTGGAGTTTCAGAAGATACAAGAGTACGCGACTTAACGGAGGAAGAATTAGGGAAAATCCGTGACATCGTGGACACTTACAAAGTTGAAGGAGATCTTCGCCGTGAAGTTTCCTTAAATATTAAGCGTCTTATTGAAATTGGGTCTTATCGTGGCATTCGCCATCGCCGCGGATTGCCTGTTCGCGGACAAAATACGAAAAACAATGCTCGTACACGCAAAGGACCGCGCCGTACGGTTGCCAATAAGAAAAAATAATGCAAGGGAGGTTAATAGAATATGGCTCGTAAAACGAATACTCGTAAACGCCGCGTGAAAAAGAATATTGAGACAGGAATTGCTCATATTCGTTCAACTTTTAACAATACCATCGTAACCATTACGGATGTGCATGGAAATGCTGTGGCATGGTCAAGTGCTGGTGCATTAGGATTTAAAGGATCGCGTAAATCTACTCCGTTTGCAGCTCAAATGGCGGCTGAAGCAGCAGCAAAAGCTTCAATGGAGCATGGCATGAAATCTTTGGAAGTATCCGTCAAAGGTCCTGGTGCAGGCCGTGAAGCTGCTATTCGTGCACTCCAAGCGGCAGGTCTTGAAGTCACTTCCATTAAAGATGTTACACCAGTTCCACATAATGGATGCCGTCCGCCAAAACGTCGTCGTGTGTAATTTAACTGTATATATTTTGAAACCTTGTCAATAATGGGTTATGATACATTGTGGATTCTAGCAGTTCTTTAGTTGGCTGTGCACATGCGGGAATTAATGATTGGGGAATTTCGGTTAGACGCGTTTTCTCTTCTTTGTCTAGCCGGGGTTTCGACGTTTTGAAGGAGGGTTTTATTTAGATGATTGAAATTGAAAAACCAAAAATCGAAACGGTTGAAATCAGTGATGACGCGAAATATGGGAAATTCGTCGTCGAGCCACTTGAGCGTGGATATGGTACAACTTTGGGTAACTCCTTACGTCGTATCCTATTATCCTCACTCCCTGGTGCCGCTGTAACATCGATCCAAATTGACGGAGTCCTTCATGAGTTTTCAACGATTGACGGTGTGGTTGAAGATGTTACAACGATTATTTTAAACTTAAAAAAACTTGCTCTTAAAATTTATTCAGAAGAAGAGAAGACGCTAGAAATTGACGTACAGGGTGAAGGACCCATTACGGCAGCAGATATTACTCACGACAGTGATGTGGAAATACTAAATCCTGACCTTCATATCGCAACACTTGCAAAAGATGCACATCTGCGAATGAGAATGACGGCGAAACGCGGCAGAGGATATAGCCCGGCAGAGGAAAATAAAAGGGAAGATCAACCAATAGGTGTCATCCCAATCGATTCGATTTACACACCCGTTTCACGCGTGTCATATCAAGTAGAAAACACAAGGGTCGGTCAAGTAACAGATTATGATAAATTGACCATAGACGTTTGGACAGACGGCAGCATTGGACCGAAGGATGCCATTGCATTAGGTTCAAAGATCTTAATGGAACATCTAAACATCTTTGTCAACTTGACAGATGAAGCGCAAAATGTTGAAATCATGGTTGAGAAAGAAGAGGATCAAAAAGAAAAAGTTTTAGAAATGACCATTGAAGAGCTCGACCTGTCTGTTCGTTCCTATAACTGTTTGAAACGGGCAGGAATCAATACGGTGCAAGAACTCGCAAACAAAACGGAAGAGGACATGATGAAAGTGCGCAATTTAGGCCGCAAATCTTTGGAAGAAGTCAAACAAAAACTTGAAGATCTTGGCTTAAGCCTGCGCAAGGACGACTAACATTTCGCAAATATTGATGATAAACCGACAACTTTGATAAAGGAGGGACATGACATGTCATATAGAAAACTAGGACGTACAAGCGCGCAACGCAAAGCATTGCTTCGTGATTTGGCAACGGACTTAATCATCAATGAACGGATTGAAACAACGGAAGCACGTGCGAAGGAGCTTCGTTCCATTGTAGAAAAGCTCGTTACTTTAGGAAAACGAGGCGACTTACATGCTCGCCGCCAAGCTGCGCAAATTATTCGCAACGAGGTGGCAAAAACAGTTACTGTTACCGATAAAGAAGGAAAGGAAAAAGAAAGACCTTTCTACGCATTGCAAAAATTGTTTAATGAAGTTGCTCCTCGTTATCAAGAGCGTCAAGGCGGTTACACACGCATTTTGAAAATTGGTCCTCGCCGTGGTGACGGAGCTCCAATGGTTATTATTGAATTTGTGTAATGTGGAATATATATCATTTAAGGGCGGGACAGTTGTTATGACTGGATCTATGCCCTTTTTTATTGACTATCATGTATTCTAATACATTTAGCGAAGACAAGATTCACCTTTATAAACTTCTTCAGGCAATATACAGTTTTTGTCAATGACAGCCCTCAAAATCTATTATGATGGAAAGTGGAATACGTTTAGAGGAGAGAGGAGGGCGTTTATGGAACGGACAATTATCCAAGTTCAACACGTTTCTTTCTGGTACAATCAAGAAAATGCCCGACCGGCACTATCAGATGTATCCTTTGATGTAGTTGAAGGTGAGTGGCTGGCTATAGTTGGCCACAATGGCTCAGGGAAATCGACGTTAGCCCGCATTTTAAATGGACTGTTAATCCCTGATGAAGGGGTAGTGAAAGTATCTGGAATTCCATTGTCGGAAGAAACGGTTTGGGAAATTCGCAAACATGTCGGGATGGTGTTTCAAAACCCAGATAATCAATTTGTCGGTGCAACCGTTCGAGATGATGTAGCCTTCGGCATGGAGAATTTGGGTGTTCCTCATGAAGAAATGTTGAAACGTGTAGAATGGGCAACAAAAATGGTTCAAATGGATGAATTTTTAGACCGAGAGCCCCATCATCTATCCGGGGGACAGAAACAGCGTGTTGCCATCGCAGGTGTGCTCGCTGTCCAACCGAATATCATTATTTTGGATGAAGCAACTTCAATGCTTGACCCCATAGGGCGGAAAGAAGTGTTGGATACGATTCGGTCATTGAAAGAGAAGAAGATTATCACAGTGATTTCCATTACTCACGATTTAGAAGAAGCAGCTACTGCGGATCGAATGATTGTGATGAATGGCGGCGAAAAGTTTGCCGAGGGAACGCCTGAAGAAATATTCCAAATGAATGAATCGATTGAAAAAATCGGACTTGATCTTCCGTTCTCTTATAAATTAAGCAATATGCTTCTAAAAAAAGGAGTGCCTTTATCGAAGAGGCATCTAAGCGCAGAAAGCTTGGTGGATGAACTATGGACATTAAAATCAGGGAGCTAGAACATCGTTACCAAATAAACACTCCTTTTGAACGGCTTGCTTTGCACGACATTACGATGGATATTAAAGAAGGAACTTATCTGGCGGTCATCGGCCATACAGGTTCAGGGAAGTCTACTATCTTACAGCATTTGAACGGACTGCTTTTGCCAACAAAAGGATCAATCCAAATTGGCGATCGCCTTATCAAGGCGGGGAAAAAGGAGAAAAATTTAAAACCTGTCCGAAAAAAGGTCGGAATTGTCTTTCAATTTCCTGAACATCAACTGTTTGAAGAGACGGTTGAAAAAGACATTGCGTTTGGTCCGATGAATTTCGGGGCGACAATCGATGAAGCCAAGAGAAAGGTAAGAGAAGTATTGCCTCTCGTTGGCTTAGAGGAGGAAATTCTTGCAAAATCCCCATTTGAATTAAGCGGGGGGCAAATGAGGCGAGTCGCGATAGCCGGCGTTTTAGCCATGGATCCAGAGGTGCTTGTATTGGACGAACCGACAGCAGGACTAGATCCGAAAGGCCGAAAGGAAATAATGGATTTATTTTTTCAACTTCATCAAGAGAAAAAGCTTACAACAATATTAGTGACACATAGTATGGAAGATGCGGCAAAATATGCTGATGAAATCGCCGTAATGCACAAAGGAGAACTGAAAATAAAAGGGAAGCCGCAAGAAATATTTCAATTAACGGAGATGTTGGAAAAATTGGGTCTCGATTTGCCTGAATCCATTAAGTTTGCTAGGAAGCTGGAAGAGAAGTTTGGGATGACAATAGAGGACAAGCCGTTAACGCTTGAAGCAATGGCGGAATATATCGATTTCTTTTTAAAAGAAGGTGTTGGCTCATGATTGATAGTGTCATTATCGGAAAATATGTCCCGGGCCGCACCGTTATCCACCGAATGGATCCGCGTTCAAAGCTATTGACGATTTTTTTGTATGTTTTTATTGTCTTTTTCGCCAATAATGCGGCGACATATTTCCTGTTGGGAGTTTTCACGCTGACAGTCATTTTACTGACGAAGCTTCCATTTTCTTTTTTATGGAACGGCTTAAAGCCTGTTATATGGATCGTTGCTTTCACCTTCTTGCTCCATATATTTGTGACAAAAGAAGGGGAAGTGCTTTTTCGCTTTGGTTTTTTTGCCGTTTATGAAGAAGGGCTGCGCCAAGGAATTTATATCTCGCTTCGTTTTATTTATTTAATTTTTATGACAACAACTTTGAAATTAACAACTACACCGATTGAAATTACCGACGGAATCGAAAGTTTGTTGAATCCCCTAAAAAAATGGAAACTCCCTGTTCATGAACTAGCTCTTATGATGTCTATCTCGCTTCGCTTTATTCTAACACTTCTTGAGGAAACAGATAAAATTTTAAAAGCGCAGATGGCAAGAGGAGTAGATTTTACAACAGGACCGTTGAAAGAACGTATCAAAGCAATTGTTCCATTGCTTGTCCCCCTTTTTATCAGCGCATTTAAACGGGCGGAAGAGCTGGCAACAGCGATGGAAGCAAGGGGATATAAAGGAAGCGAAGGTCGGACGAAAATCAGACAGCTTAAGTGGGGAACGATTGATACGATGATGATGGCCTCTGTTCTGCTCTTGGCAATCCTTTTATTACTACTTCGTTCCTAGGAGTTGGAAAATGAGAATAAAATGCACAGTTTCCTATGATGGTTCTCGATTTAACGGGTACCAAATTCAACCGAACAGCCGGACAGTACAAGGTGAGCTCGAAAAAGCGCTGGCAAAAATGCATAAAAGAAAAAAGGTTCAAGTCGTTGCCTCGGGGAGAACGGATGCGGGGGTTCATGCGGTCGGCCAAGTTATTCATTTTGATACAAATTTGAATCTTCCGCCTTCAAAGTGGCCGATGGCGTTGAATGCCCTCCTTCCCGACGACATCTCTGTAAAGAATGCTATGCTTGTAAATGAGGATTTTCATGCAAGATTTTCAGCTCAAAAAAAGGAATATCGCTATCGCTTGTATCAAAGCAGCTGCCGGGACGTATTCCGGCGAAACTATGCATACCACTTTCCATACAGATTAAAAGTGCAGGAGATGAAAGAAGCTCTCCATTACCTCATTGGCACACATGACTTTACAAGTTTTTGCTCTGCGAAAACAGAATCTGAAAATAAAATCCGAACCATTTATGAAGCCGATATATGGGAGGAAGACGACGAAATGATCTTCCGCTTTGTCGGTAGCGGTTTTCTTTATAACATGGTTCGCATTTTAGTCGGCACATTGCTTGAAGTCGGGGAGGGGAAAAGAAAACCCGGGGAATTAGAGCAAATTCTCGAAGCGAAAGATAGAAGGTTTGCAGGAAAAACAGTACCAGGAAATGGATTGTATCTATGGAAGGTTTATTATGGCGACGAAAATTAGTGAAAGAAAAAGTATGAATTCAAAGAGAAAGAAGGCGTTCTATTAACCCTCTGCTTTTAATCGCAAAAAACGTCATTCTTATGTCGATAGCCTGCTTTTTCCTTCTTTCCGCTATTCTGTCCTTTCTCCAACATGGAAGAAAATCATCATTCATAAAGACAGAAACTTTGAAACTTAGTTGCTGCCGTATTTTCTCCATAATAGGTACGAATGTTGGAGCCTTTAATGAAATTGCCAACTTCCCGAACTCTTCTCTTGTTCCTTCCTCACCCATATGGATTTTAAAAGTCTTTCCATAAGTAACCTGTTTTGTAAATGGAATGACTGATGTTGTTCCTAGATCATTCAGATCGGGGTTTTGCCTTTCATTTGTGTTCACAATTTCGTTCACGGCAGTACCGCATTTCCGTACTTTGCCTAATTGCCTAGTTTGTGAGAACGCCTTTCCGGGAATAGAAGCAATAAAACCATTTCCGCAACATAAGAATCGTTTATTTCGTTTGCTTAATCAATGCGAAAGTGTCGGCAAAATCCGAACGTTCTATTGTAACATTTTCTTGACATCAGTTTCTTAAAAAGATATGATATCCTATGGTATGTATTTCAATTCCACGATTAGCCCCGGAAATAAATCGTGTTTGAAATAGACTTCTATGGTTGAATTTGATCTATTAGGAGGGAAAACAATGCGTACAACGTTTATGGCGAAACAGCATGAAGTTGAACGTAAATGGTACGTTGTTGATGCAGCTGGCCAAACTTTAGGACGGCTCGCAAGCGAAGTTGCATCCATTTTACGCGGAAAGCATAAACCAACGTTCACACCACATGTTGATACTGGAGATCACGTGATTATTATTAACGCTGAAAAAATTGAATTGACTGGGAAAAAATTGACAGATAAAATCTATTATCGCCACAGTCAGCATCCTGGCGGTTTAAAAACAAGAACAGCATTAGAAATGCGGACAAACTACCCTGAAAAAATGCTAGAACTTGCCATTCGCGGAATGCTTCCAAAAGGTTCTCTCGGTCGGCAAATGTTTAAGAAATTGCATGTTTATCGCGGAAGCGAGCATCCGCATCAAGCACAAAAACCTGAAGTTTACGAACTTCGCGGATAATTTTTAAAGGGAGGTTATGATATCTTGGCACAGGTACAATATTACGGTACAGGTCGTCGCAAAAGCTCTGTGGCCCGTGTTCGTTTAGTTCCCGGCGAAGGCCGTATCGTCATTAATAAACGGAACATTGAAGAGTACATTCCAACAAAAGCTTTAATTGAAGATATTAAACAACCGCTTGTTTTAACTGAAAACGTCAATAATTATGACGTGCTTGTCAATGTAAGCGGCGGCGGTTTCACCGGTCAAGCTGGAGCCATTCGCCATGGAATTGCCCGTGCTCTTTTAGAAGCTGATCCGGAATATCGCGCTGTTTTAAAACGCGCTGGTCTATTAACACGTGACGCACGCGTGAAAGAACGTAAAAAATACGGTCTTAAAGGCGCCCGTCGTGCACCGCAATTCTCAAAACGTTAACAGCAATTTTTTTATTTGCTGCACCCTTTCTCGTTTTTCGGGAAAGGGTTTTTTTATTGGATCATTGTTGATACTCTTTTCCAAACAAATGAAACAGGTTGAAAAGGCTGTTTTTTGAATAAAGCTCGGTATGATCCAAAATTCATGAAGCCTCATGTTAAAAATTGGACGTAGAACAACAAATCGTTCTTGACAAACAGCCGAAAAAATTAAACGGCACGTTGGAAATGAGTGGCTGTATGGATCATCGCTGTTCGCCAAAAAATATGATCAAGGAGGGGGTTATCATGAATGTAATAACAAACCTTGCCGAAAGAAGACAAAAAAAGCAGCTTCAAACTGAACGAAAAATGTTAAGAGAACTTCCTGTAAGGAAACTAAAAGACACAGTATATGAATGGTTTGCTCCTTTGTTTCAAAAAAGCTGGATCCATCATACGTATCTTGAGGATATATGTAGTGAATATGCCATTGAATCTTTTATATTAGGTGCTCTTTACAGCCGTTTCGGATACTACGGAGAATCTCTGGAGAAGGTTCATGCTCGCTGTATGACACAGGAACAGGAACTTATTTGCAATTTGTACGATGAAGTCTGCCATCTGCAGACAGGAAATAATGATTTTGAGAACGAATCGCTTTATATGGCTTGTGAATATTTTATTCATTTTTGGTGGAAAGAAGGTTTTTTCGCCGGGACGAAACGGCATAAATTGAGGCTGCAGTAATCTTTATCATATTTTTCCTCCGTGTCCCATATATTGAAGACAAGGGACGGGCAGGAGGGATTCGATTGAAAAAAAAGCTCAGGTGGATGCTTTTTATTGTCGGTTTTATTCTACTCATGTTTATCGTTCAATACAAATTTGTCAGCTATCACTCATGGAAATCATGGAATCTTCCTTTATCGGGGAAAATTATATATTTAGACCCAGGCCACGGCGGTCCGGATGGAGGAGCAGTTGGAAAAGAATTGATGGAGAAGGAGATTGCCTTAAAGATTACTCAAATAGCTCGTGATTATTTGCAAGAGCAAGGTGCTTTGGTAATATTGACAAGAGAGCATGACGAAGATTTAGCATCGGATGATACGAAGGGATATAGCCGAAGGAAATCGGAAGATATCCGCAAACGTGTCGAAATGATCAATAATTCGGAAGCTGACTTGTTTTTAAGCATCCATTTAAATGCTATTCCTTCACCGAAATGGAGAGGGGCCCAGACGTTTTATGATAGGAAATATCAAGAAAATGAAGCTATTGCGAAATTTATTCAAGATGAATTGCGAAGAAACTTGAAAAATACGGATCGAAAAGCAAAAACGATTAGTGGAGTTTATTTATTAAAGCATGTTAAAAAACCCGGAGCGCTGGTCGAGGTCGGATTTTTATCAAATCCTCAAGAGGAAAAACTGCTTGCTTCGGAAGAATATCAAATGAAGGTGGCGGCATCCATTTATAACGGAATTTTGCGGTTTTTTACGAGTGATCAGCCGCCTCCTGAATAATAATGTGCAATTTGCCGGTTTATTGTAAAAAGTGTGATATACTAAAATAGACCCTTTCTAAAAAACGGGACAAGAAAGGATCAAATAAATAGGGGGGTTGATAGCATGCGGGAGGAAGATGTAAAAAAAATAGTCGAACAGCTGGAAGAACCTTTTTTACATAAATCTTTAAAAGAATTGAACGCAATTGAAGAAATAAAAGTGAAACCGGAAAAAAATCATGTAAGTGTAAAAGTTGCCATTGCCAAAACAGGGACAAACGAGCAGCTTAAGCTTCAGCAGCAAATTGTAACTCTCTTAAAGCAGGCTGGAGCGGAGACGGTCGGTTTGCGTTTTGTGGAATTACCGAAAAACATTGTTCAAAAATATTATTCAGATCCGTCCTCCCCCTCTATCTTAACAAATAAGAAAACAACGTTTATTGCCATTGCAAGCGGAAAAGGCGGTGTCGGCAAATCGACAGTATCGGTGAATTTGGCGGTCTCTCTTGCCCGTTTAGGCAAAAAAGTCGGCCTGTTGGACGCAGATATATATGGCTTTAGTGTGCCTGATATGATGGGGATTATCCAACGGCCGACAGTAAGAGGGGATAAAATTATTCCTGTTGAGCGTTTTGGCGTAAAGGTCATTTCAATGGGATTCTTTGTGGAGGATAATGCTCCTGTTGTTTGGAGAGGGCCAATGCTGGGCAAAATGTTAAACAACTTTTTTCAAGAAGTTGAGTGGGGGGATTTAGATTATTTGCTGCTTGATTTGCCTCCTGGAACGGGGGATGTTGCTTTGGATGTCCATACGATGATACCTTCAAGCAAAGAAATCATCGTATCAACTCCTCATCCCACCGCTGCATTTGTTGCTGCGAGAGCAGGAGCCATGGCCTTAAAAACCGAACATGAAATTTTAGGAGTTATCGAAAATATGTCCTATTTTGAAAGTAAAGCAACAGGGCAAAAAGAATATGTGTTTGGAAAAGGCGGAGGAAAAAAGCTTGCCGAAGATCTAGAGGTTCCTCTGTTGGGGCAAATTCCGCTTGAGCAACCCGATTGGAATGATGAAAATTTTGCTCCTTCAGTATATGGCGAGGATCATCCGATCGGACAAATTTATTTAGACATAGCAAAAAAAGTAGTGGAGTTGACATCTTAAATGAAGAAGAGGGCGCTATTACTGCCCTTCTTCGTTTTTTGTTTGATTGTTTTGCTGTTGTTTTTGCAGATCTTCAGCGGCTTTTAACAATGTTTCTTCAATTTTTGTTTTAAAGAGCGGGCTGGTGAAAGTATCAGTAATGACCTCTTGCAAATATTTCCTGTATTCTTGGCTTTTTAAAACCGTCATGACTTCGTCTTCCATTTGCGGGTTTTTTAGCACATCCAACAGCATGGCCTGATATTCAGGGTCTTTCATTAATTGTTTAAGGACTTTTTCATGTTCGTTTCGCAGCGTTTTCGCAAATCCCTCTGCAAATTTAGAATCTTCAAACGTCCCCTTCCAAAAGTCTTTCCCTTGTTCAGATGTTAATGTTTTTTGGATGGTATCATTTACCGCCCTTTGGTCTAAAATCAGTTTTTTCTGTATTTCTTCATCTTTTATGATTTCTTGGACGGCTTTTTTCCCTTCGTCTGTTTTTAATATGTCTATTACCATTTTTTTTGTTTCATCATAATCCATCTGTTCGCTTTGTTGGTCAGCGCATGCGCTTAAAAATATCATTGCAATAAAAAGTACGAGGAGCGAACAATTCCTTTTCATAGTTCTTCATTAAGCTCCTTTCAAAAATAATTCTATTCTTTAGATTAAGATTTCGTCCGTTTTTTATACGAAAAAAGTTTTGCCATATGGTAATATACAAGATGGATGATGAAAATTCAGGAAGCATAACAAATGTGGAGGATTAAGCAGTGAAAAGCAGAAATTGGGTTCGACTATTTTTATCTACCCTCATTATTGGCGGGATTGCAACAAGCATTGTCGGGATTATATTAAGATGGAACGAGTATGGCCAGTTGTTTTTGTCATTTAATCTTGCTGAAATAGTTGCTGTATTCCTTTGGCATATAGGGGTTGGTTTTATTTTTAGCATAATCAGCCAAATGGGTTTTTTTGCCTATTTAACGGTTCACCGCTTCGGATTGGGGATATTTCGGACAGTTTCCTTATGGAACGCAGTTCAAATGGTATTAATTATTTTTGTATTTTTTGACTTAATCTATTTCCGTTATCAATTTTTTGCCAAACAAAATGAATCGATTGTTCCATACGTTTTAGTGGCGTTAGCCATTGTTTTATTTGGATTGGTTATTGCATACTTTAAACAGAAACAAACGAATAAGAGCGCCTTTGTCCCGGCGTTGTTTTTCATGGTCGTCATTACAGTGATTGAGTGGACTCCCGCCCTTCGAATCAATGATAAAGATTGGTTGTATTTAATGCTCATTCCGATTTTAATATGCAATGCTTATCAGTTGTTGATTTTGCCAAAATTATTGGAAAACCCCTCAAACAAACAAAAGAGCTGAGGATTTATTCAGCTCTTTTTGTTTTTAGGAAATTGAGTGAATATGCAAAGGTTACTTCATCTGATCTCGCTTCGCTGTTTTCAATTAATTCTTGAACTGTCACGTTTTTAAGGCCTTTTTGCTTTATAAATTGTATGATCGCCGGCAGGGCCTGTTCCGTTTGCTTTGCTGAATCCGAGGCATGAAGAAGAATAATGTCTCCTGCTTTTAAATCCTTCGTCACATTTTTGATAATGGCATTGACTCCAGGGTTTTGCCAATCGTTTGAATTGATGCTGTAATGAACAACGGTTAATCGGTATTGATCGGCAATGGTTAACACCTTTTGATCAAATTGTCCCGTAGGCGGCCTCAACAAGGCCACATCTTTGATTCCGAGCTTTTGAAACGTCAGTTGAGCTAAAGACAAATCACGTTTTATTTCATTAGGTTCCAACTCCGTATAGTTTTTATAGCCATATCCCATACTGCCGATATGATGCCCATCCTCCACAATTCGTTTCACAATATCTGGATGTCGTTCAGCCCATGAAGCAGAAAGAAAAAAAGTTGCATTACCAATTCCTGCTTGTTTTAACGTATTTAAAATAGGAATGACTTTTTCATCGCCCCAGCTAATGTCAAAAGTTAATGCAATCTCTTTTCCATTTTCATCCCCTTTATAAATGGCTTTCGGTCCATTTTCTGTAGAAAATACGAAAATATCCCAAGATGTTCGAAAAAACATAAAAGATGCGGCAAAAAATGAAATAATCAAGATTAAAACTAACATTTTCAACTTTTTTATCTGAATAATGTAAAAGCGGTTCATTGATTTTTCCTCCTTGTCCTCTCATCTTGTAAAATTGTATGAATCAGGCTTTTAATTATGTATAGAGGAACGGACATTTATAAAAGGACGGAAGAGGAAGTCAACAATTTTTATTTTTTTATAAGCAGTGTTGACTAATTAATAACATGATGGTATATTATTAATCGTCGCTGCGTTGAAGCGGCTAAAAAAAGATGTTGACAACTTCTAAACAGCATGATATAGTATGAAAGTCGTCAACAAATTATTGATACTTTGATTGATCTTTGAAAACTGAACAAAACGAAAGCGTTCCTGTTGATTCAAGAA